>Ga0209164_1000069_pt1 | contig 313849 bp, 261 predicted proteins | sample MTBNYHSulfiMetaG_FD_187458 | JGI IMG/M metagenome (GOLD analysis project Ga0209164, IMG submission 187458) | Enrichment culture microbial communities from rom New York Harbor, USA that are MTBE-degrading - MTBE-NYH (New York Harbor Sulfidogenic)... | ecosystem: Environmental > Aquatic > Marine... | reverse complement strand
ACCGGAGGACTTCAGGAAATCGGTCAAGCTTGATGAGACGGCATTGAAGTCCTACTTTGAAGGGCACATGGAGCGATATCGTGTACCGAAAAAGATCCAGGCGGCATATATCGAGATAGACCCCGCCGCCTTCAAAAAGGATGCGCGCATCACTGAAAAGGAGATCCGGTCATTCTACGAGTATAACAGCGGGGCATACAACCGGCCCGGCCAGGTAAAGGCAAGGCATATCCTGTTTGAGCTTGGCAAGGATGCATCGAAAGAGACCGAGGAAAAGGTCCGAAAGACGGCTGAAGCGGTTTTGGCAAAGGTCCGGAAGGGAGAGGATTTCGCCAGGCTTGCAGCGGCCCACTCCAGCTGCCCGAGCAAGTCAAAGGGCGGAGACCTGGGCTATTTTGAGAAAGGCCAGATGGAGCCGGCCTTCGAGGAGGTTGCCTTCACGCTGAAAAAAGGCGAGATCAGCGATCTTGTCCGGACGCCGTTTGGATATCACATCATAAAGGTGGAGGACATCAATGAGGCCCGGACCCAGCCGCTGGAGGAGGTGCGTGACCAGATTGTGGATGCATTGACCCTGAACGCTGCAACCGAGCTTGCCCATGAGAAGGGCCTGTCCATTGTAGACCAGATGCCCTACGATATTGAGCTGCATGTTTACGCCCAGCAGCATGGGCTCGAGACAAAAAAATCAGACTTTTTCTCAAAGGCCGACCCCGTTCCCGGGATTGACGGGAGTGAAAAGATAACGGAGACCCTCTTCGTCCTCGGGAAGAATGAGACAACCGAGCTGATTGAACTGGGTGGCAAGTTTTATATCTTCCAGGTCGTTGAGAGCAGGGAGTCTTATCTGCCCAAATTGGAAGATGTTGCCGAAAAGGTAAAGGAGGATTATACGGATTACCTGGCGGCCCAGGATGCAACCGCAGCCGCAACGGGCTGTTTGAAAGAGCTCAAGGAAGGCAAGTCCTGGGATCAGCTGGTCAGGGAAAAGGGCCTCACGTCCAAGGAGACCGACTTCTTTACCCGGCGGGGTCCTTTATCGGGAATCGGATATGCACCCGATCTGATTGAGACGGCCTTCAATCTCAATTCACAAAAAAGGTACCCTGATAAAGCCTTTGTGAATGAAAAGGGGATATTTGTCATCCGGTGGCTGGAAAAAGAGGCGATTGACGAAGCGGCCTTCCTCAAAGAACGGGAAAAATATCAGGATTCACTGGTTCAGGCAAAGCATCGACGCATATTCGAGAGCTGGCTTGAAAACCTCAGAAAGAGCGCCGATATCGAAATCGTCACCCCGGTGAGCGGCCGGTCGTGATTCAGTCGCCCCAGCTGTCAGACTTGAGACGGAGCAATATAATACCTCTGACCATTGAGGGGCAGAAAATAGCCGCCGCTGTCTTCTTCGATAAACGCGGTCAGCTGATAATATGCGGCCCGGCTGAAACGGGCCGGAAAATAACCTGATTTGACACGGCAGTAGAGGACGTGGTTCTTTCCCACGCTGAGGGTGTCGGGCGCCAGGGTTTCGCGGGTGTCATCGCTCAGGCTGACCCGGAACCGGGATTCCCGGGTTCCGAGTCGGTCCTCAAGAGAGACCCTCATCACCACAAAGGCCGTATCCTCCACCTCGACGTAACAGCGGGTATCGGCCCAGTTGATCAGATATCTTCCCTCTGCATCCAGTTCCATATTCTGGTAAAAAAGCCGGATGAATTCCCGGCGGATCATCTCGGCCCCCCGATGATACCAGCGACCTTCCTTGTCGATAAATATGAGGCATGGGGGTATGGGATCGCCTGTTTCTTTCTTTTTATCCATCACAAGACCTCCGACCACGCCTATACACCTCCCGGGGGACGGCGTCAAGAGGTGATGCAGGATCGGAGAACGGCGCCAGGGAGATGGCAGGGCGGGGTGGACGGTTGATCCGGCTGCCTCTGAACAATGGGTATGCCCATCCGAAAAGGCCGGTCCCGGGCGCTGCGGTCCCTTATGGATGCCGCCCTTGAAAAAAGCGCCCCATGGGCCTCCTGCCATGCTTTCAGATGGCTGAAGTGTTACAAAATTCTGAATGATCGTGTCTGTTTTGCCTTGCAAAACCGCTCATGGATTCTATAATCGGTCCGAAATCATGTCAGCCCGAGGAAGCAAGGCCCCAGGCCGGGGGTTTTCAGTTCCCGGGCCGGAAACAGGAGGTCTCATGAAACAGATAATTCTTTCATTTTTTGTGTGTCTGTTCACTGTTGTTTTCACGGGCTCAGGGTGCAAGACCCCAAGCCTGCCTACAGGCAGGGGGTATACGCAACTTTGCCAAAACTACGTGGGGCATAATGCGAGCCGGCTCCTTGACGCATGGGGTTATCCCGGGAGGACATTTGATGCCGTCGACAATGCCAAGGTATTTGTCTACGTTGAGACGCGGGATGAATATACCTTGAATCCGCTGGCCCATTCCGCGCTCATTGAATACCCCCCCCGGGTGGATCCACGCGCCGGACGCACCGGTGAAACCGCCGGCGGCGTCACCGGGCAATCGGTGTCTTCAATGGACTATTGCATCACCTATTTTGAAGTGAACAAAGACAACAAGGTCGTGCGGGCTTTCTGGAAAGGGGACTGCAAGGCAACAGAAAATATGGATCAGTAGCTCCATCGCGATGTTTCTAAAGCACATGGAGGAAAGAAGTGAAGATTAGCACTGTCTCTGAGATGAGGCGTCTGGATCAGACCGCTGTCGACGTATATGGGATCAGGGAAGAACTGTTGATGGAAAACGCCGGTGAGGCGACCTATTTTGTGATCTCAAGCGAGGTTGGCATCAGGGGCAAGACCTTTATTGTATGCTGCGGCATCGGGAATAACGGGGGCGATGGATTTGTGGTTGCCAGGAAGATCCACTCCAATGGAGGGAGGGTCAAGGTACTTATTCTGGGAGACAGGGCGAAATACAGGGGTGCGGCAAGGCTGAACCTTGACATCATCTCGAAGCTGAAGATTGACATTCGAGAGGTGGCCTCCGTGGATGCCGTCAGGATGGATATGGCGCATGCAGATGCCATCGTGGACGCCATCTTCGGCACAGGGCTCGTACGGGAGGTAACAGGCCTGTACAGGGATGTCATTGAACTGATCAACAACTGCGGCAAGACGGTATTCAGCGTCGATATCCCCTCAGGGGTCTCGGGTGACAGCGGGCATGTGCTGGGCGTGGCCGTGAAGGCCGACTATACTGTCACTTTCGGTCTCCCGAAGTTGGGAAATATCCTGTTTCCGGGGTACGAACGATGCGGAAAACTGTATGTCACGCACATCTCTTTCCCGCCCGCGATATATGACGCGGATACGCTCAAGGTGGAAATCAACCGGTCGAAAAGGCTGCCTCCCAGAGACAGGAACGCACACAAAGGGACCGTCGGTCAGGTTCTCTTTATCGCAGGCGCCGCCGGCTATTTCGGCGCCCCTTATTTCTCCGCTCTTTCTTTTCTGAAGGCCGGTGGCGGTTATTCACGGCTTGCAGCACCCGCATCGATCATTCCTTTTATTGCCGGCAAGGGGAGTGAAATCGTTTTTCTGCCTCAAAAAGAGACGGATACGGGAAGTATCGCCGTTGAAAATAAGGATGCCCTGGTGGACCTGGCAGCAAAAATGGATATGGTTGTCCTGGGACCCGGCCTGTCACTGAACGCGGAAACCCGGGGCCTGGTGAGGGAGTTGGTTAAAGAGATCCATCGGCCGGTCCTCATAGACGGAGATGGGATTACGGCTGTTTCAGAGGACCTGAAGATCCTGAAGGATCGGGAAGCTGCTACCGTTCTCACCCCGCACCCGGGGGAAATGTCGAGGCTTACCGGGTTGAGCGTTCCTGAAATTGATGCAGGCAAGATCCCTATCATTCAAGATGCGTCCAGGGACCTGAATGCAGTGGTTGTCCTGAAAGGAGGCCGCTCCCTGATAGGGTTTCCGGATGGGAAGGTTTTTGTCAATATGTCAGGGAACCCGGGCATGGCAACTGCCGGCTCAGGGGATGTCCTTACGGGGACTGTGGCCGCTATGTTTGGGCTGGGCCTGGGTCTGGGGGATGCGGTCTTGAAAGGGGTGTTCATTCATGGGCTTGCCGGGGACCTGGCTGCCCGGGAAAAGGGCGAGGACGGAATGACGGCACAGGATATCCTCGATCATCTGCCTCTTGCCACAAAAATGGACAGGGACGGCCGGGGTGAAACATACAGGGATCGCTACAGCGGGGCGCACGTGATTTAGGCGTCTGAAAATCGAGGCGATTCAACTCGTTGTAACTCTTTAGCGTTTTGATAAAATGGTTCGCAACAGGGTCGGCCCATGGGGCGCCTTTTTCAAGGGCTGCATACTCTTTCCGTCGCTTGTGCGAACGGCAGCATGCGCGGCGAAATCCGGCCGGTTCCAGCGCCGGGTGTGTCCTTTCACGGGACGGTCGATCCAGCTGCCTCTAAACAATGGGTATGCCCATCCAAAAGGGCCGGTCCCGGGCGCTGCGGTCCCTTATGGATGCCGCCCTTGAAAAAGGCGCCCTGTGGGCCTCCTGCCATGTTTTCAGATGGCTAAAGTGTTCCAAATCGTTCACCTTTCGTTCAAAAGGATGTCGTCTATTTTCACACCATGTGGTATTCTTGATACACTTACGGGTGTGGTTTTTCTTTTGGTTGGGCTAACCGTTCGATATTTATTGTGATTTATAAATAGATAAGCCTTGGCAGGAGTTTTGCAGAAGTATTGCGTACAAAACGGAAAAAGAGGCTTCTCGGATGTGCGTGCATCTTTTGTCCTGAGATCTTAAACCACTTAGGAGGGAAGATTAATAAGGGACAGAACAACGGCATGCTGGGAAGCCTTTTTTAATAACCCTGCCTGCTCATTATTGTTGCGCGGCCTTTCTGCCTCCCGGCAAACTCCTTTCTGAGCATCATAACCCTAAGCCATCTTATGCCCCGATACACGGAACGAACCTACAGAAAACGGACCCGAGCCAGAGGTCTGTTCTGTTTTCAGGTAGCCGTCAGAGAAACAGATCTGTGGGTCTGCGCCGACAGACGCCTGGAAACGGAAACCAGGGACCTGGTGTTTGAGTCGAGGCACCAGCTTGAAAGCTATATTCGATTTCACCCGGAGTTCTCAACTTCCCTCCTTCCGCTCAAGGAAGACCCCTGTGCGCCTCGAATTGTAAGAGAGATGTTCCGTGCTGCCGGGAAGGTCCATGTCGGACCGATGGCCGCTGTTGCAGGGGCTATTGCCCAGTATGTCGGAGAGGGGCTCCTGAATCTGACCGATCAGGCAATCGTTGAGAATGGTGGAGACATCTTCTTGAAAGCCAACCGGCCCGTGACTGTATCCATTTTTGCAGGGGCATCGCCGCTGAGCCATCGGTTCGGTCTCCTGATACCCACGCGCCAGATGCCATTAGGGGTCTGTTCTTCATCGGGCACCGTCGGCCACTCATTGAGTCAGGGGATCGCGGATGTGGTCTGTATTCTGTCGCCTTCGGCTGCCCTGGCCGACAGTGCGGCAACGGCTTTGGGAAACAGGATTCAGAAAAGGAGCGACCTTGAGGGCGTCGCCGGGTGGGCCGGTCAGATCGATGGGATTACGGGCGGCGTGGCCATCGTTGGCGAGGCCATGGCTACATGGGGGGATATTGAACTGGCAGAGGTGTGACAAAAAGGTGCAAGACGTCAGGCGCAAACCGGCTGCCTACGCTCAGAGGTCATACAGTGTGTCATCGACCCGGGGCGGCCGGTATCGGGCGCCTGAAATCGATTTCTTTTCAAGGGCAAACGGCTCTTCTCCTTCCAGGAGATCTCCCATTTCCGCTTCGATGGCTTCCGGGTCCTCTCCGGCCTCCATTCGGCGAAGGGCCTCCTGCATTCCAGAACCCAGATTCAACCCGGTCATATCTGTCAATTTGCGCATGAGGTTTGCAGCCTGCTTTGGATCGTTCTCGTCCATATGTTCCGCCTCCTGTGCAAGGAGGCTCATGGCCTTTTCCATCCTGCTCTCGTCAATATCGGGAAGCGGGGCATCCTCTTCGTCTCGCTGGTTCCTCGGGCTTGCGAAGACCGACATCCTTCGGTCCAGCCTGATCTTGCCGCACTTGGGGCATGAGGGTCTTTTTTCTGTGTTTACCGACCTGGAGAAGAAATTGAATATCACGTGACAGTCAGGGCAGTAAAACTCGTATATCGGCATTGTTTCCACCTCGCAAACCTTCGTCATTTCCAATGCAAGATACCGGTGTTACCCTGTTTTTGTCAAATCATTTTTGCCTGTCCGGGAGATTATGGCTTGTCTTTTTTGCCATGTTGGTATACCCTCAAGGACAACGTATATGGCCTCTTTTCGTAGGCCGGTCTTTTATGGAAAAGATTGTAAAAATCGGTGTGCTTTCAGATACGCACCTTCATCAGGTGACCGGAAAATTGGTGGAGATCTATGATCAGTACCTGTCTGCCATGGATCTCGTCATCCACGCAGGCGATGTTGTTTCCCCGGATGTCATCGATTTCCTGAATGCAAAGGATTTTCATGGTGTCTGCGGCAATATGGATTCCGTGGATGTCAAGCAGCTTCTTCCGGAAAAAGAAGTTTTAAATTTAGCCGGTTACAGAATTGGTCTGATCCACGGATGGGGCCGGTCCGACGGCCTGGAGGATCGCATTTTACCCCTGTTTCCTGAGGTGGATATCATCGTATACGGGCACTCCCACATTGCCGCGAATCATGCGAGGAACGGGATCCTTTTTTTTAATCCCGGGACGGCCACCGGATACAGTGCATCCGGCAGGCACAGTATCGGTGTCCTGGAGTTAGGCGAGACGCCGCGGGGTGAAATCATTTACTTTTGAGGGAGCCGCATGAAGGTATTGTGGGCGCCATGGCGCATGGAATATATCCTGTCCGATCAGAAAGCGGGGGCATGCATCTTCTGTCCGGGCGACAATCGAGATACGGATGGATCCAGACTCATTCTGTACGTGGGTGATCTGTCCATGGTCATTATGAACCGGTTTCCCTATATCAATGGACACCTGCTGGCGGCGCCGGTGAGGCATGTCAAGGGATTGGAGCTGTTGTCGCCGGAGGAGAGGCTGGACCTCTTGACCACCGTTACCCGTTCTGTTGAAATTTTGAAAAAGGTCATGACGCCTGAAGGTTTCAACGTGGGGCTGAATCTCGGCAAGGTGGCCGGCGCAGGTGTTGAAGATCATATGCACTTTCATATTGTCCCACGGTGGAACGGGGACAACAATTATATGACGGTTTTCGGAGAGGTAAGGGTTATTCCGGAGCATATTGAAGAAACCTATCTCAGGTTACTGCCCCATTTCAAAGAAATCAACATGGTAGATGGAGGTGAGGAATGAAGCATATAAAAGCGATCGTCGTCATCCTGTTCTTGCTCATTGTTGTGATTGTGGCGGTTCAGAACTATCAGGCCCTGACAACACCGATCAGTTTCAAGGTGAACCTTCTTTTTTTCAAGGCTGAAACCTCGGCCCTGCCGGTTTTCCTGATCGCCGTTATCACATTTCTTGTCGGTGTGCTCTGCATATGGGTATATGGTATTTCCGAACGCCTTGCTTTCAGACGGCGGATCAAGATGCTCATGAAAGATGTGAAGGACAAGGAGCAGGAACTGAACTCCCTCAGGAATCTCCCCGTGACCAGCGAGGATATGGGTTCAGATCAGCCTTCTGTCACCACATGATGGGACACCATCGGGGGAAGTCTTGGCCTGTCCCGACGGGTGAGGGGTGATGTGATTGCAGGCGGGCTTAAAAGGATTGTGAGATGGGGGCCGATCCGCCAATTGATGAAAGGGTAAAGCCGGCCATCCGGCACATATGCAGGTGTCTGTCCGGCGATGGCTCAACACAGGAGTGGTGACCATGCTGCAATCGGTTTGGCAATGGCTGTTGGAACCGGGGGTCCGTCAGGTCCTGATCGTCTCGGCGATAGCGCTCCTGATCGGGCTTCTTTTCGGGCTCTGGATCAGGCCTGCCAAAAGGGAAAAGAAAAGGGCCATTGTCAGCAAAGGAGATAAATCGTTTTTTAAAGGGATCCAGTATCTCCTTTCAGACGATCACGATCAGGCCATTGAAGAATTTACCAAGTCGGTCCAGGTGAACTCGGACACCATTGAAACCTATGTGGCACTCGGCAACCTGTACCGTTCAAAAGGCGATATAGACAGGGCCATCCGTATCCGGCAAAATATCATACTGAGGCCGAATATCGATCAACGCATAAAGATCCGGGCTATTTTTGATCTGGGCAGAGACTACCGTAAGGGCGGATTTCTGAACCGGGCGCTCAAGACCTTTCTCGAAGTGGCACAGTACGACCCTTCAGACGTGAAAACCTTAAAGGAGATTGAAAAGATTTACCAGGAATTAAAGGACTGGGAGAACGCCTACGAAACGCGACAGAACATTGCGCGGTTGGACAAGGGAGATCACCGGCATATCCTGGCGCATTATCTGGTGGAAACAGGAAAAGTCTGCCAGGAAAAAGGGGATCTGGGGCGGGCGAGGTCTTTTTTTTCCAAGGCCGTATCCACAGACAGAAGGTGTGTGGATGCCTACCTTCATTTAGGAGATCTCCATTTTTCAAAACAGGAGTACAAAAAGGCGATCTCCACCTGGAAAAAGGTCGTGGAGATCGCACCCCGGTTCACATTTCTGGCATATCGCCGTCTCGAAGGGGCCTACTCCCGGATGAAGGACCTGGAGCCGGTCGGCAATTTCTTGAAGGAGTGTTCACGGTCCAATTCCGATGCGTTTACACACATGGCCCTGGCCCGATATCTGAACAATGAAAACGATGTGGAAGGTGCATTGGGAGAAATCGAAAAGGCACTTGAACTGGACCCCTCTTTTTGGGAGGCCAGGCGGTTCAAAGGCGAGATCCTCCTGAAACAGGGCAGGGAAAGAGATGTGATCCGTGAATATCGTGATGTCATCGCCCATCTGGATATGCCCTACCTGAGGTTCCAATGCGCCCAGTGCGGTTTTGAACCTGCCGAACTCCAGTGGAGATGCCCCCAGTGCAACCAATGGGATACCATCGGACTGATAGACTCCAGAGGGGCTGCGGTCGAACAGCCCTCTTGATGCGTATAGATGCTGTCAAAAGACTGAAAAGTTACCATTTTTCAATTCAAAATGACACAGATGACACCTATGCTGAGGCAATACATGGGCATCAAGGATCAATTCCCTGATGCCATTTTGTTTTTCCGTATGGGTGATTTCTATGAGATGTTTTTTGATGATGCACGCATCGCTTCCAAGATTTTGGGCATTACCCTTACCTCGAGAGGGACCTACAACGGAGACAAGGTGCCCATGTGCGGGATCCCCCACCATGCCAATCGAACCTATATCGGGAAGCTTTTGGATAGTGGATGGAAGGTGGCTATCTGCGAACAGACTGAAGATTCCGGTTCGACCAGGGGGATTGTGAAGCGGGATGTCGTGAGGCTGGTCACCCCCGGGTCGGTGGTGGATGAAAAGGAGCTTGACGATAAGGCCAATCTTTTTATGGCCGCAGTATCAGGAGATGAGGGCCCCTACGGCCTGGCGCATGTGGACCTGTCCACAGGAGAGTTCAGGGTTACGGAAATAGGGTCGTTCGACGTGCTTCTGGATGAACTGGCAAGGATCGATCCGGCCGAGGTCCTGATCCCTGAAAGCAACCATCCGATGATCCGGCAGGCCCTTTCCGGTTACCGGCTGGAGGTCCTGGAGAGAGACGGCTATGATCCCCGTGATGCGGCGTCGCTCCTGAAGGAGCAGCTGCAGGTGAAGTCTCTGGCGGGATTCGGTTGCCGGGACATGCCCCACGGAATCATCGCAGCCGGGGCCATCGTCGCCTACCTGCGCGATACTCAGAAAGGGTTTCCTGAGCATATCAGAGAAATATTCACCTACCATTTGGGCGACTATATGGCCCTGAACGAGTCCACATGCGCTCACCTGGAACTCCTGAAGACCATGCGCCGACAGTCGGTAAAGGGGTCTCTCTTTCATGTCATCGATAAGACCGTCACCCCCATGGGAAGCCGTCTCCTCAAAAACTGGATTTCTTATCCCCTCATTCAGCTTGACAGAATCAGGGAGCGTTCAGCGGCCGTCGCCTGCCTCAAGGAGGATCTCCTGCTCAGGAGGGAAATAAGGGATGAGTTGAAAAAAGTCTATGATATTCCACGGTTGAATGGGCGTATCGCCCTCAAGCGGGCCAATGCGAGGGATCTTATCGCCCTTAAATCTTCGCTCTCAAGGCTCCCTTTCATCAAGAATGCCCTCAAAGATTCCCACAGCACACTGTTATCGGCCGTTGCTCTGAAACTGGATACCCTCCAGGATGTCTTCCAGTGGATAGAAGCGGCGATTCAGGAGGACCCGCCGGTTTCTCTCAAAGAAGGAGGGATCATCAAGGAAGGGTATGACGAGGCGCTGGACAGGCTGATCTCTTTGAGCCGGGACGGAAAGGGCTGGATCGCAAGATTTGCGCGTTCCGAGCAGCAAAGGACCGGGATATCGAGCCTTAAGGTAGGCTTCAACAAGGTCTTCGGATATTATGTCGAGGTTTCCAAGGCCAATCTTTCTCTCGTCCCGGACGACTATATCCGGAAACAGACCTTGGCCAATGGCGAACGCTACATTACGGAGGCGCTGAAAATCAAGGAAGGGGAGGTGCTGGGCGCCGAGGAAAAAAGGGTCGAACTGGAAGGTCAGATCTTCGAGGCCGTTCGAAAAAGGATCGCCCTTGAAAACCGGAGAATCAGAGATACCGCAGCCCTCATTTCACAGATTGATGTGATTGCCGGCCTGGCGGAAACAGCCGAGGTCAACGATTACACCTGTCCGGAAGTCAATGACGGCACGGCGATCGATATTATCCAGGGACGGCATCCCGTCATTGAGCTGAGCGTCAAAGAAGAGGATTTTGTGCCCAACGATATCCATCTGGACGCCGAGAAACAGCAGGTCATGATCATTACCGGGCCCAATATGGCCGGTAAATCCACCATCCTGAGGCAGACGGCACTGACTGTGCTGATGGCCCAGATGGGCGGATTTGTACCGGCGTCAAGTGCGGTCATCGGCATGGTTGACCGTATTTTCACAAGGGTCGGCGCATCAGACGACCTGGCAAGAGGCCAGAGCACGTTCATGGTGGAGATGAATGAAACAGCCAATATCCTGAGACACATGACGCCTAAGAGCCTGGTGATCCTTGACGAAATCGGCCGGGGGACAAGCACCTATGATGGGCTGAGCATCGCCTGGGCTGTTGCGGAGGCCCTGCACGACAGGGATGGAAAGGGTGTACGGACCCTTTTTGCCACCCACTACCATGAACTGACCGAGCTTGTGACCAGCAAGCAGCGGGTCAAGAATTTCAATATTGCGGTTCGGGAGTGGAATGACAAGATTATTTTCCTGAGGAAGTTGACGCCGGGCGGGACCAGCCGCAGTTACGGCATACAGGTTGCTCAGATTGCGGGAATTCCGAAAGGCGTTATCAGACGGGCCAAGGAGATTTTGAGCAATCTGGAGAGGAGCGAGGCGGATGAAACCGGCAGACCTCGCCTGGCCCGCCATCAGATGTCGGGACCGGGGGAAAGGGACATGGTGCAGCTGGACCTTTTCGGATCAGAGGACCGGGAAATCAGAGAATGGATCCGGGACCTCGATATTGATTCCATGACCCCGGTTGAGGCCCTGGTGACCCTCAGTGAACTGAAGGAGCGCGTGATTTCGAGCTGATGTCACGGTCGTGACAAGGCGATGCGAAGTGAAAGTATCCTGATTGACCCGAATGGAAAAGGGGATTTGCGTAACCGCAGGCGACGTCATGGTATGTGGCATCCGTTCAGGGGTTCAGGATTAAGCAAGATCGTTCGGGTATGAAAAAAGGGATCAACACCATCTGGATATTTCTTTTTCTTGCGGGTCTTCTTGCGGCGCCCTCCGTGGCCGTCTGCAAGACAACCGGCGGGCCGGAGGCCATGCTTGAGTCCGCAGGCCAGTGCAGAAAGGCCCTGGATGCGTCAGCGAAAAAGAGACGGTATCGACATCACTGGCTCAAGTGCATAGAGCGCTATGAAAAGGTTTATACGGCATATCCCAACAGCTATCAGGCCCCGTGGGCGCTGTATCGTTCAGCCGGTCTTTACGCGGAGCTGTACAAATACTCGGGCCTTGCCAAGGACCTGGATGATGCCGTCTCCCTTTACAGAACATTGGTTGACAAACATCGGGACCATGCTCTGGCCGATAACGCCCAGTACAGGATCGGTGAGATCTATTATCAATTCAAGAATGACCCGACCCAGGCCTATGTTGAATTCCTGAAGGTGGACGTCAACTTCCCCTCAGGTAACATGCGGCCCAGGGCCAGAGAAATGCTCAAGAGGCTTGCCGAGACGCTGAGCGTCAAGGAGAGACAGGTCGGGGCATCCGAGGGACCCGGGTCCAAACTCAAACGGGTGCATGTCAAGGATATCCGTTACTGGTCCACACGGAATTACACGCGGGTGGTGATTGATCTTGAGGACCCTGTGACCTACGAGCATCATCTGCTGAAGGCCGACCCCGATCACGATAAGCCGCGCAGGATCTATCTGGATCTCAAGAACGCGCATATTCCCAAGAGCATTGACAATGCGGTCCTGATTAAAAACGAGCTGCTTCAACGGGCCAGGGCAGGCCGGTACACAGTGGACACGGTGAGGGTGGTCCTGGATATAGAGAAGATCGGTGGCTACAAGGTGTTCCACCTCTATGATCCATTCAGGATCGTGGTGGATGTGCATGGGCCGAAAGATGCCGATAGCCAGATTCAGCCGAAACTCGCAGACAGGCGGCGGGATGTCAGAAAGGGCGTCAGGAAGGATAAGGGGCCTGACCCTACGGTTTCGCTGGCCCGACAGCTCGGCCTGACTGTCAGAAGAATCGTCATTGATCCGGGGCATGGCGGAAAGGACCCCGGGTGTCGGATCGGGGACGGATACCAAGAAAAGGATATCACCCTGAGTATTGCAAGGCTCCTGGCCCATGAATTGAGAGAAAAGATCGGGTGCGAGGTCTTCCTCACCAGGGACAGCGATATTTTTCTGTCCCTGGAGCAGCGGACAGCCATTGCCAACATGAAAAAGGCGGACCTGTTCATTTCACTGCATGTCAACGCACACAAAGACAAACGCATCCATGGACTGGAGACCTATTTTCTCAATATGGCCACGGATCAGAACGCGGTAATGGTGGCAGCACGGGAGAACGCCACGTCCGAAAAGAGCATCAGCGATCTCCAGACCATCCTGAACGACCTCATGATGAATACGAAAATCAATGAGTCGAGCCGATTGGCCCATGACGTGCAGAACGGGATGGTAGGGGGCGTCGGGAAGATGTATCGAGGGATCAAGAGCCTGGGCGTGAAACAGGCCCCCTTCTATGTGCTGATCGGGGCTGAAATGCCTGCTGTTCTCGTTGAGGTGGGCTTTCTCAGCAATCGCAGGGAAAGGCAGCGGCTGGTCAACAAGGCGTATCAGCAAAGCATCACAGACGGCATCTATGCGGGCATCAGGAGCTATATCAAGAGTATCGATCAGGCCTACCGGGGTGGATGATCCCTATTCTACTTCATCCTGAGGTATGCATCGATAAACGTGTCGATGCCCCCATCCATAACCCTGTCCACGTTTCCCTCTTCAATATTTGTCCGGTGGTCTTTGACCAGCCGGTAGGGATTAAATACATACGATCTGATCTGGCTTCCCCAGGCGATCTCCTTCTGCGTCTGGTGTATCTCATGCTTTTTCTGATCCAGCTTATGCTTTTCCGCTTCATAGAGCTTTGCCCTCAGCACCTTCATGGCCATTTCCTTGTTTCGATGCTGGGATTTCTCATTCTGGCACTGGACCACGATTCCTGTGGGAAGGTGGGTGATTCTCACGGCTGAACTGGTCTTGTTCACATGCTGACCGCCCGGACCGCTCGCCCGGAAGGTGTCGATGCGAAGGTCGTTTTCATCGATCTCGATGGTGATATCCGTATCAACCTCAGGCAGGACAGAGACCGAGGCAAAGGATGTGTGCCGCCTCCCGGTGGCGTCAAAGGGTGAGATCCTGACCATTCGGTGGATGCCATGCTCCGACTTGAGGTGGCCATACGCATACGGACCCGTTACGGTAAACGCCACATTCTTGATGCCGGCCTCGTCTCCCGGAAGATAATCGATGACCTGAACCTCCATCCCCTTGTCTTCGCCCCACCGAGTGTACATCCTGAAAAGCATTTCCACCCAGTCCTGGGCCTCTGTGCCACCGGCCCCCGCATTGATGGCCACAATGGCATTCCGTTTGTCGTCGGGGTCTCCAAGAAGGGATCTCAACTCCAGTCCGTTGATTTCTTTCTGGAGCCGGGCTACATCACGACTCACCTCTTTCAGCGTCGTTTCATCCCTTTCTTCTTGGGCGATTTCGGCAAGGAGACCGGCGTCTTCCGTCTCTTTGTGAAGTGTCTGCCAGGTATCGATCTGTTCTCTCAACCAGGCTCTTTCCTGGGTCAGGCGGGAAACATCTTCCTGGTCCTTTTGCCAGAACCCGGGGGCGACCATCAATTTCTCAATTTTTTCAAGTTCCTGCTCATGGCTGTCCAGGTCAAAGATGACCTCTGAGCGCATCGAGTTGTTCCATCATGCTGTCGATTTTTTCGGTGATTTCATCAAACATGGCCGTCGCCTCCCTCATTGAAGATTCTATGTGGCCGGTATTCTAATATCGGAAAAAATTAATTCAAGTCAACGGACTCCTTTATCGCGCGGCCGCCGGAAAGAAAGGAGATGCCCTTGCCGGGTCTTTGCATTGATCCTGATACCCTCAATGATGAGTCCATTGACGAGGATGTCGGAGTCTCCCTTCACAATGAACGCCGCTCCCGAGCCCCGTTTTTGTCCGATTCCTTAATGATGGTTAAGGGTTAGACCCTCAAGGGGTCGTCAATCCTCCCAAGGCCCTTTAAACCCTAAAAGTGTCAACAGCTTCAGAATGTTATAGCGTGACATCTCTTCTATTTTCTTAGACCTGGATCTCTGTTCATTATAATCCGACCCGGATGATGATTCAACCCTTATTCGAGAATGTGCCGTTACAGGCACTTAGGGCCTTTTTACTCGCAACGTCGCCTCGATCAAACTGCTCTTGACACCTTCATCAATTTCCTTGTATAATTACAGATTGATTAATCCGTAAGAAGTCCTGAAATCGTCAGGCCCCCCTTGGCGGGAATCCGGTATCCATAACCTGTTGAATTCACTGGATTCCCGCTTTCGCGGGAATGACGAAAAACGATGTTTTCCGACTTTTTACGAGCGCATCAATGTCTATTAAGGAAAACGCTCCGTTGCGGCGGGTCGCCCGCTTTTTGTCCCGGGCCTGCTGCAGGTTCGTCCTAAAAAGAAAATTCCAGGGTAAGGCGTCTGTTTCAGGCATGACTGGCCGTTCGCGCTGATATGGCGATTAATTCAAGTTATATTCGTGTTTCCGGTTTGCCCGGGTCAGGAGATTCATTATGAAAGTTCTCGTCAGTGATCCTCTATCTGAAGTGGGTGTGCAGATCTTCCAGGAAACGCCTGGAATTGAAGTCGACATCAACACCGGCCTTACGCCGGATGAGCTGAAAGGGATTATCGGCGGCTATGAGGGACTTGTGATCCGCAGCGCTACCCGGGTGACGGCGGATATCATTGAGGCGGCCGATCGTCTGAAGGTCATCGGCCGCGCCGGAATCGGTCTGGACAATGTTGATATCCCCGCAGCGAGCCAGCGGGGGATTGTGGTCATGAACACCCCCGAAGGCAACACCATCACCACTGCCGAGCATACCATCGCCATGATCATGTCCCTTTCACGGAACATCCCACAGGCAACGGCCTCACTCAAGGAGGGTAAATGGGAGAAGAAACAACTCAAGGGCCGTGAGGTGTTCAACAAGACCTTGGGACTTATCGGGCTGGGGCATATCGGCCGGATTGTGGCCGACAGGGCCAAGGGTATGAAGATGAAGGTCATTGTCTATGATCCCTACATCAAGCCGGACCGGATTGAGAAACTGGACCTTGAGCCTGTCTCCCTCGACGCTCTTTTAGAACGGGCTGACTATGTTACCGTCCATACTCCTAAGACGGAAGAGACGCGTAATATGATCAACAGAGAGGTTATCTCGAAGATGAAAAAGGGCGCCATGCTCATCAACTGCGCCAGGGGCGGGATTGTCAATGAGGCGGATGTGTATGAGGCCTTGAAATCCGGACAGCTGGGGGGTGCGGCATTTGACGTATTCGAGACCGAGCCGCCCGGAAAAATCGGGCTCATGGAGCTCGGCAATTTTATCTGTACACCCCATCTGGGAGCGTCTACCAAGGAGGCCCAGGATAACGTTGCCAAGGATGTGGCCGAACAGATCATTGCTTATCTTCTTCACGGAACCGTAAAGAACGCCGTCAACGTGCCCAGCATCAGCGAAGAACTCATGACGGTACTGAGGCCTTTTGTAATCCTGCTTGAGAGGATGGGTTCGCTCCAGTCCCAGTTGACTGACAGCGCCCTGGTGGAGGTGCAGGTGCATTACAGAGGGGCCATTACCGAGTACGATGTCACCCCGCTGACCACCGCTTTGCTCAAAGGCCTGTTGACGCCGATCCTCAAAGATGATGTGAACTTTGTCAACGCACCCTATATCGCGTCGGAGCGCGGCATAGAGGTGGTGGAGTCCAAGAGCACCCGATCGGATGATTTTGCCAACCTTGTGAAGGTTATGACCAGGAGCCTGGAAGGTCAAAATATCGTATCCGGCACCATCTTTGGCAAGAACCTGCCCAGGATCCTGCGAATTAACAACTTCTATCTCGAGGCAATTCCCGAGGGACACATCCTCCTGATCCGGAATGAAAACACCCCGGGCGTGATCGGCCGGATCACTTCGGCCCTTGCCAGGCGCCAGATCAATATCGGACGCATGCAGGTGGGAGAGGAGAAGGAAAAGAAGCAGAATGTCATCCTTATCACTACCGGCAGCATTGTCAGCGACGACATCCTTGAAGAGATCCGCTCCTTCGCGAATGTGTTCTCTGCACAGCGGATTGAATTGTAGTGTGGATTGAGGGATTGATGGATACGTGAGGGAAATGGGGTTATGGGCTCAGTCCGCAATCCGTGAGGTCACAATTATATTTGTTCAGGAGTTCGATCATGGCGGAAGAAGAAAAGGGATTTATTATTAAGGACAGACGGTCGTTTGATGAGCAGGGGGAACTCAAGCAGGAAGGTGCTGGAGAGGAAACAGCAAAAAAGGAACCTGAAAAAAAGCCTCCCGGGAAGGAGGCCCCACCGCCTCCCCTGCCCGAGGTGAACTTTTCATCCCTTATCCTCTCGCTCAGTTCAACGGCTTTTCTTCATTTGGGTGAGATCCCTGACCCGGGCACGGGCGAAAAGAAGAAGGACCTGGCCCTGAGCAAACATGTGATCGATACCATCGGGATGCTTAAGGAAAAAACCGATGGCAACCTGACGAAGGAAGAGAAACAGCTCATCGAAAATATGCTGACAGACCTCAGGTTGCGCTATGTAAAGGCCAAATAGGTCCCCTACAGGATATAAAGACAGGCCCGGAAACCCGGGGGCCGCTTTCAGAATGCGGCCGGGGATGCATGAAATTTCCGGCGTCTCATATTTTAAGTGGAGAGGTTTTCTATGCTTTTTTTGAAATATGTCTTACCGAGCGCTTCGCGCCTTAACGTGTCGCTTTTGAGGCGAATTCTCTTGTGGATGACGGCATGGCTTATTGTGGCCGTCCTGATTATTCCGGAATCATCATCAAGGGCCCAGGCAACAGGGATCCTGCCCGCTGCCCCCGGATCTTTTTCCAGTCTGGTCAAGAAGGCAAAAGCGTCTGTGGTGAATATCAGCACCGTCAAGACCATTACCGGCGGGATGGGTCATCCTTTCTCATTCGGCGGTCCATCACGGCCGGACGATCCCTTGAGGGATTTTTTTGACCGGTTCTTCGGCGACCAGATGCCTAAGGATTTTAAACAGCGGAATCTCGGATCCGGGTTTATCATTGATGCCAAGGGGTTTATCCTGACAAATAATCATGTCGTGGAGAAGGCGGACGAAATCACCGTCAGATTGGCGGATGGAGAAAGCCATCCTGCAAAGATTGTAGGTCGCGATCCCAAAACAGATCTGGCCCTTATCCAAATAGAAACCGACCATGAACTGACCCCGCTCCCAATGGGCGATTCCGACCGTCTCGAGGTCGGAGACTGGGTCGTCGCCATGGGAAACCCCTTTGGCCTTGACAACACGGTCACAGCCGGCATTGTCAGCGCCAAATACAGGCATATAGGGGCCGGGCCTTACGAGAATTTCATTCAAACCGATGCGTCCATTAACCCGGGAAACAGCGGTGGACCCCTCCTGAACACCCGTGGGGAGGTCATTGGCATCAATACGGTTATTTTTTCCCAGACCGGTGGAAGTATCGGTATCGGTTTCGCCATTCCCATTAATATGGCCAAAGAAATTTTGGAACAGCTGAAGACGGGAAAGGTGGTCAGGGGCTGGTTAGGCGTCATGATCCAAAAGATTACCCCTGAGCTTAAAGAGAAACTCGGCCTGAAGGACGAAAAGGGCGCCCTGGTGGCAGATGTCACATCTGGAGCCCCTGCGGAAAACGCCGGGATCCGGCGAGGGGATGTCATTGTCTCCTTCGATAACAAGAAGATCGAAGAAATGAAAGACCTGCCGTATATTGTCGCTTCCACGCCTATAGGAAAGACTGTTCCGGTAAAGGTCATTCGGAAAGGTCAGGAGAGGGTTTTTGAGGTCAAGATAGGGGAGTTAAAGGAAGAAAAGAAGGATCTTGAAGAGAGCAAAAGCGATGCCGAACAACGACTGGGCATGAAGGTGGAGGGCCTTACGCCACAGTTGGCAAAAGATCTGGGGCTGTCTGAAACCGAGGGACTCGTCATTGTTCAGGTTGACAGCGGTTCGCCTGCTGCGGAAGCAGGGCTCAGACCGGGGGATATCGTTCTGGAACTGGATCAGAACCTTGTCAAGAATCCTGGGGATTTTCGCAAAAGGATTAACCGATACAAGGAGGGAGACACCATCCTCTTATTGATCAAGAGGGGGGATTCTACCCTTTATGTGACACTGAAGATTGAGAAGTGACCGCCTGAGACCGCCTTCTCAGTCTGGCCTGCCAATTCGTTCATGGGGTCATTTGAAGACGGCTCATCCCTGTTTTATCCGAATCCGTCCTCGGGTATGGGCCGTTAAATACCCCTGATATGCCATGAAAATAGCGCCTTCAGCCAAACAGCCCTCCATCAAGCGACAATCGACACGCGATATGCCTGAACCATGGATCCATGTCTCTACCCCTGCCAAGCTGAACGTGCGATTAAAGGTCATGGGCCGCAGGCCGGACGGGTACCACGATCTGATGTCTATCATGGTGCCTGTGGGTCTGTACGACCGGATGGACCTCCGGGTCACACCTCATAACGGTATTAAGATATCCTGCCGGGGCTTGCCTGCGCCGGCGGATGAAACAAACCTTGCCTGTCGAGCGGCCAGGGCCTTTTTTTCCAAAACAGGCATTGATCATGGAGTGTTAATCGAGCTTACAAAAAATATACCCGTTGCAGCAGGCCTGGGCGGCGGCAGCAGCGATGCGGCGTGCGTGCTCAAGGTCCTGAATCAGTACTATTCCTCCCCGCTCCCAGCCATGGAATTAGCCAATCTGGCCCTGGGCCTGGGTGCGGATGTCCCTTTTTTTCTGGAAGAAAGGCCCTGTATTGCAAGAGGGATCGGGGAAATACTGGAACCCATTTTAAATTGGCCGGAATTCTGGTATATTATCGTAATGCCTCCCGTTCAGGTGCCCACATCCTGGGTGTATGGCAGTCTAAACGCACCCCTGTCGGACAGGTCAAGTGAATTAGAGTTGACAAATGAGGCGTATCAATATATTATCGAGCATTTAAAGAAAGACCCATTTATAATCGGTCCCCTGCTGGATAATGACCTGGAGCGGATCACGGCCGGCCGTTTTCCTTTGATCGTTCGCATCAAGACGGTGCTGACAGAGGCAGGAGCGGAGGGCGCCCTGATGTCAGGCAGTGGTCCGAGCGTATTTGGGGTTTTTCAATCAAGAGAGAAGGCTCTCCAGGTACAAGCGGCTCTGGCCGACAGTGGTCTGGGAGAGCTCTTTCTGGCGAAAGGCCTTACCGGATCTCCGGGCTTCGACATCTGAACGCTGCACTGGGGTGTCGTCAAGTGGTAAGACACGGGCCTTTGGAGCCCGCATTCGGAGGTTCGAATCCTCCCACCCCAGCCAAAAGGGACGTCAAGAAAAGGATTAGATTTGGACCAGGAAATCAGACTGTTTGGCGGTACCTCAAATCCCGCATTGACCCTTGAGGTCTGCAATTATCTTGGGATCAAGCCGGGGAAGATCCTCGCCAAGACGTTCAGCGATGGGGAAATCCAGGTGGAAATCGGAGAGAATATCAGGGGAAGAGATGTCTTTGTGATCCAATCTACCTGCACCCCCGTCAACGACAATCTGATGCAGCTCCTGATCATTATGGATGCCATGAGGCGGGCGTCGGCAGAACGCGTCACGGCGGTTATTCCGTATTATGGTTACAGTCGACAGGATCGAAAGGTCAAACCGAGGGTCCCCATCAGCGCAAAGCTCGTTGCAGATCTGATCACCGCAGCCGGGGCTAACAGGGTGGTATCCATGGATTTGCATGCAGGACAGATCCAGGGCTACTTCAACATCCCTGTCGACAACATTTTTGCGGCGCCCATTCTCCTCAAATATATACAAAATAACCTCCAGGACGATCTTGTTATCATTTCGCCGGACGCCGGCGGCGTTGAACGGGCCCGCGCCTTTGCCAAACGGCTTGATGCATCCCTGGCCATTATCGATAAGCGACGCGAAGCCCCCAATATATCGCAGGCGTTGAACATTATTGGCGATGTGAAGGGTAAAACCGCAATCATTCTCGATGACATGGTCGATACCGCCGGGACATTAACGCAGGCTGCGGCTGCGCTCAAGGAGCGGGGTGCACGCAAAATCCACGCCTGCTGCACCCATTCTGTCCTTTCGGGCCCGTCCATCGACAGAATCGAGGCATCGCCGATTGACAGACTGGTTGTTACCAATACCATCCCTCTGAACGATAAGGCCAAGGATTGCCGGAAAATTATTGTACTATCCATCGCAGAACTTTTGGGGGAAACGATTAAAAGAAGCCACAATTCTCATTCGGTTAGCACGTTGTTTGTCTAACCAACGGGAAAGACGCCTGAGGCATCTCAGGCGTCTTTTCGTTTGTGAAAAATTTTATTAATGCGGGAGGACCCAATGCATCAGTTAAGACTTGCCGCCCAAGAAAGGGAAACCAAGGGAAAAGGTGCGGCCAGGAAATTAAGAAAAAACAATAAGTTGCCAGCGGTTTTCTACGGTCCGAGAACCTCACCGATGATGCTCGCCGTCGATTACCCTGAATTTGAACGCATGATGAAGCTGTCCGGGGGCGAGAATGCCATTTTGGATCTTCATATCGCTTCGCGCCATGGGGAAGAGACCAAGAAGGTGATGCTCAAAGAGCTCATGATAGACCCTGTAAGGAACACCTGCCTTCATGCCGACTTCTACGAGATCTACATGGACAAGGAGATTACCGTGGATATCCCCGTCCGCCTGATGGGTACGCCGATAGGTTTGACAAATGGCGGGCTGCTTCAGGTTGTTCGGAGAGAACTTACCGTATCCTGTCTCCCTGACAAATTGATCGATGCCCTGGAGGTCGATGTGTCCGGATTGGAGATCGGAGATTCGGTTCACATCCGTGACATCGCGTTGCCGGAGGGCATCGCCTGTGAGCAAGAAGGGGACCTCACCGTAGCTGTCGTGTCACCGCCCGGGTTAGAAATAGGGGAGACCCGTGAAGGGGGAATCGAGGAAGAAACGGCAGGCCTGGAAGGGGAAACTGCTGAAGGCGTCGATACATAAAAGAAAGGGGGTGAATCGCAACAGGTAATTTGCACTTGATTGTGGGCCTCGGCAATCCCGGGCCGGAATATGAAATTTCAAGGCATAATGTAGGGGCTCAGGTTATTGATCTGTGGTGCAAGGATCTGGGGCTGCCCCCGGGCAGCCGCCGCTTTCGCGCAAAGACCATCCGGTCGGAATTCCGGGGAAAGACGATAATCCTGCTTTGCCCCCTGACTTTCATGAACCTGAGCGGTGAATCGGTCAGGGCTTGTGCCGGCTATTATGGCCTGGAGACCAGCAGAATTCTGGTTGTCCATGATGACCTGGATATCCCTCTGGGAAGGGTGAAGGTCACCAGGGACAGCGGGGCCGGCGGGCACAAAGGCGTGTCGTCCATCATCCGCCATCTGGGGAGCACAGGATTTTGCCGTGTCAAAGTCGGCATAGGACGCCCGCGGTACGGAGAGGCCATAGAAGCGTATGTCCTGGCCCCCTTTTATGCCGACGAAAAGAGGCTTGCACAACAAGCCATCCGGGTGGCTGTTAATGCATGTGAACGATTTGTTCTGGAAGGGGTTGAATCGGCGATGAATCATATCAATCGCCTGAATTTCGTAAACAAGGAGGAAAAAAAGTAATGCAGGGATTAACCGTTTATGCGCCCTTTTTAGGGATCTTGAGTCTTGTGATCGCTTGGCTGATATATAATTATGTCAAGAAACAACCGAATGGAACTCCCTTGATGCAGGAGCTCGAGGATGCGATTCATACAGGCGCTATGGCCTTTTTAAAGAAAGAATATTCCGTGCTCGTCGTCTTCATTATTGTTGTGTTTATCCTTCTGGGCTGGGGAATTGCGTGGAAGACCGCTATCGCCTTTGTGACCGGCGCCGCGTGCTCCATTGCGGCCGGCTATTCAGGGATGACGGCGGCAACAAGGGGCAATTCCCGAACGGCAGAGGCAGCCAATAAGTTCGGCCAGGCCAAGGCCCTCAATGTCTCCTATTTTTCCGGTTCTGTCATGGGGCTGGCCGTAGCCGGATTGGGTATCTTAGGCGTCGGCTTCTGGTTCTGGGTTTACGGGGGTGATCCGGATACGGCCCAGTACATCAACGGATTTGCCATGGGCGCCAGCTCCATCGCCCTGTTTGCCCGCGTGGGCGGGGGCGTATACACCAAAGCAGCGGACGTAGGGGCCGATCTGGTGGGAAAGGTGGAGGCAGGCATTCCCGAGGACGATCCCAGGAACCCGGGCGTTATCGCTGACAATGTGGGCGACAATGTGGGTGATATCGCCGGCATGGGCGCCGATATCTTCGAGTCGTTTGTGGGTTCGGTGATCGCCACCATCGCCATAGGCGCCACTATGAGCGTTACGCCCGAATTCCTGGCGCAATTTCCCGTCCTTAAAGGACTCGATCCCGTTGCGATCAAACTGAAATATATGGCCATGCCGATTCTGGTGGTCATGGCAGGGCTGCTCAGTTCGTTTGTCGGCGTATTCTCGATCAAGGTGTTTCAGAAGGGTAACCCTGCGGGGGCCTTAAGATATACGACCTTTGTGGCCGCGGCCATTTTTATCATATTGACGATTATCATTACCAGGGCCATCGGTATGCCTACGGGTGCGTTCTGGGCCGTCTTCTCCGGTCTTCTGTGCGGTATTGCCATTGGTCTTCTTGCCGAGTATTACACATCAGGCCCACCGGTCAAACGGATCGCCCGTCAATCCGAGACCGGCCCTGCCACGGTCATCATTTCAGGCCTGGCCGTCGGCATGCAGTCCACCTATCTCCCGATCCTGGGCATCTGCGTTGCCACCTACATCGGCTTTCAAACAGCAGGCATCTACGGAATCGGCCTGTCTGCCGTGGGCATGCTGGCCACGGTGGGCGCCACCATGACGGTGGACGCTTATGGCCCCATTGCCGACAATGCGGGCGGCATCTCCGAGATGTCCGGTCTGGGTCCCGAAACGCGAAAGATAACCGACAGCCTCGACGCCCTGGGCAACACCACGGCGGCCATCGGAAAAGGCTTTGCCATCGGTTCCGCAGCCCTGACCGCTCTGGCCCTTTTTGTGGCGTATACACAGGCCGCCAATCTGGGACAGGTTGTCATCGACAACCCGATGGTGGTAATCGGGCTCTTCATCGGCGGCATGGTCCCCATGACATGTGCGGCCTTAACCATGACATCGGTCGGCAAGGCGGCCTTCAGCATCGTGGAAGAAATACGTCGCCAGTTCAGGGAAATCCCCGGCCTCCTGGAGGGCAAAGAGGGCGCCAAGCCTGATCCGGCCACCTGCGTATCCATAGCAACCACCGCTGCCCTTAAAGAGATGGTCGCCCCGGGTCTCGTGGCGGTTCTGACCCCCGTTGCCGTTGGATTCCTCCTGGGCAAAGAAACCCTGGGGGGCATGCTCCTGGGTGCAACGGTCATGGGCGCCTTCCTGGCCCTCTTTATGGCCAATAGCGGCGGTGCCTGGGACAATGCCAAAAAATGGATCGAAGAAGGCAACTTAGGCGGAAAGGGTTCCAACAACCATAAGGCCGCCGTGGTAGGCGACACCGTGGGAGATCCGTTCAAAGACACCTCCGGACCTGCCATGAACATCCTGATCAAGCTGATGTCTGTGGTCTCTCTGGTGATAGCGCCGATCCTTCCCACGTTGGGATTGTTCCTGAGATAGGCGTTCGAACAGAGAAGAAGCGGTATACAGGTATCCGGCCTAACGGCCGGATACCCTGGTTGGGAAACCGGGCATAAGACGGTCGGCGGTTGGAGCGGTCAAACTGAGGAATTAAGGGGTGGTTCGTGGTCCTGTAATGCCTCACCGTAATTCAGTTCAAGGAGGTTTAAATGTTCAGTGTGGGTGATTTGGCCGTATACCCTGCGCATGGCGTCGGTATCATTGAGAGAATAGAAAACCAGGAAATATCCGGTTGCGAACAGGATTTTTATGTCATGCGAATTCTCGACAACAACATGATTATTATGATCCCTACCCGTAATGTGAATAACGTGGGTCTGAGAGAGATTATTGACAAGACAGAGCTTCCAAGGCTCTACTCCATTCTCGAGAAGAGAGATGTCACGCTTGACAATCAGACCTGGAACAGGCGTTACAGGGAGTACATGGACAAGATTAAGACCGGGTCTGTCTTTGAGGTTGCCGAGGTGTATCGCGACCTGTTGATGCTCAGGGTGGAAAAGGAGCTTTCTTTTGGTGAAAGAAAGATGCTGGAAACCGCCCGGACCCTGCTGATCAAAGAAATATCCCTTGCAAAACAGATTGGTGAATCACAGGTAGAAAAAGATTTAGACAGCATGTTTTCCTGATCCAGATATTCATATTGTCCCTGTCCCCGGCGCCCCAAAAAGCGATTTCAGCACCCGTCAGCATGTTGATGAATGTCACGGAATTCAGACAGGATATTTTTCTGTGAAATATCCGAGAACGATCGGGACACCCGGCTGGATATATTCCTCGGCAACAGCCCTGTCGGCCTGTCCAGGTCAAGAATACAGTCGCTCATAAGGGAGGGGCAGGCCCGGGTAAACGGCCTGCCGTCAAAGCCAAGTCACAGATTGAAGGCGGGAGACCGCGTCCTTCTTACCATCCCGCCGCCGGCAACACTGATTCTGACGCCCGATGACGTCCAATTCGAGGTCATTCACGAAGACGATTCCTTGATTGTCATATCAAAACCCGCAGGGGTTGTGGTGCACCCGGCCCCCGGGCATTCAACCATGACCCTGGTCCACGGCCTTCTCAGGCACTGTAAAGACCTCTCTGGAATTGGGGGAGCCCTGAGGCCCGGGATTGTCCATCGGCTCGACAAAAACACCTCCGGACTCATGGTTGCAGCAAAGAACGATCATGCCCATGCTTCTCTCTCGGGGCAGTTCAAAACGGGCGCGGTGAAGAAAGAGTACCTTGCCCTGGTCCATGGCCATATGGGCGGAGAAAAAGGCGAAATCGCCCTCCCCATAGGCCGGCATCCTGTCAGAAGAAAGGAGATGGCCGTCGTGGAATCAGGCGGAAGGGCGGCCTTGTCCCTGTGGCGGAAAGTCATGGAATTTCAGAGCGGTTTTTCTCTTCTGTCTGTTACCATAAAGACAGGACGCACCCACCAGATTCGTGTTCACCTCTCTCACATGGGCCACCCCGTTGCAGGGGATCCGGTCTATGGAAACCGGCGCGACCGGTGGAAAAGGCGCTCGACTCGACAGGCTGATCTGCTGCCTGTGTTTGACAGACAGATGCTCCATGCGAGTCGCTTAGGATTCATCCATCCGGTGACCCGGACCTATATGGAGTTCGAATCGTCCCTGCCATCTGATATGCGTCATGCTTTGGACCGGTTGAAATGGCTTGATACACAATGACCGGCAGATGCCTTGCCGGACAGACAGCGTTCGCGGATTTGAGCGGCGCCATCGGGATAGCGTCTTTCACCCATGTCCCTGCCGGGATGCCTGGATGTCATTCATCACCGCATTCGGTCGCCTGAACATGGCATTTATTTGAAACGGTGCTTAAAAATCCTTGACATTATGAAGAAAGCAACTATAATGCGCCATCAGAAATATTTTCCTGCCTTTCGGAGGATTCGGTATAGACCGGATATCTGTGTAGACTCCATAACAACTCTGCTGAGTAACTTTCACTAACTCACACAAAAGGGTTTTCGATACACGGCCTCCTGTCCGCAAGAGGGCTTTCGTGTCTTTCAGCTTATGATGTTACAGCCGACCTGCATGGCTCTTCATATACATTCTGTTCGAGACTTAGGCAATTAGGCGGCTAAAATAGGGCGGGAGTTCAATCGGATTACGTACTGTCCTGGATATTCTACAGAATTCGGTACATATCGGGTGGCTGAGCCGGTCAACAGGAAAAGGCTTTCCCGGATGGTTTCGACCGGAGAGGGGGATGTTGCCTCAACCCAATATGAGACGGTTTAGAGACCCGGCACGCAGATAAAGACAGGAACGGCTTGACTCCCTGACGGCATAACCACTTAACCACTTCATCGCCTCTTAACGAGGCTGTGACTAACGGAGAGAACAGATGAATCTTGTGGAACTTAAAGAAATGAAGATTAGCCAACTGACTGAAATGGCGAAAGAGTTTAACATCGAGGGGGCCTCCGGCATGCGGAAGCAGGATCTCACGTTTGCACTGCTTCAGGCACATTCTTCCCGGAACGGCCTGATATACGGCGAAGGGGTTCTGGAGATTCTCCCGGATGGCTTCGGATTCCTGAGGGCCCCGGATGCCAACTACCTTCCCGGCCCTGACGATATCTATATCTCTCCATCCCAGATCCGCCGTTTTAACCTGAGAAAGGGGGATACGGTTTCCGGGCAGATACGGCCGCCAAAGGAATCGGAGCGGTATTTTGCCCTGTTGAAAGTGGAGAAGGTGAACCATCAGGACCCGGAGATATCCAGAGAAAAAATCCTGTTTGACAATCTTACCCCTCTATATCCCGATAAAAGAATTACACTGGAGGTGTCCTCCGACAATTATTCTGCACGAATTATGGATCTGATGACGCCGATCGGAAAGGGGCAGCGGGGCCTGATTGTTGCGCCTCCCAGGACCGGGAAAACCATGCTCCTGCAGAATGTTGCCAATAGCGTCTCGGCCAATGAAAAAGATATCCACAAGATCGTCCTTCTTATTGATGAAAGGCCGGAGGAAGTCACCGACATGGCTCGCTCTGTTGACGCCGAAGTGATCAGTTCCACCTTTGACGAACCTCCCCACCGCCACGTCCAGGTCGCGGAGATGGTTATCGAGAAGGCCAAGAGACTGGTAGAGCACAAGCTGGATGTCCTGATCCTGTTAGACAGCATTACCCGCCTGGCAAGGGCCTATAACTCGGTCGTTCCACCCAGCGGAAAAATCCTCTCCGGCGGTCTCGACTCCAATGCACTCCACAAACCCAAGCGGTTTTTTGGGGCCGCGCGAAACATCGAGGAGGGGGGGAGCCTCACCATCATCGCGACGGCCCTCATTGACACGGGGAGCAGGATGGACGAGGTTATCTTTGAGGAATTCAAGGGCACGGGCAATATGGAGATTCACCTGGATCGAAAGTTGAGCGACAGGCGGGTCTTCCCGTCCATTGACATCAATCTCTCCGGGACCCGTAAAGAAGAACTCCTGCTGGACGAGGCGGATCTCAACCGCATCTGGATTTTGCGAAAGCTGCTTGCGCCCCTCACCCCCGTGGACAGCATGGAATTCTTGCTTGAAAAAATTAAGGGAACAAAGGATAATAAAGACTTTCTGGCTTCAATGAGCGACTAATCTTGATGAGGAGACAGGTTACAGATGAAAAAGGGAATCCATCCGGAATATTACAGAACGACAGTGCGCTGTGCATGCGGAAATGAATTTGAAACCGGTTCCACTGTCAAGGACATTCATATTGAAATCTGCTCGAAATGCCACCCTTTTTTTACCGGCAAACAAAAGCTGGTAGATTCAGCGGGAAGAGTGGAGCGTTTCAGGAGGAAGTATGCTGCATTCAACAAGGCCCGATCCGAAAGCAACTCCCAAGGCTAAGGCGTGTTTGGCGCCTTATTGACCTGTTCGATGTCGGTATTCAGGACATACTCCTCCCACACCTGCCCGATTGTCACGCCCGAAAGCTCCTGATGACGGCCGGGTCACGCTCCCAGCAAGGGCCCGGGATGGCGCCCCATTGAAATGAAACCTGAAAATCCGACCCTGCACAAGGGTGCCGGGTATGGCGCTGATGGACAACCGGGGCGCCGTTAAGGGGGCCCTGTTTCATCGGACAGGGCCGGCCGTGAGGATTTCGAAGCAACGCCGGGAAATGATATCTTGAGGTTTGTGGCCATGTTTGCCAAAGTCGAGCAAATTGAAGAGCGATACAATCAACTGGAGACTGATCTGGGACGGCCTGAGATCATCCGGGATCAAAAGAGGTATCAGGTCTATGCCAAGGAACGGAGTACGCTTGCTCCGATTGTTCACAGCTTTCGAAAGCTGAAGGCACTTCAACGTGAGATCGCAAGTAACCGATCTCTGCTGGATGATCCCGATACGGATATCAGGCACCTGGCCAGAGAAGAAATCGAGGCCCTTGCAGCAAAACTCTCAAAGGTGGAACGGGAACTCAAGATTCTCCTGGTCCCCAGGAATCCCAACGACGAGAAGAACATACTCCTGGAAATACGGGCGGGTACAGGGGGGGAAGAAGCAGCGCTTTTCGCCGCTGACCTCTTCAGGATGTACAGCCGTTACGCCGAACTCAGGGGATGGAAAACGGAAATTCTTAGCCAGCATTTAACGGGCATCGGAGGGATTAAGGAAATCATCGTCCTTGTGGAAGGGGAGATGGTATACAGCCGGCTCAAATATGAAAGCGGGGTTCACCGGGTTCAGCGTGTGCCTGAGACAGAGACCCAGGGCCGAATTCACACATCGGCGGTGACGGTGGCGGTTCTACCGGAAGCCGAGGAAATCGATGTGGAAATCGAACCCGAGGATCTCCGGATCGATGTGTACCGTTCATCCGGACCTGGAGGGCAGCATGTCAATAAGACCGCCTCCGCCGTTCGAATCACGCATCTCCCTACCGGGCTTGTCGTGACGTGCCAGGATGAGAAGTCCCAGCACAAAAACAAGGCAAAGGCGATGAAGGTGTTGAGGTCCCGGCTCCTGGATATGGAGACGTTAGAGCAACAGTCCAAGATCACCGAGGAACGCCGGACAATGGTAGGCTCCGGAGACAGGAGTGAGAGGATCCGGACATACAACTTTCCTCAGGCCAGGATTACGGATCACAGGATCGGGCTCACCCTTTATAAATTGGAGGCCCTTCTCCAGGGAGAACTGGATCTGGTTATCGAGCCCCTGATAACCCACTTCCAGACAGAGGCCATGAGGAAATCCGACGGGAACTGAGCGAGTTCATACCAACCGGGTACAGGCGTGTTGAACGCTCAATATTCAACAACCCATCTAGAAATGCCTTCAAAGACATGGCAGATAAAGGATCTCCTTAAGGTATCGACCGACTACCTCAAGGACAGGGGGATCGAAGATCCACGTCTTACTGCTGAAGTGCTTTTGGCTCATCAGCTCAAGGTGGAACGAATCGGCCTCTATCTCAATTTCGACCAGCCCCTCACCGAAAATGAACTCTCCTGCTACCGGACCCTGATCAGGCGGCGGGTTGTTCACGAACCGCTCCAGTACATCACCGGGACCCAGGAGTTCCGGTCGCTCAGTTTTGACGTCGACTGCCATGTCCTCATCCCCAGGCCCGAGACCGAAGTTGTCGTAGAACAGGCCATTATCCTTGGAAAAACCTGTAAACCGGGAGAAGAGCGCCTTAGAATTCTCGATCTTGGAACAGGATGCGGGGCCATTTCAATCGCCCTGGCCAAGGAACTGCCCCGGGCACTGATCTGGGCCACAGACATATCAGAAGAAGCCCTGTGCGTCGGCCGGCGGAACGCATTGAAACATGGCGTGTCTGACAGGGTATGCTTCCGTCAGGGGGATTTATGGGACCCTTTCATGAGACAGGGCATGCAGTTCGACATGATCGTATCGAACCCCCCTTATGTTTCTTCCGAGGAATACCGCAACCTTCCCCCGGAGATTCGCAACTATGAACCGCGACAGGCTCTCGATGGCGGGGAATACGGAATGGTTTACCTGGAAAGGATCATAAAAGGGGCTTGCCGTTTTCTGAACCCTGGTGGATGGATCATCCTGGAAATGGCGCCGTGGCAGACCATGAAGGCCCTGGACATCATGAAACAGACAGGGGGTTACCAACAGGAGGCCCGAATCGAGGACTACAGCCGCCGTCATCGTGTAGTGACGGCCCGCGCCATGTGAGGTTTCGAGCCGAACATTTTCGCTTTTTGAGCAGAGACAGCAAACACAGGCTCTCAAGAGGTATGTCCATGACACTCTCGGAAAAGAAAGCATGGGAATCCAAACGGGTTCAACCCGAAAGGGTCCTTTCCAGGATCCGGCCTGGAATGAGCATTTTTCTGGGAACCGGTGTCGCAGAACCGCGAACCCTGGTCAGGCGCCTGATGGCCTCTGACGCCGGAAACCTCCGCGACCTGGAATTCATACAACTGGTGAGCTTCGGACAGGCGATAGCCATTGCAGAAGAAAATACGCAGAAATTCAGACTCAAAACCTTTTTTTCCGGGTGGGTGGCCAGCGAGGCCATCACTGCCGGCCGGGTGGACCTTATCCCGACCCCCTTTTCCCGGATCCCCCACCTCATTGAATCCGGGACGATCGGGATCGATGCGGCCTTTATTCAGATCACGCCTCCTGATGACGAGGGATACTGCAGCCTGGGCCCTTCAATTGACGCCGCGAGGCAGGCCATGGCCCAAGCCTCGCTGGTTGTCGGCGAGATCAATGATCAGGCGCCCCGCACCTTGGGGGATACGTTCGTTCACATCGACGACTTTGATTACCTTATCGAGGCAACCGAGCCACTCATCTATTTTCCACGCTGGCCGGTTGACGATGTATTCGAAAAGGTGGCCGGCAATGTGGCCTACCTGATTCCGGACGGGAGCTGTATCGCGTTTTCCGTCGGTCCCCTGTTCGATGCCCTGGCCCGTCATTTGAAAAGGAAACGACATCTCGGGGTCCATTCTCCCTTCTTTACCGATGCCCTGATGGATCTGGTCAAGAGCGGCGCCGTAAGCAATCGGCGCAAGGGCATTTTTTTGGGCAAGTCGGTAACAGCCTACGCCATCGGCACGGAAGCGCTGATGCGCTGGCTGGATCGTAACCCCCTGATCGAGTTCCAGGGGATTGACGTGGTAGCGGACCCGAAACGAATCGGCGCCAATGACCATTTTATTGTGGTTTTGCCGGCCCGCAAGGTGGATCTCACAGGCGGCATTGCCCTGCATACGGGGAAGGGGAATGTAGGGGCCGGGCCGGGTGAGGCTCAGGAGTTTTTCAAGGGGGCCGCCTTTTCCAAGGGAGGGCGTACCGTCTTTGCGCTGCCGAGCCGCAACCTGAAAAACAGGCCGAACATCATCGTTTCCGTCGAAGATTACCCCAACCAGTTTTCCAACCGGGAATCCCTGGACCTGGTGGTGACAGAGTACGGCGTAGCCTCCATGACCGGAAGGACAACCCGCGAACGGGCCCTGGCCCTGATCGATATCGCCCATCCGGATGACCGTGAAGAACTGGTGCGCCTTGCCAAAGAAAAGCATCTGTTGTTTCGTGACCAGCGATACCTCGCGGAATCAGGGCATCTCTACCCCGATCATCTGGCCTGCGATCATCTATTCAAGGACGGGCTGTTGGTCCGTTTCCGCGCCATCAAACCCTCTGATGTGGATGACATGCGGCGCCTTTTTTACCGGTTTTCGGATACCGCCGTCTATTATCGCTACTTTTCTCCGATAAAGACCATGCCCCATGCCAAAATGCAGGAGTATGTGAATATCGATTACAGAAAGACCATGTCGATCGTGGGTTTGACTGGCGATCCGGGAGAGGGGCCCATCATTGCCGAGGCCCGGTATGTCCACCTGCAAGACCTCCCCTATGCGGATGTGGCCTTTGTCGTGGATGAGGACTACCAGGGAAGAGGGATTGCCAAATTCCTCTATGAGATGCTTGCGAAAATTGCCAGGGAAAAGGGTATTGAGGGTTTCAGAGCCGATGTGCTGGCCACCAACAAATCGATGCTGAAGGTGTTTGAATCTGCCGCGGACGGACCGATCCGGGCTGTTATGGAAGGCGGTGTGTACCAGTTGACCATTCCCTTTTTGAAGAGCGGGAGTCAGCGATAATCAGGGGGACGCCATGCAGCAGGTCATCGATCTGGAAAAGAGGAGGCTCATGCTGGCGGTGAGGCGGGGCTTCCGAAACTGGACAAGCCGGTTTAAGGAAGAATTCGGACCTGACACCCGGCTGTGTGATCTCTCCTTTGAGACCCTCGCCTGTCTGGCCCGGGGCAAAGACAAGGGCGCCTTTTATCTATACGATCTGATTATGAATCTCAAGAACCTGGGCTCGGGATTCGAGTTCCATGAACTGGATCCGAAAAACAAGATGGCGGTAATGGATCTCCACCTGTTCTTGCTGGATCGAATCCGGTTTGAATGCATGAGGCGGCTGGGGTGGCTGGAAGCCTATCCCGGCGAGGAATTCACCCTGGTGGAACTTATCATGCAGTTTGACAGGCTGGCGCCGGGGCTTCAGGCAAAAATACCCCTTCTCAGCCAGGATCACCCTGACTATCCCCAGTTTTTTAGGGTAAGCACCTTTGACAAAGAAGGCGTTATTCGAAGGCTGATACCCAGGCTCATGAAAGAGATCGAAGCCTACTCCAACACCTTGTAGACCTTGTCGCCTTCTCTGACGCGCTCCCTGACCTTCACACCGACAAGGTCGCCGGCCTTGACCTCGTCGACCGGTTGATTATCGATCTCCATGCTGGCGATCGTTTCCGTGAAGTCGGTGGTGTGGCCTTTGTATCTCAGTAAATCACCCTTTTTGATGGTCCCGTTCGTTACCTCCAGGGCGGCAACACCCGGCTTGGCGAAAAATTTGACAATCACCCCAACCTGCTCTTCAGCCATGACGATACTCCTCCTTTCCCGCTTGTGCCTGAACCCTCCTCTTATTCCCTATTCCCTTTTGAGTCTGTTGTCAAGAGGCGAGGAGGTTTTCGCGATTGAAGCGAGGGGATGATCGAGCTCTAAGCAAGAGAGGGCATGATGGGCTCCGGGCAGCGGGATATATTAATTCTTTCAGGCAGATAAAGATATAAGGACCTTATGCCATGACAAAGAAGAGAATCATCGGGGGCATGCTCACCCTGATCTTGTGCTGCTCAGGATGCGATATGGCCTATCTGTTTCATGCGGCTGCGGGTCAGTTGCATATCCTCAAGGCCTCGGTTCCCATCCAGGAGGTCCTGAATGACAGGTCCCTTGTCCCCGCTGAGGAGACCAGGCTTCGACTGGTTGCCCGGATCAAGGCGTTCGGGGAAAAGGAACTCGGATTGAGAGAAACCGACAACTATGAAACCGTTTATTTGGATCCTGCCCAGCGTCCCGTCTATACGGTTTCCGCGGCCCCCAAAGACCGTCTTTGTCGAAAGACCTGGTGGTTTCCCTTTGTAGGGGATATGCCGTACCTGGGATTCTTTGACCTGGAAAAGGCCAGGGCGGAGCGGGACCGTCTCGTGGCCCAGGACCTGGATGTATGTATCGGCATGGCTGATGCCTACAGTACGCTGGGCTGGTTTAAGGACCCTGTCACCCGGAATCTGATCCAGGGGTCCACCCCTGATCTGGTGGAGACCCTTCTCCACGAAATGACACACACGACCCTTTATCTCAAGGGCCAGAGCGCGTTTAACGAAGGCCTGGCGGTCCTGGTAGGAAAGGTCGGAGCGCGCCTGTTCCTGGAACAGGAATTCGGCCCGCTGCATCCATATACCCGGGAGGCAGGGGCATCCATTGAAGATGAACGGCTGTTTTCCGGGTTCCTGGCATCTCTCATGGATGAACTGGAACATCTTTATGAATCACCCCTGAGCCGTGAAGAAAAGCTGTCACGGAGAGAGGGGGTTTTCACAAACGCACTTGAGACATTCCAGGATCTTGCGAAGAAATTCAAGACAGACCGATTTTCGCGTTTCGGACAGCGGCCTCTGAACAACGCAGGCATTCTGGCCGTGGGTCTGTATCACCGCCATTTTTCTCTCTTTGAGGCGGCCCTGAAAAGAGAAGGGGGTTCTATCAGGGAGTTGATCCTGTTTTTTAAGAGGGTGAGCGAGGAAGACGGAGACGTCCTCAAAAAGACGGCGCTCCGGCTGCAAGGCTTTGGCACACCTCACACACAAAAAATGCCGGAGCCGATCAGCCGTCTTACCCGTGAAATCTCAGTATCATGATCGTGATGTCGTCTGCCTGGGGTTCGCCCTGAGAAAAGGCCTTGATCCGCTCCATGATGCCGGAAGCCATCTGGTCAAGGTCCTGGCCCTTTAACATGGAAAGGCTCTGTTCCAGCCGTTTCTGAGTAAAAAGTTCCTTTTTTGGATTCATTGCCTCTGTCACGCCGTCGGTATAGAGAAAAACAGTATCGCCGGGTCCGAGCCGGGTATTGTCTGACCGGTAAGAGAAATCCGCCGCGATCCCGAGTGCCAGTCCGTCCGTCAGCGCCATGGGCCTGATCGTGTTATTTGTGCGGATGACGTAAGGCGGATTGTGTCCGCCGTTGCAGAATTCCAGTTCACCGGTACGAATGTTGAGAATGCCCAGGAAAAGGGTTACAAACATAAACGACGGGTTTTCAAGAGAAAGCGCCTCATTGACACCGGCAAGTATCCTTCCCGGGGAGAGCCCCCGGATGCCCTTTATTTTGTTGAGGGTCTGGGTTACCGTCATCAGGAGGGCTGCCGGCACCCCTTTCCCTGCCACGTCGCCAATGGTGAAGCAGAGACGATCCTTATCCACAAAGAAGAAGTCATACAGATCACCTCCAACCTCTCTTGCCGGTTCAAGGGTGGCGTAAATGTCAAATTGCGTGATACCCGGAAATGGGGGAAATACCTTGGGGAGCATCCCCATCTGGATGTCACGGGCCACCTTCAACTCGCTTTCGATGCGCTCCTTTTGAGCGGTCGTTTCGGTCAAATCCTTGATGTATTGCTGAAGCGATCCCTCCATATGGGCAAATGCATTTGTCAGAACGCCAACCTCGTCCCTGGATTTCACCAAGGGAAGGGGAACATCCAGATCTCCTGCGGCAATCCCTTCCGTTGCCTTTGCCAGCTCCCTCAGAGGCCGGGTGATGGAGCCGGCTATCATGATGATAACCCCCAGAAGGAGTAGAAATCCGAGCAGGCCGAGGCTCCAGACCACATGATTCAGTTCCTTGATATCGGCCGTCAATTCATCCTGGGGAAAGAGGACGCCCAGGGACCAGTCGCTGGCACTTAGGGGTGCGTATCCTACCCAGCACTCCTGACCGGTAACCATGCTGGTGAGAGAAGCGAATCCGGACATCCCTTCTGTCATGGCCGTTCCGATCTTTTGGAGCTGGGCATCATTCCGGGTCCCGGCCACATCGAACAGGGTTTGCTTCATGATCAGCTCCGGTTGCGGGTGCGTCAGAAATGTCCCTTTCCCGGAAATCAGAAATCCATACCCTGAATCGGCTATTTTGATAGAGGAAACGATCTGTTGAAGCCATGACAGGCCGATGTCTGCCGTCACGATGCCCATGAATCGCTTCTCCCCGGCAACGGTTTTGTAAAAGGGCACAGAATAGGTGGCCATCACGATGTCGCCCCCGCCTCTGTCATAATAGGGCTCACTCCAGACCGCTCGGCGTATCTCTTTTGGAATTCGATACCAGTCCCATAGGAAGTAGTTGTAGGAATCGCAGTTCAGGTAGGTGAAAGCCAGCGTTCCCCCGCGCTTGCAGTAATAGGGTGCAAAACACCGCCTGTCGCTTCTGAAGGCATAGGGTTCGAAGGCAATAGTGGACCCGTATATGTCCGGGTTGTTTTCGACAGCTGCACGAAGCAGCGCTTTGAGTTCTTCTTCGGTCGGAAGAGCGGAATCCTCAAGAAAGCCGGCAAGGTTTTGGGGAACCTTCTCAACCGGAAGAAGCACCGTGTCAATCCTGTTTACCGTTGCTCTGACAAGGTTCCGGGCGTTATCCCGTATGTTTTTCTCTATTATTTCTCGTGAGACCAGATAATTGTATCCGAATATCACGGCCAGGATGGCGGCGTCACTGACAAGGATGAGGAACACGAGCTTGAACGCGATCCCCCTATTCCTGAACATGGCCGGCATGCTCCTGTCCCCCGGTTCCATGGCGATGCTTAGCAAAGCTCAGCACCAGGATATTGCGGTCTCCTTCCCGCCGGTAACTTGCCGTGTCTGCCATCTCTTTGACGAAAAACACGCCTAATCCCCCCACGTGTCGTTCGGAGACAGGTGTGGTCAGATCCGGATCCGGGACCTCGAGGATGTTAAAGGGCGCCCCGTTGTCGGAGATTTCCAGTACGAGCCGCAGGTCATCCTCTATCCGGCATTCAATCGAGACATCGCCAGTCATGCCGGGATAGGCGTAGTTGAAGATATTGACCAGGACCTCTTCAGCGGCCAGCTCAATCTCCTTGGTCCGCTGCACTGGAAAGCCGGCCGTTTCAGCGTGCCCCGCCACAAACGCGATCAGCCGTTCCAGGTGCTCCATCCGGGCCGAAGATGTTATCTCTGGCATCGGATACAACCTTCCTTTGAAAATGCGCCTGTTCTACGCCCTATGTTTTCCCGATGGCGGCGTCTACGGATTCGCACAGCGGTATAATGGTGCTGAATCCGGATATGTCAAACACTTCTTTGACTGTATCTCGGAGGCCGCAGAGCACAATCTGCCCCTGTTTCGTCTTCATCTTTTTCGCGATCGTCAGGATGCTTCGGAGTCCTGCGCTGCTGATATATTCAAGCCCCCCCAAATCAACGATGAGCCGGGTTTCTCCCTCATCGATCCATTCTTCCAGCCGCTTTTCGAACTCGGGCGCGGTGACCGCATCCACTCTTCCTTTGACCGTGATGATGAAACGATCTTTTTCCTTTCCGGTGTTCTCTACTTCCATATGCACCTCCAGATGATGACTGCAGGATGTGTGGCGGCACCCCGTGTGCCGTCTTCACCTTCCCAGCGTGATCAGTATAAAATATCGTAACACGTTCGTCATCTGAAAATGTGGCAAAACGCCCATGGGCCGAACCTGTTGCGAACCATGTTGCCGAAAGCCTGACGAGTTGCAAAATATGGAGATTCGCGTGTCAAAGCACAAGGCCTCCGGATGCCATATGAAGCCCGCCATTTTACCGTGAATGCTTTCCGGATTTGTCTTGATATTTTTTCAGGCTGTATTACGTTTAGAAGATCAATAAGTTGACAGGAAAGGCAATGGTATGTCCCGTATGAAAGAGGGGACCATAAGGCTCGATTTTTCGAAAGGAGAAGGTCTCCTGCCGGCCATCGTTCAGGACCATGCATCCGGAAAGGTGCTGATGCTCGCATATATCAACGAGGCCTCGTGGGAAAGGACCCTGGAAACCGGGGAGGCCCATTACTGGAGCCGCACACGCCGGGAAATCTGGCACAAGGGCGGCACGTCCGGTCATGTTCAGAAAATCAGGGAGATCTACGCAGACTGTGATAACGACACGGTTCTTTTCAGGGTGGACCAGGTGGGCGGCGCTGCATGTCACACGGGATATGAGAGCTGTTTTCATCAAAAGGTGGCCGGCGACGGCAGGGCAACAGTGGTTGGAAAAAAGATATTTGATCCGAAAAAGGTTTATGGAAAATGAATACACTGAAATTCGGCATCCCGAAGGGGAGCCTGCAAAACGCGACGATACACCTCTTCGAGAAGTCAGGCTGGAAGATTAATGTGAATGGCCGGAGCTATTTCCCGGATATCAATGACAATGAAATCGAGTGCGCCATATGCCGCGCCCAGGAGATGTCACGGTATGTTGAAAACGGCACCCTGGATGCGGGTCTGACGGGCAGGGACTGGATAGAGGAAAACGAGTCTGATGTGGTGACCGTGGACGACCTGGTCTATTCAAAGGTCAGTCAGAAACCTGCACGGTGGGTCCTGGCCGTGCCTGCAGACTCCAGGATCGAGCGCCTTGAAGACCTTCAGGGGAAGAAGATCGCCACTGAACTGGTCAATTTCACGAAACGTTTTTTTGAGCAGAGGCATATCGATGTGAGGGTGGCGTTCTCCTGGGGCGCAACCGAGGCAAAAGTGGTTTCGGGGCTTGCAGACGCCATTGTGGAGGTCACAGAGACCGGGAGCACCATCAAGGCACACGGGCTTAAGATCATCTATGACCTGATGGAGACCAACACCCAGTTGATCGCCAATCGGATCGCCTACCAGGACCCCTGGAAGAAGGCCAAAATCGGGCAGATCACTCTGCTGCTTAAGGGCGCCCTCAGGGCGGAAAACATGGTGGCCCTGAAAATGAACCTCCCGCAGGACCGTGTGGAAGACGTCATCCGTATTCTTCCGAGCCTGAATGCCCCCACAATCGCCGGGCTGTACAACTCCAGGTGGGTCTCGATAGAGACCGTTGTCGACGCAAAGGTGGTCCGCGACCTGATCCCGCGGCTCATGAATGCCGGGGCACAGGGCATCATCGAGTATTCTCTCAACAAGGTCATCTAATGGGCAGAATAACAAAAAAGGCAAGCGAGATCCCTCCCTTTATCGTGATGGATGTCCTCGAAAGGGCGCATGAACTGGAAAAGCAGGGGCGGCATATTATCCATCTGCAGATCGGTGAACCTGATTTCCCCACCCCCGCATGTATCTGCGATGCGGCGTGCGAGGCCATGAGGAGTGGCCAGACCCATTATACCCACAGCCTCGGGCTTATCGAGCTGCGGGAGGCGATCTGCTTACATTATCTCGAAAAATACGGCGCAAAGATTGAGCCCGACCGGGTACTCGTCTCTTCAGGCACATCGCCGGCGCTTTTTCTGATATTTGCCGCCCTCCTGGAGGCAGGGGATGAGATTATCATGTCTGACCCCCATTACCCCTGCTATCCGAACTTTGCAGCCTTCCTGGGGGGACGGGCCGTCCCGATCAGGGTGGAAGAAACAGAAGGATTTCAGCTGCGGCCTGAAGAAATCAGAAAAAATATAGGCCCCAGGACCCGGGCCATACTGATCAACTCCCCATCCAATCCAACCGGTAATCTCCTCTCCCGCGAGCGGATGCAGGAAATTGCGGAGCTGGGGCCTGCGGTGATATCGGATGAGATCTATCACGGCCTGGTTTACGGAGAAAAGGAGCATTCCATCCTTGAGTATACAGACAATGCCTTTGTGTTGAACGGGTTCTCCAAGCTTTACGCCATGACCGGATGGCGCCTGGGCTATCTCATTGCCCCCCCCGCCTTTGTCCGGCCCCTGCAGAAGATGCAGCAGAATTTTTATATTTCAGCCGGCAGCGTCTCTCAATGGGCAGGTCTTGCCGCCCTCACCAGGGCCGGTCCGGATGTGGAAAGGATGAGGGCGGTCTACGATGAGCGGCGCAGGTATATGATCCGGCGGGTCCGGGAACTGGGTTTCGGTCTGGCCGTGGAGCCGGCAGGCGCCTTTTACATGCTGGCCAATGCCGGACACCTTGCTGAAAGCTCTTATGACCTGGCCTTTGAGATCCTTGAAAATGCGGGGGTGGGCGTGTCGCCCGGGATCGAATTCGGACAGAATGCCGAAGGGTACCTGAGATTCTCCTATGCCAATTCCCTTGAGAACATCAAGGAAGGCCTGGACAGGATCGAAGCATACCTCAGGCAGCGTTGATGGCTATTCTCCAGCCACAGAATCTGACCGGGACGTCATTCTTTAGCCTTTTGATAAAATGTATCGCAACGGGCTCGGCCCATGGGCCTTTCACCATATTTTCACATCACTGAAGTGTTGCATCGGACCAGGTTTTCAAAAAATATCTCTCCACCGTGAACCCTTCGACCCAGGTCGGGAAGGTGACGCCTGAATCAAAGGGCTCTGCACAGAATCCTGTATATCTCTGCACAGATACGTGTGCATTTCCATTTGTTCCGGGCCCTTATGGGACTCTCCCGTCCAGGGTCAGGAAAATCCGGCCTGGAAAAATCCTGTCCACAGGAACCATTACAGGCTATTGAAAATACATTAAATCAGGGACGATACGGGTCAGCAATCCCCGTGCGGGAAGCAGATGGAACCCCAGCGGCACAAAAATTGATAAGGCCTTCTTAACCGGCGCTTTTCACCATGCGCAGATGGTGGTGGGATGCTTCCCGGTCTTATCTTCGAAAAGGGGGCTTCAACAAAGAAAGGAGTGTCGAGATGAAAAGAAAGAAAGGGGTCGCATGGCTTCTGACGGCAGCGCTTCTGATGACTCTGGTTTCCGTATCATGGGTTCATGGGGCGGATAAGATCAATATCAACACGGCTACGGCAGCGGAGCTGCAGGCGATTTCGGGCATCGGCGCGGGCATTGCCGATCGCATCGTGAAATATCGTGAGCAAAACGGCCCGTTCAAAGCGGCCGAGGACATCGCGCAGGTGAATGGCATCGGGCCGAAAAAATATGAGACAATCAAAGATCAGATTACGGTAAAATAGATTCAAGAGATATCCCTGAAGCCCCCTTATCAAAAGAAGGTTGTCAACGGAACAGGGTCAACCTTCAGCGAATGCCCAGCCCGGGCGTTGCCCACTATCCTCCAGTTGGCGGTTTCTGGTTGCCCCTGTTGTTCTGCTTGCACAGAAGGCTGATTCCGGTTAAAAAGCGCTTAATGAAATCTCAATCTCTTGCCTTCACAGGCCTACTGCACGGTCACTTCCACCGAATCTATCCCCCACCATGGTCCTCTGGGTTCTCCATCCGGATCATCAATGGCAAAATAGAAGGTGTATTCCCCGGCAGGCAGGGCCGTGTTCAACACCGTAGACGGGGACAGGGGAAACAAACCTGCCTGCAGGCAGCGGTTGATTCCGGGCAGCCAGCCCGCTGGATATACATAGGTGTACCAGTGTGCCGGTGTGGCAAAAGGTGTACTCACTGCGATCCACCAGTCGGCCGGCTCACTCTGCCGGACTCCCGGATCGAGGCGGATGTCGATGGACACGGGATCAGAGGAGGTCACCGTAATAGGCCCATCGGAACAGTTCGCTTTCATGTCCACTTGAACCGCTGCGTCGTGGGCACACGTACGCAGGCCTCCGCCAAAGCTGACGACCCAGATCTGTTTCTGATCGTAGGGGTTGAAAAAGACCCGCAATGGGTGCCGAAAGGGATAGTCCATATCCTGGGTAAAGGCCGGCGTGGGGCTGCTGAAATTTTGACTCCGCCACAGTCCATCGGTTTCGGTGGTCAGGTAGGCGACATCTCTGTTCTGCGGGTCGATGGCCACGGATTCAACCCGGTGGATATCACTGATCCGGGTCCAGTTCTGTCCCCGGTCAATGGTACAGTAGAGACCGCCCACACCCTCGTGACCGCCTCCCCAGTGCCTGAACACGCCGACCAGCCAGGTGCTCTGAGTGGCGTCGTGAGGATGGATTGCCAGATCCTTGGTCCACCACTGCATATGCTCATGGCTGCGGTCGGTCCAGCCGGCGCCGCCATCTCTGCTGACAAAGACCCCGGAGCTTGCGGTAAAGGCGCCGCTGCTGTCGCGGCGACCCGAGTAGGTGACAACCAGCGTGCCGTCACTGAGCACATGGATATTGAAGGGATGGCCCTGGGTACGCGGTGGAGAGGCCAGTCTCTGCCAGTTCGCGCCGCTGCCGTTTTGTATGTCGTGGGTCACATAAATGCCCCCTTCCTTGCTGTGGACGATACTGGCGTAAAGCGTATTGGCGTTGTTGGGGTCAAAGGCAAGCCAGACCACCGGATGACCAAAGTCGTGGAGCGTCTGCCATCTGGCGCCCCTGTCGTACGAAACGACCAGATGACCCCCGCCGGAATCGATTCGCCCATCTGAAAGATACGTACTTTGATAGAGATCGTGAACCGTACTGGTAGCGCCGTAGAGAGTCCCACTGCCGGGCCGGGCGATAATCTGGTAGGTGCTGTTGTGCGGCAGGCCGAGGCTGGTGCCTGCCTGCCAGGTGAACCCGCCGTCTGTACTTCGCAAACCCCGGATGTCGGTAAATGCGGCAGTGAGGGTATTGGGATCGGACCAGTTGAGCCACCACCCGGATGTCTGCTCCAGTCCGACGCCTTCATAGCTTTTTCCCCTGGGGGTCAGGCTCCCGGCCGGGTTCTGATCACTATGCCTGACATAGGCCTGGCGCCAGGTCTGACCACCGTCTTCGGTCACATGGACAAAACCGAAGTCGGTGATGACCGCGCGCAGGCTGTTGATGGGTGAGACGGCAAAACCCATGGCATATTCCGGCCACCACCATGCAAGGTCCCCACCGTCCCCGCACCAGCCGGTGGCGATGTTGGCATTGCCGCTGGTGACAAATACCCCGCTCCAGCTGCTGCCCCCGTCGTCGCTCCGGTAGACCACCGGCACGCAATCGTCCCGATTGCCGCCGGCCAGGTAAATGGTGTCGATATCTCCCCGGGCCATGCCGGTGAAATAGAGGCCGTCCGCGGCGTCAATGCCGCTGATGACGGACTGCCAGCTGTCGTCCCCCCATTCGAGACGGTAGACGCCGTTGTATCCCCACAGCAGATCCTCCGCAGTGATACCAGGCCAGGCATCCGCAGACGTGACGGCGACGAGGCGGGATGTGCCGGCGCTTTCGGCCCCTGCAAAACCCACAAGGAACGCGCCGGACGGCAGGCCTGAGGCCGTGTGCCTTGAAAAGCTGCTGCCCCCATCGCTGGACACCAGCAGCCCCTCCTGTGTGCCGACAAATATCCCCTCACTTCCCCAGAAGGCGCCGGCGATCCGCAGATCGCCGGCGGTGTATACCAGGCCAAAGCTGCCCCCGCCGTCGCTGGAGAAGTAGAGGCTGCCATAGCCGGCCACGAGCACACGCGAACTGTTGTTCGGGTCGGCATGGAGCCACCATGTCTCTCCCCCGGTCGGGTCCCCGGCCAGGGCGTTCCAGGTAATCCCGCCGTTGTCGCTGCGAACCGGGATCCCGTAGTCCAGGTCGTCCGTCACATGGATCGCGTAAAGGGTCCCCGGGGAGGAGGTGAACCGTACATGGCTGTTGTGGCCCCCCTGAAGCCGACGAAAGTCCAGTGTCTCCCAGCTCCGGCCATAATCTTTCGTGTGAAAAACGCTGGACATGTCCGTGGACATATAGATTTCGTTGACATCGTGGGGACTCATGGAAACGGAAAACAGGGCCCCTCCGCCACCGATCCCGTGCGAGATCCATTCCGAATCGGCCGTCAAGCCTGCTGCCGCCCATAAAACCAGCACTGCAGCAGCAAGCGCAGCCGAAAAATAAGGACGCGATAACTTGGCCATAACACCCCCCGATTTCCTGAAAAATTGACAGTTACTGTCCGGAGCTGCGGGGCGCCAAAAATAACCAGAAGCGCATCGCCGATGATTTCGTTGATGGTGGCATTGTATCTGATAAGGACCTCCACCATGACCTCAAAGCAGGTATTGAGGATCTGCACCACCTGTTCAGGGGCCAGGCGTTCGGCCAGGGAGGTGAAGCCTCGAAGGTCGGACATCATGATGGTGACGCTCCGTTTTTCACCGCCAAGGTTCACCAGGTCCGGGTTTTCCGGACATGGGATGGATTACTGGGTGGATAAGGTGAAGGAGGTTGGCCCCTAAACTGAGTTCAAAGAAATCACCTGTCTCAATATGCCTTCCTTCTACCGGCCTCTGCCTCTGCCAGTGCCTTTTCAACGATTCTCAACTCCCCGGTGGCGTTCTTCAAACCCATCTTCAGGTAAAGGCATCTGGCTTCTGCCAGGTCCTCTCGAGCACCCCCGAATCTGCCGATTTCTAAGCCTATCCAGGCCCTGGCCATGAGATGCACAATCTTCATAATGGAGGAACGACCTCGTTCCACCAGAGCGGCGGCCTGTTTCATCATCTGATCTATGCGAGCATGGTTCACCGGATGACGATGGGCAAGAATCCTCGCATTGATTTCAAGGGCAACCTGCAAAATCAGCTCTAAATCCAGAGACTGACAGAAAAGAAGGGCCTTTTCAGCAGGTTCCGCAGCCTCCTCCATCCTGCCTGATAGGAGCAACGCTTCTGCCAGGAACACACTAAAGCGAGTGGACCAGACGATGACCCATTTTTTTGCTCTCTGATTCACCCTTTTGAAGAATCTTTAGTGCATACTGAGTTCTGCCTGCATAAAGCGTTGCCCGCCCCAAATGGAAAAAAACAGCCCGGTCAGCATTCCGTCGCCGATCTTTCGCGCAAGTTCAAGACCATCCTGTGCATTCACGATAACCGTTTCGTATTCCCCGCATATGATCGAATACGCCCAATCTGTCGAAAGGAGAAGACATCTGGCGCGATCGTTTCCGGATTGCTCCACGTGGAACGATGCTTCTTTGAAGAATACCATGTAATCGCTCACGCCTTTCAGGTAAGCCACAGGTAGTGCCTTCACGACAAATGCCCGCGCAAGACGTTTGGGGTCTGTGATGTGTTGGGAACAACGGATAGACGCATCCGCATGGCGCAGCGCCCGGTCCAGGTACCCCTGCATATAATCCAACTGGCTCAGGTAGCTGTATGCATCGGCCTCTGTATCCCTGTTTCCCGAATTCCCTGCCAATTCCAGGGAACGAAACAGATGGCTTCGAGCTTCGTCATAACGGCCCAGGTTTCCAAGGGTGTGACCCATCCAGTAATGAACCCTGTCATAGATCGATGGGTCCTCAGCACCGTCGGAAGCCTCCAGAACCTGCTTAATAAGTGCAAGGGTCTCCTCGAATTCGCCTAAGGGCTCCATCACCTCCGCCAGTCTGGTGACCGTTATCAACCCCCTTTCAACAGCCAGTGGATCTTTTCTATCCTAACCAATCAAACGCCATGCCTCTCTAAAATGCGCCATGGCCTCCCGGTTGGCATAAGACGCGGCGGCCCGGTCGCCAGCGAGATAAGGAAAGTCCTTTTTCCGAGGGTGTGGATTGGGGTGTCAGGGCATATCCGCAGTGGCCGCAGAAGTTGTGTTCGGCAGGGGTGCCTCTTCCGCATGCGGGACACGATTTTGAGAGTTCACTCCCGCATTGAATGCAGGAATCCTGGCCGTCCAGGTTCTCAGCGCCGCATTGGATGCACTTCATGGCAGGAAGCCTTTGGATTAAAACGGTACTTCTTGCGATGTTCGAAGAAACTGGTTGATGATTTCTACCGCGTTTTTCGCGCCGTCTGTACGCATGGGCGCATAGTCGACCTCTCTTTTAATGTTGGCCACAATCATTTCAGCCAGTCCCTCAGGTGTTGTCTTGGAATACTGCATCTTGATGCCGGCCTGGTGTCTCTTTAGACGGCCCGCTACATGGACCTGTTGTTCAAAATACCCTTCCAACGGGAAATAGATAAACGGGCATTTCAGGGCCGTCAGTTCAATGGTGGTGTTGCACCCTGCCTGGACAATGGCCAGATCGGATGCAGCGAAGTGCTCGTAGAGATCAGGCACATATCCCCTTGCCTGGACGCCCGTGGGAACGCTCAGGGAATTCCGGTCGTTTGAAAATAGGAATTTTAGTTTTGAAATGCCCCTAGCACAGGAACTTTTCCTTCCTACCACAAAAGACAAAAATTAGGCAAGGTCAATCGAAGTTGAAGGCTTATGTGAATGATATGGTTCAGATATACAGCAAACGCAGATCCGGTCAAAGAATTTATTCGCTATGCAAGATGTGATTCCGCGACAAAATGTGACACCGGAATTCAGGAATCTTCACTTGTAAAAGGATCTGCAAGACGGTATAATTCAAAAGTAAGGAAATATGGGAGGTAATAAAAATGGAAATAAGAAAGGTTTCTTCAAAATCACAGTTGACATTGCCCAGAGAGTTTGCCGGAAAACTGGTTTCCATCGAAAGTCTTTCCGAAGGGATCTTACAGATAAAAACGGGCGAGTTCATCCCTCATTCCGAAAAAGCCTATCATACAGAGAAATTCAAGAAGCGATTGAAAAAATTTGATGAGTGGATGGATCAGCATAATCCCGAAGAATCAAATATAGAGGAATTTCAAGGAAACAAATGAAATGAGAGTTCGCCTTGACTTGAATAACCCGGATTTTCAGAAGGAATGGTTTTCGCTTCAAAAGGAGGAATTCGCAGCCTCAAAAAACACGATGAAGAAAATCGCAGAGATGGACTGGAACCAGATCTATAACGACAGGGGTCTGAAATGGGAGAAAATTCAATCCATAAAGACAGATAAAGGGAGAGAACTGTATACCATCCGTCTGAGCAAAAAGCACCGCGCTGTCGTATATCGCCATGAGGCTTTCATGATCTTTGTTTCACTCCATCCAGATCATGATTCTGCTTACCGCATAAATTGACTTGCGTCGCTCCTTGCCTTCTCCCTGACGTCTGCGAAACCCGCCTGCCTTCACATTTCAGTGGCGCCGCACTGCGGCATCATCGACCCCGAATGGCGCGGGATCTGCGTCATCTGCGGATCAGAAGGTGTACCGCAATTCAAGAAAGAAATTGATCCCGGGCATGGGATAGTCATAAGGTAGTTCTCCCGGGCCGGTTGGAGACGTGTAGTCCTTGTTGAACAGATTGAGGACCGATCCCCGCGCCTCGAGACCCTTCAGCTCGTTGATAAAGTCCTTGGCGATCAGGGTGGCGTTCACGATGGCATAATCTCCGGGATCCTGCCGTGTGTCATTTTTGCTGCGGGACCAGTTGCCCCTGTAGAGCAGCTGGGCATTGAAATTGAGATACTTGTTCAATCGAACGTTTCCTGAAAGGGTCCCGAAGCGTGCAGGTGTCTAAAGGGGCCTTCACCAGCGCGAACCGAGGTCGGAGAGGAAAGTTTCTGGCTGCGTCAGAGGGAACGCTTTTTCTCTATGAAATCGGAGAGATGAGCCCGGCATGTCAGGCCAGGATGCTGCGTCTGTTACAGGAAAAACGGATTACGCCGGTCGGTTCGGAAAGATCCATCGATTGCGATATAAGGATCATTGCTGCAACAAATCAAGACTTATTGAAAAAAATCGAACAGGGTAGGTTTCGGGAGGATCTGTACTACAGGCGGTGCGGAATCGAAATCCTCATGCCGCCATTGCGTGAAAGGATTGGGTCCATTTACTCGCCATGTATTTCTTGAACAAGTCATCTGAGAGACAGAGCTTGCGTAACCCTGTTTATCAACCGCCCGGAAAACGGGTTCTCCATTTCACCCTCAGACCAACAAACTGGGCTTGTAAGAGGAGAAATGCATCACTGTGTGATAACGAACGGTTGAGATGCTGCTTGAAAGATATTACGAAATCAGAATTCGCGTTTTTTCAGAGGGTGTTTCGTGGGAATGGGCCTGCGGGATCTTGCCCGCAATGCGTTGCCTTAAATGGAAATCCCGGAGTGGAACGGACCATGGTTTCAACCTGCTGTCATCAGATATCAGACGCAAGGGCGGAGATAGTCCGGACAGTCTTCACCGCACAGAGTTGTCATATCGTAAACGCTGCGCTGGCAACGGCTCTCGGCTGATAAGCTATTGACATAACTATTTGTATTTGATATCGAATCAAAATATGATAAAAAATGCGCTTGTATGCGTGCCTCGAACCGGAAAACCCGATCCATCCCAAGACACATGACCCGGAATCTCCCAAGGTGGCCTGTCGGCCCGAGCGTCCTCCTGTCTGTGCTGCTCGCGCTTTTCTCTGCCTGCGCGCACAAGGCCCCGCCCCCTTTGCCGCCGCCCAAGACGGAAATCTCTCCCATGCGATTCACGATCCAGGTCGGGGCGTTTTCCGATGTCGAAAATGCCATACGCCTCACCCAGTCCCTTGAGAGCAAGGGGATCAGCGCTTTTTACTATCGTGACACATCAGGTCTTTTCAAAGTCCGTTTCGGCGATTTCACTTCTCGAAAAGAAGCGGCTGCCAGGGCGCAATCGCTGATGGCCGAGGAAATCATTCGCGAATACTACATCGTATCGCCGGAATCGTATGCCGCGGCAAAGGCCGTATCTCTCGACGATGCCGCGCTCAGGGCCGATCTCGTCCAAACGGCTGAGAGCTTTCTCGGGCTTCCTTACCAGTGGGGCGGGACGTCACCGGATGAAGGATTTGACTGCAGCGGGCTCGTCATGGCCGTCTACCAGCTCAACGGCTTCAACCTTCCGCGAACCTCCCGGGACCAGTACGCGTCAGGCAGACCGGTGGATCGGGACACCCTGCAGAAAGGAGACCTCGTGTTCTTCTCTTTTCTCAAAAAGAATGCGATCTCTCATGTGGGGGTGTACACCGGCGATGACTGCTTCATTCATGCGCCCGGTCGGGGCAAGGTCATTCGAAGGGACTCCCTTTCCACCCGCTCCTTTGCCACCCGATTCGCCGGCGCACGGACCTATCTGAGGTGAATCGATATATCCCTTGCCTATTCAGGGATTCATTGGTACATCTAAGGCGGTCACGGTTCACCTCATCAAAATGGAAGCATCACAACAGGCGGCCTTAGCATGGACGTTGCATTTATTCAAAGTGCCTTCAACGAGAGCCAGTATCCGGCGCCGGACAGGCCGGAGATTGCATTTGCCGGCCGGTCCAATGTGGGCAAGTCCTCGCTCATCAACACCCTTGTCAACCGGAAAAAGCTGGCCAGGACCAGCGCCACGCCCGGCAGGACCCAGTCGATCAATTTCTTTGGTTTCGGGGAGGCCATCTACTTAGTGGACCTTCCGGGCTACGGGTTTGCCCGGGTGCCCGTGAGGGTCAAGCAATCGTGGCAGCAGATGGTGGAAAGCTATCTGAAAGGCAGGGAAACCCTGAAGGCCGTGGTCGTGATCCTGGATATCCGGAGGGACCCCACCGCAGGGGATATGGACCTCATTCACTGGCTCAACCACTACAGGATTCAGCCCATCATCGTGCTGACCAAGTCGGACAAGGTCTCACGCCAGCAGGCCCGGCGCCGGGCCGTGCTGATTTCCGGGCAGCTTGCCGGAACCAGTCCTGAAGAGCCGGTGGTCTTTTCAGCCAAAACCGGACAGGGGAGGGTGGAAATCTGGGAAAGAGTGAGGGCCGTTACCGGCCTGGTTGAACGGGACGGTCGCTGACAGGTTCCCGGGCCTTTTGTTCAGCGATACCGCTTTGCTCCGGCCGCCACGGGTCGGCGGCAGAAGCCTGCTGAAGGGGTTGTTCCCCTCTGCCCCATCCACGATGGGCCGGATGACGGTTGCCAGAGGGGGCGTTCCGTTTCTTTGCCTTCGTCCCTATCTCCAGGGGTCCTCTCCGCCATAACCGTCGGGACGACCGATATCATTTTCCCAGCTCGGGGGCCCGCCAAACTCTTTGGAGCGCCATTTCGATTTGTCACATGCCGCCGCGCTGATACTCACCATCACCAGACAGAGTAAAAACGCCCTTTTTAAAATGATCTTCATCTTCTTCATACAAGCCTCCTCTTTATATTCGCTATTTATTATTGACGATTGCCGGCTGTTGGTTGAGCTGATAAGCTGTTGAGCTATTAAGTTGTTGAGTTTGACAGATATCGGCTTGCCAGCCATGAGCCATGAGCCGTTTACGCCGGATACCCGGTGATCTCCCGGATGCGATTGTAAAGGGGTTTCAGGCGGCTGTACATCTTTTTGTAAACCTGCTGATACAGGGAGTCGTAGCGTTGATGGGCCTTCAGGTCCGGATCGAAAACATCTCCCATGTGGGTCATGGCCGCCACAGCAGACCTGAAATCCCTGTAATGACCCAGTCCCACCGCTGCATCAATGGCCGCCCCTAAACCGGATGTCTCATAGACAGACGGCCGGGCCGTCGGGATGCCGAAAATATCTGCCGTGACCTGCATCACCACCCGGCTCTGGGACCCACCGCCGGAAACCCGCAGGTCCCGGATGGGGACCCGGCTTCGCCTCTGAATGCGCTCTGCTCCCTCCCTGAGGGCATAGGCCAGACCTTCCAGAATGGCGCGGTACAGATGCGCGCGCGTGTGAACGTCGCCGAAACCGATAACGGCGCCTTTTGCCTCCGGCCCCGGCATTCGTATCCCGGGGGTCCAGTAAGGCTGCAGCATCAGGCCCATGGCCCCTGCAGGGATGTCTTCGGTCAGCCTGTCGAAGAGGGCCTCGGCCTCGATGCCGTCGATTTCCGCCTGCCGGGACTCAGGGTATCCGAATTCCTCCTTGAACCAGTTGACCATCCAGAACCCGCGGAAGATCTGGACCTCCATGGAATAGCGCCCCTCCACTGCAGAAGGATACGCGGGGATGAGCCGGATAGCCTCCAGATACCTGTCGTGGGTCGCGTTGATGGTCGCCGTGGTCCCATAGCTGATGCAGCCCACGGACGGGTCCAGACTTCCTGAACCGATCACCTCGCACGCCTTGTCCGCGGCCGCTGCGATCAGGGGGAGCCCTTTGGGGATGCCGGACTCATCCGCAGCATGCCGGCTGATGCGGCCAAGGACCTTGCCCGGCGGGATAAGGGTTGGCAACATATCCGGCGCCACGGCCACGGCCTTCCATTTCCAGTCCCTGGACGATGACCACCTGAAGCGTTTGTAGTCAAACGGAATATAGCCCACCTGGCACCCGACCGAATCCACGAACCTTCCCGTCAGGCAGTACGTGAGATACCCCGAGAGAAGGAGAAATTTATGCGTCTTTTTCCAGATATCGGGCTGGTTTTTCTGTATCCAGTTGGCTTCGGCCTCGGCCTGAAGATAGGCCACCGTGTTGCTCAGCCCCGTTGCCTTGAACAGGAATCCCCACAGGCCGCCGACAGGTGGCAATCCATAAGCCTTCCGCTGGTCCAGCCAGAGGATGGCGGGTCGAAGGGGCCGGCCTTCCCTGTCCACGTTGACAACGGTTCCCCTCTGGGTGGTGATGGCGACACCTGCAATCCGTTCCCGGCGAAGGCCCGTCTGTTGCCACAGCCGCTTGCAGGCCTTGCAGAGGGTATTCCAGAAAAGATCCGGGTCCTGCTCGGCCCAGCCCGGATGTGCTGAAAAATAGGGCCTGAAGGGGACCCGCTCCTTGAAGAGGAGGTTGCCTTCCAGATCAAAGATCAGGGCCTTGAGGCTCTGGGTCCCGTTATCAATGGCCAGTATCAGATCTTTGTCGATCATGCACGCATCCAACGGTTACTGAATGTCAGGGAGGGCATATTTGCTTTTCCACAGCTTCCGGTATGCCGTCTTTTCCCTTTTCCAGCGCTCCGCATCCCACGGCAGGACCGGGGCGCAGAGATCCTCTATCCGGTCCAGATAGGGGGTCCCGCCTGACGGGGTAATGAGACCGATTCGGACCCGTCTCAGCAGAAGATCAGAGAGGTGGCGAACCTGTTCGTCCCGCGCTGCAAATGGAAGTTCCGCCCACAGGGTTCTGGTCCCCGGTACGGGTTCGAGATCTTCGGGGGAGGCCTGGAGGACCATTTCCAGGGCTGCGTCGCCATATCTGCCCCACAGCCGGCGCCACCATGGGCTCTGCAACCCGATTCTTTTGGCTCCGCCGGGGGCGGTCGACCGGAAAAGAGGCCCTTTCCACGGCCCGTTTATGTTCGATGGGAGAAAGGGCCGGGCGGCCTTCAGGGCATCCATGGCCAGCCTTCGAAAGGTGGTGAGTTTCCCTCCGGTGATGGTTATCAGCCCGTCATCGACCCATACCACATGTTCACGGGACTCTTTGGATGGATCATTTGCCCCATGGGCGAGTACAGGGCGGGTCCCTGCAAACGAGGAGAGACAGTCCTTCAGGGAGATAGAGAGTCGGGGAAAGGCTTCGTGGAGACCTTCCATGAGATAAGAGACCTCGGCCGGGGTGATGGCGGGCTCGCTCAGGAGGTCTTCCTGGTGGTCGACGTCGGTCGTTCCCACCAGGAGGGCCCCTTCCCATGGGATGGCTGCGACTGGCCTGCAGTCCACGGGATGAAAGAGGCTTAACGCGACACGTGTGGGAAGGACCCATAACGGAAAGATCAGGTGGCTGCCCCGCAGGGGCCGCAGGTGACATCTGCGGTCGGGCGACGGATGGAGCGCTTCAGCCCAGGCGCCGGTGGCATTGATGACGGCCCGGCTTCTGAAGATCCTTTCAGCAGATGTCTCGGTATCGTTCGCGACAATGCCTGAGACCCTTTTGGAAAGATCCCGGGTGACCCGGCTGACCGTTACGTAGTTGAGGGCCTGCACATGAGAACCGGAAAGCCTGGCCTCGCTGACAAGCCGCAGCACCAGCCTCGCATCGTCCACCTGGGCGTCAAAGAATTGAAACCCGCCCACAAGCCGGTCTCGGTTCACGTGTGGGGCCATCATGCAAAAAGAGCGGGGATCGTAGAACCGGTGATCCTGTTTTCGGGCAATCAGATCGTAAAGGGTGAACCCGGCCTCCAGGGTCCATCTGCCAAGGCCTCTGTGCTGGTAGACGGGCAGGAGGAAGCCCAGCTTCTCTACCAGGCCGGGGGCCTCTTTCAGGAGGCGCTCGCGCTCCTCCACAGAGGTCCAGGTGATGCCGATCTTCCCTTCCCTGAGATACCTGAATCCCCCATGGATCAGCTTGGTGGACCGGGAAGAGGTTCCCCAGGCGAAATCCTTCCTTTCCAGCAGGAGCACCCGGAGGCCCATGCGGCCGGCCGCCAGCAAAATCCCTGCTCCGGTGATTCCGCCCCCGATGACAATCAGATCCCAGCCTTCAGGCAGGTCCTCGAGTCTCATCGTCTTGCCTTTCCAGGAGTTTACCGGGATTCATCCGCTGTTCCGGGTCCATGTTCGCAAAGGTCTGTCTGAGAATCTCCATGCCCACAGGACCTTTTTCCGCCCCTAAATATGGACCGTGGTCCAGGCCGACCCCGTGCTGGTGGCTGATGGTCCCGCCTGCACGGACAATGGCCCGGCTCGTAGATGTCTTAAGGGCCGTCCACCGTGCCAGCGTTTCTTCAGGGCTGGCTGCAACCCGGAACAGGAATGTGGTATAGATGCTCGAGCCTGTCGAGTAGACATGGGAGAGGTGGCTGAAGATATGGACCCTTTCCTGCCACGGGGCCAGAGCGCCGGCAATGGCCTTTTCCACGGTCTTCATGGTTTGGGTGACTTTGTTCCAGGTGACGGCCGTCTCCACGGTGTCTACGGCATAGCCCATGCCCCAGAGCGTATTTCTGAGATAAGGGGCCCTGAAACGGTGATGTTTCCAGGCCTCTCCGATAGCCCTCCCCACGGAAACACCCCCCTGCTTCCTCAGGATGGGAAATGCCAGGCGCCTCTGGCCGTTCACCTGCCGGCGCGATCCCACAAACTCGACCAGGCACAGGCATCCCTCTGCATCCCCGACGTGTCTGAGACCCAGGTATTTTCTGAGCAGGGAAACCGTCTTTTCTCTGCCGGCCAGGGTCAGGTTGGTCACGGTTTCCAAGAGGTTGCTCAACCGGATCATGGCGTAGGCTACCCGGGCTCCTGCCAGGGACCGTACCGCTTCGATCGCCTGTTCCCAGGAAGGGAAGAAGACGGCCCATACCCGGTCGCTCTGGGGGATGGGGGAGATCCTCACGATGGCATTCACCAATACGCCCAACCGCCCTTCAGACCCCAATATCAGCTGTCTCAGGTCGGGTCCGGCGGCCGACGCAGGAAACGGAGGACAGGTCAGAGTTCCCTTAAGGGTCACCATCTCGCCCCCGGCAAAGAGGGCCTCGATACTTCCGTAATGGGAAGACTGCTGCCCGCTGGAACGGGTGGCAACCCATCCGCCCAGGGTGGAGCATTCAAAGGATTGGGGATAATGACCCAGGGTGAATCCGTACGCCCTGAGCTGGGCCTCCAGATCCGGGCCTCTGACCCCTGCCTCAAATACGGCCAATCGGCTGCTGCTGTCCATGGAAATGAGCCGGTTCAGCCGTTCCAGTGAGAGGCTCAGGACCGGTCGCCCCGTGGCCGGAACGTCCAAGTGCCCGACCACGCTGGTCCCGCCTCCATAGGGGATGATGACCAGATCTCGTTTTGCGGCAAATCTCAGGAGGTCCTGCACCTCTTGTGCAGTCGTTGGAAAGGCGACACCATCGGGAAAACGCCCACGGCCGCCCTGACGAAGGGAAACCCAGTCCGGCAGGCTCTGCCCGTGGGAATGGACCAGGCGTTCTTTTTTGTCCCTCGTTATCAGGACATGGTCGGGAAGCCGTGAGTCGGGGACCCGATCGATTGCCTCCTGGAGGGATATGTCCTCCCGGCACTCACCCTCCCCGATCCGCTCTCTCAGCAGCTCCCTGGCAGCCGGGGGCAGCCCCATGGTTATCTGTTCATCTCCCCAGCCGTTCCAGATCTGCATGGTCAAAATAATTCACTGATTGAAGTGTGACTAAAATGAGCCAACGGTGTACTATGAATACTACAGTAACGTTTCCGGGGCAAGCGGAAAACCCCGGACCCGTTCCTTTGCCCACCTCCTTGGTGGTGAAAAAATTGCAGAATCTGCCGAAAAAATGGCGATCGCAGGTTCCTCTTATGGACAAACGGGACGTTGTTTTTTTGTTGAATCTAATATTTATGGTTCATCCGGCAAATGAGTACCACTAATAGATAGCCAGTATATATTTATGATATCAATATGTTATCCTACAACCAAAAAATTTCGAAGCATCAACAATGCACTGAAATCTTAACAGTGGCTGTGTACGAAAACCATTTTGATCCCAACATATTGAAAGAAAAATTCAGGGAACAATTTGACTTATTTTATCTCCCAGTTTGTTGAGAGGTCATCTGGTTTCAAGTGGTTTTTCCCTTTTTCTTTCAATATGTTGGTGGCAGTTTAGCAAAGCGGTACTAATTAACCGGAAGATCCATATTTATTGAGTTTGTAGTTACTCACAAGTCAACAAAGAAACAACGTCCCGTTTGTCACTCGCTCTAGTTGTAAAGTCAAAAGGTTACCAGTACTTTCTAAAACAAGCGAAATTTTTTCTTGACAACGCTCTTGAAAAGGAGAATACTGCTCAGCAATCGGAAGCGGACTGAGCAAAATTCTTTTTGTGGGAGTGCGGATGTCCCGAGAAAGGGCCAAGAAAAGAGAGCATGAAATCCTGACCGCTGCAAGACACGTCTTCTCGGAAAAGGGTTTTGCGGCTGCAACTATATCCGAAATTGCGCAGCGCGTGGGCGTTGTGAACTCTGCTGTATATAAGGTCTTCAAAGGAAAAGAGGATTTACTCTTTTCAGTTCCAAAGCAGGACATCGAGTTTTTTTTCGAGGATATTGGACGACACCTCGAAGGGATCTATGGTTCCAAGAACAAGCTCGGGAAGCTTATTTGGTACCACTGTCAGTATTTTACAACTAATCTTTCCTACACCCGCATTCTCCTCTTAGAATGCAGGTCAAATCCGAAATTCTATAATGCTGACGGTTATGAACTGATTAAGATTTACAGCAATCTAATTTTAAAAATAATTGAAGAAGGAAAGAGCTCTGGTGAAATAGATCCATCCATTTCAAGCCGCCTTGTGCGCGACATGATCATGGGAACGATTGACCATGTCGCACTATGGTGGATTATGAAGAAGGGTCCAAGCCCTCTTGAAAAGTGGGAGCATATTTTCAGATTAGTCTGGAATTCTATTCGCCATACAGGCGCAGTGGCTTCGCCAAACGACCAGAGGCTAGGAACGAAGGGACGGATAATAGACTCTGCAACCAGGATCTTTGCTAAGAAGGGTTTTTCAAACACCACGATTGCCGCTATCGCTCAAGAAGCAGGAGTGGCCGAAGGCACAATTTACGAATATTACGAAAGCAAGGAGCATTTGTTCCTCAATATCCCAGAGGAAAAACTGAAGGAGCTAGTTAGCTACATCGATGACGCCGCTCCTCAAAAGCAATTAGAGCGCATTATCTTGTTCTGCTTTCGCTTCTATAACAACAACAGGGAGTTCACCTCTATCTTGACCCTGATGTTGCGCCCCAATCAAAAATTCTACGTTTCACCAAGCCAGGTATTCATCGAACGTATTGCTAATAAATTGATTGGCATTGTCCAGGCTGGCAAAAGCCAGGGCATTTTCTCCAGTGATGTTGACCCGGATACCTTCATCGCAATGGTTTTCGGGACGATTGATCACATCATTATTCCCTGGATCATTTTCAATCGCAAATACAGTCTGCTCGACAGGGCAGAGGATGCGACCAGGCTCCTTCTTAGAGCCATAAAAGTATAGATGGACTTGGCTTTAGGGCTACATTGGTGGGAAAAGCTTTTAGAAAAACGTTCTTGTCAACTAGTGAACAGAGCACCAGCTTTACATAAACCCAGAGATTCCGTGTTTGTTGAGACAACCCTTGTATCCTAACCTTTTCGCCCTCCTTGAGGGAACGCGTAGGAAGCATTTGTATTCTTGGTCAGAAACTAAATTATCATTGGAGGTGTATCATGAAGTATTTAGCTCCTGCGAAAACCGTGTTTGTAGTTTCCCTCCTTTGCCTCGCTTTCTCTTTCGCCTTAGGCGGAATTGCGTTTGCTGACAAACCAGACGTGATAAAGCTCTTCCTCATCTCTGATCTCAGCGGTCCGTACGCGCCCAGCCACAGCAAGTTCATTGGAGCCTCCGAAGACGCTTGCGAATATGTGAACACCCAACTTGGGGGCGTAGATGGTGTTCCCATAAAGGTTCAGAGTCTCGACACTGGGAACAAGGTCGATATGGCTACGTACCATTATATGAAGTTGCGGGAAATGAGGCCGAAGCCGTTGTTTATTATGTTGGGTGTTTCTGGCGAGGCGGAGGCCCTTAGGCCCAGGCTAGGAGAGGATCAGATTCCAGGCTTTGTCGTGCCATCTACATCCTGCCTGTACCCTGCAGAATACAGCTTCGGTGCTTACCCCACATACCCGGATCAGTTCGGTGCCTTTATCGATTGGCTGAAGGCCAACTGGAAAGAGAACCGGCCGCCAAGACTTGCCTTCTTAACCTGGGATACGACATTCGGAAAGGCGGTTCTGACTGATGAATGTTACGAATATGCTAAATCAAAAGGCGTTGAAGTCGTGGCCACCGAGCTCTACGGCATAAAGGATTTGGACGTTATGACACAACTTGTTAGGATACGGGCTAAGAAGGCTGACTGGATATTTTCAAATACGGCCTTTCAAGGGACCGTCATCGTGGGAAAAGGACTGAAGGAGATGAAATCGGATATTAAGCTGGCCGCTGGAATCGGTTTGGATCGCTCGACTATGAGGATAGATCCTGCGGCTTTGGAAGGTGCCCTCGCCCTTACGAATGCGCTGGACTTCGAGGATACAAAGGACCCCGGCGTCGCCACTGTCATGAAATACTTCAACAAAAACGGGAGGACAGAGACAGATAAGGCTCTCATGTACTCCCTGGCTTGGTATTTCGTATCAGTTGCACGAGAGGCGATTAATAACGCTGTTAAAGCAACCGGATGGGAAAAGCTCAATGGCGCGGCTGTTAAAGAGCAGGTCACAAAGATGAAGGACTTTGTACCTGTTGGAAAAGGCCTGTCGCCCTTCTCGTATACCCAGAAAAGGCGTTCACCAAGCGCGCTCAGATTGTTTGAAATAAGGAGCGGCAAGTACGTGCCTGTTACTGACTGGTTTGATGCCCCGGACCTCAGGGCTGCAAAATACAAATAGAACCGTATAAGATACAAAATACTCAATTTGCTTTCCGCTAGATGAAAGAGAGGAATGCCTGGGGGCCAAGCCGCAGACACTATTACAGGATATGCCTCTTGATAATAACCCCCAGCGTCCTTTTGTTTCAGGACTTACATACTGGCAGGGGATAGTCTCGTTATTTGAAGACCGGAGTTCATGACGATATTCTTCCCTGATCGAGGATACAAATGGGTTCCTCCATGAGTAAACAAACCCAAGGCAGAGATTCGGAAAGCGCGCTGATCGTCAGCCGGATTCATCTGAAGTTTGGCGGCGTCGTGGCGTTAGCAGGCGTGAGCTTCGATCTTGGAAGTAGAGAAATCCTATCAATCATTGGCCCGAATGGGGCAGGAAAAACGTGTCTTCTGAACTGTATCAATGGCTTTTACAAGCCACAGGCAGGGACCGTCTTTTTTACAAAGATCGAAAAGGATATTACCAAGTTGCCCCCTCACAAAATTGCCACCCTTGGTATCGCACGCACCTTCCAGAACATCGAGCTTTACACAGGGTTGACAACTGTCGACAACTTGATGGCAGCTCGACATATCTTTATGAAACAAGGCATTATTGCCGGGTCGGTGTATTTTGGCAAGGCGAAGAAGGAGGAATTGTCTCATAGGGAAGCTGTGGAAGACATAATTGATCTTCTGGAGCTCGAACCCATACGAAAGAAGACGGTCGGACTTCTTTCGTATGGTCAAAGGAAGAAGGTGGAACTTGGCAGGGCTCTTGCATTGGAGCCAAAGATCCTATTGCTCGATGAGCCTATGGCTGGGATGAACGTTGAGGAAAAGGAAGATATGGCAAGGTTCATAATAGATATACATGAACTTAAGCAAATACCTATTATTCTCATCGAACATGATATGAGTGTTGTGATGGATATTTCCAACCGGATCATAGTTCTCGACTTTGGTAAGAAGATAGCCGAAGGTCAACCCGATGAGATTAAATCAAATCCGGAAGTTATCAAGGCCTATATGGGATCAAAAGAGGTCGGTTAGGTCCTATAAGGGAAAAACCTTATCTCTGGGAATCGGATATAATGAGATATCAGCCATCAGAAAAACTGGACACGCTCCCCAAAATCCTGCGGGATAGCTGCAAAAAGTACACGACCCAAACCGCAATGCGCGAAAAGGATAGAGGTCTGTGGATACGCTACTCCTGGGAGAAGTATTACGAGAAGGTTAATCTGCTTTCGTGTGGACTGGCAAGTCTCGGACTGCAAAGGGGCGAAAAGGTTGCCCTGCTTGGAGAGACTAAACCCGAGATTTTCTGGGCTGAATTTGCTGTCCAGTCAATTGGCGGTATTGCCATTGGGGTTTTTAGCGATTGCACACCTTCCGAGGTAAAGTTCTATCTGGATCATTCCGATGCGTCTTTCGCTTTTGCTGAAGACCAGGAGCAAGTCGACAAAATCATGGAAATCAAACAGTCCCTTCCGAATCTCAAGAAGGTCATTTATTGGGACCCAAAAGGCCTTTGGTTCTATGATGATCCCTTGCTTATGTTGTTTGATGATTTGCTCGCTCTGGGAAAGAGCTTTAGCAATGAGCATCCTCAGTTCCTCGACGAAATGATTGACAGAGGAAACGGTGAGGAAACAGCGATCATCATCTACACATCAGGGACTACTGGAACACCGAAAGGTGCAATGATAACCCATAGATCAATGGTAGAAAGTGCTGAAGCACAGTCTTCGGTAATAAATCTGGATCAAGGAGATGAATGGGTCGTTTTTATGTCCATGGCCTGGATCGGTGGCCAATTGATCGATTTTGCCTCAACTCTTCTTCTCGGCCTGACTGTAAATTTTCCGGAAAACCCGGAGACAGTACAGGAAAATATCAGAGAAATCGGGGCAAGAGGGCTCCTTTTCAGCCCGAGGCAGTGGGAGGCAATGAATCGCATGATTCAAGGCAAGATGAACGAGGCTTCCGTTATCAACAAATTCATCTATAACGCATTTCTTCCCATTGGATTCAAAAAGGGAGATCAAATCCTGTCAGGCAAGAAGTTCGGCCTGCTCGACAGATTGAAATATGCTCTGGCCTCGCTTCTCGTCTTTAGACCTCTCAGGGACAAAATTGGTTTAAAAAAGATCAAAGTTGCTTTCACAGGTGGATCTGCGTTGAGCCCTGACATCATCAGGTTTTTCCATGGTATTGGAATCTGTCTCAAGCAGCTTTACGGTTCATCGGAAATGGGGCTGCTTGCAGCGCATCAGGACAAAATCAAGCCCGAGACGTGCGGTAAGCCCCTGCCTGGGGTGAAAATAAGGGTCAGTGACGATGGCGAGGTCTTGGTCCAAGCTCCGTGGAGATTCTCAACTTACTATAAGAATGAAGAGGCAGTAAGAAAGGTCTTCGTTGACGGATGGTATCACACCGGCGACTTTGGTCATATTGATGCTGAAGGACATCTGATCGTAATGGATAGGATGGATGACGTACGCTTCCTGTCGGGCGGTCAAAGATTCTCTCCACAGTACACAGAAACGAGGGTAAGGTTTAGCCCATTCATAAAAGAAGGCATTGTGCTTGGCGGTTCTGATAAGGAGTATGTAGCCGCCATCATCAATATTGACCTGGAAAACACTGGTCACTGGGCAGAAAAACGAAAACTGTCCTACACTACTTTTGCTGATCTTTCACAAAAGCCGGAGGTAATTTCACTTGTTAATGAAGAGCTTATGAAAGTGAATCAAGGGTTACCAAAACATGCTCACATTAAACGCTTTGTTAATCTGCATAAGGAGTTTGATCCTGATGAGGCCGAGCTTACAAGAAGCAGAAAACTAAGGCGCTCTTTCCTTGAAGAGAAATATGCTGATTTGGTAATGGCCTTGTATGGAGGCGATGACGAAACCATGGTGTCAACAGAAGTTACATATCGTGATGGCAGACGAGGTGTTAGTAGCAGGCCAATAAAAATTGTGTGGACCGAGTAGGGGTCTTTCATATGCTTTCATTGTTTCCGCAATTCTTAGTAAATGGCATCCTTGTTGGAGGGGTCTACGCTCTTCTAGCAGTTGGTGTAGTCTTTATCTACAAGGCTATCCGCGTGTTCAATTTTGCAGTAGGAGAGATGTTGGTATTTGGCGCTTACATTGCTTGGACGTGTATCTCTGTTCTCAAGCTACCATTCCTTATCGCTTTGTTTGCTGCCATTGTTTGCTCAATTTTACTGGGCTTACTTATTGAGAGGCTATTGATGCGTCCGCTGATTGGGCAACCACTCCTGAGCTCAATCATGGCGACCCTTGGTCTGTCCGTCTTCCTCAGGGGGATCATATCGTTCCTCTGGGGGACCGACTCAGTATCCTTCCCTTACAAGGTTTTCCCTGGAAGTCCAATAATCATTAAAGACATCATGATCTCTGATCAGCTGTTATGGGGATTCATCCTGGGATTGGTTGTATTCGTGTTGCTTGTCATATTTTTTGAACATGGCAAGGTCGGGTTGGGGATGAGAACGACGGCTGAGGATCATCAGATCGCGCAGGCCACAGGAATTAATGTGAAAAGGATTTTTGCAATTACATGGTGTGTTGCAGGTGTCGTAGCTGCTATTGGAGGCATACTCTTGGCGACGAGAATAGGCCTTAGCGTCGTTAACACACCTTTGGTTGCATTCAAGGTTTTTCCGGCTATTCTCTTTGGGGGGCTTGAGTCCATCCTTGGTGCAGTTGTCGGCGGGCTAGCAGTTGGCATCCTGGAAAACCTTGCCGGCGGTCTAATAGATCCTTCCATAGCGGAGATAACGCCGTACGTCATTTTGCTTCTGGTTCTTTTGGTGAGGCCCGAAGGTCTTTTTGGTCTAAGAAGAATAGAGAGGGTTTAAGATGTACTACAGGCCGTGCGGTGTATTCGATGAAACCTACTCAGAGGATGTGGCTGTTGTTCGGACACCTGTCGGATGGTCGTTTTTTGTTGGCGCTCTGCTTTTTCTTTCGATTCTACCTTCGGTCAGCTCAGGGTCTTTTATTGCCAATCTGAACAGTATAGGCATCGTCGTCATAGCTGTTCTGGGGCTTCAATTGATTACTGGTTTCACCGGCCAAATCAATTTGGGCCAGGCTGCGTTTATGGCCGTTGGCGGCTATACTTCGCTAATTCTTTCAGTCAATCTTAATGTGCCATTCCTCCTCGTCCTTCCCGCGTCGGGCCTTTCAGCAGGGATCGCGGGGATCATTTTCGGTCTTCCATCTCTTCGGCTCAAGGGCTTTTATTTGGCCATGAGCACGTTGGCGGCTCAATTCATCATCCCATGGCTCATCGTAAACGCTGCCCCTGACATCACAGGTGGCACGAAAACCATGGTTTTGCCAGCACCAAAAATCTGGGGTGTAAATTTCAACTCCCAAGAGCGCATGTTTTATATCATCATGCCAGCTATGGTCTTAACAATATTCTTCATAACAAACTTGATTAGAACTCGCATTGGGCGAGCGTTCATCTCGATTAGGGATAATGATCTGGCATCCGAGGTGATGGGTGTAAATGTTTTCAAATACAAGCTCATCGCCTTCTTCATGTCTTCATTCTATGCAGGGGTTGCCGGCTCCCTTTGGGCCTATTGGATGCGATGCGTCTCTGTAGAACATTTCACCCTGATGAATTCTATATGGTACTTGGGCATGATTGTAGTTGGCGGGCTTGGAAGCGTCCTTGGGTCCATATTAGGCACTGTCTTCATAAGATTTCTTGATTTTTCGGTTCTGGCGATTGGACCGATGATTGGCGAGATCTTTCCGTCGATAGCAGCTCTTGCTACAGCATCCTTGGGGCCGACGGTATTTGGGCTCACGATGATGCTTTTCTTAATCTTTGAACCGAGGGGATTAGCACATCTTTGGGATAAATTGAGGTTTCTTTATAGGATTTGGCCCTTTTCCTATTAGATTTGTCGGTTTGGTTTTGAACAGCGTTTGGAGCCATGGCAAAATGTAGCTTTATCGAGTAAAGGAGTCATCACTGTGCTGGTTCTAAGCAACATTGAAGTAATGTATATGAACGTCATTCTTGTTTTAAAGAACGTTTCCATAGAAGTTGAAGAGGGTTCTATCGTCGCGCTATTGGGCGCAAACGGAGCTGGAAAGACAACGACATTGAAGGCCATATCAGGGCTTCTGAGGACTGAGGAAGGGAAAATTACCAGGGGAAGTATTGTCTTTTCAAACATCCAAATCGACAAAAGGGATCCGGATGAGATCGTACGCTTAGGGATTGTTCAGGTTTTGGAAGGACATAAGATTTGTCGGCATTTTACGGTTGAGGAAAACCTCAAGGTTGCTGGATATTATGGGAAGAATTTAGGCAAGGACCTGAAGCAGGATATAGATCGTGCATACGTGTATTTTCCGATTCTTAAAAACCTTCGCCACCGCACAAGCGGATTTCTTTCTGGCGGAGAGCAGCAGATGCTTGCAATTGGAAAGGCCGTTATGTCACATCCCACAATCACTTTGCTTGACGAACCGTCATTGGGGCTCAGCCCATTTTTGGTCGGGGAAATCTTTGACACGATCGTAAGCATTAATAGAAATGAGGGGACTGGCATTCTTCTTGTTGAACAGAATGCAGCCGTTGCGCTTTCCATTGCCAAGCATGGCTATGTCATGGAAGACGGGAGAGTGCTCCTAGAGGGACCCGCGGACCAACTGAAAGACAATGAGGATATAAAGGAATTCTATTTTGGTTTAAGCCAAGTTGGGGAACGGCGAAGCTACCGAGAAGTCAAACATTATCGAAGGCGAAAACGATGGCTGTCATGATTTGGTTTAATATGGCCCGGCGGAAAGCTGACCAAGGTTAATTGCTTTGCAAGCAGAATGATCTCATGTGAAAGCTATGTTAATTCCCAAGAAATCTGAAAGGAGATGGAATATGAGATTTCAGATACCGCAGGAAATAGAGGGCCGTAGAATGGAATTCCGTGAGTTCCTTGAGAAGGAAATTCGGCACATCGGCGACGAGCGCGACTCTGGAGGTCCGCTGACACGCGACGAGCTCAGTGAATTGATTTTGGCACTTCAGCGTACGGACATCATGCGAGCGAGTCTCCCTGTGGAAGTAGGTGGTACCAATCGCACATTTCTTGAGCGTGTTATCTTGGCTGAGGAGTTTGCTAGAGTTTGGCCTTCGCTTGCTGTTACCGTCGACTCGCATAACATAGTGGTAGAACTCATAGCAAGGCAAGGAGCGGACTGGATGAAGGAGGCATATGTTGAAAAGGGCGTTCGCGGAGAAATCATCATGGGCGATCTGATGAGTGAGCCCCAAGCCGGCTCCGACACGCGAAACATAAAAGCCACTGCCATTCTTGATGGTGATGCCTATGTCGTTAACGGGACCAAGATGTGGACCACCAATGGAGTCTGGGCAGAGGTTGGTCTTTTAACGGCTCTCAGTGACCCTACCGCTTTTGCACGTAATCCCAAAACAGGTGTTGTACATCTTCTGGTGGACAGATCAGTATCGCCCTTTAAATCGCGAGATCTGCCCATCATAGGTTTGAAGGCCGGAACAACAGGCCTGATGGAATTCAATAATTGCAGAGTACCCAAGAAGTACCTTTTTCATGATGAAAGTAAGGGGTATATGCAAAATCTTGTTGTTCGAGGATGGGCAAGGGTGCTTTTGGCGGCCTGGGCTTGTGGAATTATGCAGGGAGTCCTTGAGGATGCAACGGAATTCGCGAAAGAGCGGATAACCTTTGGCAAACGGATAGGTTCACACCAGATGATTCAGGATATGATAGCGGACATGGTAATCGGCCTCGATACGAGCAGGCTGGCGAACTACAAGGCAGCAGAGCTTATGGATAACAATATTAGATGTGACCTTGAGCAAGCACTAGCCAAAGCCTATGCATGTGAGGTGGTTAATCGTGTTACTGGAATGGCGATCCAGATTCTGGGAGCTCGAGGCTTGACCACGAATGAGGGATTTCGAACAGAGAGGTTTTACAGGGATGCTCGATTCTTGACGATCGCTGAGGGAACAACACAAATTATGAAGCTAATCATTGGTAGAAAAACCCTCGGCATGTCGGCGATTTCCTAAAATCCTGTCGATCTGGTGAGGCTGCTTTAGAGGACGGCTTGGCCGCGCTATGCACTTGAAGCGGGGGGCAATCTTGCCCTGGTTGTCCACATTGCCTGCCTGAGCATACGACAAAATGAGGTAGCTTTCAGGGCCTTGAATTTGAGTCTCGAAATGCTTTCCGGTGGATAATAGTATTGCTTCCCACGGCATATCTTGATATTGGCAATCAAGGCCATTAGGGCTTCCGCCAGATCTTGCTGCTGTAAAACACCATAAGTATGAGGGGATCCGGCTCTATTAGAACGACTGTAAAAAGCCGACCTCAGATGGGGTGGCTTCGTTAACCTTGGGATGCAATGCCTTGACCCCAAAGGGGCAAGGTTAAGTTGAATTGCCCTAAATTATGATCAAAACAATTTGTCTTGAGCTTGCTTTTCCCGATACTCTTTTGCCTATTGATACCTTACATACTTGCGGGTCATTTCTGTAGCCAGACTTACAATGTCCACACAGTAGTAGCTTTTGGACTAGAAATGGTTACCCCAACAGGGCTTTTTTCTCAAATGCCGATATGTATTCAACACTCGTATCGAAGTCCGGCCTTTGACACTGCCAAGCTAATGCGAAATCAAAAGCTTCGGAGGAACCATCGCAATCAAATGAACATGATGTATCTGCAAGTTCAATTCCACAATCTTACACTGCATTTGTTCGGAATACGCCCGTACGGTAATCGATAACTGCCCCCGGGCGCATGTTCACTCCAAATCAGAGGAAGTCAACTTCCAGAAGAGACACGTCGTCGTCAAACATTTCCCTGTTCTGGATGCGCCTCATGGCGTCAATAATACGTTTCGGGGAGGCGTCTCCCCGCCTGGAAAGACTTCCGACCAGTTCGATGAAATCGTTCAATTTAAACATGCCGCCGTCCGGTTTGGGGACTTCATATATGCCGTCGCTGTAGATGTACAGTTTTGTGCAGGGCGCCAGAGCGAAGGTCGATTTTTTGTATTTCTGCCCGGGGAGCCCGCCGATGATCAGTCCGCCCAGGTTCAGCGGAACGGTCTCGGCTGTATCGGCCGAATCCCCGGTTCGGGCGATGGGTGGAGGGTGTCCGCCGTTCGCAAAGGTCAGATCGTGGCGTTTCCTGTTGAAGACGCCATACCAGATGGTGAAAAACATGTCATGATGCGCTTCCATCTGGTAGACCTCGTTGAGTCCCGCCAGCACCTGGGAGGGATCTCTGAAATCCACGTAGTTGAGAGATTCCGATCGCAGTGTATTGAGGGCCGATATGGAAAGTAGGGCTGCCCCGACACCATGGCCGCATACGTCCAGGAGATAGATGGCGAAATGGTCCTCGTCGATCCAGTGATACCCGAAGGAATCGCCTCCCAGGGACGTGGAGGGGAGAAACTCCCAGTCTGTCCGGATAGCTCCCTCAAGCCGCTTCGGAAGGAGCGAGCGAACATAGGCCGCAGCCTGGTTCAGCTCGTTGGTGAGGGCCTTCTGGCTTGCCAGAAGGCCCTCGTATGCCTCATTCCGCTGAAGCCGGACAATGTAGGCGTTTGAGTGATAGCGGATCCGGGCGATGAGTTCGATTTTGTCCGGCAGCTTGACCAGATAATCGTTGGCCCCCGCGGCGAAGGCCTCTGCCTTTGTGACGGCCTCTTCTTTAGAGGAAAGGACGATGAGGGGAATCTCCCGTGTTTTTGGGCTGGCACGGAAAAACTTGGCCAGGGTGAGCCCGTCAATCTCCGGCATGACCAGATCCAGGAGAATCACGGTCGGATGAATGTCGCAGGCCGTTTGAATGGCCTGAGCCGGGTCCTGACAGTAATGAAACCGGATGTCCGGTTCTTCGACCAGCATCCGGCGAACCGCTTCCCCAATAATGGCCTGGTCGTCCACAAGGAGCACCTGGATGCCGTGTTCTGTCAGTCCATCTTTAGGGCTGGATGATAGATGATCCCGCGACGTCATGATGGCTGCTCCTTTGCCGCGATACGCTTCAAAAAGGCATCGGCCTCGGGGGGAATGGCCGTAAATCGGACCCTGAAGGCGGCCGGTTTATCCGAAACCACGCTGATGATTTTAGCGTAAAGATCGGTCGTTACCTCATGGCCATCCGGGTCAAATACAGAGATCTTGAGGTTTGTCAGCTTGGCGGCTGAAACGCCGGCCTCAATTTCGGCCGTGGTGTCCAGCATCCTGACCACTGTCCCCTTGTGGGCCTCGTCACCGGCGTGTTTGCCCTCGAGAATGGTGAACAGGATCGGGAAAGGTCTTGGCAGGTCCGGAAGGACCATCTCCACCTTTTCCGGGAGAAACAGATTGAATTCGCCCCCGATCCCGCCCACCTCATAAATGGTGATCGGCTTTTTCACGCCCTTGGGCATGACCTCCATCTCGTCGTCGATTCTCAAGAGATGGCGGCCGCATTCGTCCACGGTGTTTTCTGAAATGAAAATCTGACCGCCGACCGTATAGGATTCGATGCGCGAGGTGAGGTTGACATTCCGGCCCACCACGCCGTATTTCATCCGCTTCTTGGACCCGATATTGCCCACCACGATCTGGCCGGAGTTGATGCCGATGCCCTGCTGCACCTCGGGATAGCCGTGCTCCCTGCATCGCCGGTTGACATCCGTCATGGCCAGCTGCATCTCAATGGCGCAGGCCACGGCTCTCCTGGCGTCATTGTCCCGGAGCACGGGGGCCCCGAAGATGACAAAGATGGCGTCGCCGATGAATTCATCGATCGTCCCCTGGCACTTGAGGATGATGTCTGTCATGGTCTCAAGATAGATGTTGATAATCCCCACCACATCCTCGGCCGGGAGCCGTTCGCTGATCGCGGTAAAGCCGCGAAGATCCGTCATCATGATCGTCACAAACCGCTTTTCCCCGCCGAGGGCCGCCCCGTCCGGAGACTCGAGGATGGCGTCAACAATGTCGTCGGAGAGGTATTGGCCGAAGGTCTTGCGGATGAGCCGGTTGGCCTTTTCAAGCTGGGCCTGGGCCTCATTCCTCTGAAGGAGGTTGATATAGCCCCTGGAGTGATACCGGATCCGGGCGATGATCTCCAGCCGGTCCGGCAGTTTGACCAGGTAGTCATTGGCCCCCAGGGCAAAGGCTTCCGCCTTTGTCAGGGCTTCTTCTTTGCTCGAAAGAACGATCAACGGCACGTCGCGGGTGGAGGAATTGGCGCGGTAGTAGCGGACGAGCGTCAGCCCGTCTATCTCAGGCATGACCAGGTCCTGCAGGATAACGGTGGGGTGGATCCGGTTGGCCGCCTTGATGGCCTTTGTCGGATCCTGGCAGAAGTGGAAATCGATATCCTGCTCCGGGGCCAGCATCCGGCGGACCGCCTCGCCGATCATGGCCTGGTCGTCCACCAGAAGGACGGTAATGCGGTGCTGGGTCAGGGCAGCCGGCTGGCTCATTTTATCTTCGTTCATCTTCCCTCTTGTCTTGTGTCGTCACGTGCAAGGCGTAAGGCCCAAGGCGGTTGCGTCCCTCTGGCATGGGGATTGAGCCACTGAGCTTGGCTCCGACCTTTATCCAGCATCCAGCATCGAGTATCCGGCATCCGGCATGCTCTTTACCACTCCCAGCTCATGACGTTCATCCCTGTCCGTCCCTTTTTGAAAAAGCGCAGAATGGCCGGGGCCACGTCGTCAATGGGGAGGATATCCACGGCGGCCCCCAAATCCCTGGCCGCCCTGGGCATCCCATACACCACGCTCGTGGCTTCATCCTGCGCAATGGTGTACCAGCCGGCCCGGCGCAGGGCTGCCAGACCTTCCGCCCCGTCCCGTCCCATGCCGGTCAGGAGAACAGCGACCCCCTTCAACGGCCAGAGTTTGACAACGCTGTTGAAAAATACGTCCACTGACGGACGAAAGGGGCTTTTGCTCGGTTCCCTGGTATAGGTGAGCGTGAGGTCAGGGGCAAGGATCAGGTGATCGTTGCTTCCAGCCAGCAGAACGGTTGACAAAGCGGGCCGGTGGCCGCTTGTGGCCAGGGACACGGTTAGCCGGGTCTGGGCATTCAGCCATTCGGCCAGACCTTCTGAAAACTCACCGCCCACGTGCTGGACGATGACGATTCCCGCCTGGAGGTCTCCGGGGAGCCCGGAAAGTAATGTCGCCAGCGCCTTGGGCCCGCCCGTGGATGAGCCGATCACCGCCAGCGGGGGAAGATTCCCCGGCGCCCCGTGCCGTGGTGCGCCGTGCTGCAGGGGTTTGGCAGAAGGACCGGTCAGCCTGCGGATGGTTTCAATGCGCTTGATTAATGCCTCTCTGCTCTGTTGTGCGGCCGCGTCGTTCCCCATGACAGGGGTGTTGATGACGTCCAGGGCCCCGTGGCCCATTGCCTCGAAGACCCTGGAGGTGTTTCCGTCCATGGTGGCGGTCACGATCAGGATCGGACAGGGAGATCCCGCCATGATCCGTCGGGTGGCCTCCACCCCGTCCATGACCGGCATGATCAAATCCATGAGGATCAGATCGGGCGTATCGGCCGCGCACTTTTTGACTGCCTCGTGCCCGTCCCTGGCCACCCAGGCGATCTCATGGCCGGGGATCCTGGTGACGATCTTTCGCAGGAATTCCACCACCAGGGCCAGATCGTTGACAATGGCGATCCGCACGATCACGCCTCCCCGATCAGGTCAAGCGCTGCCTGGATGAGGGAATCGTCCTCAAAGCTGCTCTTGGTGAGATAGTAGTTGGCGCCCGCCTCCAGTCCCAGTATCCGGTCCTCTTCCTTGTCCTTGTACGAAACAATGATGACGGGAAGGGATTTGAGTTCAGGGTGCTGTTTGATCTGTTTAATGAAGTCTATGCCGTTCATCCTCGGCATATCCACATCCGATACGACCATGTCATAATGCGCGGCACGCACGGCGTTCCAGCCGTCCACGCCGTCCACCGCTGTTTCGACTGCATACCCTTTGTTTTCAAGCAATTTGCGTTCCATCTCGCGAACCGTGAATGAGTCGTCAACCACCAGAATCCGCTTCTTTTGTTTTGCCGACTCCCTGCCCGTCTCGCGGCTCAGCTTACGAAGTCTGCGGCCCGTCAGGAGGTTGTCGATAGACCGGACCAGATCCTCCACATCGAAGATGAGCACCGGCGAGCCATCCAGCATTACGGCTACCGAACTGATGTCAGGGACCTTCCCCAATCGCGTGTCCAGCGGCCTCACCACGAGGTCGTATTCCCCCAGGAAACGGTCCACTGAAAGGCCGTAGAAGTTCAGCCTGTCGCTGACCACCACCACGAACAGGTGATCCCGCCGCTCCGGGGGGATCCTCAATTCCAGAACGTTATGGATGTCCACCAGGGCAATATTGTTGTCATCAAACCTGAAGTACTGGCGGTCCTCGACCGTGCTGATCGCTGATCTCGGGAGTTCAAGGCATCTCTCGATCCGGGCGAGGGGAAAGGCGTAGGGTTCCCCCGCAATCTCCACCAGGAAGGTCCGGACCACGGATAGGGTGAGCGGAAGCTCCATATTGAATGTCAAACCCTCACCGGGTCTGGAGAAGGCCCGGACCACGCCGCCCACCTCGTGTACCATATTCCGGACCACATCCAGGCCCACCCCGCGGCCCGAGATTTCCGTGACATTTTCTGCAGTGGAGAATCCGGGCAGGAAAAGGAAGTCCATGAGTTCCGGTTCGGTCATTTTTTCTACCATATCCTCGCCGGCGAGGCCTTTTTCCACGATCTTCCGGTGCAATCTGTCCAGATCCACGCCGCGGCCGTCGTCCGACAGGGTAATCATCAGCATGCCTGAACGGTGAGCGGCCTCCAGGGTCAAGGTTCCGGTCTCGGGTTTCCCGGCGCGCAGACGATCTTCGGGCGTTTCAATGCCGTGATCCAGGGCATTGCGCAGCAGGTGATTGAGGGGGGCATCCAGTTTTTCCAATATGTCCCGGTCCACTTCCGTGGCTTTCCCTCTGATGTCGAGCCTGACTTTTTTGCCCAGATCACGGGAAACGTCGCGCACCATCCTCGGAAACCCCTGGACCCCATCGGAAAAGGGACGCATCCGCACGGAAATAACTTCGTGATACAGCCGGTCCGAAAGGGCCGCAGAGGTGCTGTTGAAGATGTCGAACTGATTGAGACGCTCACCCAGTTTGCGGCTGCATTCCTTGGTCTTCCTTCTGGCGTTCTGCAACATCTCCGAAGCCTGGGGGTGACCGCTCTCGTGCATAAGGATTTCCTGCAGCCCGTCAAGGATCGCGAGCAGTTCCCCATGATTTCTCTTAAGCTCCACCAGCGCCTCTGAAAAGTTAGGAAGCCAGCGGGCATTGACCACAACCTCTCCGGCCTGACCCATAAGGCGCTCGATCTTTCCGGCCGTGACGCGCACCGTACGGTCCCTGTCCGCGTCAAAATGCTGGGGCAGGGTTTCGGCGTCTTTCTGCAGGGTCGGCAGACCTGCATCCATCTCTGACGGGAACAGGGTCGGTTCCGTGGGGTGTTTTTCCGGGGGCGGCGGTGGCTCTGCACCGGACGTTTCCACAGGAGAGACCGGTATGGCCTCCTCCCCGCTGATAATGGCCGATATGGCGCCCACCAGGCGGTCGATCTCATGGCGGTGCCGGCCGAGCCAGTCTGTTTCTCCGTGGCTGAGAGACTGGGCAAGCTGGGTCAGGATGTCCACAATCTGAAGCAGGAGGTCGATCTGATCGGAGCCCAAAAAGACCTTCCCCTTCTGTGCGGCAACAAAGCAGTCCTCCATGACATGGGCCGCCCGTACCGCAACATCCAGACCCAGGACCCGGGCGCCGCCCTTAATGGAGTGGGCCGCCCGCATCAGGGCCTCCAGTTGATCGGTGGCCGCCGGATTGTTTTCCAGCGCCAGCAGACCGTCATTCAGTATGGCCACATGGGTTTCCACCTCTGTCTGGAAGAGATCCAGCATGGTGGGATCGGCGATGACAGGCTGCCCCTGGATCGCATCGGCATCCATCGTCCCCGGGACAGATTCGGTTGAAGGGGGCCTGGCGGGAATCCCCTGGGGGATCGGGGCTTCCGCAGAAGGGATTTCCCGTATGGCCGTTATCAGCCCTTCAATCTCATACGGAGTCCGGTCAACCGATTCAAAACCGGCTGTACCGGCCGACTCGGTGATCTGATTGAGGATGTCAACACCTTTGAGCAGGATGCGAATCTGTCCACTGCCCAGGGATACCTTGCCTTTTTGGGCGGCTGCAAAACAGTCTTCCATGGCATGGGACACCTTTGCCGCAATATCAAAGCCCACAATGCGGGCCGCGCCCTTGATGGAGTGCGCGGCCCGCACCAACGGATCGAGTGAATCGACTGCGGCTGCATCCGTATCGCCCTCCAATGAAAGGAGTCCGTCGTTCAGTGTCGCAACGTCGTTCTGCGCCTCTGTCCGGAATAGATTCAGCATGTCCGGGTCGGCGATCATGGAAGGCGGTGCAGGGCCTGTTTTCTTCCCTGGTGCTGAAACGGCTTCCGGGTCCTGCGAGAACGGGGCCCTGGATCCGGGTGTTTCCATTTCTGTTCCGGATGGGGATGGCGGCGGGATTTCATTGTCCGGAGGCGTCTTTGCTGAGTGGATCGCGTTTATGGCCGTTACCAGGCGGCCTGTCTCTTCCCCGTGCCGGGCCAGCCATTCAGGTTCGTCGGCCGAACGGGCAATGCGGTTGACCATTTCTACGCCTTTCATGAGGACTTGTATGTCGTCGCTTTCCAGGGATAATTCGCCCTTCTGAGCGGCGAGAAGGGTCGTCTCTATCGCGCGGGCTATCCCTGCGGCGGGATCCAGGTCGACGATCTGCGACCCTCCCTTTATGGCGTGGGCGGCCCGTATCATGGGATCCACCCGGTCCAAGGCGGCCGGGTTGGTCTCAAGGGCCACCAGTCCATCGCTGAGGGTGGCGGAATGCGTCCCGACCTCCGAACGGAAGAGATCCAGGATGGAAACATCATCGGGGTTGTGACCGCTGTTGTCTGTCACTGGACGCTCCTCTTGAGGCTGTAGAACAGCAGTTCATGATCCAACAGGGCCACATGTTTGTCTTCCCAGTTGAAAATCCTTTTGGTAAAGGATGATTTGGACTTGGACACGGTCGCCGGGACATTCTGAAACAGGCCCGGATGGATATGGTGAATCCCGTGGATTTCATTGACCGGAAAGACCCACGCCTCTCCCTCCTTGCTCACCACCATCATCCGTTCATGGCGCCCTCGGGCTTTTTCCTTTTGCTGATCTTCTTCCTCCAGCCCGATCAGATGGCCTAACGAAACACAAAGCTGGATTTCGCCATGAACATTTACCACGCCTTTCAATACCGGCTTTTTCCGGTGAGGGATGGTATGGATATGAACCGTTTCGATAATCTCTGCAAAAAACCGGGCTGGAAGGGCCAGCCATTCCGTTTCAATCCGAAATATGACCACAGGGAAGGTCCCGGTCGGCTCCTCCTTCTTTTTTTCCAGTAAGACCTGGCCCCATTCATCCTTGTAAGCGTCAGGGAGGTCCCGTTCCAGGAGATTCCTGCCCGCCTGGGTGAACACCTCGCAATTGCGGCAATGGATGACCCGTTCAAGCTCGGGACAGCGGGGGATTTCTTTCCCCCATACCCCAATCCGTTTCCAGCATCTTTCTTCCTGTTTTTTCCCCATGGTCTGCGCCTTCAGATCTCGGCCTGTTTCCGGGATGCCCTCTGGGCCCTCCTTCGCAGATGGGCGGCCCTCACCTTGTCGCCGCGGTGTTCAACGACGAAGGAAAGGTGATTCAGCGCCTCTGAATGGTCCGGATCGAGATAAAGGGCCTTATTGAAGAACTCCTCGGCTTTTTCCGCATTGTCCAACGCCTCATGGATCAGCCCCATCAGGAAATGGGCCTGAACATGAACCGGGTGTTTATTCAGAAACTCCCGGCACATCGTCAGGGCCGATGGAAGCGACCCCCTGTCGGCCAGCCGCTGGGCCTCGTCAAACAGGTCACCCTGGCTGGCAGTTGGGCCGTCTTTGTCCGGGGCGCGGTCCCGGGCGACCGACTCAGGGCCGCTGCCCGCAGTCTGAGCGGGGGCGGTCGGCTGTGCCGGTTTAACGCCTTTTCCGACTTTTTCAAACCGTCGCTGGCGGGGGGGGTGCGGGGCCCCCGGTTTGGGGATGCGTGCCCGTTTCCTGCGCTCTTTACGACAGGCGAACACGCCGAACGCAGGGAGGCCCGCGAGCCCCCAGGAAACGGCGGCCTGCCTTTCAGCGTGTCCCAGGAACAGGATCCCTGAGTCAGTTAACAGCCGATTCATGACCTCAAGGGTTCGCTGTTTTGCCCGGGGGCTCAGATAAATCAACAGATTGCGGCAAAAAATAATGTCGTAGGGCCCCTGATCCATGAGGAACCTGTCATTCAGCACATTTCCCCTGAAGAACCGGACCGCGTTTCGCACATCGTCGTGGAGGTGAAATCCATCTCCCTTGAGATCAAAATAGCGTCTTCTAAACGACAGGTCTTCACCCCGGAAAGACCCATGGGCGAAGACGGCCGTTCTTGCCGTGGCCAGAGCTTTCTCACTGATATCCACCCCATCAATGTGGAACCGGTCGTTTTGAAACCCGGCATCCATCAGGGCCATGGCAATGGAGTAGGCCTCTTCACCGGTGGAACAGGGAATGCTCAGTGCCCGCAGCCGGCGGCGGCCCAGGTTTTCCGAAAGCCATGCCCCTGTGACGTAGTTGACAAGGAAGTCGAAGGCCTTCCTGTTCCGGAAAAACCATGTCTCCGGCACGACCACCGCCTCTATGAGGGTAGTCTGTTCTTTTGCAGACCTCTCCAGATAGCCCTGATAAGCAGTGAGGTCGGGCATCCCGAGATCGGCAACTCGAAGGCGCACCGCCTTGGCGATGAGCTCCGGACCGACGGCCTCTGCAGAGAGACCGATCCGTTTTTCGAGAAACGATTCAATCGTCGCCAGAGACATGGCGGCCGCCTTCCAGAAGGGGCAAAAACCGGAATGTTTCCGGCAGAAGGTCCAGGTCAATGTATTGAATCATTTCTTTATCTTCCATAACGAATCCCCCCAGATAGGGGGCATCCTGCATGGCAAGCCCGGGGGATACAAACGCATCCTGGGATTTCCTTACTGCTTCGGTGACCCGTTCCGCTATGAGCCCGATGATGGTGGGGGTCTTGTCTTCCTTGAAATAATCGACAAGGATGATCCGGGTACTGAGGCGCATCTGGCACGGGCAGCCCTGGATCAGTTGTCTCAAGTCGATGACCGGGACAACCACCCCCCTGTAATTGAAAAGCCCGGCAAAGTAATCCGGGGTATGCGGCACTTCCTTGAGCTTCACCATGGGGGCCACCTCTCTGACCCTTTCACATTTCATGGTATACATGGTGTCGCCCAGATAGAAGATGAGTACCAGCATGGAATGAGACCCCCATAATTGACGATTGAGGCGCAAGGTACAAGCCGTCGGGCGCCAGGTTATCAAACGGTAAATCAGCACAAAGTCTGAGTATGGAGCTTAAAAAATCCTCAACAGTCCGGCAAGCTCTATGAACTCAATTGAACCCAACAAACCCGCTCAGCTTACTTTGAACTTGGAAACCTCGTCCTGCAGGCCCCTGGCCGCCTCGTTCAACTGCTCGATAGCCGCATAGGTCTCACGCAGGGAATCCATTGTCTCCTGCATCTCTTCACTCAGGTGGACCATGGACTCATTGATCTTCCGGGCGTTTTCGGATTGATGCCCCATGGCCACGTTGACGTTTTCGAAATTCGGAGACAGGGTCTGAACCTGATCGATGATCCGGGCTAGCTGAACGCTGATCCTGCCCACATCTTCTGCGCTGCGATTGACTTCAGCGATGAATTTGTCCATCTCCATGACGCCGGCCGATACGGCGGACTGCATTTCCTGGACCATCTGGTCGATGTCCAGGGTGGCGACGGCCGTCTGATCGGCCAGTCTCCGTATCTCCCGGGCCACCACGTTGAATCCCCTTCCATACTCCCCGGCCTTCTCCGCTTCGATGGCCGCATTGAGCGAGAGGAGATTGGTTTGGTCTGCTACCTTGGTGATGGTGGTGACCACATTGGTGATGTTTTCCGCCTTCTCGTTGATCGTTTCCAGCCTTCCTGATATGGATTTGGACGCGGCCTCCATATTGCGCATGGCCGCTTCCATGCGGGCCAGGTCGGTCTGGCCTTTGGTCGCAAACCCGGCCGTCTCCTGGGACATGGACGCCACCTGTTTCACGGTCTCCACCAATTGCGCGGCGACCTCGGAAATCTGCTCAACCGATGTCACCATCCGGTTGGTAGACTCGACCTGGTTGGCCATGGTTGTCTCCTGCTCACTGGCCGTGGCCGCCAGTTCGGTGGAAGAGGAGGTCACCTGTATTCCGGATCGCTGGACCTGGCCCACCACTTTTCGGAACGAATCAGCCATGCCATCGATGGCCCGGAGAAGTTCACCGATTTCATCACGTGTCGTGGCGGTGATGCGGACCGCAAGATTGAAGCTGGACAGTTGGCGAGCCACTTCAGACACGACGTTCAGGGGCTTGAGGACCAATGCCCTAAGGAAAAAAATCAATGAAACAACGAGCGTGAGAAGGATGACAAAGACGCCGATGGTCTGGCTCACAATGGCTTGATTGAGCTCTGAACGGGCGGCATTTTGAAAGGCCTCTGCCTCCCGGGATGCGCTCTTTTTCAGGCCCTTGATCCGCTCTTTCAGTATGGAATCGGTGTAGTAGACCTGAAAACTGCCGATATTTTTTGTGTTGTGCACGCAATCCACAGTAACGGAGAGGGGATCGTTCAGTTTCAGTTCAGAGGGGAGCGAATCCCCTATGGTGATGCCGTTATCCCTCCAGGCGGCGGCAAAGGGCTTCCCCTTTTCATCCAGCACCTTGATGGCCACAATCTCCCGGTAATTCATATAGGGGCGCAGCGATTGCTTCATACCTTCCTGGTCGAGATTGTAAAGATAGGTGGCGCCGACGCCGCTCAGGATCTCGGCGTTGAACTGGAGATGCTGTTGCAGGGCGGTCTTTTCCTGAGTTGCCCTCTCGTCGATGAATTCATTCAACTCCGTCAGGATCTCCCGGGTGAAGGTATTAACCATTTTCTTTTCGAATTTTATCAACACAAAACCGCCCAAAAGCACCAGGGTGCACACGATGCCGCAGGCCGCCGCCACGATCTTTGTTACGATGCTCCAGTTACGCATGGCAATAGCTCCGTCCAGTTCCAGGTTTCCTGCCGCAGGTCACGGGGATACATATTTCTTCACGATGGCGTCGTAGCGGCCTGACTCGCGCAACTGTTTCAGGCCTTCGTTAAAAGCATTCCTCACCGTTTCATCCACAAATGCGACCCTGAAGGGCGTTGGTGGAAAGATCTGCCAGATCTCGATCGGCTGGGATGTGTCCACCCTGTCGTTGTGCTTCCGGTGATAATAGAAGATATTCCTGTCCATGACAATGGCGTCCACGCGATTGCTGTACAGGAGATTGATCTGGAGCTCCTGTTTGGCAATTTCTTTGTATGCCGGGTTCTTGTGCGCCATGCCGGCGAAATCCTTGCCCAGATACAGGGTGGCATCCTGAAACGCGAGCACGCTCTTGTCCTTGAGGTCGTTGATCGTATGGATGGTGAATCCGTTCTTTTTCAGGCTGATGACGACATTCTGACAGACAAGATGCTCATCCGAATAAAATGCCTTGATGCCGGAGTCCACATTGATGGTCAATGCGCCATCCACCTCGTGATTGCCGAGTTCCCTCTTGACACGGGCAAAGGGCACGTATTTCGGTTTAAGGTCATATCCCTTGATCTTGAGTGCCTCGCGCACAATGTCCAGTTCCATCCCTGAATTGGTTTCCGGTATATTATAGGGCGGCAGCGCCAGTCCGACCGCCAGTGTCAATTCCCTGGGATTTGAGAAGGATGGCGGCGCACCCAAGGCCAGGATACAGACCGCTGCCAGGGCCCCGCATGCAAGCCATGGAGAATTAAAAGGTGTTCTCAACGTTCCATCTCCTGACGCGGCATGGCCGCAGCCAAATTACCATTGATCCCATAATTATTTGCGCACAAAACCAAGACGACTGCTGACAGGATTTACAAGATTTTCAGGATTTATTTTTTACTGCCCCCATACCACAGGGGGGCATGTCTTTCCTATTTTCATCTGGAAAATGGGAAAAATAACATTCAGTCGATCCTGTTTATCCTGTCTAAATGCTAAAGAGGCGCAAGACGTCAGGCACAAGGCGCAAGGTGCCGGGCGTCAGCTCACCTTGAACCGTGAAACCTCCTTTTGCAGACCCCTGGCCGCATCATTCAGTTGATCAATAGCGGAAAACGACTCACGCAATGATTCAGTCACCATCTGTATTTCTTCACTTAAATTCGCTATGGACTCATTGATCTTCCGGGCGTTTTCGGATTGATGCCCCATGGCCACGTTGACGTTTTCGAAATTCGGAGACAGGGTCTGAACCTGATCGATGATCCGGGCTAGCTGAACGCTGATCCTGCCCACATCTTCTGCGCTGCGATTGACTTCAGCGATGAATTTGTCCATCTCCATGACGCCGGCCGATACGGCGGACTGCATTTCCTGGACCATCTGGTCGATGTCCAGGGTGGCGACGGCCGTCTGATCGGCCAGTCTCCGTATCTCCCGGGCCACCACGTTGAATCCCCTTCCATACTCCCCGGCCTTCTCCGCTTCGATGGCCGCATTGAGCGAGAGGAGATTGGTTTGGTCTGCTACCTTGGTGATGGTGGTGACCACATTGGTGATGTTTTCCGCCTTCTCGTTGATCGTTTCCAGCCTTCCTGATATGGATTTGGACGCGGCCTCCATATTGCGCATGGCCGCTTCCATGCGGGCCAGGTCGGTCTGGCCTTTGGTCGCAAACCCGGCCGTCTCCTGGGACATGGACGCCACCTGTTTCACGGTCTCCACCAATTGCGCGGCGACCTCGGAAATCTCCCTGATGGACTTCACAACCCGGTTGGTAGACTCGACCTGGTTGGCCATGGTTGTCTCCTGCTCCCTGGCCGTGGCCGCCAGTTCGGTGGAAGAGGAGGTCACCTGTATTCCGGATCGCTGGACCTGGCCCACAAGGGCGTTGAGGTTTTCGGTCATCGTCTTGACGGAATTGAGCAGGCGCCCTGTTTCATCATCAACTTTTCCGCGACCCTGAGAATCAGCCGCACCCGCCAATGCCCTGACAGAGGCGGCGGCCGATGAAAGGTCTCCCTTAGCGATTTCCTTTGCGATGGTTGTAAGCTGTATGATGCGCCTGGTGACTTTATTGCCGAAGAACAGGGCGATTCCAACGATGGGAACAAGGACGGCAATACCGCTGACGATCATCACCCACAGCATCTGAGACATGGACGATTCAACCTTCTGTCTGGCATCATAGTAGTCGTCTTCATAGGCGCCCGCCCCAATCACCCAGTCCCGTGGTTCAAAATAGGTGATGGCGGCAACCTTCCATCTTTCTTTATCCTCCCCTATATTCCGCCACGGATAGCGATCGAACGTCACCTCATTCCCTCGGAGTTCCGCGGCCTTGTTTACGATCGACCGGATATAATAACGACCCTCAGCGTCTTTCGAATCCCAGATGTTCTCCCCATCCCGTTCGCCATCCTTTGAAATGATGTAGTGTCCTCTATGGTGGGGAGATCGGCCGCCAAGGACATATACGTAGCCTGTCTTGCCAACCGTCATATTCATGATGGCCTTTCGGAGGGTATCGGGGATCCTGTTGGGTATCCCCGTAAACAACATCCCTATGATTTTACCGGTTTTATCGCTAATTGGCTTGAAATCGCAGATATACCAAGTGTTGTTCACATAAGCCAGGCCCTTGAAGACCTTCCCCTGGAGAACCCTTGAAACAGCCGGAACAGCCACGCCGTCATTCACAGCGGGAATGTAACTCCCGATGGGCCGATACCCATCCGGAGAGGACAGGGTGGTTGCCGCCTGCATCATATCTCCCTTTTCATTCATGCGCTGAAAGACGGCAAAATCTCCCCCGAATTTTATCCTGGCGTCATCAATAAAGGGCGTCGGTTCATCCAGTTTTCTATTCTGACCCAACCAGGTGATCCCGTCGATGAGCATTTTGGGAAGGGATACCTTCTTCTCTTTACCCGTATACTGATTCACTGCGATCCATGAGACCTCCTCAGAAGAGAGAGAGAACCCTCCGAGTGCTGAAAAAAAAGAGGCAGCATCGTCAAGGCGCCGATCCACATCCTTCTGAACCATATCGCTCGTGACCTGGCAGGTATCCCTGATGGCAACGGCAATCCCTTTCATGCTCTCACGTGCCAGGAGATCCAGCTCACCTTCGATCTTTTTGGTGACGCTTCTTTTTTCCATGGATGTGAAGAAAAACATGACCGCGACCGGCAGGATGGCTGCCAGGACAGGGAGGCCGATCACCTTATGCTTGAGCATCAGTTTCATTGATTTTCCCTCTTTCACTCAGCTTAGCTTGAAGCGGCTGACCTCATCGTGCAGTGCCCGGGCCGCTTCCCTCAGGTATTCCGCCGCAAGGTTGAACTCCCTCAAGGTTTCCAGCGTATTCTGCGATGTCAGGGTCAACTGCTCCATGGTCTGACTGATCCCGCCTGCGCTCCGGGACTGGGTTTCCATGCCTTCATTGACAGATTCGAAACGAGGAGGGAGGGAACGGACCCGTTGAAGGATCCCGTCGAGTTGTCTGCCGATGTTGTTGATGTTGCTGACCGCGGCACGCACATCCTCGGAAAAGGCCTCCATTTCAGCGGCCCCGCCGGATACAGACGCCTCCATCCTGTTGACCATATCCTCGATGTCCAGTACGGCCACAGAGGTTTGATCTGCCAGCCTCCGGATTTCCCGTGCCACCACAGAGAATCCGAGACCGTACTCACCCGCCTTTTCAGCCTCGATCGCCGCGTTGAGAGAGAGAAGGTTGGTCTGATCCGCCACCTTTGTCATGGTAGATACAATGGAACTGATATTCAAGGTGTTTTCCTTGATTTCCTCCAGTTTCGCCGAGACGGATTCCGACCCCTTGAGCACGCCCTGCATGGATATTTCCATGCCAGCCAGGCCCTTCTGACCCGACTCGGCCAAACCTGCCGTCTCGGTCGCAGCCGTTGTCACCTCATTAACGGTATCAGCCAACGCGCTTGCGGTGGCGGAAATCTGCCTGGAGGAAAGGCTCACCTGCTGCGTGGCTGTGGCCTGTTCGCTGATGGTGGTCTCAATCTGTTTTGACGAGGCGGCGATCTGTGTCGAGGATGAACTGACCTGGGTTCCTGACCGCTGGACCTGGCCGAAGAAGGCGGTGAGATCTCTGTTCATCCCCTCGAAAGCAGCCAGCAGCTTCCCGGTTTCATCTTTTTCGGACCGGCGGACTTTCATGGCGGCCAAAGACCTGGACGCGCCGGCCAGATCGCCCGCTGCAATTTCCTGCGCCACTCCGGTTAGTCTGCTGATCGGGTTGCAGATGCGCCTCACCATGAAGAGGGCAATCAGGAGATAGAGGACAACCTGGATCGAAATGAGAATGAGGGACGTCACCATATTGGCCCGGTTGAGCTCATTGATATGGGCATAGAGTTCGTCATGGGGCGCCAGGATGCCGAGGGCGGTTCCGGTGGAAGCGACCGTGCAGAAAAGGAGAAATGGCTTTTCTTCGAGTGTCACCAGGCTTGCGATAACCTCTCCCGGCCGGCCGTTGGTGATCTCTTCGATCTGTTTACCCCAGCCGAGGTCGGCAATATTCTTCAGGACTTTGGACGGGTCTGCAGGAAATGAGATGAGAAGGCCGCTCGATACATCCACGGCAAATGGGAACGCGTGGGGTGTGACGGTCATCCTGGCCACCATGCTTTTCAGATCCTCGAGGCTGAAATCAACCGTCGAGATGCCTATCAATCGGCCCTCAGGGTCAATCATCAGGGCATCAACCGTAATCATCAGTGCCTTGGTTGCAGCCTCGTCAAAATAAGGATCTGTCCAGTAGATTCGGGAGGGTCTTGGCTGGGACCGGTTCCAATCCGCTGGTATGGCAAGGCGATACCATCTCTGACGATGATAGTCGTACGCTTCTGTGTTCAGGTCCCACGTGAAAAAGACCTGGTCCTTTTCCCGGTAGGCATAAGGCCCAAACCGTTCTTTTTCTTCAAACAGGGCATAGGGTTCATACCAGAGACCCCCCCCGATCGCCTTCGGGAGTTTCTGAAAAGTACTTACCAGGTATTCCCTGATCTGTTCCGTGATATCCTGCCGGGTGGCCTTATGAATGGCATGGAAGGCCTCTCCTGCAGTGGCAAGCGCGTCCGCATTCCTCTCCATAACCAGCATGGCGGATTCGATTTTCTCAGCATTCTTCTCTACAAGCGCCTTGATGTGGTTTTCGGTTTCAACCCGAAGGCTGTTTCCGATAACCCGGGCATTGTAGGTCAATACGATACAGCCCAAGAGGGAAGAGATGGTAATGATGCCGACCATCAGAAGTATCTTCAGCCGCAGCGTAAATGTCATTCCCAAACCTCCGGGCGCCCATGACTGTGGGTCGACACGCACCCGTCAATTCACTCGAAACCCTGTCCGGCGACAACAGCGCCACAGACGCAAAAATGCCTACTTTTGTATATATATAACACTATCTTGGAGGATGCAACCGTTTCAAACGTGCATTGGGGATGGTATGGACGCTATGTTCTCAATTCCGCCTTTGGGGACATGAAGCGACGATGTTTTTCCGAGGGCAGCCCATTTCATTGATTGCGACAGGATTGCGGGCCCAAAAACCGCCGTGGCGAACGCATAAGATTACTGTGGACTTTCGATGAAAGATCGCCTAAATATAAACCTATTCGTGTTTCATGTGCCCTTATTCGTGCGGCAGCATCGGAAACCGCCACAGAAAAATCGCCATGACAGGGCAGGCCCGAATATCCGGGCCGAGATTTCAATATGGATCCAGTTAAGGAAAAAGGGGAGAGATCTGAAAGGAGATTTGAACCTCGAAAGATCCTCGAGGATTTTTACAGCGTGGAGTTCGCCGTCAGCCGTGAACTCCCGGTCCATCAGTTCAGGGTGCGGGATATGTCGCCGTGGGGGATCGGGATCCTGATGAACGGGCAATCCGCTGCGCTAAAACACCTGAAGGTCGGCGATATCGTGGAGATGAAATACAACCCGGCGGACCCGTCTGGCCCGGCAAAGCATCTGAAAACAGAGATTCGGCATATCACCAGGCTGGAAAAAGGTCGGTTTAAGGGACATTATCTCGTTGGGATCCTGCTCCTGGAGAGAACAGGACATTAGATTATATGCCTGGTCTTCTACCACTGCGTCTTTAGAGCCTTTGTTTGTAACTTCTACACAAGAAGCGAAGATGTTGGAGGTTGGAGGAGGAAGGTTTGAGGCGATAGATTTCTTTCCTCCAGCCGCAAGCGAAGCGGTCTTCCAACCTCAAACGACATGGCCCACATAGGGTTGCGGCCATGCCGCCTTGGGAAGACGCAGGGCAGCCAGGGCCCCGGCTCACAGGAGGGGCCCCAGGAGATGGGCGGCATTCTCCACAAACCGCTGGGTCGCCCGGCGGTTTCGCCATTCAGCCAGGTTCACGAACTCGGCATCCGCCATATATCCGGCCTGCATGGCGCGGAGCTTCTCCGTGAAATCAGGGTCGTAGACCAGGAGCGAGATCTCGAAATCGAGCCACAGGCTGCGCATGTCCAGATTGACCGAGCCGAATAGAGAGAAGTCGCGGTCCACTGTGATCGACTTTGTGTGCAGCAACCCCCCCCGGTACCTTGCGATCCGCACCCCTGCCGAAAGAAGGTCATCGTAGAGCGACCGGCTGGCGTAATGGGCGAGTCGTGAATCCACCCTTGCGGGAACCACAAGGGTCACCTCGACGCCCCGATGGGAGGCGGAGATCAACGCCGTATGGACCGTATCGTCCGGGATGAAATAGGGCGTTGTGATCACCAGTTCCTTGCCGGCGCAGTAAATGACGCTGAGCAGCAGTTGGTGGATGGCATCGGGTCTGAATCCGGGTCCGGAGGGAACGACCTGCACGGCCGACGATCCTCTGGCCGGTACCGGACCCACATCGCTTGTGGTTTCAAGGGCTTCAAGCCCCTCACCGGTATCCATTTCCCATCCTTCTATGAATATCCCTGCCAGGGCCTCGACGCTGGGACCCTCTATCCTCACCATGGCATCGATCCATTGCCCGACGCCCTGGTCCTGCTTGAATAATCGCGGATCAACCAGGTTCTGGCTCCCTGTATAGGCGATTTTCCCGTCAATAACGATAAGCTTCCGGTGATTCCGCAGGTCCGCCCGGGTCGTCAGGATCTGTACGGGACCTACAGGAAGAGAAGCTGTCAGGTGAACGCCACAGTCCTGAAGACGCCGGGCGATCGGGCTCTTGAGAAATGTCTTGCTTCCGATGGCGTCCAGCAGCACACGGCAGAGCACGCCGCGCTTCGCAGCCCCGATCAATGCATCTGCCACCTGATCCGCCATCCCGCCCGCCTGCCAGATGTAGAACTCGAGGTGGCACGTTTTCCCGGCATGATTCAGGTCCGTGATAATCGATCCAAAGACCGTCTTGAAATCGTCCATCAGCCTGAGCTGGTTGCCCTGCATGGCGGGGAATCCCAATAACGTTTCGGCATGGCGCTGAAGAGAGGTTACTTTTGGATTAATGACCGGCCGGGGGTTGAGGGCCCTTTCCCGGAGTTCTTTCTGCCATGCGCCGTAAACCCCATGGATGGCTGCCGCGCGCTTCAGGTACTTTTTGCTCAATCGGTTCTCACCGATAAGCAGGTAGAGCAGTGCCCCCACAAAGGGGATGCTGAATATCACCGCCAGCCACGCCAGCGAAACACCGACCGGAAGACGTCTCATGATGACCCGTATGGAGAGTGCGACGACGATTGCCCAGTGGGCAACAGAGATCAGGGAGGTCGTCAGTGTCAGATCGTGCATCACGAAACCTCAACTTCCTTTGGTCGAGCGGTGCATTCCCGCGATCCCTTCGGCGCAGGATGGTGGCCCCCGGATTGAGAATGAATCCTGTCTCCGTTTCATGTGTGTTTGGGGCCGGGGCGAATTGTTGCAAGCGCATCTTACACATGGCCCATTTTAAAGTCAACTCAACTGGATATGACAAGAATTCCGACGGGTTTGTATCAGCAATATGTTTTTTTGATGGGCGGAGCGGAGCGAAACCCGGTCGAGGGCGTATCGCCACCGGGGATCAATTTGTTGATAACAATCACGATCGTCACAGATAGGATATTTAGGGACCGATGTAAGCCAGAAGGTGTTTTATCGAGGTCAAATCGTTACCTCTCTAATCTTAATGTTACATGTGCCTAACCCATAAAGGCAGCATGCGCGGCGAAATTCGGCCGGTTGCAGCGCCGGGTGTGTTCTTTCACGGGACGGTCGATCCAGCTGCCTCCAAACAATGGGCATGCACATCCAAAAGGGCCGGTCCCGGGCGCTGCGGTCCCTTATGGATGCCGCCCTTGAAAAAGGCGCCCCATGGACCTCCTGCCATGTTTTCAGATGGCTAAAGTGTTACAAATATTTACTGCAGACTTTTTCTATACGGCAGCTAAGTCCGATACGGGCTGCAGGATGGATTCAATTGATCTGGAGAACCTTGTCTGATTTTTCACCGCTATGAAGGCGCCGTTAATCAGCCCCTCTCTTTGGAATGCCTCGGCCATTCTCATGCCTCGATCCAAGGCCTCCTCAATTTCGGAAAGCGATAAGTCGCCAATTTTTGTCGTGATCATCAAGTCAGGAATGTCCGAGGAATGGTATAATTTCCCTGCAAGGGTCCTTTCCACCCGACAGCTTTCCATATCCGTAGCATTGCCGATGAGAGTGGCGGCAACATCGGCAGTCATCGCATCTTTGGCGACAACTGTGGCAGCGTTTGCAATTCCGGTTGTAAAACTTCTCCCCCCGAAACCACTGGTGGCGATCCCACCTATGCCGTCTTTGTACGTGAAGGATAAAATATGAGAGATACCCCTTTCCGTAATATCGCTTTTTATGCCGACGCTAACCTTTTCATCCCCTCTCAACCGTACGGAGAGATCTCCTCCGTTATTTACTATCACCTTCTCAGTCTGACCAATGCTGTCAATAAAATCAGCTACTTCATCGGCGGCTGCTCCTGCCACGGCGATCAGCGGAGTTGCTCTTACATTACCAAATTTTCGCACCGCCACGGCCATCTTTTTGATAAGGGGGGGCAAAGAATCAAACGACGGAATTTTATCGATGTATTGGGTAATGATATGCCTGTGACTGGCCAATACGCCCAGAACCTCCAGCGCTCTCTTCCCCCCTTCTCCGGCTAATTTGATGTTTGGAGCGCCCCTGGCGGATGCAAAAATGCTCATCAGCATAGGGCCCCGGTCAATGACCACGGTCCCATTACTGAGTACTCGAAAATCATCCCCCTTTCCTTGGATCTCACCCCTGGATGTCATTCTTATCTGGCTTTTTTCAGGACCTCGTTTAGCGGCCGCACATTCTCAGTGAACCCTCCGATCCGTTTGTAATCTTCATATGTCAGGGTAAACTCCAGTGGCGCTACAATGGCAGGGGCGGCTGTCCAGTAAAAAGCTCCCGGTTTGACTTCCTCGACGTCCACCATGAAATTGATGCCCCCTCCCGTAAAAACAAAGGCAGGCGCCCCGCCCACTGTTACCCGGGCTTTTCTTTCAAGAACAGCTTCGGAGAGTCGGACCGGCCTTTTTGTGACGCCCTTCCTGGCTGTGCCGCCAGCACCGGCTATGAAGTAGGCTGAAACTCTCGCAGGCTCACAATCCTCACGGAAAATCTCGATTGCCTTCTTAACCTCGGGAGGCAAAGGGACCTCTTTAAATTTTTTTTCTTTTGTAAATTCATAGAAGGATGCCCGGTCCGCACTGGGCTCCGTAATCAGAACAGTGTAACCTGGCTCCAAAGCCTTCTGATCGTAAGCCTCTATTATATCAAAGCCGTTTTCATACGGTGTACATCCCCAACCTTTGCCGCCAATATGGGGTAGACAAAAGTGCACCGGATTTACATGCCTGAGTTTTATACCGCTTTTCATGATCGGCTTCATCCAGGGGTCCTTTGTAAGATCGGCAACAGATGGCCCGAAACGGCCTGTATATCCTCTATCAATAACGATGCCCTCATTTATGACACCCTTCTCATACAATTCGTTCAAAAAAACTTTACCCAGTGAAACGCCTACCTCGCCACCGCATCCGTAGCGCCGACGTTCAGAGAGTACACCGTCTATGATCGGTTTTTCACCAACCTGAATTTCAAGGGTGCTCCCCTTTTCAACCTTCAGCTTTACGGGCTTCCGGTTGGCGATCTCGGCCACCAGTTTAGCGGCCTTCCAGCCATCTTTGCCATTGGTGAAGGTGTTTACATTGCCCAATTCCAGGTATTTGCTTCCATATTGTTCCTTGCCGACCATGCCGACTTCTTTATCTTCGAGGAAGACGCTTGCACCCTCCTCACCCAGGTATTTCTCGGTATCAACTTTGACCTTTATTCCTGCAAAAAGGTAATGGCATTCAGTAACAGACGTCACCACGTCGACCCCTCCCACCTTATCCTTAGCCACATAGGGGGACGGAGGGTTGGGACAATGACTGCCGGCGCCTATTCCAGTAAGAAGAGGTCTGCATATGACAGGGTCGTATTCAGGTCTTAGGTATTCCCTTACATCCTCGAAAGGGGTCAGTTCAGTAACCCGTACGATCGTCCCGTTTTTGTTTGTCAACATCTGACAGTCCCCCGTTTTTCCAGGAGGGATCTCACAATGAACAGGACAGACCGTACAGGCTACAGCCCCTTCAACGGCGCTTTTTTCCTCATGGATAAATGCCTCCTCAGGACAAACAGTGGCCGCGACACAGCCTCTTGAGTTGACACAGGAATCCCCAATAACGATTTCGCCGTCTTCTTCCGAAATTATCCTTAATGCGCAAGCATCAATACATTCTCCGCATCGGATGCATTTTTCTTCGTCTACGTACATGATGCCCTCCTTCCTGTCATTTAATTGAAATTTGTCTATAGAATTATTTTAATTAACCCCTTAAACCTTCCCGCTTCACGGGATGGTCCGAGTCCCGCTACAGCGGGGCTGTTCGGGTAAGTGCGTGCCTGTTTACTTCTCACACGGAGGCAAAGAGATCGCAGAGATTGAATTTTTCTTTGCCTGATTTGTCTCGGATAGCTATCCTGTCAGCATTAGGATAGCCAGGCCATATCGATTTTCCAGCTTGACTGGCACAGGGAAGAATAACAGGGCCGCATCACTAAAAGGCCCTCATTCTTTCAACCGGTCATAGCAACCCTCACCAGGCTTTTGCCCCTCATCTTTTAATATGTTTTTCTGAATTCGCCCTATGGCGCTTCTGGGGAACTCCTCTCGAAATTCGATAAACCGGGGTATTTTGAAATCAGCTATTTTTCCGCTAAGCCAAGATATGATTTCCTGTGGGGCAACTATCCCGGTAGACGCCAGACGTACATAGGCTTTTATTTCCTCCTCACCTGATCCAAGACCGGAAGGGACGCCGATTACGGCTGATTCTTCAATAGACGGATGACTATTAAGAAGGGTCTCGATCTCCTGAGATGAAATAAGCTCACCCCTGCGCCGAATGACCTCCTTTTTCCTGCCCACAAAAAAGAAATAGCCGTCCTCATCCCGAAATCCTAAATCACCTGTATGGATCCACCCATTTCTCTTGGTTTGTTGGGTCCTGTCGGGATCCTTGAAGTATCCAACCATCGTTGCAGAGTTTCGGATAACAATCTCCCCGTTCTTGCCGGCCGGAAGCTCTGTCCCGTTATCGTCCACAATTTTGATCTCGTTGGTAATAATCGGATCCGGATGTTCCATCGGAACGCCGATTCCTCCCGGCTTCCTCGGTTGAGTTCCCTCTCTCGGACCCATAATGGCCAAGACAGCTTCTGTCAGAGAATAAATAGTCTGAATTTTCAGCTGGAATCTCTTCTCAAAATCATCATATATCTCCTTAGGCACATTTCCTGCGACCATTGTTTTCACGGGGTTCTCCCCGTCATCTTCCCTTTTCGGCCGGCCCCAGACCCATGGAGTTACAGCCTGAACAAGGACCATTTTTGTCGCCTTAAAATGCCTTGCCTGTTCCAGAATCCGAGATGAGCTGAACCGTTCCAATAAAACCAACCCTGCGCCGGCCGCCAGAGAACCCATGGTGGAATATACCTGAGCATTTGCATGAAAAAGCGGGTTGGGTGTCATTACCCGATCTTCAGGCGTAATTCCAACAGTATACGCGTAGGCCTCCCCCGTTAAAACCCAGTTCTTGTGAGAGTTCAAAACGGCCTTGGGACGATCTGTTGTGCCAGATGTATAGATACAAACAGCAATATCTTCATCGGAGATCTCAACTTCGGCCAATGTCCCTTTTTCGCTCAACAAGTCGGAAAAAGGAACGATTCCCTCGGGTACGTCTCGAGTTCCACAGGAAACAACCCACCTCAGATTTGGTACAGAGGCTTTGTTGATTCGCATGAATATGGGATAGTAGTCCTCGTGGATAACAATGCCGACAGATCCTGAGTGCTTCAGGATGTATTCAATTTCATTCTCCATAAAAGCCACATTAATGGGGACTTCTACGGCGCCTAACTTGTTCAGGGCCATCCAGGTGTAAAGAAATTCAGGGGAATTGGGAATCATGAGCGCTACCATATCAGCTTTCCCGACACCCATTTTCTGGAAGGCGTTGGCTACCTTGTTGACGGTGGAATTAAATTCCAAATAGGTAATTTTTTCGTCCTCGAAGAAAAGAAATGTCTTGTCGGGGTACTTTTCCGTCTGCGTTTCCAATAGGCCGCGGATGTTCATTTTCATTCTCCGATCACTTCTCGCTTTCTTTCCACCAGTTCCGTCAGGATATTTTGTGTAAACTGCGGCTCAATAAATGCTATTCTGGAATCATCGCCGCCATTGCGTGGCTGCTTGTCTCTGAGGGGAATATCCATTTGAATAAGACTTTTCAACACAGCGTCGATATCGTCAACTCGGTAAGCAATATGGTGGAACCCTTCGTCGTTCTGCTCAATAAATTTTCCTATTCTCCCCTGCCCGGGCTCGGTTGGCTCCAATAACTCGATAAGGACCCCGCCTACGGGTATAAATGCTATTCTAATCTTCAAATCCGCGAGCTTCTCTATTTTAATTGCTTCCAGCTTATAGACCTCTCTGTACATTTTCAGGGCATCATCCAGATTTTTCACGGCAATGCCGATATGATCGATCTTTTTAATCAATATGGTGACCTCCGTTTCTGAAAAATTTCACTCTTAATCCTCTCGACAATATCCCGGGTGGGAGTACCCGGGCCAAATATTTCTACAATTCCCATATGTTTTAAATTTTCCGCGTCTTCTTTGGGGATTATTCCTCCTCCAAAAACGAGGATATCTTTGGCTCCTCTATTTTTCAACAGGTCAAGGATATTCGGGAACAGGGTTTCGTGTGCCCCGGAGAGAATGCTGACGCCAATGGCATCCACATCTTCCTGAATGGCTGCATTGACAATCTGCTCGGATGTTTGCCGTCGCCCGGTATATATAACCTCCATCTCAGCATCACGTAAGGCGCGGGCCACTATTTTCGCGCCCCGGTCGTGCCCGTCCAGCCCTGGTTTGGCTATTAAAACTCTAAACTTTCGCTTCAAGTTTATACCCACTCTTTATCTTTGAAAGATTCGCTATATATTAGCTTCACGATACTCGCCAAATACACGACGAAATACGTCGGAAATCTCGCCCAGCGTGGCATAGCTCGTAACAGCTTCTACTAAAATAGGCGCCAGATTTTCTTCTGTCTGAGCCAATCTCTCAACTTCTTTGAGGATGCCTTGCACCTTTCCATCATCTCTTGTCCGTCGCAATTCCTTCAATTTCCTTTTTTGCCTGTCGGCAGCATCTTTAGGCGGCCTAAAAATCTCAATAGGTAATTCTTCTTGATCAACAAACTCGTTGACCCCCACGATGAGCTTTTCCCTGTTTTCTACGGCTTTCTGAGATTTATACGAAGCATCCTCTATCTCCTGCTGAAAATAATTGGAATCTATAGCGCTTATGGCGCCACCTATTTTTTCGATTTTATCCAGATATGTTTTTGCTTCCTTCTCCAAGGCTGAAGTGAGCGCCTCGACATAATAAGACCCTCCTAGAGGGTCAATGGTGTCGGCAATCCCTGTCTCATGAGCGATAATCTGCTGCGTTCTTAAAGCAAGTTTGACTGAATTTTCAGTGGGCGTGCAGTAAGCCTCATCCATCGAACATGGAAACAGCGATTGACAACCTCCCAGGACCCCTGCCAGAGATTCTATGGTGACACGCACGATATTGTTCATCGGTTGCTGTGCGGAAAGGCTGCTCCCCGCCGTGAAGTTGACAAGATCAAAATTCAGGGTGGAAACATCGTCTATTCTGTATCGTTCCTTAAACAATCTCGCCCACAACCGCCTCAGAGCCCTGAATTTGGATACCTCCTCAAAAAAATTCATGCCTACACTCATAAAAGCGGATAGCCTCGGCAATACCTTCTGCATATCAAAACCTTTTTGGTAAACACGATCCAGATATTCCAGAGCGTTCGCCATGCTGAAAGCAATTTCTTGTGTGGCTGTGGCGCCGCTCTCTCTGATATGGTAGCCGCAGACCGTCAAAGGTCGCCAGTTGGGGTGATGTTCCACGCAGAAAGTTATGAGGTCAGTGGCCAGTCTGACTGATGGCCCTGGAGGATAAATATAAGTGCCCCGTGCAATGAATTCCTTCAAGATGTCATTCTGGATCCTCAATACCATCTCATCGGTGGGGATCTTCTGTTTTTTGGCCAATGCAATAAACATGGCCAGCCCGACCAAGGATACCGCATTGGCAACCAGGCTAATTTGCCGTGGTTTGTTCAACGGTATGCCATCAAAGATAATCTCCAGATCTTCGAGCGAATCAATGGCTACACCCGTCTTCCCGACTTCACCGTCGGCCATGGGATGGTCAGAATCGAGTCCTATCTGGGTAGGCAGGTCCAGGGCGATAGAGATCCCTGTCTGCCCTCGGTCCAAGAGAAACCGATATCTCCTGTTTGTCTCCCTGGCGTCTCCAAAGCCGGCATATTGCTGAAAGATCCAGAAGTTAGCCCTGTAACCCAACGGATCTTTTCCCCGTGTAAAGGGAAACTGACCCGGAAAACCCAAATCCCTTTGATAATCAAAGCCCATTTCATCCAGTTGGACGGGTGTGTAGACCCGGTCGATTTTTAGACCCGAATCGGTCCGGAATTCCGGCTTGCGTTCATTCTTTTTGGCCAAGGCCTCCCTGACCGGACCTTCCATCCAATTTGAGTGCATGTCTTTCAATCTTTCCCCACTATTCATAAGCTACCTGTTGTCCCACGGGTAATGCAATCTTAAGAGACCCTCTTTGACTTTTACAAATGGCCTTATTCCGTTCTTAAAGCGGCGGCTGACCAGACAGAGACCTTATATATTTTTCTCCCTTAATGCGGCAAACACCTTTTCCGGGGTGATAGGGAGGTCGTTTATCCACACGCCGACGGCATCATGGATGGCGTTCGCAATAGCCGCCGCCGATGGTATCATGGCAGGTTCTCCAACGCCTTTGGCGCCGAACGGGCCATACTTATCGATAGGTTCAATGAGATAAGTCTTTACATCGAAGGCGTCGAGCATGGTTGGAATTTTGTAGTCTGCAAAGTTTGTATTTTGTACTGCCCCATTTTTCAAAACGAGGGCCTCCATCAGGGCATAGCCCAGCCCCATTGAAATGACCCCCCCCTTGATCTGAGCCTCTGCCCCAAGCGGGTTTATTGCCTTCCCAACATCATGGGCGCACCAGAAGTCGATCACTTCCACGCAACCTGTTTCCGTGTCCACCTCCACTTCAGCTGCCTGGGCGGCAAAGGCATAAGCGGAACTGACGTTTCCATAACCTGTCTTCATGTCGGGTTGAACAGACCATGGGTCTACGTTAACACCTTTGCCGACAATGGGCGTTCCCCGGTTTCGCCAGCTATCTGCAGACGCTTCCGCTACGGTTACAAACCTGGATGGAGAGCCCTTAACAAAGACTTTTCCTTTTTCAATTAACAAATCCTCTACAGGGGCTTCCAGCAGATCGCTCACAACCTTGAGGATTTGATCTTTTGCTTCGGCAGCCGCATATTTCACGGCATTTCCGGCCATAAATGTCTGCCGACTTCCCCACGCCCCGCCGCAGGGGGGCGTGGTATCCGTATCGCCGTTAATAATATTGATAGCCTCCAGGCTCACACCCAGTTCTTCAGCTGCAATCATCGCCAGAGTGGTGTTGGAGCCCTGCCCCAATTCGGCAGATCCCGTAAGGATATCGACAGAACCATCCGTGTTTATTTTGGCAATAGCTGAGGAAGAATTGCAGTCCGTTCCAAAGAAAAATTTGACCCCGGAACCACCGTGGATCATGCAGGCGATGCCTATCCCCCTTCGCTTTGAGCCGGATTTTCTCTCTTTTACTTTTTTGTCTTTCCAACCCGATTCTTCGACAACGGTCTCGATGCAATCACCAAGCCCGCAACTTCCTATCTTGCAGCCGGATGCTGTGACAGAATTGGCTTTATTGGCGTTAAACAATCTGATTTCCGCCGGGTCAATCTTCAAGGCCTCCGCTATCTTGTCCAATTGGATTTCTATGGCGTAGGTTATTTGAGGATTTCCGTAACCACGAAAAGCGCCTCCGTAAACGTTATTGGTGTAAACAAGAAACCCTTCATATCGGATGTTGGGCACTGCATAGAGCTGGGCCAACTTTGAGCCCGCATTCCCCATAACATACTGCCCCTCGTGATTGTACGCCCCATTATCCGTGATTACCTTGATTTCCTGGGCAATCAGCCGACCGTTCTTATCGGCCCCGGTTCTTATCCAGATTTTCATGGGATATCGGATACGGGAGCTTAGAAACTCCTCTTCCCTGGTGTTGACAAGTTTCACGGGACGATGGGTCTTCACTGACAGGACAGCCGCAACCCCGTCGATTGGGTCCATACCCATCCTCGCCCCGAAGGCGCCTCCCACAGGCGCCTGAAAGACCGAAATTTTACTTTGGGGAATATCCAACACCTCAGACAGTTCTTCCCTTAGCGGGTGTGGTGTCTGGGTGGTTGACCATACGGTCAGTTTCCCGGAAAGATCATAATATGCTACGCACCCGCGGGGTTCCATGCAACAATGCGCTAAGGGCGGACTATAAAATGTCCCTTCACAGACGTAAGCGGCCTCTTCAAACGCCTTGTCAACATCCCCAAATGTCCTTGTGCCGTGCAGTGCGATGTTACTTTCTTCTGCATGAATTTTGGGGGCATCGGGTAACATGGCTTCTTCCGGATCAAAAACACCGGATAGCGGTTCATAATCCACTTCTATAAGAGACAGCGCTTCATTGCCCGTATCCTCATCAATGGCTGCAACAGCGGCCACCTGATCCCCCACATATCGGACCTTTTCATTTTGAAGAAGCATATTGTTGGCCCAAGCCGGATTCAGGCAAAATTTCCTTTGCGGGGTATCCGCCGCAGTTATCACGGCCTTTACCCCTGGAATTCGCAAGGCCTTGGAGATATTGATATTCAAGATCTTTGCGTGGGGCAGGGGACTTCGCAAGATTTTGCCCGTCAACAAACCAGGCAGATAGAGATCTGAGACATACTTGACATTACCCGAACCCTTGCTCAACGCATCCAGTCTCGGGACCTTTTTACCTATTACACCATAGCCCAGTTCCATTGTTCTATCCTTTCAGTCAAATAAACTTAGTCTATCTTATCTGATGCCTTTTTGCATTATACCTGTCATTGCTCATTTCTTTACAGTCGATTTTACTGCATCGATTATCTGCAAATAACCACCGCACCGGCACAGGTTTCCTGAAAGGGCGGTCTTGATATCCATATCATTGGGGCATGGATTTCGATCAATCAGCGCCTTGGAAGACATGAGCATGCCTGGTGTACAGTAACCACATTGAATAGCACCGTGCTGTGCAAATTGCTCTTGAAGCGGGTGAAAAGCGTTCTCCCCTCCAAGACCTTCCACCGTCTCCACTTTTCCGAAGTTTGCGTCCACGGCCAGAACAAGGCAAGCGTTGACCGCCTTACCGTCCAGGATCACGGTGCATGCACCGCACTCGCCGCTGTCACATCCTTTTTTGGTCCCGGTCAGAAGCAACTCTTCCCTAAGCAAATCTAACAGCGTGGTGGAATTTTTCACCAGCACTTCATGAGATTCCCCGTTTACCTCAATGGTTACGGATACTTTTGCCATCGCATCTCTCCTCTAATTATCGGACCCGAGTGCCCGTTCTGACGCCTGGCCCAGGGCCCTTTTCGTTAGGACATAAACCATTTCACGCCGATACTCCGCACTGCTTCGCAGATCGGAAATCGGCGTCGATTCTTCCTGCGCAGCCCGTGCAGCATGTTCAAAAATGCCTTCCTCCAGTTTTTGGCCGACAAGTATCGTTTCTGCTTTGCGACAAGGGAGAGGCCGGGGCGCCACAGAGGCCAAACTTATTCGTGCATTCACGCAGAACTCTTTTTTCAAATCCAGAGTAATAAGGGCTGCCACCCCAACAATGGCGATCTCTAACGCTTTTCTCTTGCCCAACTTGAGATAGGCAGTCCCGGTGTGTGGAGGCAAGGTCGGGATTTCTATCTGTGACAGGATTTCACCCGACCTGAGAGCTGTCTCTTGAGGGCCGACGAAGAAGTCTTCTACTAAAACCACCCTCTCCGCACCTATGCCTTGAAGCTTCAGCTTGGACGTAAGGCATATGAGGGGGGAAATGGTATCCGCTGCCGGGGACCCGTTACAGATGTTGCCTCCGATGGTCCCTCGTTCACGGATTTGAAATGTCCCTACGTGACTCGCCGCCTCTGCGAGGAACACGTATTTCTCCCGAATCATGGGGTGTTCGGCCAGGCTGTTGTGGGAGACAAGAGGTCCAATATGCAGACCATCTTGCTCGGAATAACTGATGGTATTCAATTCCGATATCGTCTTTATGTTAATAAGGCAGGACGGATGTCTAATCCCACGTTTCATTTGAACGATCAGATCCGTTCCCCCGGCCAGAAAATGGGAACCCGCACCGTACTGCCTGGCCAAGGAAATGGCCTCGGATAGAGTGTTCGGCGCAACGTATTCAAACTCTTGCATTTTGACCTCCGATGGTGAGTTGAATGTTTCTGGAATAGTCCATTTTGGAAAACCGGCGTTGTCTTTCAGCAGGCTGTTCTCCGGCATAGAGCCAGTCGCTCACCTGTTGAATTGTATTACCGGCTATATGGCTATGTCGAGACTGCCTTCTCCTGCCTGCAACAGCCTAGGAACAGCTATGGAACGGGGATATATCAAAAGCGATTTGTTATCCTCCGAAAATTCTCCGAAAAACGTAACACTTTAGCCATCTGAAAACATGGCAGGAGGCCTATAGGCCGATTCTGTTGCGAACCATGTTATCAAAAAGCTAAAGAGTTACCGAAAAACAAAGAAGGCCGCGGCACTTTAACGTCTTCATAAACCTTATAAGAGCCACGGCAAAACAGATCGCATATCTAAAATGCGCAATCCTGCCAATGGCTAAGGTGTCCCTGTTCGCTCATAGATTTCGGCTACCAACTGTTCACCACTGGGATTGTAGGGAGCTGGCATTATAATACAAAGGTGGCGATAAGGATCTCCGGGTTCAATCTTCCAGCTGATATAGTCTCCCCGGTGGATCAGATAGATGTCGCCCGCCTGGATGCTCACTGTTTCTCTTTTCTGATGGAGAGGCGGTCTGGAAAAGGTCATTTCCGCTTTTCCCTTGACAATATAGTGGACTTCTTCGTGCCAGAAATACCAGGAAACCGTTATGCCGGGTTTAAAATCCTCCATGGTAATGTGTCCTGCAGGCTGACGTATCAGCCGTTTCATAAACAACTCGCCTTGGACGGTCTCAATTCTATTTTTCAACAACCCATCAGGCCCCTCATCCCTTTCGCAACTTCGAAAAACATCTTTGATGATAGCAGGCATACTAACTTCTCCTTTCCTTTAGAAGTACTTCTAAGTCATTTAGCTTGATAACCGCGCCCAGAAAACGGAGCGTCACCAAACTCGCTTCATTTGCCTCTCGGCTGTAAGCGGCTACACAATCTTGAACAGTGACTACATGAAAATCGCGGAAAAAGGCATCCCGGATTGTCGAATCCACGCAGACATTGGTCGCAACACCCGAGAAGACAATTGTCCTTATATCCAGACCTCTAAGCAAAGCCTCCAGGCAGGTTTGATAAAATGCACTGAACCGCGGTTTGTCGATAATGTAATCTGGAAGTTCCAGGCCGTCGATCAATTGTGCCCCCCAAGTTCCCTCTCGAAAACCGTCTCGTTTTAAAAACTGGCGCATTTCTACCCATAGCCCCCCCCCTACGGCTTCACCTGCCCCGTTCTTCTGGATAATGTGCCGCGTTGCGATGACAGGCATGCCTTCGGACTTAAACGCTTTCATCAGGCTTCCGATCCTATCCACAAAATTATCGAGGTCCTCTACGTCAAAACCCCGGCGACCCAACACCCCTTCCGGATGGATAAAATCGTTTTGCATATCCACAACGATTAACGCCGTTTCGCCAGGGTCAATACATATCGGTAAGTTGTATTGATATAACTTGAGATCTTGTTTCCCGCTGTCTTGACCACTTGCCATCACGAATTGCTCATCTCAAAGAAATTGGTTCCCGAAGTTTTCTTCATGTGAAAGGTTTATGGGTAACCGTTTCGGTCGAAAAGCGACGGCATCGAAAATTGCGTTTGCAATAGCCGGTGCAGTAGCAACCAGCGCCGGCTCCCCGACTCCTTTCGCGCCAAAAGGTCCGGAAGGGTCTGTTTCTTCTACCAAAATAGGCGTAATCTTTGGACTTTCGACTATTGTAGGAATTTTGTAAGTCCTATAATTATTCGTTTTTCCAGAAATGAACTCTTCACTGAGGGCATATCCCATACCCATGACAATCCCGCCCGTAATTTGTCCTTCTACTTTTATCCTGTTGATGGCCCGACCGACATCATGGGCGGCAACAAACCGTAAAACTCTTATCGATTTATCTGTTAGATTGACTTCGACAACCGCTAGCTGTGTGGCGAAGGCATAGGAGGAATAAGGGATTCCTTGCCCTTTTTCATCAAGTTTTTTTATATCCGGATAAAAGACCCTGCTTATCTTAGTCGGCAAGTTTCTCATTTTAAGCTGAATATAAACCTCCTTAAGGGACAGCTTCCTTCCGGGATCTTTCCGAGTTCGGTAGGCGCCGTTTTCCCAGAAAATGTCCTCGACATACATCTCGCCAAATAGTTCCGACACAAGCTTAATGATCATTTCCCTCATTGTTGCAGCGCAGTTTTTGATGGCGTTGCCTGAAAAATGGGTCTGTCGGCTTGCACATGTAATGTTTGTATTGCTTGTGAGGCGGGTATCTCCGCTGACAAAATGAACGTTTTCAAGGGGTACAGCCAAAGCTTCTGCGGCAATCTGCCATAAAACTGTATTAGAACCCTGCCCGATATCGCAGGCTCCGGTATAAACGCAAAATTTTCCATTCCGTCGAAGTTCGACGGTAGCATCCGCAGGGTTCGGCATGCCGGTATACCCGATGCCAAACCACATGTTAGCGACTCCGATACCCAGTTTTGTTACCGGTCCTGACTCGTTGAAAGGGGTCTTTTTGACTTTAGCCCTTTCTTTATGATAATAAGGGGCAACGGCTGCCATACACTTGCCGATGCCAATACTCCTCTCAAGCCGCTGGCCGGTTGCCGTCACGGATCCCTCTTTTATGACGTTTATCTCCCGTAATCTAAAAGGGTCAATCTTCAGCCTCTCAGCCAGAATGTCGAGGGCAGACTCAATGGCAAAGGTCGCTTGCGGAACTCCAAAACCCCTAAAAGCGCCGGAGACAGGATTGTTCGTATATACAAGACGTCCTTCAACAAAAACATGAGGAATTTCATAGGGCCCGGTAGCGTGAACGGCAGCCCTGTTGAGCACGCCTCTTCCCCAGGAGGAATAGGCGCCGGTGTCGGCCAGTAGAGAAACGCGTAAGGCATGCAGACGACCGTTCTTCTTGGCCCCCACTTTAACAAATACAGTAAATGGATGTCTTTTAGGGCTACTTAGAAAAGATTCTTCCCGGCTGTAAGAATACTTTAACGCCTTGTCCGTCTTGGCGGCCAGTAATGCCAGGATACCCTGTACTGATAGGTCAATTTTTCCGCCGAACCCTCCTCCCGTTGGAACCTGAATAATGCGAAGCCTATTCCATTCCGTGTCTTTCAGACCCAGAACCCTTGCAATTTCAGCCTGATAGAAATGTACGTCCTGTCCTCCTGTGTGTATATAAATGGCATCCCCTTTTTTGTATGCGATACCCGCTTCCGGTTCGATATAGGCGTGCTCCACAAGGCCGGTAGAGAACTCCTCCTCTACAATAATGTCGCACTCTTCAAAGCCGCCTTGTACATCACCATGAACGATCTCTCTGCTGTATACGAGGTTGCCCGAATCATGAACAGCTACATGGCCTTCACTTAACGCATCATTCGGGGAAAACACGGGGGCAAGCTCTTCAAAGGAGATATTTACCTTTCCCATGGCCTGCTTCAAGGCCCGGGGATCGCGTGCGGCTATGGCGACAACAGGCTCACCCAGATATCTGACCTTTCCCTCGGCCAATACCGGCTGATCCTTAAGGCTGGTTGTCCCTGTGCGGTTAACCCCGGGGATGTCCTTTGAGGTAATGACAAGCTCGACGCCTTCGACCTTTTTTGCCTGAGAGGTATCGATATTCAGAATGCGTGCATGGTGATGCGGACTTCTGACAACACCAACGATCAGCATTCCTTCAATGTAGAAGTCTGCACCGTATTTGGCCGTTCCTCTTACTTTTTCAATGGAATCCGGTCCCACGACGTTAGACCCGATTCCAGGCGCCTCAAGGCTTTTCAGGTCAAGAGTGATTTCCCCTCGAAGGGCCTTTGCAGCCAACAGGACAGCGTCAACGATGGGTTGATAGCCGGTACAACGGCAAAGGTTCGTGGCCAGTGCTTCCTTAATATCCTCGGAGCCGGGCGAGCTGTTCCTATCCAAAAGCGCCTTTGCCCTGAGAATCATGCCTGGCGTGCAGAAACCACACTGTACTGCGGCGCTTTTTAAAAACGCGGTCTGCAATGGATGAAGACGCCTGAGAGTCCCCAAACCCTCGATTGTTTCAATCGCCTTACCCTCAATTTTTCTTACAGGAGTAATACACGCCCGCACGGGCTTGCCGTCCACCAATACCGTGCAGGCGCCACAATCCCCCTTTCCACAGCCGTTCTTAGTGCCTGTAAGATGCAAACGGTCCCTTAGAAGCGTCAACAAAGTACAAGAACCCTCGACGCTGATCTCATATGCCTTTCCGTTAACAAAGACTCTCATGATCTTTCCCTATATTTACTCCGATCTTTGGAGAGCATCCCATCACTTCCGGTGAAATAATATCCAGCTGCGATATGAAACATTCGCAGCGGCGCCTATCCTTGGACTGACTCTTACTGAGATTCCGCAATCGGTTTCTCTATCGGGTTCGCTACCTGAATCACAGGCCGTTTTCTCAAATTGGCCGAATTTCAATGGATCATCGGGGATTGGCTGCACACTGAAGCCACGGCATCGTTCGCACGCATTATGCCATGCCAAGGTAGGTACGCCTCACGGTTTCATCTTTCGCGACATCCTTGCTTCTGCCCTCCAAAACGATACGCCCACTTGCAATGACGTAGGATCTCATTGAGATGCTAAGGCCAAAGGCTGCCTCCTGTTCAACTAACACACATGCCTTTTTCATCTCTTTGATCTTTGCTATCTGATGAAATATCTGCTTTTTAAGCAAGGGCGAGAGGCCTAACGACGGTTCATCAAGCAATAGAAGTCGCGGTGTGGACATAAGTGATCGCCCTATGGCAACCATTTGTCTCTCTCCCCCACTGAGGGTTCCCGCAAGCTGACGCCTCCGAGTTCTCAGCACCGGAAAAAGGTCGTAAATCTCTTCAAGCTGCATCCGAATCCGGGCTTTGTCCCTCTGAAGGTATGCACCGAGTTCCAAATTCTCAATGACGGTCATCTCACCGGCGAGCCTTCCTGCTTCGGGGCATAATGAAATACCTTTGCCTACGATTTTATGCGGCGGCATGCCGCTTACAACCTCACCATCAAACAAGACTCTTCCACTCGTCTGTTTAACCATTCCGGTTATCAGTTTTAGTATCGTGCTCTTGCCTGCACCGTTGGACCCAAGGATTGAAACTAATTCTTGCGCACCGATTTCAATACTTATATTCTCGATGGCCAATGCCTTACGGTAATAAACGGTGCAATCCTCTAATTTAAGCAGAGCCATACAATCCATCTCCAAGGTAAGATTCAATAACCGCCGGATTATTACATATGTCTTCAGGGAAACCTTCACAAAGCTTTATCCCGCCGCTTATAACCAAAAGCCGGTGCGATACGCGCATAAGCATTCGCATTACATGCTCAACAATGAAAAGTGAAATTCCCATGTTATTCAGCCTCTGGATTATGCCGATAATGGAGTCGCATTCCTCAGGCGTAAGACCGGAAACGGGTTCATCCAAAATAAGAAGGTCTGGATACGATGAAAGGGCTCTTGCAATTTCCAGTCGTCTCAGATTATCCTGAGTCAGATCCTTTGCAAGGGCGGTATCCGGCAGTCGCATCTCTACGCTGTCAAGGATCCGTCCGAGCGCATCCTCGCGGCTTTCGCCTTCAAAGCGACCTGAGCCAGGCCTGTTGGCCAGCGCCACGATCAGGTTGTCCCTGATGGTCATATTCTGAAAGACTCTTGCCTGCTGAAATGTCCTGGATACGCCGGCATGAACGATCTGATGCGGTCTAAGACCGGTTATATCATTGCCCTTCCATGTGACTTCACCGGCATCAGACTTAATCAAACCGGTAACCAAATTTATTACCGTCGTTTTCCCTGCACCATTTGGCCCCATGAATCCAAGGATTTCACCCTCGTGGAGATCAAAGCTCAAATCGGATACCGCCTGAAGACCCTTGAATTTCTTAGACAGATGTTTCACCTGCAAAGTCATTTCAGTACACCTTTTTCCTTTAGCAGTCCCATTATCCCGCCTGGAAAATAGAGCACAATAAGCATAATCACTCCGCTATAGACCAGAAGACGATACTCCTGAATGAAGTACAGATACTCGGTAAGGAAGGTTAGGACGAAAGCACCGGTAACAGCCCCGTAGATTGTCCCTATGCCGCCAAAAACAACGACAGCTACTACGGAAAAAGTAAGTCCGATGGAAAGTGAATCCGGGCTGGCAGTCGACAGGTAATAACAGCTGTACGACCCGGCTATACCAGCAATAAAGGCGCTAATTCCCGAACCAATTATTTTGTAGCGGCTTACATTGATCCCGGAGAAATCGCTGAGTGTCTCGTCCTCCCGTATTGAGATCAGCCTTTTGCCAAAATCGGTCCGAAGCATATACTTAACGAGGAAAACGCATGATATTAATAGGAAGAAGGAAAAGTAGTAGTTTCCAACTATGCCATCAATAAACGGAGGTATAGTAGTAATTCCCTCCTCACTTCCGGTTATCTTTGGAAAGCCCATGGCCAAAGTGAATAGAACTTGTGAAAAGGCAAGGGTTGCTATGGCATAGTAAGGGCCTTTAAGACGCAAACACGGGATCCCTACGATTAAAGACATAATGACGGCCGCAATCCCACCAAAGAGTAAACCAAGTAAGCCCGGAATCTGGTATCTCATTGTAATGAACCCTACTGTGTAGGCTGCCGCACCGTAGAATATTGACTGACCTAAATTGAGCTGTCCCACAAAGCCGGCAATGACGTCGAAGCTCACTGCCAGGAGTGCCAGAGTATTCGCGATGACAATGACGTGAAAAAGATACGGGTCGTCATATACCAAGGGCAGTATGCCAATGACCGCCATAGAGAAAAGGGGCGCCCAAAAAGCCATGCGCTTCCGCGTAATTCCAATTTTATTATCTGCATGTGTTTTCATGACGTCGATGGTAAGTTATCACTTTAAAAAAGTTTTTGTTGCCTGATTGAGAAAGGTTTGGATGCGTATTTGGAGCGTAAAGGGGCCGTTAAGATCTGGGTCCATTGCGAGCAGTGTCACGACCCCGCGTTTATAAGCAGCCTCATAGGTTTTGCGCCATATTAACAGTCTCATGATTGTCCTTACACTGTCATTCCGGCGGAAGCCGGAATGACAGTCCCGGCGGGACATGACGAAAATGTCAATTGATTACGAGACAGTTAATAAGCTTCTGATAATGGTGTATTATTAGGGAGCTCTAAGTATCGTTAACGATTTATTTTGTCCGACGCTTTTTTTAAGGGACCCATTGGCTCCCCCTGTTGCACCGCCAAGCTTCCAGAGATTCTGTCTCAAAAAATATCTTTTCCCATAATTCCGGATGGCCGGAAAATAAGCACGACAATAATAATTAGGAACGGTACGACATTGACCATACCGGAAGATAAATAGTAGGAGGTCAAAAGGGTCACGATTCCGAACAAGAAGCTCGCCAGTATCGTGCCCGCAATGCTTCCCATCCCGCCAAGTATGACAATGGCGAAGGAAATGAGCAGAGGGGTCCAGCCCATTGCAGGGAAAATGAGATATAGAGGGGCCATCAAGCATGCGGCCGCCGCCGAGAGCATTGCGCCCAGGCCAAATACAAGGGCTGAAATAAACTGAACATTGATTCCAAGAAGCATGGCCACCTCGTGGTCCTGTTGCACCATGCGGGCGGCTTTTCCGATTTTTGTCTTTTTTATAATGATAATAAGCGCCGTCAGCATGCTCGTGCCGACAACGAAGGAAAGGATCCTTTGATAATCAAAAAAAAGTTCACCGACCTGAAGCGATCCTTTGATGAAGGGGTAAGAAGAGCGATACATCACTCCCCAGCCGAGGCGGATCAATTCTTCCCCTAGAATTGCCAGTGAAAAGGTCAGGATCATGACGTTCATTTCCAGGTCACGGACGCGTTCAAGGAAAAGCTTCTCAATCAACATCCCTACAAAAAAAACAATGAGGGTCGTTAAAAAAAAGGCTAAAAGGATATTCAGCTGCGCCTGCATGAAAAAGGAATAGAGGATAAAGCTCCCTAAAGTATAGAAAACGCCATGGGATAAGTTAACGATACGCATTACGCCCAGGGTGAGGGATAAGCCTGAGGCCATAAGGGCATAAATGCCCCCGATCAGGATTCCGCTTATAAGAACTTGAGCCAGCATATTGAACAAATGGCAGGTATAGTTGCCACCTCATTTCAAGGGAGTATTGGCACCCATCGATACGAAGCGGTCGATGGGCGCCCGGTGTTTTTCACAAGGACAATGCTTATTGTTGCCATGGTGCGGGCTTGTATGCGGAAGTGGCCACTTTTTCCGGATATAAAATGTAATCCTTGCCGCCGACCCATTCGACGATGACCCCTTCCAATAGGCCTACCCCGAGTTTACACTGATGGCTTTCATCAAAAATATAATTCCCGGCAGCCCCGGTTAACTTAATGCCTTCAAGAGCCTTAATGACCTTTTCCGTATCCAAAGTGCCGGCTTTCTTTATGCCCTCTGCCAGTAAATACATGCCGTCATAACTCCGAATGTCTTCGTAGCCACCCGGCCGACCATATGCGGCAGTGAAATTTTTGTAGAAGGGAAGGGTTTTAGGGGTAATGGGAACATCCCAGCAGAAGGCGAGGGAGCACTGATAGTCCGCTTTTTCACCCATTTCCAGAATGACGTTCTTGAAAGTGATCATACCGAGGGCATAGATAATGGGCTTTCCTACCTTCAGATCATGATACTGTTTAGCGAACGGGATTGCTGCTGCGCCGGCCAGAGTGCAGATGACGGCATCGGGATTGGCCTCCTTGACTTTTGCTATCTCGGAGGTAAACTCAGTTGCGGCAGGATCACACTGCACTGATCCCAAATTTTTAATATTATTCTGTTTCGCGTAGTTATCCACCACTTTTCCAAGTTCCTGTGTCCACATTGTGGTTTCCGATACATAGAAGTACGTCTTGGAGTTTGTTACCTTCGTCAGAAAGGGGATAAGGCTTTCAGCGAATTGATCAATTGCAGCCCCGCTTCTGAACGTATATTTATACTTATCATAGTCTTCCTTTACCCTTGCTGTAATTTGATTGCTCGCCGCATCTGTCACCATAAAAATTTTTTTGTGTTTCGCCGATTCGTCCTGGACTGCTAAAGCAACCCCGCTTCTATAACATCCGATCAGCCCCCAGACTCTGTCCTTCAGGATCAGCTTTTTGGCGCCGCTGACTCCTTTTTCAACTTTGCTCTCCGTATCCCAGACGATTAGTTTGATTTGCCTGCCAAGCACTCCTCCAGATTCGTTAATCTCTTTTGTGGCCAATTCAATAGCCTTGGCCATCCGTGTTCCGCCTTCAGCTACGGGACCGGTAAGGGGGACTAACACACCAATTTTCAATTCTTCCGCCGCAGCTGCAGCACTGACAAATGCCAAACAGCCTACCGTCAAAACAAGTATCGCCAAACCAAAACCTAAGCCTTTTATTCGCCTACCCATTTTTCCCCTCCTTCAATCGTTAATGGTTTACGATTCGCCGTAACACCTTAGCCATCTGAAAACATGGCAGGCGCCCCATGTGCCGACCCTGTTGCGAACCATTTTATCAAAAAGCCAAAGAGTTACGATTCTCCAAAACACCGATGGCCCAACTAACAGACGGCACTTCTAAATTCAGGTCCTGATCGTACACGAATAAAAGTAAAAGGAGTCTTTTTCCGCTGAAGGAAAACCATAAAAACCCGCTTATAAGGTTAAGGGTACCTTATAAGCCAGGGAATTTGGCCAGATAGTCCAGCAAAATGTCTCGTACCGTTTCCAGGTGTTCTGTCATCGCTTGTTGAGCAAGCATGGGTTTATTATTCTTGATATTCCTTATCACCTCCCCATGCTGTTTAATATATGTCTCGAATTGACCGGTAATTGTGATAGATAGATATTGATAACGAAAGACTCTCCCTCTCAGATCCTGTAAAATTCTCAAGAGATGTGAGTATTTCGACTCCTTTTGAAAAAATAGGTGAAAATCCAAGTTGTTGGACAGCCAACTGGAGTGATCCATTTTGGAAGCTGCTTCGCGCAGGTTTCTGTCCAGCTTCTCCAAGTACGCAACCTGGCTGCTGGTGATGTTGCCACACGCCAAACGCACCGAGTATCCTTCCAGTACGGCTCTTATGTTGAAAATCTCTCTGATTTCTTCAACTGAGATTTTCGAAACCGATGCACCTTTATTGGGTATGGCGGTTATCAGTCCCTCGTTCTCTAATTGGGCTATGATCGTCCTGACGCGAGATCTGCCAATGTTGTAGGCATCACATAAGTCTCCCTCAACAATCCGTTCTCCGGGACGCAATATGCCGTGCAATATGTCTTCCCGGATTTTGTAGTAGATCATATCGCGCAGACTCTGTTTGCCTTGTGTTTCCAAAAACGTAACTCCGCTTTCGAGAGCATTTGTTGTTGACATTGTATACAATCTTGGATAAAAAATAATGTACAATTCAGTATATGGTTTTGTCAAGCTTTTTTCTTGAAATTTGATCAGGCACTGATTTCAGGGTAAGTGCTCTGAAACGGATTTGACCCACACTCACGCAAGCAGTTTCGAAAAAGATGGCCAACCAATTGATTTAACACCGAATGTCGCGTGGGGAAATGAGACCGAAGCGCGCCCGTAGTTTTTATTAAAATCTTGAAAGCTTGTGAATTACCAGATAGTCTGTGCCATAAGAATAAAATGGGAGGAAAATCATGGGAAAAGTAGGTATTATCGGAGTCGGCCAGAGTGACTTTGTGCGAGGATATCCCGGCTCAATTAAGGAACTGGCCTTTGAGGGATTTAAGGAGGCAATGCTGGACGCAGGAATAACCACCATTTTTAATTAACCCCTTAAACCTATTAGGTTTGAACCAAGCGGGAACATCTCAATGCTTCGCCGGATTGTCATATGGCTGCTGCGGTGTCTGGCGGTCGTCATATTCATTCTCACCATGGGGGCCGCAGCCCTCTGGATGATGCCCCGGGCCGTGTCCACGGACTGGTTCAGAAACCAGCTCGAAACCCGGGCTTCCGGGGCGCTCCACCGGCAGGTCGCCGTGGAGGGTCTTCGATGGACCTGGAAAGAGGGCCTCCAGGTTCAGGGTCTTCGGATTGCCGATGATCCGGCGTTCGGCAGCGACCCGATCATCTCCCTGGACACCCTCAAACTGGAGATGGATCCCGGTCAACTGATGGACAGACGCCTTTATCTGGACCTCCGTATGGAGGGACTTGAGGCCCGACTGATCCGGGGCGCGGACGGCCGCACCAATGTGGAGGCATGGCTTGCTCAGCTCGCACCGGCCCGCAGACCTGCGCCGGATACCCGGCCGGCCGAACCCCGGGACTGGCGGAAAATGGCCCTGGCCCTGCCCGGAGATCTCACCACGCACATTCAGCTCGATCGGGGCGCTCTCCTCGCGGTGGACCGGCAGGCAAAGCGTTCCCTGGCGGTTCGCGACATTGCCCTTCTCGTCAATATCCCCTCCCTTGTCAGCAAACCTGTTACCGTTCGGCTCTCTGCCACGCAGGCGATAAATGGGAAACCCCTGCCTCCTGTGGACCTGACGCTTTCTGTCGAACATCTGGTAGATGCCACGCCTGCCGTCCAACCCGGAGCTGCATCGATCAATCTCCGATGCAGGTTTCCCGGGCTCGATATGGCGGTGTCGGGGGGACTGTCCGGCATGGGGATCCAGGGCAAGATGGATCTGGACCTCGCGGCGCTCATGGAGGCGGCCGGTCCCCTGATCCCGCCATCGTTCCCTGCCGTGTCAGGGCGGATGGATCTCTCGGCAAAGGCACGCCTCGCTTCCGGGAATGAGATCGCCTACGATATGACGCTTGCAGGGAGCCGGCTGGCAGTTTCGGGCGGCCCACTCAAGGAACGCCGGATTGGGCCTGTCGCCCTCCAGTTTTCACAAACAGGAAGGGTGTCGCCGGAACGAATGGAATTGAATATCGACAGGGGGGAACTCCGAGTCCAGGAAAAGAGCCGGCTTGCCTGGCAGGGACAGGTCCGTCAGGCGGATGCTCCCGGGGTGGAGGCCGATCTCTCCATGGACGCTATCGCTGTGGACCTGCACGAAACCGCGGCACTTGCAGGTCCATTTATCCCGATGGACTTCACGACTGGATGGTCCCCGGAGCATCCACAGGGTCTTACTGTCGAACAGGTGCGCCTGAAGGGCATCCTGCCTGACGGAACCGTCCATGTCACATTGAAGGGCCTCAAGGTGGAACTCCCGGGCCTGAAACCTGCCCCCACCAAAAACGGCCTGACGGCGGATGGGGTCCATCTCCGGGTGCCGGAGGCGGACGTGCTGCTTCAGGAACGGTTTCCCACGTCCCTTGATATCAAAGCCGAACTCGGGGTCCGGTTTCTCAGCCTGTCCGGCATCCGGCCTGTCCGGCTCCACGGCCTGAAAGTGCTGGATGTGCATGTGGCAGCCCGGGATCTGGCCCGTTCTCAAAAGGCCCTGCCGGGCGTGGCAGGCGCCGTCACCCTGAAGGAATCCGTCCTCATTGAACAGATAGACGCCCCCGGACTGGCCGCAGTCCCCCGGTTCCGGCACGACCTGCAGGCCACGGTCTTATCGAGGGGAGATCCCCGGTCCATGAAGGTTTCAGCACAAGTGAGTGTGGAAGCCCCATCCATGACGATTCATGATCTTTCAAAGCATCCCGTCCAAGGGGGCGTTCACCTGAAGGCGCAGATCAGGGCCCTGGATATCGGGGGCCTCAACCCTCTTATGGCCGATGTGGAAGGGCTGGAGGCCGGGGTGCGCGTTGGCAGGATCCTTGATTTCCATATGAACGGGCAGGCCCAAGCCCTCGGCGCAAGAGCCCTCCGCGTTAAGGGACGTATGACTCTCGATCTGGATGGAGCCGGGGCCCTGGTTCCGGCATCGATGAAGCCCAAGGGCACGTTTACCGGCGCCCTGGAAGTCGAAGGGCACGCTGAGGGCCGGAGACCGACACCGGCGGAAGTGAAGACCTTCTCGAACAGGGAGCTATCCCTCGGCCAACGGATCGAGGTCCTTAAATTTCTTGACGGGGGCGAAGTGAGTGCGCGCCTCAGAGATGTGGGCGTGGATTTTTCCATGAAAAAAGGCTCCCTGTCTGTCCGGGGCATCCGTTCCCTCTCCCCCCTGACCCTGACGGCCGCCAGCGGACTGACATCGGTCCGGCTGGAGGGAAAACTGGCCTTTGGCGGGATCTCACAGATCCCGGGTATCCGGGCCTTCGACCCGCCGCTCTCAGGGACCCTCTCCTTAAAGGCCGATGGACGGGACCTGACGTCCTTTGAGCTAACAGAGACTCTTCACATGGACCCCCTGAAAATAGACCAGGACCTCCGGATATCGTTGAACAGACTGGGACGCCTGTTGAATTCCAGGAACCAGCCGGGTCTCTCCGACTGTCTCAGGCATATGGACGCAACCCTTACCGGATCACTCCGGGCCGCCATGGGTCCGGCCCTGGACCGGTTCACGCCGGGCCTCACCCTGAGGGGGTCTCTCAAGGCCGGGTTCGGAATGGAGCTCGAAGGGGGAAAGGAGATATCGGCCCGGGCCTCCCTGGAGAGCGGCGGCCTGAACGTCATCGCAGGAGATCATGCGGAGATTCGGGACCTGAAGGCCGACATAAAGCTCCAGAAGACCTGCAGCCTTCAGTTCCAGGGAGAAACGAAACCGGGCTACGGAGCAGGACCTGCACTTCTCTCCCGGAAGGTGCTGCGGCCTTCAAGGGGCACAGCCCGCGAGTCCGTGTCCGGCGATGTCCTGACCCGTCGGCTCATGGAAGACCTGGGCGGCCGTGTGGCCGGTCGGCCCGCCGTATCCTTTGATTTCGCTCGCCTGAAGGGAGGCCGTCTTCCCCTTGAATTGCGGCATGGAGAAATGCACTTCCGACTGGCCGACTCCCTCCCTTCCATAGACCGCTTCCAGTTCGAGACCCTGGGTGGCGCCGTACTGGGCGACTTCAGGATCTCCCGACAGGACGATCCCTGCCGCCTTGAGCTGAACGGGGCCTTTTCAGGCCTGGATGCGGCAGCCTTCATGCCTGAACGGATGCCGGCGGACAGCGCATCTACAGGGGCTGCCGGAGAAGACACCCGGCTGTCCGGCCGGGTTTCCCTCAAGATGCCTGTCTCCAGGGACCCGGTGCAGGTCATGAACAACCTGAGCGCCGGCATCCGTCTGACCCACATCGGGTCCAGGACCCTGGAGAGATTCCTGTATGCCATGGATCCCTACGAGGCCAACGAGGGGATCGTCAGACAGAGGGCCCTCCTGAGAAAGGGGTCCCCCGAATGGATTGACCTTGAGATACGCCACGGGAACCTGTCCCTGACCGGAGCGGTGAAGGCTGTGGGGGCCCGGCTTCCATTGCCGCCGGTCGAGCGGCTGAACCTGACCAACCTGCCGATCCACAGCAGGCTGCAGAATGTCCTGGGCAGGCTGGGCCCTGTGGAGAAGGCCTTGAAGACCCTGTCCGCAGAAGCTATAATGATAAATAAGGATTCAACCATCCGCTTTGTGGAGAATAAGCCATGAGGGGTATAGCTGATGGCTGATAAGCGGATAAGCCCATAGGGACGCAGGCTCATTGGCTCACCAGCCCGGCCCTTTAATCGGGAGGCACGATAATGAAAAACAGATGTTGCTTCGCTCTCCTCATGCTGGCCCTGACCGGCTGCACCCTGGCAAAGGTGGACGTCAATGTGGTGAGTGAACGGACGGCCCTCGAGAACCAGGTCCTGGGTTCCTATAACGCATTGACCCGGGATGTGCTTCTGGTGGCCTCGGTCCGGGGCGTGGACCCCTTGGGAAACATCAAGACCCCGCCCAGGAAGAGCCGTGAGTATCAGGGCAGCGTGGAGGCCGTCGAGACCCTGGCCTTCCATGAGGACGATGTGGACGCCTTCAAGCGCCTGGGCTGGGTGGGAGAAGACAACCAGGGTCGTCTGGCCGCCTTTCCCATGCAGCGGGAAAAGGTCCCGGATGATCTCCAGGCGTTTGCAGCCCGGTACAGCCGGGCGGAATTTGACGCGGTTGTGGCACAGGTCAACAGGGCCCGGGATGTAATCATGCAGCGGGTGGTGGACACCAGCCCGGACCTGACGGAAAAGGACCTGCCCCGGGTTCGGCGCATATTTGCCAGGCTCAACCGGGAGAGTGCCCTTTCAGGCGAAAAGATCCAGCAGGAGAGCGGGACGTGGAGCGTGAAGAATTGAGGCGCAATTCGCCTTTACTGACAGCCATCCTCCTTCTGCTCATCCCCCTTGTCTACGCCTGCGCGATGCCGGGATTGGACAGGTTGTTGGGTGACAAGGAGCCCGCGGCCGCTTCGCCCCTTTCTGATCCTTTTGTGCGGAAGGGGGTGCAACGGGCTGCCCCGAGACCGCTTCCCATCCACCGGCCGGTCCAGGTCACCTTTGAGGCCGAGCCGGTCCTGTATGCGGCCCTGTCCGGGGATGGACAGAGACTGGTCTACACCACGGAAGGGCGGACCCGGTCTTCCCTGTGGCTCAGGACGCTCACTCCCTCGCGTGTTGAACTCCCCCGAATGCTCGTTCAGGAGGCGGGCAGGATCACGGCCCCTGCCGTTTCCCGTGATGGCCGGAAGGTGGCTTTTACAGGCGCCGGCCATGATGCCATGGGAGATATCTATGTCCTGATCCCGGGCGCGGGGAATGAGATGCCGAGGCGCCTCACGGGTAGGGAAACCGAGGACGGGGCCCCGGCCTTTTCCCCGGACGGCAATCTCCTCTATTTTCATCTATCCCGGCCCGGACAGACCGGACGGCATCTGGCGGTCCTTGACCTTCGAGAGGAGGCGCCGGCCGTTCAGCCGCTTAACACGGGCGGAGACGGGGCGTTTCCGGCAGTCTCCCCTGACGGCCGATCCTGTGCCTTTGTGTCCGTCCGTGACGACCCCGGCGGCGATATCTTTGTACTCCAGCTCTCTACAGGCCGCGTGACGTCTCTCACCCGGGGCCCGGCCCTGGACCTTTATCCGGCCTGGTCTCCGGACGGCCGTCACATCTATTTCTCCCGTTTTGCCGCCGACACCACCGGCGACGGGAGGGTCACGCCCGAAGATCATGCCGTCATCTGCCGGGTCGAAGCCGGGGGCAAAGATCCGCTGGTCTATCCCCTGACCTCCGAGGCCTTTTCAGCCTATCAGCCACTGGTTGCCTCTTCCGGAGTCTCATTTCTGTCGAGCCTTCGGGGGACCGCCAATCTCTGGCGGCTTCCCCCGGATGGGATGATCCCGCTTCAGAATGATGAGAGGGCCCAGATGGCCCTTGCCCGAAGACTGGCCGACCGCAGGCCCGGGGACGACCGCCTGACCGTCCTGGCCTTTTACAGGGTCCTGGAGGGCTTTCCGGACCACAATGCCCTCAGGGCAGAGGCCGCCTATGAGATGGGAACGGTCTACGAGCGCATGGGGCGTCCCGAAGATGCGGATCGGGCCTATTCCCTGGTGATCGGCTCCTTTGGGGACGCTTTTCCCGAAGCACATCTTGCCCGCATACGTCTCCAGGGGATCCGGGGACGGAAGGCGTGGCGGCGCGCGACCACGGATGGCGCAAAACAGGCGGCTCTAAAGGAGACCCTCGATCGTATGGGGGCTCTGGAGAAAACCGGTGAGTTCTCAGGCACGAGGGTCACTGATGAGGACCGGGCCCGCATTCAGGCCCGCAGTCTGATGGAGCAGGCCAGGCTCCTGAATGATCTCACCAGGGATCCGGAGTCGCTGCTGCATGCCCTCAAGCTGTTGGACCGGGTTTCTCAACAGGCCGACATCGGGAAATCGATCCGGGCGGAGGCCCTTTTTCTAAAGGCCAGGATGAGCAGCCGCGTGGGACGGGCCGGCCAGGTGATGGGCGCATTCGAGAAGGTGATCGAAGCGGCCCCTGAATCCCTCTGGGCCGATGAATCCGTGGAAGCCATGATCGATACGACCCTGTCCGACCCGGCCCTGACAACCGGGGACGCCCGGATCGAGGCCCTGAACCGGCTGGCCCGCGATTATCGTCAGGCCCTTCCCAAGGCGGCCATGGGGGCCTTCAACCGGATGGGGGATATGGCGTTTGACCGGGGGGACTGGAAACAGGCCAAGACCTGGTATGGCCAGGTCCTGACCGGATTCCCTCAGACCGGGGAGACCGCCACCCAGACGGCCGCGGCCCGGCTGGCCCTGGCCGAGATCCTCTACCGGGAGGAACGGTTCCGGGAGGCCCTGGATCTTTACCGGACCGAGATGGACCTCCGACCCGGCGAAGACCGCCTCTACCGACTGGCCCGCGCCGCCTATGTACAGAAGTCCCTTGCAGCGGCTGATTATCTCTTCTTGCTGGGAGAGGTCCCCGGGGCCCAGGCCGTCTATGCTGAAATGCTCCGGGAAGACCCGACCCTGGTTCGTGCCCACCGGGGGTTTATCAAATGCGCGGCTGCCAAAAAAGAGATGGGACCCACCCTGGCCATCTATCGCGGCCGGCTGAAGAGGGCCCCCGATGACCCGGTCGCTCTCTACACCACCGGGCTCTGTCTCACCTATATGGAGGAAAAGGCGGATTTGGCGGAGGCCCGCAGCCTGATCCTGAAGGCCATCGAGCGCCAGGGACAGGTGGCCTATTTTCACCAGACCCTGGGGTACATCGATGAGGTCCTGGAGACGGTTCACCACCAGTCAGGATTTCTGGAAAAGGCCCTCGATGCCTACCAGAAGGCCTATTTTCTGAACCAGCCGGAACAGGACCCTCGGAATGCGGCCGATCTGGCACTCAATCTGGGGAACATTCATTTTCTGCTGGGCCAGTATGGAAAGGCCCTGGAGCGCTACCTGGAACGGCTCGATGCGCAGGCGCCCTTTGATCATCCGGATATGGAGATCCTTTTTTACCGTCGCCTGGGGGCCGCTGCCTTCCAGGTGAGGGATCCCGAACGGCCCATTACCGCCTATCAGAAGGCCATCGACCTCATCGACCGGCGCACCGACCCGAGGCGTCCCTCGGAACGTCTCGGAAAGATCAACGACGCCATTCGCGACCGGATCCTGACCGCGGCCCGAAAACGACCCCGGACGGCCGAGACCGCAACGGTCCTGGCAAAGCGACAGGCCGCCATTCACCAGAGGCTCTTCGAGGCCACGACCCGGTCCTTCGGCCCCCCCCCGGATCACCGGTGGGAGGCCTACCGGGATGCACTGGAACCGATCATCAGGGACCAGGAAGCGGTCATCGCCGATATCGCACCCCTGATTGAGCAGGACCCCGGGGAGACCATCGCGACCCTCCGGTACATGCTTCTTCGGGCCAGGGAGGCCCTCGGTTTTCCCATGGCCATGGTCCAGCTCAAGGCCGAGATGCTGGACCGTCTCGGCCTGGCCTTTCAGGAGGCCGGCCGGTGGTCTGAGGCCAGGGCCGTCTTTGAAGAGGCCTTTGCCCTCAACCAGGCCCTGGGGCAGGTCCGGAACCTTGCGGCCAACCGTCGGTCCGCTGCCTACAGCGCCTATATGGCGGCCGGCGACCTGACCGGAGCAGCCCGGACCATGATGCTTCAGGACGCGGCCCGGGACTTCAGGCAGGTGACGGAACTGATCGAACTGCACGGCACGGCAGCGTCAAAGAAGGGCGCTTCATCCCGGCCCGGCCCGGCCCTTGTCAGTATTTCACTGGAGCTATCTCTGGACAAGACCGATGCATCCAGGGCTGTGTACGGGTTCAGCCCTGAGCAGGAGAGGCGACTGGCCCAGGCCTTCATCTCCCGCATCGAGACCGAACTGGGGGAACTGTCTGCGGCGGAGGACGCCATGGCCCGCCAACTGGCCGCCTACCCCCCGGAACAACCGGTGGCCGAGGCGGACCGATACGGCGTTTCCCTGCTCGCTCACCGGGGAGGACAGCTGAGTTACGCGCTGCAGCGACCTGCCGAGGCATTCCAGCGATTTTACCGGTCGGCCTTCCTCGCCCTTGAGCTCGAGAACCCGGTGAGCGCTGCGCTGAACGTGGAAAACATGGCTGCCGCCCTGGTCCGCATCCCGGATAAGGATCCCCGGCAGACCGGCTGGCGGGCCGACCTGACGGAGCTGGACCGGCGCACCGCCCGGCTTCTCCGGGCCTTTTCAGAGGTTCTGGATCCGCTGGTGGCCCCTGCGTACCACAATACCCTCGGGGTATATCTGCTCACAACGCTTCCGGATACGGGAGCGGATTCAACCGAAGACGCAGCCCGCCGGATGCACGCGCTGGCCGAGGCCGGGACCCATTTTTCAGAGGGACTCGACGGGCTGAATCGCCTGAAGGGCTCCAGGGGAAGAAGGAGCCTGGGCCTCGAAGCAGGCCTTCATCTCAATATGGCCCGGGTGGCCATGGCGCTCGGAGAGGAAACAGCGCGGGAAACACACCTGAAACAGGCCCTGGAGATCTCCCAAAAGGGGATGCTCCCTCAATACGCATGGCGGGCCTCGGCCGGCCTGGGCGATCTGGACTCAGCACTTTACGCGCTGGAGCGTGTCTCCCTTTTTGAAACCGGCTGCGGCCGGGGAGAGATCGTGGACGCCTTTTCTCCCATGGTCTCGGATCGGATTCGGGAAGGGAAGATTGAGGACGCCTTCAATCATCTGGAGCGAATATCCGAAATCGAGCGGTTCCACCGTCTGCGACCCCTGATCCTGAGACCGCCCACAGACCCGGAAAAGGCCTGGCTGGGCAGGGCCGTTCCCAGACTCATGACAATCGGCCGCCTGGAGAACGAGCTGACATCCGCCCCCAAGGCAGATCAACCGCACCTCCGGACACGGGTCGACCAGGAGCGACAGCTTCTCAGGGAGGCCCTGGGAGAGCAGGGAGAACAGGTCCCGTTGCAGGTGCGCCTGGCCCGATCCGAAGCCCTTCAGCATGGGGTGATCATCCTCCTGGGCCTGGCTGTGGAGGCCCGGGAACAGGCAGACATCATCGTCGATCAGGAGCCCGGGCCCCGCGCTGAGGCGTTGAAGCAAAGATATGAGGATACGTTGACTTCCTACCGGAAGGCGTGGAAAGAGCTGAGGACCCGGGCGGCCGGGGAAGGCTGCCGGGGTCTCGCCGCCATGTTCGGACCGGACCCGGTGGAGGCCATTGATCTGATGGAGAGCCTGCCGGCCGGATGGGCCTGTGTCCGGCTTTTCAAGGGGGCGGGACCCGAATCCGGAAAGGCGTTCAGGGTGACCCGGGACGACATCACGATTCAGGAACAGCCCATGGACAGCGTCATTCCCGGGCCCAAAGACGGCACATCGGTCATCGCGTATGAAGACCCATCGGCACCCTTCTTGTCCCCTGATCGACCCCTGGCCCTCAGCGCCACCCACCTGGTGCGGTCCATTGAAAACCGAAAACCCTTCCGCCGCCGGATCATGGCCCTGCCCCCTGAATTCAGGATCCCTCCGCCCTTTGAGACGACATCCCTTCCGGCCGCTGCCACGGAAGCGGAGATCCTGGATGCCCTGGCCGGGAAACAGGGACTTCTCTTCGGGGGCCCGGTGTTCATTGCCAATCCGGTCCCCACGCGACCGGGACAGGTCTCTTACGCATACCTGGCCGCAGGACTGGACAGGGGTCGGGCCTTTGACCTTTCCCGCCTGTCGGGCGCTATCCCGGATGTCTCTCTGGCCCTCCTGCCCGGGGCATCCATGTCAGAGGCTTATCCACTGGGGCACCTCTTCGCCATGCTCGGGGTGCCTACGCTGCTGATTCCCCGGCAGGCCCAGCCTCATTCAAGGGTTGTGGAACCCTTTTTAGCGGCATATGCTGAAGTCCCGGCCCATGAGGCCCTGGTTGCCGCGGAACAACAGGCCGGCGGCCGGGAGGCGTGGATGACCCTGGGCTACCGGGGCATGACCCGGGAAGAGGCGCTGGTCCTGGCCAGGAAGCGATTCAAGGCGTATGTCGCGGACGGGGTTCAGGCATTCAAGGGAAAAGCGCCGATTAAGGCCATGGTTTCTTTTGACAAGGCGTTGAATGTTGCCCTTGAGACCCGGGAATTGGGCCAGTACATGACTCAGCTCTACACCTATGCCCGGGAAAGCGCGTATGGTGCGGGCCGGTACAGGGAGGCAGAGGGGTATGCCGGGGCTCTTGCGGATATGCTGGCGAAAGAGAAGCCGGATACCCGTGAACATGCCGAGGCACTGATCCGGCTGGGTCTGGTTCGGGCCCGCATGGAGAAATACGATCAGGCCGTTCCGGTCCTTGAAGAAGGCATTGAGATCATGGCCGGCCTGGAGTTAGGGGCCCCCCAGGTCGAGGCCCTCAACGATCTGGGCGTGGTCCTGGAGAACGCCACCGATTATGACCGTGCCCTGGAGCGTTTCCAGTCGGCCGCGGCCATCAGCAAGGCCATGAATAAAGAGGAGCTTCTGGCTCAGCAGCACATGCGCATGGGCCGGATATACGATATGCGGCTGAGCCAGTATGCCAGGGCCAAACAGCACTATATGGCTGCGTACGATCTCTACAGGGCGCTGGGGCAGAAGAATCCGATGGCCCAGGCCCTGCTGGATACGGGTCGCTGCGGCCGTCTCATGGGGAATTTTGGTGATGCCTCGGATAGCTACCAGAAGGCCCTGGCGCTTCTGGGTCCCGGAGAAGAGGATCGACGGCTCAGGTCCAATATCCGGATGGAGATGGCCAACAACGACTGGTTTCAGGCGCGGTATCAGGATGCCTTCAAGGGCCAGAGGGAGGTGCTTCGTGAGGCAAGGGAGAACCGGTGGGACCTGGAGCAGGTCAATGCCCTCAATACCTCGGGGCTCATCTGGTGGACCCTGGGCCGACATGAGCGGGCCCTTCGAGAGCTGGAAGACGCCCTGACGCTTGCAAAGAAGCTGAAGGCCCGGCAGGACGAGGTGGCCACCACTCTCAACAACATGGGGCTTGTCTACCGCGATCAGGGCGATTATCAGGAGGCCCTGAAGGCGTTGGACGCGGCATTGGCGATCGATAGAAAAATCCGCTCCAGATGGGCGATTGCCTACGATCTCAAGAACCAGGGCATCACCTGCCTGCGCATGGGAAAGCCGGAAGCGGCCCTCCCCCTGTTTGAGGAGGCCTTTGCTACGGCCCAGCAGATCGGCAATCGGATCAACCAGGCCAAGATACTGGCCGCGTACGGCGATGCCCTGGCTGAACTGGACCGCACGTCGGAAGCGGACCGGGTCTACAGCCAGGCCCTGAGCCTCTCCCGGGACATGGCCCTTCGCGAGAGCGAATGGCGTGCCCTCTACGGCCTGGCACGGCTCCGTATTAAACAGGGAGACAGGGAAACGGCCCGGGAGCTGCTTTCCCTGGCCGTGGACGTCATTGAAACCATGAGGGCCGGGATCAAGCTGGAGCAGCTCAGGGACGGATTCATCGGAAACAAGATCGATGTCTATGAGACCCTGGTGAGCCTCCTGGTGGATATGGGCAGGGAATCGGAGGCCTTTCAGACGGCCGAACGCTCCCGGGCCAGGAACCTCATCGATCTTTTGGGAAACCAGCGGCTCACCCTGCACGGCGCTGTCGACCAGGAGATGTACGACCGGGAAAAGACCCTAAAGGCCCATATCGGCGAGTACGAGACCCTCCTGGCCCAGTCCCGGGAAGACCGTGAGCGGGAGGTCTATGGCGAGGCCCTCAAACGTGCCGTGGACGCACACCGGGACCTCATGCTGGAGATCCAGATGAAGAATCCGGAATTGGCCAGCATTATCTCGGTCCAGCCCCTGACGCTCCCCGAGGTCCAGGAACTGCTGGAGCCGGGTGTGGCGATCCTGGTTTACTATGCGGTCCCGGACGAGGTCTTTTGCTGGCGACTGACCCGGGACAGCGCTGACCTGTTCCGCACGCCCATCGGGCGAAAGGCCTTGAGAGAGGCTGTGCTCGACTATCGCCGGGTCCTTCAGAACCTGGAGCCTGCAGAAGCGCAATCCCGGCAACTGCACACATGGCTTCTGCCCGGGCCCGGCTCCGGATTCGCGGGGGTCAAGACCCTGGGCATCGTACCCCATGACGCCCTGCACCATGTCTCTTTTGCCGCCCTGTTCGATGGAAAAGAGTATCTGATGGAGAGGTTCCCCATTTTTTCCGTGCCGAGCGCCAGCGTGCTCCGCTACACCCTGAAACGGCGTGCCGGAGAAAGGAACACGCGGGTCCTGGCCGTGGGCAATCCCGAGCTGGACAATCCGGCCCTGGATCTCCCGTTTGCAGAGAGAGAGGTTCAGACCATCGGGTGGAATTTCCCCGAGATAACGGTCCTGACCGGGAAACGGGCTACCGAAGGCTGGGTGGTGCGCCACATATCGGATTTCGGGATCATCCATCTGGCCTCGCACGGCGAGTTCGATCCGGTCAACCCGCTCTTTTCGGCGCTGAAACTGGCCAAAGGCGACCGGGATGACGGGGACCTCAAGGCTTCCGAGGTCTTCGGCCTGAACATTCGGGCCGGACTCGTGGTGCTGAGTGCCTGTCAGACCGGCCTCGGAAAGGTGACCCGGGGAGATGATGTACTCGGGATGAACCGGGCCTTCCTCTATGCCGGTACCCGTGCCATCGTGTCCAGCCTCTGGCGGGTCAGCGATATCTCAACCGCGATTTTGGTCAAGCAGTTCTACAGGGAATACAGGAGAGAAAACACGGCACGAAGCCTCCAGAGGGCCATGCAGCACGTCAAGACCCGGTATCCCCATCCCGGCTACTGGGGAGCGTTTGTGCTGGTAGGCGATTATCAGTAGAATTAAAGACCCACCTTCCGGTATCTCCCGCTTCTCTGCCTTTTGCGGATAAGTTGGAGGATGGAGGCTGGAGGCAACAGGTTCCTTTCCTCCAGCCTCAAGCGAAGCATTCCTCAAACTTCAAACCACAGGGCGTCAATTTGGTCGGACCGCAATCATGGGTGGTTCGGCTTGATGGAAAATCGGTATCGTTCCGGGGATAATGGATCGGAACAGAAGGGAAAAGGGGTGGCAACAGAAAGAGGCGCCATTCACTGGGCCTGGATCATTTTAGGGACCTGCTTTGTGAACCTGTTCATCAACTTTTCGGTTCGCCTCGGGTATGGCGTGGTCCTTCCGGAAATGATTGATGACCTCGGCTTCAGCCGTACGGCCGGAGGCTCCATCTTCAATGCATATTTCCTGTGCTATGTGTCCATAGCCCCGCTGGCCGGGTACCTCACCGATCGCATCGGCGCCCGGCGGGTGATTTCAGCCTGCGCGGGCATCCTGGGGGTAGGCGCCCTCCTGATGGGGAGCATCGGTTCCTTCTGGACGGCATGCCTCTCTTTTGCCGTGGTCGGTCTGGGAAGTACGGGCATGTGGGCGCCGGTCATTACGGTGGTCCAGCGATGGTTCGCCCCCAACCGGAGGGGACTGGCCCTCGGGATCCTTTCGACCGGGTACGGCCTGGGCTTTGCCACCATGGGGATTGCCTTTCCCTGGATCGTGAATCAGTTGAACTGGCGGTACGCCTGGTATTTCTTAGGGGCCGCGGCACTGCTGATGATACCGGCAAACGGACTCCTTCTGCGGAGCGATCCGGAGTCGTCGGGATATGGGGCATGGGGACAGAAGGCGGCCGGGTCAGAACCGGCGCCGGCAAAAAGACCGAGGCCTGAGGCCCCGGTCCTCAGCATGCTGTTGAGAGACCGGACGTTCTGGCTCGTGGGCCTGTCCTATTTCGCCGTTGCCTACAGTCTGTACGGGATCACCACCTTCATGGTGGACTATGCCAGGTCTCAGATCGGCCTGTCCCTGGAAAAGGCAGGTCTCCTGGCTACGGTACACGGGACATGCCAGGTGATCGGCGTCCTGACGGTCCTGCCCCTGTCCGACTATCTGGGCCGGAAAAGGACCCTGATCGTTTCCAACTGTTTCATCACGGCCTGCCTGGCCGGAATCATCCTGGCCGGCGATTCGTGGGTCATGCTCTTTATGCTTGTGGGGGTTATGGCTGTATTTTACGGCGCCACCTTTCCCATGTACGGGGCCTGTGCAGGGGATTTCTTCCCCAGACACATCATGGGGACGGTGATCGGGGCGTGGACCCCCTTTTACGGCCTCGGGGCCATGTCGGTCCACTGGACAAGCGGGCTTCTGCGCGATAATACCGGGACCTATGATGCAGCATTTCTAATCAATGTGATCATGGCGGCGACCGCCAGCCTGCTGATCTGTTTAGTCAGGAAGGATACTGACAGACCGGATTATACAACGGTTCAACGATAATGGAACCTGGGAACCGTTTTTCAGGATTCATTCGTGGAAATTGCGGGAGATTCTTTTGGCCTTTTTTTCGCCCCGCGATCCTGCGGGCTTTTCGGTCAGGGCGACCCGAAAGCCCGCAGGATTCATTGGATTCCTCCATGCGCTCTATTTCCCTTGCGCCAGGGCCGCCTTGATTTTTTCGGGTGTGGCCGGCAAATCATAGATCCTTACGCCGCAGGCATCCTCGATGGCGTTAATGACCGCCGGCGCCGTGGAAACCATGGTCATCTCGCCGATGCCCGTTGCCCCGAGGGCTCCCTTTAGCCGAGGGGTTTCCCTCACAATGATTTCCATGTCAAAGGCGGTTTTCATCGTAGGATATTTGAATGTGATCCAGTCCTTGGTGTGACCATGGATATACTCTTCCCGAAGGGCGTATCCCACCCCCTGATCCATACCGCCCTCCATCTGACCTTCCAGGTTCTGGGGGTGGATCACGGGTCCCGGATCCACGGCAGCTGTCATCTTGATCACCCGGACCTCGCCCGTTTCCGTATTGACTTCGACCTCGGCCATCTGGATGTTATGGACCTGCGATTCAAAGGTGGGACCCTGACCGGTTTCCGGGTCCAGGTTCCCCTGCACTGCCTTCTTTTTCCCGATAAAGCGAAGCGGCTTGCCGGCCTTTTTGAGCCCTTCGTAGTCTCTAACGCCTGTCTCTTCCATAGTCTTTTTCATCTCCTCGACGGCATTGACCAAGGCGCCGCCCACCATATAGGTGATTCTGCTGGCGGCCGCAGGCCCGGTTTGCGCTGTCTGATCCGTATTTCGGGTAACCAGTCTCACCTTTTTCATGGGCAGATCCAGAAGGCCGGCAGCAATCTGGGTCAGCATGGAGTCATTTCCTTCTCCCGGGTCAGCGGCTGCGGCGTAGATGGTGATCCCGTCGTCCGGGTCCAGTTGCACCTCTGCTACGGCTGAGTCGCCGGGGGATGCAATGCCGAAGGCGGTGGCTGCTATGCCCACACCCCGCTTGACAGGGCCGTCCTTAAAGCTGGCCGCCTCCTCTTTTGCCCGCTCGTAGTGGGGCCGAAAGGCATCGCAGAGTTCTGGAAAGGGCCACTGCTCCACCACGGCTCCGGTGGATACGCTCTGACCTGGCTTAAGGGAGTTCATGCGGCGGAATTCCAGGGGATCCATGTCCAGCTTGTGTGCCAGCATGTCCATGGCCGATTCAAGGGCAAAAGCGACCTGCGGCGGTCCGGCCCCCCGGGCCGCACCGCCTGCGGCGTTGTTGGTGTAGACCAGCTGGGCCAGGACATCGATGTTGGGGATGTTATAAGAGCCCGAGAGCATCTGGAGCGCCCGAATAATGACCACAATGCCGATGTGCTGGTATACCCCGTTGTTCACGATAAAATCGTTCGCATAGGCGGTCAACTTCCCGTCTCTATCGGCGCCCAGTTTGACCTTCATGCTGAAGGGATGGCGCTTCGGGGTGAGGAGCATGGCTTCATGGAGGCTGGGAATGTACCGGACCGGCCGTTTGAAATGAAGGGCCGCTGCCCCAGCGATGGCCTCGGAGGTAATGGATGCCTTGATGCCGAACTGCCCGCCCGAAAATGCTTCCTCGTACCGCATGTTTTCCCAGCCGAGGGCCGCTTGAAGGATGGCCATATGGGTATGGATCATGATGCTTCGACCGATCACCACCAGCAGGGCATCCTCTCCTTCCCCTTCAAGATAGGCAACACAAGGCTCAGGTTCCAGAGGAGCCTGATGATTCATCTGAGTGGAGAACCGGGCCTCCACGACGGCCGCGGATCGGGCCAGGGCCTTTTGGGCATCTCCCTTGATCTGAGGCTGTCGATAGCAGAGGTTGGGGAAACGGGAGTGGATCTGGACAGCGCCGTCGGCAAGGGCTTCTTCCGGGGTCATCATCACCGGCAGAGGATCATAGACGATCCTGACGGCCCTTGCTGCGGCCTGAGCCTGGTCTCGGGTTTCTGCCGCCACTACCACAATGGGATCCCCCAGGCTTCGGACACGATCCTCGCAAAGGACGGGCTGGTCATCGAATATAGCCTTGATGCGATTCGTCCCCTGGATATCCTTCGAGGTCATGACACCGATCACGCCGGGCATCTTCTCCGCTGCCGAGGTGTCGATGGATGTAATCAGGGCATGATGCTCCGTGCTGCGAACGACCGCCACCTCGGCTGCATCCTGCACCTTGATGTCTGCCGCGAATTCCGCAAGGCCGCACGCCTTTAGCATGGCTGAAGGCCTGGGGTGGGAGACGCCTATCATGCCGCTTCGGGGATCGGGCCGGACCTGATCGGGGGTGATCTCACCGCGCAGGAACCTGCCTGCCAGTTTGACGGCATCGATGATCTTTACGTATCCGGTGCAGCGACACAGATTATGTGCCAGGGCCTGTTTGATTTCCGCTGTGTCCGGGTTCGGGTTCCGGTCGAGGAGGGCCTTGGTAGCCATGATCATGCCCGGTGTGCAGTATCCGCACTGGACAGCGCCGGAGAGTACATAGGCCTCCTGGATCAGGTGGGGGTTATCCGGTGTGCCCAGGCCTTCCACGGAAAATATCTCGGCGCCATCAAGGTCAGCTGCCTTTGCAAGACAGGACCGCACGGCTTTCCCATCCACAATGACCGTGCAGGCCCCGCATTGACCTTTTTGATCGCAGGACTGTTTCGCCCCTGTCAGATGCAGGTCTTCCCTCAGGAGATCAAGGAGAACCCTGTCCGGTTGCACCACAAACTGATAACCTCGCCCGTTTACCTTAAGGAAAGTTTTTCTCATCAAACAGCTCCCTTTTTTGACCTGGCTGCCGCCGATTTCTTTTCCGCCAGAATGTATGCACATTTCGGCCTTTCGACAGGGTGCGCTATGGCAGAAAGCGCGGGAAAAGCGTGCTTCTCGCGTATTCATTGCAGAATTGATGCGTTAAAGCCATTCCTGATCGTCCTGCCGTAATTGCTTTATGAAAATAGCCTTCATATCCGTGCCTTAGTTGCCGCTGACAGACAGGATCATGTTTCACGTCTGCAAACCGCTCATCTATGCAAGGGAAAAGAGGCATAGTCTCTAGCAGTAGTCCTTGATATGGATTTTATCCCAGACCTCACGCGGTACCCTGGCAATCTTCGGAAAACGGACACCAATGGGATGAGTGGCATCAATTCCCATTTTGGTCACCATGCCTTCACCGCTAAAAAAGGATGTCAGGCCATATGAACTGGGATCCAGGACGCTGCTCCGAGCCCCCTTGATAGTGAAAACATCCTGGTCCGCCTGGACCCTTGTCGAGATGGCCCACAGCACCTCGCCGTCATTGTAAATATCCACGTCGTCATCCACGGCCACGGCATGTTTGAGCATATATTCACTGCCCAAAAGGGTCAGCAACACATTTTTGCCATCGCCGTCCCTGACCTTCTCGATAGAAACGTAGGCATGGTATCCGGAACCATTGAGGGGGAGGCACACCGACTTGACGGTCGGGAATACGGCCTTGATTTTTTTATAGAGATTGGCCTCTTTTGAAGGAATGATCCAAAGGCCCACGTGTTCCTTGGATGCTGGAATAATATCGTGAAAGATATAGTCCTTTCTGTGCGATATAGCCTTGACACGAAAAACTGGAGACTTTCGCTTCATTCCGTAATTCATCGTGTATTCCCCAAACGGGCCTTCGTCTTTTCTGACTCCAGGGAGGATCTCTCCCTCGATCACGATTTCAGCGTCGGCAGGCACGGGAAAGCTGAGGGTCTCTGCCTGCACCAGGCGCAATGGTTCTCCCAGAAGCCCGCCTGCGAGGGCGTAGTCGTCCGTTCCCAGCGGTTCATTGTTTTGAGAGGCGATAGCGAAAGCCGGATGGTGCCCGATGACCACGGCCATCTCCAGGGGCTCATTTCTTGCCTCGGCCTGTCGGAGCAATTCCCCGCCATGGTGATTGGGGTTGATAAACATGCCCCCTTCCCGGGCGCCTGAGACCATGAATCGGTACATTCCCATATTTACCGTGGTTCTATCTCTGTGCCGAACGACACAGACACCGGCGGAGATGTAGGCCCCGGAATCCTCCTCGTGGTGCTTGGGGACAGGAAGGGCCGTCAGATCAACATCATTTCCCAGCAAAACGACCTCTTTCACAGCAGCGTCCTTCACGGATACAGGAGGAATGGGATTATCGAGTCGAGCCAGATACTGTTCGTTCATCTGATGCGGCCCGCAGTCCAAAGTGAGCGCAATCGCACGACGATCGGCGAAGAGATTCGATACAACAGCGTGCTCACTTCCTGTCACCTGTTCAAAAAAGACCACGGGATACTCATTTGTGTTTGCCAACTTCTTTACAAGGGCCGTCATTTCATAATCCAGGCTGAATTCTTGCGGCACCTTAATAAGTAGTCCTGGTTCCCTTTTTTCAAGTTGATGCATATAAGATCGCAAGTCCTTTCCACTGTCCATCCGAACTACCTCCTCTTCTTTCTCTCCGAGCCTCCTCGTTTCATGGCTTCCCGGACGTCCCCACGCGCCTTTTTAAAATTTGCGAAACCAAAACCACGCCCAAGAGGCAAAGACCAACAATATCGGTCACAAGTCCGGAGACCATGAGCACAACGGCACTCGCCATAAGAATGATCCGCTCCATAAAATGAAGGGGACGCAAGAAGAATCCGATGATAGCGGCAGCTAAACAGATGACACTGATGATCCCTGTAGCTCCGGAAAGTAGAATACCTGAAGTAGAGCCTTGAAAGTTAAGGGATGGACCGTATACAAAAACATACGGCACAATGAACCCTGCCAACGACAATTTCCATGCAGAAACCCCCGCCCTCATGGGGTCTGAGCCTGCAATCCCTGCTGCCGCGTAAGCCGTGAGCGCCACAGGCGGCGTCACCATGGACATCATGCCGAAGTAGAATATGAACAGATGTGCCGAGATAGGAATGACACCCATCTGTTCAAGGGCGGGGGCCACCATGGTTGCCAGGAAAATATAGCAGATCGTCGTAGAAACCCCCATCCCAAGCAGCAGCGCCGTGAGCATGGTCAGGGCCAAACAAACGATGAGGTAACCATGGGACAGATCAACGATAAAAGAGGACAATTTCAGTCCGAAACCTGTGAGGGTCGTGACGCCAATAACGATTCCGAGGGTTCCAGCAGCGGCACAAATGCCCACGCCGTTCCTGACCGCCACTTCACAAGTCTTCAAAAGAATACCTGGAAAATCCCGAATTGGTTTGGCAATCAAAGTTACACCCGCGATGGCCAAAATCCCGTAGATGGCCACCCTGCTTGCGGAATAACCCTTCAGTAAAAAATATATAAGGATAGCAATAGGAATGAGGAAATATCCTTTGCTCTTGATGGTGTCTTTTAAGCCGACGATCTGCTCTTTGGGCAAGCCCTTGATACCCAGCCGCTTAGCCTCAAAATGGACCATCATGCCTACTGAAAGGAAAAACAGGATTGCCGGAATTAACGCTGCTTTGCAAACATCTAGATAGGGAATGCCAAGAAATTCCGCGATAATAAAGGCGCTGGCTCCCATGACAGGTGGCATAAATTGCCCGCCGCATGAAGCCGCTGACTCAACTCCAGCGGCAAAGCTTGAGGAGAAGCCCACCCGTTTCATCATGGGGATGGTAATTGCTCCAGTGGTTACCGCATTTGCGGTCGAGCTTCCAGACACCGAACCCATGAATCCACTCGAGACAACAGCTATCTTTGCAGGCCCTCCGGACATCCGTCCTGTAAGAGCATTTGAGAAATCCATGAAAAAATCGAGGCCGCCGGCCTTACTCAGAAATGCGCCGAAGGCAATGTATAGCATTACGTAAAAAAGCATCACCTTGAGAGCGATTCCGAAAATACCGTCCGTGGATATCACCAGGTGACCGATAAGCCTTTCCAAATCATAATCTGCGAGCCTCAGATTTCCAGGCAAAAGATAGCCCCAAAGGGTGTATGCAATAAAAACCAACGCAATGATCGGAATAGCCCAACCCAGCGCCCGTCGGGTCGCCTCTAATGTGACAACCAAAAGAACAATCCCTACGAACATGTCAAAGGTGGTTAATTCACCCCCTCGAAATACGATCTCATCGTGGAATACGTAAAGATAGCCTACTGCTAAAAGAGTCAAGATAACGGCCATTGCATCAAAAACAACCCAGAGTATCGAGCGACCCTTTTTCTTCTTAGGTGGAAATATAACAAAAGTCATGCATACCGTCAGTAAGAGAAACAATGGATACATTTTCATAGGCGGGAGTTCCATTGTGATTACAGCCCATAAATTGAAGGCCAGAAACAACACGGATCCCCATCTGATTGCAAGTTGTTTTAAACTCAGCGTTTTCATTCCATCACCTTTTTACTGTCCGTCCAACTTCTCATGAAAATCTATAGGCACTTGATATTGCTAACGAGTTGACCGCGCAGAAGAAGTTTCCTTTGTAGCCACAATTTTCAAAAGCTCGCCGGCAGGCATAAAGTCTTTAAAAAGATAGTTGCGAGATCTGACAGCCAGGGTGTGATCAGCAACATATCCGATGCGGTAATTCAAAACCACCGGGACATTAATGTCTTTCATGCGATGCCAGCCATCTTCGTAGACCGAAGGGTAAAGGGTAGGGATATATTTCCCATAGCCGACACCAATTTTCTTGAACTTGACCTCCTTCAGAATGATATCGCCATTATTGCTGATATAGAATGCTTCAATAATGGGCGCCTTTTCCACCGAATGGATAAATTTGACCCTGAACACTTCACCCTGCCTTATCGGGATCTTTTTCAGTAGAGCGCCGGTTTTGCCATCCAAAATGTCTAGAGAGTATACAGCCACGCATGATGACGACAGAAGCGCCATGCCCGCGATTAAGGTGCTTAATAGGCCAATTCTTAGCTGACGCATTGATGCATCTGAATAGTTTTAGTTCTTGGAAACTCCTTTTTCCTCGTAATACTTCAACGCACCTGGATGATAGGGAATTCCGAAATCGGCTACTGCATTTTTAAGTGATATGACCTTTGCCGCAGGATGCGATTGTGCTATTTTATCTTCGTTTGTGTACATTGCCTTAACGATTTCATAAATAAGATCAGGCGATTCGTCAGGCCGGCACAACAACGCCAGGCCAGACATCCAAACCCAGGAGTCGTGATCAACGCCCTTGTAAGTCCCCTTCGGTATATTGTATCCCCCCAGCCCGGGTCTCAGCTTTTTCATCTTTTCTATGTGGGGTTGATCAGCTGATAAGATGTCGATGTCGTGTGTCGCCCCGATAGCCATGATACTAGCCGCCGGTGGCGCGCCGACCAAGATGGCACAATCAACGCTTCCATCTCCTAAAGCTTCAGCTCCTTCGGACTGACCGATGTATCGAGGTTTGACATCTTTGAGGCTTATACCGTAAGCTTTGAGAAGATACTCCGTCGCCATGGCTGTCATGCTCCCCATCTTCCCCAGAGCAACCTTTTTCCCCTTCAAGTCAGCTATTGTTTTAATGCCTGATTTCTTCAAGACCACTGGTGATCCAGTGGAAAAATGCAAGGCAGACACGACACGGCTATCAATCTTCTCTTTGAAAATTTCGATTCCCTTGTATGCAGGAACGGCAGCAAAGGCGGGCTCCACAAATGCTAGCCTGACTTTTCCGTTCCCCAACAGTTTTATGTTCTCAACGGAAGCCCCGGTCACCTCGGCTGTTCCGGTCGCTCCATCCACATTTTTGGTAATGAGTTCCGCTATCACCGCCCCCACGGGATAATACGAACCTCCGATCCCCGCTGTCGCAATGTTTATGACCTCCGAACCATAAGCCAAGGTGAACATGCGTCCCAGTGAAAGAAAACCCAGGCATAGCAACCCACAAAAAACCATCAATCCTCTTTTTTTCATATTTGCCTCCTTGCGATTCGTTGTCATTTACGTTGATTCCAACTTCTCTGTCCAAACAAATTTGATGGCCGATGGCCACCAAATTATCCCATCCAACAGGGCTGATTTTTATCAATAGCCCATTTGTCGAATAATCCGCAAATGGGGAAGCCCTTCTTCAAGGATATCGACCTAACTCACCACTGCAATGGCTTCGATCTCAAGCATTAAATCCTTGTGAACCAGTCCCTTTACCTCAACCATAGTGCTGGCCGGGAAAAAGCCTTTGAAATATTCAGACCTGAGGCCGGCGACTTTTGAAAACTCCGAGACATCCGTAATGTAATAATTTGTTTTTACTATATTGCCGAAATCAGCTCCGGCTTTCTTCAAGATGGCCCCGATGTTTTCAAAAATCTTTCTGGCCTGGGCGACAACATCTCCCTTGCCGATCACATTACCGTCCAGATCAAAGGCCACTTGACCGGATATGAACAATATCGTTCCTGCTGAAACCGCGACAGCTGGGGAATAGCTGCTGGTCCAGTCCGCAGGATCTCCTGGAAATATGGGTTCCTTAAGCATACGTCACCTCCTGATTGCGGCTTACGCTTTTACGCAGAATATTTTAAAAGCAACTTCCCCGATTCCGCCACATCCTACGCCGGTGTCTGTGCATTTCATATGGTCATAAAGGTGGCCGTTGGGATCCTGACCCTGGGTCAAACGGTCAAAAATCACATAACTGATGGGAAGGATCGGCGCCAAAGCCCACAGGCACAAGGGAAAGGTGCACTCCTCCGGAATCAACATACCGCTCCCGGTCATCACATATCGGTCTCCCACCTTGGGCTTGTATCCGCAGTTTTCCGACTTCACCACCTCCATGATCACTTTGTACGCCCGTCTCGACGGGCTGCCCTTGATGATGGCTTGTTGCTTCTCTGACAGGCCTTCAGCCTCTTCCTTCGTATACCCGAATGACTCCATAATCGTCTTCTTGAATTTCTCGTCCATTTTGACCTCCGTCTCCTTAATCAGGTTTCCTTATTTTTCAACGCATCGAGGATATGTTCCGGATACACCGGAACAGTCGATATATCACGGTCTATTGCGTTCGCTATGGCATTCAGGACGGCCGGGGCCGTGGTGTTCAGTGAGTGTTCAGCCATTCCTTTCGCCCCGTAAGGGCCGGTCGGATAGGGTGTTTCGATCGATTCTGAAATAAACACCTCCGGCACATCCAGCGCCCCCGGAATCGTGTACTCAGCAAGAGAAGGGGTCATGACCCGCCCCTCCTGAACGATAAAATTCTCCGTAAGGACATATCCCACGGCCTGGATCGATCCGCCCAGCTGCTGTCCTCGGGCCATCACAGGATTCATGACCTTTCCGGTATCATGCACATTGACGAGTTTTAAAATGCGAACTCTGCCTGTCTTGAGATCGACGGAAACATCGGCCCCGGAGACCATGAAGGTATGCCCGTACATGAGCCGCGCTTCCGGATATTTATACCAGCCCTGTTCTCTGAGAATGAGCCCTTCGTCCGAGCATGCTCTGGCGACTTTTTCCAGGCTGATCCCGCGGGAAGGCGAGCCCTTTGCCACAATCATTGCATGCTCCAGTTCCAAGTCCTCCCTGCCAATTTCGAGCATTTTTGAAGCGCGATCCAGCAGGGTATTCCGGATCTTTTCCGTGGCCAGGATCAGGGCATTCCCCAGGACATAGGTAGCCCTTGAAGCGGAGGTTCTCCCGGAAGGCGGGCAGGTCCATGTGTCCTGCATTTCCACAAGCACCCGCTTCATATCCAGCCCCAACTCCTCGGCAGCGATCTGGGCCAACACGGTTGTGACCCCCTGTCCCATCTCACACCCTCCGGCATAGACGACGGCACTTGCATCTGAAAAGAGTTCCACTGCCGCACCTGCACCCGATTTACCCAAAACCGGTATGGAGGAGACGTCAAACACAGGCATGTCGAAACAGATCCCCCGTCCGATTCGCTCATCCGGTCCTGCCTCGGCATCCGGCCATGGCCCCATCCGTTCCACGATTTTCTTTTTGAGCTCCTCCAGGCTTACCGGGCTTTCGCCTCTCAAGGGCGCGATCGTCTTTTCACCCGGTTTCAGGAAATGCTTCTCCCGCAATTCCAATGGGTTCATCCTCAATGCACGGGCCAGTTTATCAAGAATTCCTTCTCTCGCTACTGCTGCCTGAGGCGCACCGAAACCGCGAAAGGCATCGGCATCCGTGTTGTTGGTATAAGCTGCCTTTCCCACAACTCGTACGTTGGGAATGCTGTATGGCCCGATGATGGCGGAGACTGTCAAGCCAAGGACCTCAGGGGTCCGCGAAGAATACGGACCTGCATCCGCGATAATCCCCGCTTGAACAGCCTGGATGTTCCCCTGCCGGGTACTGCCGATCTTGATCCATATTTCCTGCGCGTGTCGTTTCGGATGAGCAAAGAAAGACTCTTCCCGCGTCAATACGAGTTTCACCGGAACATTCGACACGTAGGCCATGGCTGCGAGATGGACCTGTATGGTGTTGTGCAGCTTTCCCCCGAACGCGCCCCCGGCCGTAATCCCCTTCACATGAATCCTGCTTTTCGGTATTCCGAGAGCAAAGGAGATGTCTTCCAGCAAGGCATATGGATCCTGAACCGTCGATAAGATATGCAGCATCCCCAGTTCGTCTACATAAGCAATACCGGCTTCCGTCTCAAGAAAGGCATGCTCCTGACGTGAAGTGAGGAAAGTATCTTCGACAATCACATCCGATTTTTCGAATCCTTCTGCGATATCCCCGTGCACCAGGTTCGTTTGGTAACAGATATTCCCTGCGGCCTCAGGGTTGGATTTGTATGCGCTCTGCACCTCCTCGGGGTGAACACGGTATGCCTCTTCCGCCAGGGACTCCCGCGGCGTGCATATCGGGCGAAGGACCTCATACGCGACTTTGATGCGCTTCAAGGCCTTATCGGCCGCCTCCGGAGTTTCCGCAACGACCAGTGCGACGGCATCCCCCAGAAACCGCGTCTCTTCACCTTCCCGGACCAGCAGGGGGCGGTGATGCACGTCATAACCGAATAGATTATTCCCCGGTATATCTTTATGGGTCACTATCTGCTTGATTCCAAAAACCGATTCCGCAGGCCCCGTATCAATATGAACCACCCTCGCCCTTGGGTAGGCACTGTAGAGAATCCTTCCATAGCACATGCCGGGGACCTTGATATCGCTCGCATACTTTGTTTTTCCAGTCACTTTCCCCAGCGCATCGACCCTTGTTGTCCCTGCACCCACATAGCGCCTTTTTTCCATTCAAAATCCTCAACTTTCCAGAGCGTCTTTCCCTTTGGCTCCGGATACCGCCTGTATGGCATCAATGATCTGGACATAGCCTGTGCAGCGACACAAATTCCCTGAAATTCCTCGCTGGATCTCTTCTCTGCCGGGGTGCGGATTCCCATTCAAGAGGGCTTTCGAGGTGAGAATCATGCCGGGGGTGCAGAATCCGCACTGCACCGCCCCATGCTCGATAAACGCCGCCTGAAGGGGATCAAGCACCTCCCCTCGGGCAAGACCCTCGATGGTCAACACCTCATGGCCGTCGGCCTGAACAGCCAGTAAGAGGCAGGCATTGACGGGAACGCCGTCCAGCAGCACGGTGCACGCCCCACAATCCCCCCTGTCACAGCCCTTTTTCGTTCCCGTCAGATCAAGTTCGTTCCGGATCACGTCCAAGAGGCTCTGATCAGATCGCACTTCCAGGGAACACGCCTTCCCATTGATTCTGATTACAACATTATGACGAGACATTGTCTCCTCTCAGTTCGCTGTTTCTTGTGCTGTCAGGAATAGAAGCAACCGGAATGCCCAGCCCTCGACCAGGGATCGGCGCCCCTCTTCAGTGCTGCGAATGTCCGAGATGGGTCGCGCCTCCTGAGCCGCCAGCCTCGCGGCCGCCTCGATAACCGATCGGGTAGGGGGCTTCCCTTTGAGATATGCTTCCGCTTCCCAGGCCCTGATCGCTGTCGGGGCCACAGCGCCAAGGACGAGTCTCACATCCTCGATGGCCCCCGAAGAATCTTTCTTGAGCCAGCCGGCCAGATTGATGACGCTGATTGCCAGTGAACGCCTCCTTCCCACCTTGATAAACTGGCTTGTGTATCCTTCCGGCAGTTTCGGAACCGTTATCCCGGTCAGGACTTCCCCCCCTCTGATCCCGGTCCGGCCGGGGCCGGTCATGAAATCTTCCAGGGGAACGGCCCGTTCGCCTCCAGGGCCGTCAAGCGTCAAGAGGGCTCCTGCAGCTAAGAGGGGAGGTACTGTGTCGGCAGCAGGCGAAGCCGTCAATATGTTTCCGCCTACAGTCGCACGGTTTCTAATCTGAGGAGATCCTAACTCATTCGCAGCTACGGAAAGGAAAGGAGCCCATCGCTTCACCGTATCGGAGCCGGCGATATCGGCAATGCGCGTTCCCGCTCCGATTCTCAAAGTGTTTTTATCTTCTCGGATCCCTTTCAGTTCATTAACGTCATTGAGGTCAAAAACAACCCGGTACGATACGATACCCGATTTAATTCTTACCAGCAGGTCTGTTCCCCCGGCCAATACGGTCCCTTCAGATCCTGCTTCATTCAGGCCCGCAACGAGGTTTTTGAGGGAGTCCGGTTTGACGTAATCAAACGATGACATCACAGTCCTTTGTCCTAATATTAACGTCGATTTTTCATTTCAATGGAGGCGGCCAACACCTCAGACGCATTGGCCGCCCCTGCCTTCCCGTTCCCTTATTTCTCGAAGCCTGTCCAGCTTCCGGGTATTTCCTCAACCTTCATCAACTCCTGTTCATGCGAGGGAAGGATCTTATCTCCGAACATGTTGTACAGCTTCATGCTGCTTTCATAGGCCAGGATCGAATCCGTATGCACGCTCGCCGGGATGATTGGATAACCAATAGCCTTTTGGATCTCTGCCGGAGGATAAAAGTTGTCCTTTATTCCACAATATCCCGTTACTGCATACCAACCGTTCTCGGTGTTGACGGCAACTGACTGGCCGCCCGGAGTGTGACCCGGAGAAAAAATAAGACGAATTCCAGGCAACAGGTTCACGTCCCCATCCACAAAGTCCAGGTTCCTCATTTGCTCATAGTACCAGCGGGGCGCGAATGCGAAATCCATTATCGGGTGATGATCAAAGGCTGCCTTCCACTCCTTCTCCTGCACCAGCACTTTGGCATTCTTACATTTTGCCGTCCCCATGATATGGTCCCAATGCAGATGAGTCATGATAATGAGGTCGATATCTTCCGGTTTCAGGCCCCATTTTGCCAATCCATCTTCAAATGATGTATTATCCTGCACATCCTTAAAGGACTCACCACCCGCCTTGAAACTCTCTTCGCTCTCTCCTTTGATAACCCGGTAGTAGTCTGCCGCACTACACCCGGCATCGATAAGGATGTTCTGATCCGCGCCCTTGATATGCCAAACAATATATGGAATATCAACAGTTTGTCCGTAAAAATTAAGATAGGTAAACCGCGATTTTTCCCTTGCGGGTCCAATGGCATTGGTAAAAAGCTCCAGGCTGTACTTTTTCTCTTTCATCTCTCCAAACCCTCCTTAAAAAAATAAAGTTTGTTCTATTCGGCCATTAAGAGCATAGCCCTGTACAATCACACCATAGATTTGACGAAGTTAAAGATGGCTGGCACGCGGCTATTAAAGAAGCACCACCTTTAAACAACGGCATCTTAGATTTTTGTACTTTAGAGAAACTGGTTATAGCCTTCCCCCAGTTCCTGTTAAACAAGAGCGAGGTGTTAAAATGGATATTGCTATGTCCCGAGATAAGCCTTTTTAATTGCTTCATCGCCCATCAACTTTTCTCTTGACCCTTCCGCTACCACCTTGCCGCGCTCCAAAACGTAACCTCTATCAGACAGTTTCAACGCGATCCGGCTATTCTGCTCAACGAGCAAGAGAGTTGTTCTCTGAGCCTTAAGGCCTTGCAGGACATTGAATATTTCCTTCACTATGATAGGTGCTATCCCCATGGACGGTTCATCCAGGAGTAAGAGTTTCGGCTGGCTAATCAATGCCCGGGCAATCGAGAGCATTTGTTGCTCGCCTCCCGACAACTCGCCCCCCAATTGTTTCTCACGCTCTCTTAGAATCGGGAATATTTTAGTTACATAATCAAGATCCTTTTCAATCACCCCCTTTCCTCCCTGTTTAATCTTCAAGTAGCCTCCCATCATAAGGTTTTCTCGAACCGTTAACGGAGCAAAAATTTTTCTCCCCTCTGGAACCAGGGAGATTCCGCTACGCACGATCTGAACCGGAGAAAGCTGATGAATTTGCCTACCGTGGAAAAGTATTTCTCCAGATTTTACAGGTTTAATGCCAGTGATCGAGTGCAGCAATGTCGTCTTCCCAGCGCCGTTAGCACCAATCACGCACACAGCCTCACCTTCCTCCACACTTAACCCAATTCCTTTAAGGACTAACATGCGCCCATAATACGTTTTTATGTCTTTAACAGTCAGCATTTTAATCACCTGTACCAAGATAGACCTCAATCACCTTGGGATTTTGTTGGATTTCTTTTGGCACACCCTCAGCAATCTTTTCACCAAAATCCAGCACAACAATTTCATCACTCAAATTCATGACCAGCCGCATATCATGTTCGACCAAAAGCACAGTCACGCCTTTATCACGAAGATCCAAAATCAAAGTGCCTATTTTATCAGTTTCTTGTGACGTTAGCCCTGCAGAACATTCATCCAATAGTAAAAATGTGGGGTCGAGTCCAAGCGCTCTGGCGATTTCCAACATTTTAATTTCCCCATACGACATGTTTCTGGCTTCTTCATTTGCTTTCTCCGCGAGGCCAATTGTTTCTAACAAATTCATACAGTATTCTCTCATATGGCGGTATTCCCTATGTGATCTCGGGGTAGATAACAGCCCATCAAATAAACCTGCACGCCCATGCATGTGACGGCCGATTAAAACGTTCTCAAGCGCGGTCATGTTTGCAAAAATCTGAGGGATCTGAAAGGTGCGAGAAATACCCAGTGCGGCTCTTCTATGGGGTTTAAGCCGCTCCATCTTACTATTTTTAAAAACGATTTCTCCGGAAGTTGGAAAATCTATTCCAGAGATTAAATTGAATAACGTTGTTTTGCCGGCGCCGTTGGGCCCAATTATAGCCTTAATGGTTTTTTCCTTAACCGCAAAAGATAAGCTGTTAACGGCGGCCAGGCCACCGAACCGTTTAGTCAGCTTTATAATGTTTAAGAGTTCTCCATGTTCCATCATGCCTTTCCTTCCTATCTTTTGCCGATACGTCTAAGGTATATAGGGAGAGATTTTACAATAGGCGCAAATCCCTTTGGAATAAACATCATAACACCTGCCAGGATAACGCCGTAAAGCAAGACTTCCAGCCCTTCGTAAGCCCTCAAGTATTCAGGTAAAAATGTTAAAATCAAAGCCCCCACAACCGGGCCCCAAAAAGACCCAATTCCGCCGACCACGACCATTGCGAGCAAAAGTACGGAATTCATCAGCCCGAAAGTTTCAGGAGCAGCAAAATTTAGATATTGTGCATAAAGAACTCCGGCCACCGATGCATACCCTGCAGTGAGTGTGAAAATGATGAGCTTGTATTTAAAAGTTTTCACACCCATGGTCTCAGCAGCAACTTCACTTTCTTTGATCGCCCGCATTGCCCGCCCCATTCTCGAGTCCGCCAAATTCAAAGCGCCGAGCAGTCCGAGGAAAACCCATGACCAAATCAGATAATGGCTTTTTAAGGGCGTGTCAAAAACTAAACCTCCAACTGAAAAACTTGCGATCTTGATCAGGCCGGATGGACCTCCTGTTAGTGAGTCCAGTTGAATAAAAAAGATTTGCAGTATAATTCCAACTCCGAGAGTCCCCACAGCCAAATAGTGACCTCGCAGTCTTAACGTTGGGATGCCGATTGCGAGCGCACTGAGACACGTGAAAAAAATGGCCGCAAAAAGCGATAAAACAGGCGCCCATGCAAACTTTGCAGTTAAAATGCCATAAACATAAGCGCCCAAACCCCAAAAAGCAGCATGTCCGAAGGAAATTTGGCCGGCGTATCCCAACAGGAGGTTCAGACCGGTACAGAGTAGGATGTTAATGCCTGCAAACGCCATTACTGTAGTAATGTATGGGTTCGGAGAAAAGAATGGAAAAAGAAACATAACGAAAGTGAAAACGACCAGTGAAAACCATCTGGGAAGCCTATTTGGCTTTAAAACCGACATAGTTTTATTACCTTTCTAAGTTCTCATAAGATTTGTAGCTAGATTTTGGAAATTCTATCTTTTCCGGTTTCCCCGAGTAATCCGGATGGCCTGATTAGAAGCAACAGGATCAGTGCTAAGAACGCTACAACATCCCTATAACCACTGCTCACTATGCCGGCTCCAAATGCCTCTAAAAGACCCAAAATCAAACCGCCCAGAAATCCGCCGTATATATTTCCCATTCCGCCTATGATTGCAGCACAAAATCCTTTTAGCCCCAACATGGTTCCATGATCATAAGAGGTAAGCGTAAGCGGTGTAATAATAAGCCCTGCAACCGCCCCTATTGCTGAAGCTATGGCGAATGATATTGAGCTGATAAGTTTCACAGGAATGCCAACAAGAGATGCGGCTACTTTTTCCGACGCCGAAGCCCGCATGGCGATGCCAATCGCAGTATTATTGAGAAACAACCGCATGCATAGCATGACCAAAACGCTAACCCCAACAATCCAGATTGCTTGAGGAACTAATGTTGCGCCCATGATCGTGAGCGGAATCTCCCCGCTGAAAGCAGGCATGTCCTTAGCAAATTTCCCCCAAATCATCATAACCGCACCCTTGATGGCTATTGCGAGACCGAACGTTATAATAATCAGATTTAAAATATCATGACTTCTACTTAAACCTATAGTCAGTTTCTCACAAATCCATCCAAGCAGAAAACACGCGGCAACTGATAATAAAAACACCAGGGGTAACGGCAAACCCCAAGCCTTAAAGACAACAGCGCCGATCATACCTCCAAGCATGACAAACTCACCCTGGGAGAAATTGATAACTTCTGTGGCATTATAGACTATGCAAAAACCGACGGCGATTAACCCGTAAATACTCCCAACGGTTATTCCTGAGAAAATATACTGTAGAATCTCGACCATACGCTTCTCCTCGTTGGCTTGCGGGGGAGGTAAACAAAATGACGAATACAACTGTCATCAAAATACCCCTTAAAAGTTATTCCGCAAGCGGGTATTCCAAAAGGTCCCTTTCCTCCTGATCGACTGAAGAGCGGATCAGGGCTACATTCCATGTTAGTATCCAAGATCAAGGAATTTCAAAGCATTCTCTCCTAACCACATTTTCTTGGTTTTTTCCATGATAGGCAAATCGTTGACCATGTTCAATATGTCCTTCTGAGAACCATGTGGTGCATCCGATCCATATAGCAGCTTTTCCGGCAATTGTCTTTCCGCCATACGATAAGTGCCGACATTTGCGGTGTGATCAAGTTGCTCCCCTATATGTATCCGCGGTACCAACCCAGAAAAATCACAATAGACATTTTCATTTTTTCTTGCCACGATCAAAGCATCCCCAATCCAGGGCCATCCCAGATGCGTTTCGATTATTCTTAACTCCGGAAAGCGATAGGCAATTTCATCGATCATCAAAGGGCTGGTGTACTTTAAACGGGTCCGAGGCGCAATTTGGCTCCCTACGTGCATAACGAAAAACATGCTCAGGTCATAAAGCTTTCTGTATAATGGATCGTATTTCATGTCAGTAGGATCCCACCCCCAACACGGAAAAAATTTCACACCGGCATTCCCAAGATCCTTTGCTCGTTGAATATTATCAAGCGATTTCCATAGACCCCTGAGAGGATCAATACAAGGAACCCCTATAAACCGGTCTGGGTATCTCTTGACCATGTTCGATATGCCTTCCATACTTATTTCAAAGCCGGCACCCACGGTCGTCTCGGCGTCACATCCTATTAGGAAACTCCTGTCAATCCCAAGCTCGTTCATTATTGCCACCTGACCGTCCACCGTCTGGTCAAAGAGCGCATCCGTATTGAAGTTGTAGCGTTTTTCGAACTCCACGTATAACCGTTTCCAAAACAGTTTTCTCGTTTCCTGGTGGTCATCGAAGTCCTTCTCATATCCAACATGTAAGTGACAGTCAATTATCATAGCATCTCACCTCCCCCTATCAACAGAAAAGTGATAATAATTCCAAAAGGTCCCTTTCCTCCTGATCGGCTGAAGAGCGGATCAGGGCTACATTCCATGTTAGTATCCAAGATCAAGGAATTTCAAAGCATTCTCTCCTAACCACATTTTCTTGGTTTTTTCCATGATAGGCAAATCGTTGACCATGTTCAATATGTCCTTCTGAGAACCATGTGGTGCATCCGATCCATATAGCAGCTTTTCCGGCAATTGTCTTTCCGCCATACGATAAGTGCCGACATTTGCGGTGTGATCAAGTTGCTCCCCTATATGTATCCGCGGTACCAACCCAGAAAAATCACAATAGACATTTTCATTTTTTCTTGCCACGATCAAAGCATCCCCAATCCAGGGCCATCCCAGATGCGTTTCGATTATTCTTAACTCCGGAAAGCGATAGGCAATTTCATCGATCATCAAAGGGCTGGTGTACTTTAAACGGGTCCGAGGCGCAATTTGGCTCCCTACGTGCATAACGAAAAACATGCTCAGGTCATAAAGCTTTCTGTATAATGGATCGTATTTCATGTCAGTAGGATCCCACCCCCAACACGGAAAAAATTTCACACCGGCATTCCCAAGATCCTTTGCTCGTTGAATATTATCAAGCGATTTCCATAGACCCCTGAGAGGATCAATACAAGGAACCCCTATAAACCGGTCTGGGTATCTCTTGACCATGTTCGATATGCCTTCCATACTTATTTCAAAGCCGGCACCCACGGTCGTCTCGGCGTCACATCCTATTAGGAAACTCCTGTCAATCCCAAGCTCGTTCATTATTGCCACCTGACCGTCCACCGTCTGGTCAAAGAGCGCATCCGTATTGAAGTTGTAGCGTTTTTCGAACTCCACGTATAACCGTTTCCAAAACAGTTTTCTCGTTTCCTGCTGGTCGTCGAAGTCTTTCTCATATCCAATATGCAAGTGGCAGTCAATTACCATAGCATCTCACCTCCCCCTATCAATGAAAGCTGATAATAATTTGATTTTTTCAGGTAATGCATATTGCCGCGGACCATTAGTTCCGTCGGTACGCGCTGCGGAAGTCATCAGGCCGTTTGGCACAGGCCGATTCATAACACGCAGATCCAGACAACATCGCTAACCAGCGAGGAAGCCTGAGTCTGCGCTTGCATCTGATCCGCGGCGCGAGGCTAAAAAGGTTAATGAACGAAGCGCCAATCACCGTTCTCCCACTTGATGATTTTAAATGACTCGATGTAAGTACTTCTGTGGTTTTGCGGACTGAAGCTATGGACCTTTTGAGTGCCGACAAATCCCTTTATATTTTCCAGTGCATCCCTTAATTTAGCCCTATCGTCGCCCGCGACCTTTAATGCCTCAAAAGCCAAATGTATCCCTTCATATCCATTTGTTCCATATATATTGGGTGCTTCACCCTTATAATAATCCTTGAACTCTTTTATGTACTTCTTTGTATTGATAACTACAGGGTCATCCTGTGGCATGTCGTCCAGAACACAAAAAGGATTTCCGACCAAATAGAGCCCCTCGGAAGCCGTACCTGCCATTTTCATGTAACGCTTATCGACAAATCCCTGACCGTGCATGATAACTTTATTGGCGAGACCCAGCTGTTGAACGTTTTTCAGAAAAACAACGCCTGCCGGCGTCACTGTCCAGCAGATGATAACCTCTGGGTCCTTCGCCTTGACGTTTACTAGCTGAGGCGTGAGATCATTCGCAAGAGGATCAAATTCTTCCCACGCGACGACCTCAATGCCCGTTCCTTTTAAGTAAATTTCAAATTCCTCTTTTGCACTTTTTCCCCAGCTGGAGGTATCAGTAAGGATTGCAGCCTTTTTAAATCCCTTGTACTTCCACCACTGTATACATTTCTGAACGCCTTCAGTGTCTTCACCGATCGCCTTGAAAATCCAGTGTTTCTCTTCAATTGGAGTTGCAATCAGTTTAGAGGCTGAAAGTGAAAGGAGCGGGACCTTCGCTTTTTCAAAAATAGGCGCGAGAGATACGGCAACCGCGCTGCTATTTGCATCACCAACCACAATCGCGACCTTATCTTGTTCAATCAAACGCTTTGCTGCGCTCACTCCTTTCGTCACCTCGCTACCTGCATCGTATACGTACCATTTTATAGGATGCCCGTTAATACCGCCTTGTGCGTTTTGCTTTTCAATATACATTTGTACGGTTTTCTTCATATCCTCGCCCAAGAATCCTGCCGGACCCGTAACCGAAAATATACTACCGATTTTATATGGTCTTTTTTCTTCGGCTAGCGCAGTCGTACTCAAATCAATCAAACAAAAGCTTCCACAGAATGAGACTAACGACAGTATTGTAAAAAGGTATCTCGTGATTTTCATATTGTATACTCCTTTCGTTCCTTGAAGATAAGTAGCTACCTGGGTTTGCGCACATTCCGCTCACAGTACTTTACAAGCTTATGAGACCATTTGTTACCTGGGTTCCCTTGGTGAAAAAAGATTGTTTACAAGATGTGTTCTCGAGTTCTTACAGGATATAGTGCTAACGAAAGACGATTAGCATGGTCCAAAAATCTTTTTTACAACTTCAGCTCATTAGTCAAAGAACGTTTATCTCCGCGAATAAGGAGTCCCCTCTCCGGTCCACTGTCGTCGATTTAGTTCCCTCCTTTCCAGGCATTTTTATTGTCTCTCGAGACAATGTGCTATTTATCGACGAGATTGAAAATTTCTTTTCTAATTTCAACATAATCGAGGTCCATGGTTCCTGTATCGTCGCCAAAAAAGCCGGGTGGAAACCTGCTGGTTGTTAGACCCGCATCAATAATTAATTCCGCTCCAGTTATCCCTTGCGCCAGGCTTGAACACAAAAATAGAACGCAAAATGCAATCTCGCTTATATTGATAAATCTGTGTTGCGGTACAAAAGAAAGCACTTTCGACAGGCTGTTTTCAATTGAAATATTATGTATATCTGCAAGCCTTTTGATAAAGGTAGGGAGAAGGGGTGTTTTTACCCATCCGGGTAATATGCTGTTTACCGTAATATTATGGGGGGCCAGTTCCGATGACCAGATGCGGGATAGTTGCTTAAGAGCTGCTTTCGATGCACCATACGCTGAATAGGTCTGAAATCCCATAATTCCTGCTACAGACGAGATATTTATGATTCGTCCCCACCTTGCCGCTTTCATGTGCGGCACGATCTTATTTGCACATAATGCTGCACCCTTAAGGTTAATGTCCATGAGCCGTGTCCAATTCTTGAAGTCTATGGCGCCAATAGGATTGACATTCGCAATACCTGCGTTGTTAACGAGGATATCAACCTTGCCAAATCGGGACAGGACGGTATCCAATACTGCATCTATTTTGCTCTCTTCACTCACATCTCCTTTAAAATATGTAACCCTGTTGCTCAATTCTCCGAATTCTGTTTCCATGTCGAAGGGACAGTTTAAGTCCAAAATGACGACTTGGGCCAGGTATTCGACTAACCCGTGAGCAATTCCCAGGCCTATGCCGCTTGAGGCGCCTGTCACGATGGCAACCCTACCTTCCAAATCAAATCCTAACATCAGAAGCCTCCACTGAGGTATGTCTCGTATTGTAAGTAGTCGTTTGACGCAATAATTCAAGCTTTTATGTTAATTCAGTCCTAACGGCTTAAAATACTTACCTTATGGCAAATTCCGCTGGTTATGTGCTGCAAGGGTGCCAATTTCAAGCTAATCAGTCCATTACAGTTCCACCATTCACATCAAGGATTTCTCCTGTTATATATGAAGCCTCGTTGGATACTAAAAACGCTATTGATTCCGCGATTTCCTTTGGCGTGGCAAATCGCTGGAGTGGAATTGCTTGAATAGCCATATTCCGAGCCTGCTCAGGAATTTTAAGAAGCATTCCTCCCTCCACACCTCCCGGGCACACGCTATTAACCGTTATGTTAAACGGAGCGAGGTGGCGCGCAAAGGATTTTGTCATGCAAATGACTGCCGCCTTTGAAGCCGCGTAATGGATACTGGCAACCGGGCCTCCCATTTTTCCTGCTGAGGAACTGATATTGACGATTCTTCCCGATTTCCTTTGTTTCATGTGGGGGATAACATACTTGGAACAATTATAAACCCCCTTGACATTGACTTCCAAAACAGCATCCCATTCGTGATCGCTAACTTCTTCAATTGGAGTAAAATAGTTTATTCCTGCATTATTTATCAGCACATCGATGCGTTCAAATGCAGTAAAGGTGTTTTCCACCATCATGCTCACTTCTTTGCGATCTGCGACATTTACCTTAAATGATAAAGCCTTTCCTCCATTCGTATTTATCTCATCAGCAACTTTTTCCGCCTTTGCTTCATTGATATCTGCAACCATTACGGAAAAGCCATTTTTCGAAAGCAGCTTCGCCGTCGTAGCCCCTATGCCATCCGCTGATCCTGTAATTATTGCGGCCTTCAATTTTTCGTCTCCTTTTGTGAATTCAGCATTTCAAAACTATTCTTAATACATCCGCATTCCAAAAGGCGCTGTTTAAAGACTCGTAACGGACTCAAATTATATCGTGTTTTTGCTTTGAACTCTATTTAGGAAGTCGGGCCATCCATTTAATAACCAAGATCGAGAAATGAAACGGCATTTTCTCCAAGCCATTTTTTCTTTACCTCTTCAGAAACCGGCAACTCCTTAACCATATTCATAATATCCTCCTGTGAACCGTGGGGTGCGTCTGAACCGAAGAGAAGTTTATCGGGTAATTGTATCTCAGCCAGCCGATACGTGCCTACATTTGCAGTGTGCGAGAGGTTGCCAATATGTATTTTAGGAACCAGCCCTGAAAAGTCACAAAAAACATTTTTGTTTTTTCTCGCAACGATAAGAGCTTCGCCCATCCAGGGCCACCCTATATGAGTTTCAATTATCCTCAACTCGGGAAATCTATATGCGATTTCATCGATCATTAAAGGATGGCAGTATTTTAACCGAGTATGAGGCATTATTTGACTTCCCACATGCATGACAAAAAACATGCTTAAATCATAAAGTTTCTTATACAACGGATCATATTGCATATCCGTTGGGTCCCATCCAAAACAGGGGAAAAATTTTACCCCACTGTGCCCAAGGTCCTTGGCCTTTTGTATATCGTCCAAGGCCAACCGAACACCTTTAAGGGGATCAATTCCTGGGACACCTATAAAACGGTCAGGGTAGTCCTTGACCATCGTCGCCATGTCCACCATGTCGATTTTAAAACCAACCGTAGCTGAAGCGTCAATGCCAATCAGAAAGCTTTTGCTGATGCCTAAAGCGTCCATCTTCTCGATGTGGCCAGCCACTGTTTGTTCCAGCGCCGCATCGGTACTGTACTGATAAGGTTTTTCAAAGGAAGTAAACATATACTTCCACCATTTTCGTCTTTCTTCATCATTTCCTATATATTCTTTTTCGTATCCCACGTGGAGATGCACATCGATAATCATTGCGATACCTCCTGCTCTTGTTCCCCGGAAAGAAAAGTTGTTTTGCCCACAATCTTAATAATACACCAACTTCCATTTGCCGTTTTCCCACTTGATAATCGTCATGGTCTCAGGAGATGAGCCCCTGTGGTTGTCCGGCGAGAATTTATGTATTCTTTGCGTACCCACATACCCGTTTATCTTTTCCAGCGCATCTCGAAGCTTGGCCTTATCATCCCCGGCGACCTCAAGTGCCTGAAAGGCCAGGTGGATCCCCTCATACCCATTGGTCCCGTAAAAGTTTGGTTCCTCACCATAGTGGCTCTTGTACTCCTCGGTATATTTATCGATAGCTTTTTTCAAAGGATCATTCGGGGGTAATTGATCTCTCACGGAAAAACGGAATCCAACCAGCAGGACTCCCTCAGCGGCGCTGCCCGCCATTTTCATATACCGTTCGCTCACGAATCCCTGACCGTGCATAATCACCGTATCTTTCATTCCAAGTTGTTGGACATTCTTTAGAAAAACCACCCCCGCAGGCGTTACGGTCCAGCAAACAATAACCTCTGGGGCGGCCTTTTTGATTCTGACCAGTTGTGGAGTGAGGTCTGTGGCACCGGGGTCAAACTCTTCCCACGCCACCGCCTGGATATCCGTGTCTTTGAGATAAAGTTTGAATTCATCTCGTGCGCTTTTCCCCCAACCTGATGTGTCCGTCAGAAACGCAACTTTCTTGTAGCCCTTATGCTGCCAGAAATCGATACATTTTCGAACGCCGTCTGTATCTTCCTGCACCGCCTTAAAGACCCAATGTTTTTCTTCGATGGGACTGGCGATTAGCTTCGAGCCGGAAAGGCTTATGAAGGGTACCTTGGCTTTTTCGAATATGGGAGCCAAAGATATGGCAACAGCACTGCTGTTGCCGTCTCCCACGACAATCGAAACGCCATCCTGTTCGATCAAGCGTCTGGCGGCGGTGACTCCTTTTGTCACTTCACTTGCTGCATCATACACATACCATTCCAACGGATGGCCGTTAATTCCCCCTTTTTTGTTCTTCTCATTGATATACATTTCAACTGTGTTTTTCATATGATCGCCCAGAAAAGCCGCGGGGCCGGTTACAGAGAAAATGCTCCCTATCTTATAAGGCCTTTTCTCTTCTGCCACGGCGTGAGTTGCGGAGACCATAATGAAAAGCACAGAGCAGAGTGCAGCAGAAACGGTCGCGATACAGAGTCTAAGGCTAAATCTTGTCATTTTTTCCCTCCTTTTTTGTACTTGTTATACTATGAAAGGTCATTACTCCCCGGAACACGTTTTCCGCACCATGAGAAAAATGCAGAGAGATAGTCGGGGGTGAAATATGTCTAGTCCATAACGGTTCCACCGTTTACGTCAATAATTTCTCCGGTTATGTAGGATGAGTTCTCCGAGCAAAGAAAGAGAACCGCCTGTGCAATTTCCACTGGATTTGCGAACCTGCGCAAAGGAATTGCCTGGATCGCTTTCTGACGACTTTCGGTTGAAAGTGACCTTGCCATATCCGTCTCAACGACGCCTGGGCAAACTGAATTCACGTTGATGTTCGAAGATGCCAGATGGCGGGCAAGGGATTTGGTTATGCATATGACGGCCGCTTTTGATGCAGAGTAATGAATGCTGGAAACCGGTCCTCCCATCTTGCCCGCCGATGAACTAATGTTGATGATCCTTCCTCCACCGACGGCCTTCATATGCGGGATCACAAACTTGGCGCAGTTGTAAACTCCCTTTACATTTACTGCCAATATGGAGTCCCACTCTTCGTCCGTCACATCCTCAGCGCCGGTGAAGTAGTTTATGGCAGCATTGTTCACCAGGATATCAATGCGCCTGAAAGCGCTTAGCGTCTCATGGACCATCGAATCCACTGAGCTGCGGATGGAGACATCTACGCCGATGGGAATGGCCTTTCCATTGGATCTTTCCAAGTCAACAGCCAACTCCCGCGCTTTGTTTTCATCGATATCCGCCAGAGCAACATACATTCCCTTTGACGCGAACAACCTGGCCATGCTCTCGCCAATCCCTCTTGCCGAGCCTGTTATGATGGCTACCTTTCCTGAAAACTCCGATTGCATTAATACCTCCCAAGAATGCTATGAGGCCTGAAGCTCAAAGCACAACGATGTCAAGGCAATTCGGAAAATGGATCCAGAGTACGCATGGATGACACAGTTTCCTTCGCACGCCCATGGCCGAAGTGTACGATTTGAGCTTTGAAACTCCCGGTACAGGGCGTCTCCAGCACCCTGTGCCCTTCCCTATACGGTGTCGATTCGTTCACCCTTCAAAGAGGGTGGGTTCCTCGACACCTTTTGGTACCCGGTTACCTCGTTTTCGCTCCCATCAACAGCTTCCAGCCGTCGCTCCGCCATTCGAAAACAACCGCGTCGTCCTTTGTTAGTCCGTAGTGTCTTTTAGGGCTTAATTTATCGTAAACGCCATTTACTCCTATAAAATTTATGTGTTCCAGCGCATCGCGGAGTTTCTCCTTTTCGAGGCTTTTTGCGAGCTTAAATGCCTCGAAAGCCATCAGCATTCCGTCATAAGCCTCCGCGCCATAGACGTCAGGCTCGAAGCCGTACTTTGCCTTGTGCTCTTCCATGTACTGCAAGATCACCTTTTTACAGGGGTCATCGTCGGGGAGTTGCGGCCCGACGGGGTAGCGTAGGGACACAAGCACGCAACCTTCCGCCGCTTGCCCTGCCATCTTCATAAACCGGGGCACGACATACCCGAAACCGGACATCAAAATCTGTTTCATCCCCATCTGGCGGGCGTTTTTCATTATCACTACGCCAGACGGGGCAACTGTCCAGAACAGAATCACTTCCGGGTCAGCGCTTCTGATTCGAGATAGCTGTGGCGTCACATCCGTGGCATGCATATCAAACTCCTCCCATGCCACAACCTTGATCCCCGAATTCGGCTCCTGAAGCCGCAACTCATCCCGTGCACTTTTGCCGAAACCGGTCGTATCGGATAGCATGGCAACCTTTGTGATATTTTTTGATTTCCAGTAATCGATGGCTTTGCCGATGATCTCTCGATCCGAAAGATGCGATTTGAACATCCAGCGGCTATCCTCCACAGGACTTACAATGGCCAGGGCCCCACAATTGGAAATCATCGGTATCTGGTGTCGATTTGCGACAGGCTTGAGCGCCAGACTGATCCCGCTCATGTTCCCTGTACCTGAAATAATGTCCACCTGGTCTTGGGTTATAAGGCGATTTGCTGCCGTAACTCCTTTAGTCACCTCACTTCCGGCATCATATACGGTCAATTGAATCGGATGCCCGTTGATTCCACCCTTTTTGTTCGTTGATTCAACCATCATCTCGACAGTGGTCTTCATTCGATCACCCAGAAATGCACCTGGGCCTGTGTAAGAAAAAATGCTCCCTATTTTATAGGGCCGCTTTTCCTCTGCGGCATATCCCCACACCGGGGCCAAAAGGAGACACATGGCCAAACCACACAAAACAATCATTTTTACTTTCCGCATAACTTCCCCCTTTCTTTTCCTGTTAAGTGTTAAATAATAAAACCCCCATTCGGTCACTCATAAATCTCCACCTTCAGAGGGGTACACACCCACCCGTTTGTAGGGGCAATGACGTCCATCGGGCAATTGGAAAAGCCCACGATACAGTCCATCTCCATCCGAAACTCAATATAGTCGCCCGGACGGCTCACCGGTTCTCCGATGCGCCATTGCCCGGCCGGCACATCGTGCTCAAGATTCATGAAAACATCGAAGGAATCAGGCAGATCCTCGGGAGAAATACCGTACTTTTCGAGAACCCCGCTCAGGATTTCCCAGCAGCCGTCGTGCTCAGGATACCCGAAGGCCTCATAGAGACCGCGATTGCACATATGAAGGACCAGTTTGTGAATCCCCCCGGGAATGGGCGTGTCTGCGACGATGGTCGCCATGGGACGATAGGCTGAAGAAAAGATGATGTCTCCCGTGGTTAATTTATCCTTTACTTCGTAAGGCTCGCCGGCACCCATCTGGCGAGACATCGAGATGCCGTTGCAGTTTTTTTCCTTGATGTTACGGGCGTTGAAAAAGACCAGATCCGCAACCTGTTTTCCGCAGAGGTCAATGATTCGGAAGTATTGTCCTTTTGTACAAATCGTTGCAAAACCATGTTTCGGCGGCACGATTTCCTCATGAATGAGGGCTCTGGATTCAGGAAGAACGATGGCTTGACGCATGGGTTGTCTCCTGACCCTAAGAAGGCCTGTAAAGGGTGATGCGCTCACTGAGTGAGCGCACCCGTTAAGATGGTCCATAACATATTAACAGTCTCATCATTGTTTTTACTGCCGTCATTCCATAAACCATTGATTCGCTGGATGCCGGATCAAGTCCGGCATGACAAGACCGTTTTGAGCCTGTTAATAAAAATCGTCTCGAACAATGCATGAAAAGGTTAAGCTACGCTTCTTTCAGAAGTTGGATAAGAGCGGAAATATCATCCAGTTTGTCAAGGGATTCTACGGTCTCGATGATGGCATTGATTCTTTCTTCGCTGAAAACCGATGAAGCAAGTATTTTGAATTTGTCTTTGAGTTCGTCCACGGTAAAGGGATTGCTTGGTGTCCCTTTTGAATATTTCATCTCCACGGCGTAGGTCCCGCCTTTTACCGTGCGTACTTCCACGCGGGTAGGAATCGCCAAACCCTTCTCCTTGTTGAAGGCCTCATCGGCAGAAGGATCCACTTCCATGGTCACTTTCTCCGCAATGGATTTGGCCTCTGCATTGTGGAACAGGTTTGCTTCGCTCATCCACTCGGGGCCGGGCTTTTTGCCGAGGGCCACCATGGAAAAGGCATGGGGCAAGCTGAACTGGGCGTCATAGATCGTCTCCTTGTGGGGATTCGAGAGGAAATCAACGGCTCGTTTCAGCGTCTTCACTGTTATTTTTTCGATTTCCCCCGGGATGATAGCGTTTTCGCTAAAAATCCTGCTTACCGCATCCACACTGCTGTGGCCCCAGGTGCACAAAGGGTACGGCTTGTATTTGGTATCAAGGATATTGTACGTTTCTCCAAAACCTGCCAGGAGTTTTTCGAAATCGTAGTGATCCGATCCCATGATGGTCCAGAATCCGGCATCACCGTCAAAGATATGGGCCGTGCCTTCAGCTCCTTTTTGAGCCATGAGTGTCCAGAAGATCCCGGTGAATGTGGTCCACCCGAATACGTTTTTCGAAAAACCCATGGGCCGTTCGACGAACTTCTGCATGTCTATGGGCAGCGGGGGCACGGTTCCGGCCAGGCCAAATGCATGATACAGTTCCTCCGGTTTCAGCCCGAGCAAAAGCCCCGTTACCGTAACGGCGTCAAAGACCTGCCATGTGGACGGGAAATAGGTTCGACCCAGTGAGGGGGAGGGCCAGCAATACATCATGATCCGAGATCCCACCTCAAAACCCGTAACAATGGCCTGGAGCACCTCAAGACCTGTCGCCTTTCGACCCTCGCCGATGCCGAAAGCCGTGGGGACCAGGCAGTTGGCCTGATGTGCGGTACCGGCAAAGACATCGTCCATATCCAGCACGTTCGAGAGACTCGAATTCGCCCAGCAGGCAAAGGGCGCGGACACCCTGGTTCCGTCGCCGATCAGTGTGGCCTCGCCGGAACCGCTGAAACCTTTCGACTGGGCGATGATCTGTTTCCCCGGTTGGGTCGCATACCCTCCGACGGCGCAACCGATGTTGTCCAGGACGAACATCTTCGCGTGTTCGATGACCTCCGCGGGAATGCGCCCCCGCTCGAAATTGACGATACAATCAACAAGGCGCTTCGTATAGCTCATCAAATGCCCCTCTGAATCTTAAAGGAGCTCTATCAAACCGTGCTCCGGATCAACTTTCACCCGATCCCCTGTTTTGACCACATCCATGATGTTTCTCTCAAAACCGTCCATGGTGGGGATACCCGTCAGTATGGCCACCATGGCGATACAACCATCGGCCTTTTGGCAGAGGATCGCTTTCGGGGAGACCCCGTTCCTCTTACAGTCGGCGGCAACGTATGGCGCCAAAGTGGACCCCTTTCCCTGTGGGAAAACAAAGATCTTGTCCTTGAAGGACTGTCCGGCGCTCGTTCCCACATTGATGACTCCGTAGCTATGTTGTCGGAGGCGAGTACAACGCACGGCAATCATTCAGAAAGAACAACGGTGCCAACGTGAATCGGCAGCTCAGAGCCGAGGATGCACGAAGAAAGGTCAAAAGGCTTTATCCGACTTTTCATGATTGATAAGACACTAACCGAATGCTCCCCAACCGCCTTCAGTTGAAAAACCGGCATCGATCGGGAGCGTCGCTCCCGTAATGAAATGCGCTTTTTCTGAACACAGAAAGACAGCTGCCGCAGCAATATCTTCAGGCATAATGAACTCCCGCATAGGAATCCGGTTAAGCAGCTGCTCCCGATCACGCAAGCCCTTATCGAACATGCCCTGTAGCAGCGGAGTCAAAACATAGCCTGGCGCTATTGCATTCACGCGAACACCTTTAGCTGCCCAGTCTCTTGCGAGGATTTGCGTCAGCATCACCACCGCAGCCTTCATAGGTCCATATATCGGCAGCGGTAGGGGACATACCCAGGCGATGGAAGAAATGTTCAGGATTGCACCTGAACGTCTTTCAACCATCTCCCTTCCAAACCGTTGCGAGCAGATGTAAACTCCCTTCCAATCGATATCGGTTACTTTGTGAAGGAAATCCAGATCAATGTCCAAAATGGAACCTGAAGGGTGCGATATGCCGGCATTATTCACAAGGATGTCTGTTCGCCCGAAGTCGTATAGAATCTTTGTGGCGGCATCATCTATGGAAGAGGCGTTTGAAACGTCTCCATCATAGACTGTGGCACTCGATCCCGTTTTCCTGATCTCCTCGGCCGCTGACTCCGCTTCGCCCACATTTATGTCGATTATGCAGATGTTGGCCCCTTCTTTCGCCATTTCGAGGGCAATAGCCTTTCCTATTCCCATGCCGCCGCCCGTGACCACCACAATCTTGTCCTTCAGTTCCAAATCATTACCCCTATTAATGAGTGTTTGCAGGTCCCCTGAGTCCTCATTTATGCCTTCAGTAATGCAATAAGATCGGAAATTGCGCTACATGAATCCAGAGAATCCACGGTCTTTATTATCTCCTCTATTCTGTTTTGATCCATCAGCGACGAGGCAAGTGTCCTGAACTTGTCTTTCAGTTCATCCACAGAAAAGGGGTTATTGGGCGTGCCTTTGGAGAACTCCACGTTTTCCTGGTAAGTTACGCCGTCAATGGTTCTTACCTCGACAGTGGAGGGAATCGCCAAGCCCTTCTGATCGTTGAAAACCTGCTCCGCATCCGGATCGACATGCATCCTGACCTTTTCCGCAATCGACCTGGCCTCAGGATTTCCGAAAATGTTCTCTTCCTTCATCCATTCAGGCCCGGGCTCCTTTCCGAGCGCCACCATCGAAATGGCATGGGGCAGACTGAACTGGGCGTCGTATAATGTATTCATCCTTATATCGGAGAGGTAATCAACTGCCCTTTTTATCGTTTTAACATTTACGGAAGCTATCCTTCCTGCATCAATTCCGTTGCCGCGAACTATGCTCTCGAACGCATCTACACTTGTATGCCCCCAGGTGCAGAGCGGGTAAGGTTTGTACTTCGTATCCAGTATATTGTATTTTTTCCCTAAGTTTTCCAGTAGTTTTCCGAAATCGCAGAAGTCGGATCCCATGATCTTCCAGAAGCCGGCTTCCCCGTCGAAAATATCTGCCGTCCCCTCAGCACCCTGTTTGGCCATTAGGGTCCAGAAAATACCTGTGAATGTGGTCCACCCGAATACGTTTTTGGAGAATCCCATGGGGCGTTCGACGAACTTCTGCATGTCTATGGGCAGAGGAGGAGTAGTACCGGCCAGTCCATATGCGTGGTATAGCTCCTCCGCACCCAGACCGAGCAGTATCCCTGTCACCGTTGCGGCGTCGAACACCTGCCAGGTCGATGGGAAATAGGTCCTTGCTTTTGAAGGTGAAGGCCAGCAGTACATCATTATACGGGATCCTACTTCGAAGCCCACCACAATGGCGCGCAACACTTCCAATCCGCTTTTATTCATCGCCTGCCCAATGCCGAAAGCTGTCGGAACCAGGCAGTTTGCTTGATGAGCCGTACCAGCGTAGACATCATCCATGTCCAGCACGTTTGATATGCTTGAATTGGCCCAGCAAGCGAAAGGGGCGGATACGAGGCTTCCGTCGCCCATAATTGACGCTTCGCCGGCTCCTCTAAAAAGCTTTGCCTGTCCGGCGATCTGCTTCCCTGCCTTTGTCGCATACCCGCCAATCGCACAGCCTAGATTGTCAAGGACAAAGATTTTCGTATGTTCGATCACCTGTGCAGGAATAGCTTCCTTATTGAATTTAACAACTGCATCTACCAATTTATGTGTTTCACTCATCATGTTTTTTCTCATAATAAAGTGAATGCCTATGCCCGGTTTCTTGCTACGTTCGACCCTTCGCCCGGTCTATCGCGTCATCTAATCGCTCATCCATGATTCACTGCCCTTGGTAATCTCCTTTCTTGCAAGTATCGGTCCTGGCTTAACGACTGTCCAGGCTGGAACACACCCATACTTCTCGGGAACCACCTTCCGCCAGACATCCGATTCGACATATGCCTGCAAGGCCTTTTCTGATTTGAATATGTAAAGGGCTCCCCACTCCTGGCTTTCTTCATTACACCACCAACATTTGAACTCAAGAGTATCCATTTCCAGGAATCTGGGGTAACTGCCCATAAACCATTCCCGCATCTCTGCTGTGGGCTTAAGCTTTTCGGGTTTAAACACACACATCAACGCTCGCTTTTCTTCTTTCATATCCATTCCTTTCACTCTTCAAAACCTCTTTTCAGGTTGTATTCCCTTACTGTCTCCGAGATGGCCCGTGCATTGGCAATAGGTGTCTGTAGGGGCAAACCACAGGCAGGTTCGACGCTGTCGATCCCGTCTTCTATCGCTTCCAAGACCGCTTTCTTGACATCATTCGGTGTACCTTTCATAAGGACTTCAATTGTGGGAATGTTGCCGAAAAGGGCCATGCGATCTCCGATTATCTCTTTGGCCTTTTTCACTTTAACAGCGGGCCCTTCAAAGGAGAATGCACAGAACCCACTGTCAGGGACTGCATCCAGAAACGGCGTCGTATCACCGCAGACGTGTAACACTATACGCCCCTTGACTCTCTCGCTCACCTTCCGATAGTTAGGGACGATGAAATTCTTGAAGACTCTGGGACTTATCAGATTCCCGGATGCCGTCGGATCACCGAGGGAGAGAGCATCGGCTCCCTTTTCCAGCAAAAGATTGCCATAGTCTACAACGATGTCCGATATCCTATTCAGAAGCGATTCAAACAGCTTCTTCTCCTTCAAGGCCCATTTCATGATGATCTCTACCCCAAATAGATTTCCCATCAGTGTCAGAGGACCGAGTAGGAGGGCATAAACCGGCACCTTATCGTAATACCGCTCCTTCAGGATCGACAAGGCCTCGAAGACGATTGGAAATCGACCGAGTTCAAACATATTCTGAGGCACCTTGAAATCATCGGGGCTTTCAAAGGCGTGTTTCGTTACATATACATTGCTTTCTCTCCCGCCCATATTCGTCTTTGCCCCGAAGGTTTCGGCTTCCAAACCGACATCAAAGCCGGCTCTCACGCCCTCGAAACCAAGCAGAGTATATGATGTCTCCGCCAACTTCACATGCAGGTCCGCATTTAAATGCGCTTCGGGCCAGCCAACATTGACCGTATCCATAGCGTCCCAGATAACGGAGGTTAGGTGGCAGGAGCAAAACTTCTCGTCAGTTCTTTCACCATCCAGCATTCTGAGGATCTTTTCTCTCTTTGTATTTTGCATTTCGTCTCCCGATCAATTAAAAATAGTTCCGACCATTTTCTATGATAAAAGCCAAGCGATTTCCCACTTAACGGGTTCTCTATACGATTTCAAATCTTTGCGCAGCCCTTACAAGCGCTTCCATGTTTTGAGGCGGCACCTCTGCCGGCACCATACACCCGGAGCACAATACAAATTTCGACTTACCGGTTATCCCTTTTTCGATACAGCGCCTCGCTTCTTCTTCAACTTCATCAGGCTTTCCAAAAAACATTGTTCTAGCAGGACTTACATTGCCCCAAAGGCATATATCTTGACCCATAATCTCGCGTGCGTAACTTAAGTCTACTTTTTCGTCCAGGCTCATGGCATCTATTCCTGTCTCAGCAAAACTGTAGAGACGATCACTTGTGTTCCCGCAAATATGCATGAGAATTTTTACTTTGTTCCTTTTTATAGCGTTGACCAGCTTTTTCGTATAAGGAAATCCATATGTCAGCCATAGTTTCTTGGAGACAGCATCACCGGACGATGTCGGATCCCCAATCCATATAACGTCCGCTCCCGCCTGAACCAGAGCGGTTCCGTAAATGATCAGCGCGTTGGTGCAAAGCTCGAGCAGTTCCTCCAGGTGGGCATTCTTCTTCATGCAATCCTTCATTATGGATTCGGAGCCCCTCAGCATCGAAGCCAGCCTGAAAGGCCCCTGGATGTATGACAAAACAGGATAAAGACCGGCGGAGATATCCTTTAACTGTCTAACGCCCTCGAGGATGAGGGGAAGGTGCGCGTCTTTGTAAGGATTCGGCAATCTCAATTTGCTAAAATCTTTCTCATAATCCTGTATAGCCGGTGTGGCGACGGAACAGGCCATGTCATCCGGTATCTTGAGTACGCTGCCCATTGCCTCTGCTTCGGCATGGATCCCCCAAAGGTCCCAAAGTGCGTCCAACTGGAAATGCTTGGCGCAATAGTACTGGGCGTAAACATATTTGGAAGCGCTGCTCATGATCTCCGAAAAAGTAAACCCAGCCTGCCTTGCAGACCATTCCCTGACTATGGGCGCAACAGGGACTCTGTCGACCGGTTCACCGTTAAGCGCACTCATCAGCCGTTCATATGGTGTCATCTCTTCTCCTTTCATTTACAGATGCGGCTTTTCAAACATCAGAATACCGGCGGTTTGAAAAGGTATCAGTCACTCAGCTCGAAGTCCGGTTTCCCGCATACTCGGAGTTAGCTTTCAGGTCAGGCACCTTTTCCGCCCAGTCGTATACCTCGACAATTCCTTTTGCACCAAGGATCCTGACGTAATCGCCTGTCTTAATTATGTCTACCACTTCCTTGTCGAAAGAATCCATAACGGGGATATCAATGACCATGGCGCATTCGACGGTTATCGGGTCTGCCTTTCGACATAATATTCCAATTGGCGCATTTCCCGTTTTTTTTGCATGAAAAAGGGCTATAGCCGCAGTGACAGCCCCTTTCGCCCCAGGGATTACCAATATCATGCCGCCGATGCTTTTTCCGGAAAGCTCTTTTGCCGCTGGTCCCAAGATCCCGGTTTTCGGATCGAAGTCACCTGTGAAGTTGAACGGGGCCTGCAATACAACCGCTTTACCCTCGATATCTCCACCGTTTACAGTTCTCCCTGAAATCTCTATCATGAGCCTCCCTCCCATGCCCCGCGTATGGCGGCAGTTATGCAACTCTCAATCTCCCCTACGGCAACCCTTATTCTCCCTTTGGATATTGCTGATATGTAATGGGCGGTTTTAAATGAATTCGTCGCCACGGTTTGAACGTCTGCAGGGATTGCACAGTCCGGAATGGTTGCCATGCACGCCCTGGAGAATACACCATTCGCGTTTTCGATGGTTTCTGCATACCCCATGGTTACAGCCAGGTCATACAGCTGGTGTGCCGTACCCACCCATAAACGTTGATTTGATCCGATTCTGCTGTTCTTTAAGATGCCTGCGATCTCTCTCAGCTCTTGAATGCTGCAATGCGGACAGCCCAGTATAACCAGATCCACGTGTGTTCCTTTCTCGAATTGAAATTTCGCCTTTGCTTTTGCCAGCTCCTCTAAACCCATATCCATTTTCTTTTTGGGCGCTCTGTTCCCCAGGGCTGCATCTAGGTCAGGGGCCTCCGTTGTAATGCCCACCAGATGGCAGATGCTTACCGCTCCCGAAGTGGAGATCGGATGAAGAAGGTACTTCAACTTATCCAAGCCGATAGAGCGGCTTAGACCATTGACAGCGACGTTTTTGTCCTGAGCGAAACTTCCAATCTCATAACCTATCGCACTGAATTCGGAGGCCGTCAGCGAAGTCGTATCCAAGTCCTTGAGGTCGATCAACACTTCGGCCTTTCGGTTTTCATCCAGGAAAAGGCCACAGTTGGGAGCCCTTCCGGTGACGGCTATAGCCATATTTACAACTGCACCGTCACGGTTCTGCCTGGCTCCTATGATCGAATTTACAAACAGCTGTGTGGAGCTCCCAAACCACGAGACATAATCACCTTTAATCGGGAAATTGCCGACCAACATTGGTACGCATGTATATGTTTGGAAAAAGCCCAGACGATCGTATATCTCTTTTCTTTTCAGATGATCATCGTTCTGTTTGGCACATTGTTCCCCGACGACACCCATCTTTTCATAAGCCGTCGGGTCACAAAGCGACATGAACGGGTGAATCGTCGTGAAGGTGCCCGCCCTATCTACCCCTTCCGTCATTTTTTCCAGAAGATCCAGCGGAAAGGCGTTATAAACATGCGCACTTGCAACCCCGACTAATCTGTCGGCGCCGAAGGCTTCGCCGTATTTAATAAGGAAGGATATGCAGCTCTGCATACCCGGCCCGTACTTTCCTGCAACCATTGCCTTCTCTTCTTTACTTAGAATCATTCCAGCATCTCCGAAGAATCCGTTTTTAGTGTTCATTACAGCCCGCGATTCGCGTCCGTGGAGGTCAAGGACATTCCGTTCCGGCGTTCGGTCCTAACTGCAGATCTTCAAAATGTTTTCCCATCTTCTCAATACATCAGGGTCATCATCGAGTACAAATCCAGATGTATGCAGAACACAATAATTACGGTTAAAGTTCAGTAGGATCCACAATAAATGCTTTTTTGACTTCATCGATGCGCAGTTACTTTGGAGGTCTCTGCGTCCAGGAATATGAAACACTGGGTCTTGAGACGAAGAGATTTTTCAGGCCGCCGGGACCCAGGGTCTCTACCACCTTCCGGACCTGGGCGCAGTCGGACTGGCTATCGAACCGGACCGTCTTCCCCTCTTTCCATGCTTCAGTACCCGTCGCCACCCACTACCCAGCACCCGCTCTATTTCTGATGAAGGATTTCCTTCGGTACCAGTCCTTCCAGGTGGGGGAACGGGTCCGTCATATGGGGGATCTGCATGGACTCCATGAACTGCTTTTCAAAATCGGGCTCTACCGTAAGCTCGATGTATTCCACATTGCGCGAGATCCAGTTGGCATCCACGCGCATGTCACGGTCCAGAAGGACCACCCGCGCCCCGTCGCCGGCCGCATTGCCCACAGATAGGATCTTCTCGATCTCACAATCTGGAAACAGCCCCATGATCAAGGCCTTCTCCCGGTCCACGTGGGTACCGAATGCCCCGGCGATCTTGATGGTATCGACCTTATCGATACCCATCCGCCGCATCATCAGCTTGCACCCGGTATAGAGAGCCCCCTTGGCCAGCTGTATCTGACGGATGTCCTTCTGGGTGATCACCACATCCTTGCTGATGGAGGTCTCATTGGCCCAGGCAATAACGAATTCCTTCTGTCTCGAGTTGTTCGGACTCTTGCGAAACCGGTTGGATTTCTGGTTGTTGGAGAACCTCCCACTCTTCTCAACCACGCCTGACCGGTAGAGTTCGGCCAGAACGTCCAGTATCCCGGAACCGCAGATTCCTTTGGTCTTCATCTCTTCAGGTTTGGAGTACCTCAACCAGGCATCCCGTCCGATGACCTTGTAGTCCACCTCATGGGTCTCAGGGTCTATCTTGATCCTTTCGATGGCGCCTGGCGCCGCCCGCATGCCAAATGCCAGCTGGGCCCCCTCCAAAGCCGGCCCTGTGGCACACGAAGATGATATCAGCTTTTCCTTGTTCCCCAACACCAGCTCGCCGTTGGTGCCGATATCAATAATGAGTTGCAAGGCATCGCTGTGGTGGGGTTTCTCGCATACCAGCACGCACACATTGTCGGCCCCCACAAATCCGGCCTCGTTGGGCATGATGAATACATTAGACGACGGATTGATCCGGATTCCGAGGTCCCGGGCCTTGATATCGAGACTGCGATGCACCACCGGCGGAAAAGGGGCCAGGCCCACATACTGGGGATCCAACTTGAGCATGATATGATGCATGGCAGTGTTCCCGCCCAATGCCAGGTCCACAATGTCAGACGTTTCCAGACACAGATAGATCTTTCCTTCTTCAGGGGCTTCCACCATTACGGGCTGACCATTTTCATCCTTGATCACCTTCCCGTCTGGGTCTCTCCTTTTTTTCTTTGGCGGATGGGTCCCTTCACAGGCCTTTTGGACCAATTCATTGAGCCCCTCAATAATATCATCGCTCATCCTTTCAAGCCCGCCAGAGGTCTGCATATGATACGTAATCCGTGACATCACATCTTCGCCGTACTTACACTGGGGATTCATCATGGAAACCGTGTCCAGGACCTCCATGGTCCTCATGTTACAGAAGTAGGCGGCGACAGTAGTGGTCCCCACATCGATGGCCAGACCATAATAATCTTGCACCCTTCCCGGCCACACTTTGATGATCTCTTTGTCCATCCAGACGGCAGCCGTGATCGTCCAGTCGCCTTTACGAATGACATTGGGCAAATCTCTCAAGGTGAACCAGTCAATGTCTAAATTGATGAGCCCATATTCTTTATCGAGAGCCCGCGCCATCCGTTCGAAATCCCCCAAAGGGTCTTCGAACGTGGGGGGCGTGACGGTCACCGTATAGATTTTGACCGCCGGGTTCCACTTGATGTCGACATCCCGGGCTGCCTTGCTCACCACCTGTTTGCCCGCCCTGGACTCCTCGGGTACAAAGATGAGAACATCGTCCCGTATCTCTGCCACACATCCTAAACGGTACCCCGATTTTCGCTGCTCAGAGGTGATGAATTTCTCCTCCTCCTGTTGCCATGGACTGATATGACTGGGATCTGAGACGATGCCGAACTTCTCAAACGATCCCTTTTCAATGCGGACCTTGCACTTGCCGCAGACCCTCTTTTCTCCGCACAATGTTTCGATGTCCACCCCGAGACGGCGTGAGGCCTCAATGATGTTGATCCCCTTTTCGACTTCGCCTCTTCTCCCCGATGGCTGAAAAATTATCTTCGCTGTGCCGTTCTCGCCCATTCAACACACTCCTCAAGTCTCTCTTCTAACCTATGTTTTGTAATGGGTGAATACGATTTAATCACCCATGGTCAAGAATTTCAGTCTTCAATGCTCAATATTACTTTGCCTGCATTTCTCTCAGTCGGCCGATCATTTTGATGGCCTCCTGAACTGCGTTACCGGCGCTGTCTGCATATCCATCGGCCCCAAATAGATCGGCCGTATCGCTTGTGACCGGCGCACCGCCCAGCATGATCGCCACATTGGGATTCTTTTCTTTGATCATCTTGATGACCTTTTCCATGCCCATCATGGTGGTAGTCATCATGGCCGATAGGGCCACGATCTCAGAGTCCGTCCGCAGTTGCTCTTCAACGAACTTCTCCAGAGGCACATCCCTCCCCAGATCATGGACCGTAAAACCGGCCACTTCGAACATCATCTTGATGATGTTCTTGCCGATATCGTGCACATCTCCCTGAACCGTGCCGATGACCACCTGGCCCTTCGGTTTATCGCCCAGATCTTCCACCTTAATATGGGGCTTGAGGATATCCAGCCCTGCATAGAGGGCATCTGCGCACATGAGCAATTCAGGCACAAAGTATTCTTGCTGATCATAGAGATCACCTACCTCCTGCATACCCGCCGCCAGGCCATTCATGACTGCATCATAGGCGTTTAACCCCTCATCGACCACCTTCTGCGCGGCCTCCCGGACTTTATCTTCCTCAAACTCCACAACCCCCCCATGAAGCTGTTTCAACAGTTCCTCTCTGAGTCCATCTTTTCCCATAGTCGTGTTCTCCTCCACCCAATCATCAAAAACCAAGGTTTCTAATGTGTCATGACGTTGACAGGTTACGCATCACTCTTTTCATTTTTCATTCGATGGTTAGTCCGCATTGTCATAAATACGATGACTATGACATCTCATGCCCCACTGGAGTCCTGCGGAAGCAGGAATCCAGGCACGCGAATATTAAGATACGATTCAATTGAGCAATACGTCACCGTATTTATGGACCAATGTGCTTATCTTTTTCCGTATTCGCGGACGGCCTGCACATAGGGCTCAACATTTTCCTTCTTTACATCGGGCCAAAGATCGCATCCGGGCCAGACCGCATCCACGCCATCATCAATACATTTCTTAATGACCCCGCTTACATCAGCCGCATCCATTTGGACCAGTGTTTTGTATGGATCAAAATTACCCAATATCATGGCTTTCGGACCCAGTTTTGCCCGGGATTCGGCAACATTATTTTTTTGGTCCACGCTCACGGCATCCGCCCCGCAGTCGTTCATCATCTCAATGATCAGATCCGTTGAGCCGCAGATGTGATTGATCTTGGGAGGTTTAAGCGCAGAAAAGACCTTCTCGAGATTGGGCTTGATCAATGTCTTCCACATGCGGGGAGATAAAAGGTCCGTTCCTGACCCCATCTCGCGAATATTGATGTAATCCACCCCCAACTCCTGATAATGCTGCGCCACCGCAATCACCAGGTCGGTCATCTTAGCAAGAAAGGCTTCCACCCGTTCCTTATCCTTCCGGACCCCTTTGAGCAGGACATCCAGTTCAATCAGTTGTCCGGCCATAGTGAAGGGCCCCAGCACCCATCCCCCGACAGCAAATTTGCCTTCTTCGTGTCCCTTTACAATTCCAATGGCATCATCCACCACCGGCATGCGTCCCTGATTAAATATCGACGCGTAATCATCAGGCAGGTCCACCTCATCCAGGGTGGCCCACTTCGAGGGGACAGTGGGATACAGGATCCCATCGGCATTTTCATACAGGCTGGCTCCTCTTCCGAGTGCCTCTGGCACGGTACACATATCGTATGGCACCACAAACCCGTCAAACCCGAACATTTCGGCACTGGTTATGGCGGAGCCGGCCAGATATTCCGCAGAGCCATGGACCTGGGCAAAGCGGATGCCCATCTCATCAATGGCCTGCACCGTAACCGTGCCCATGCCGCTGAAAACGGGCGCCCGGTCCACCGGTTCTTTTCTAAAAAAAGCCTTCACACGTTCCTTTGGTCTCATCGATGTCATAAAGCAACTCCTTGATCAAGCGATAGTGTGTTCAAGAGACATGTTGGCACATCCATCCAGCAGTGCCAAAATGCCTGTGGAGTTAATACTCGACACATCCTGGATGCTGGACCTTGGATGGGAATAAAAGCGGCCATGATTCCAAATGGATATCCAGTATATAGAACCAGTATCCAGCATCTCATAAGTCATTCCATCCCCTTGAGCTGGCCGGCAAAATCGGGAAAGAGCTTATTGAGCGGATGGGTCTCAAGGTCCGGCAGTCTCTTTGTCTCCGCAAAGGCAGCCGCAGCGGCAAAGGCATCGGCCATGGCCACGGCCGGGAATATGCGCGGAGCACCTGCCATGGGCCCGGAAAAAATCATGTCATGATACATGAATGCCGCCAGCGACTCCAGGCCGGCATCCGCAGCCGACCACCCCTTGAATCCCCAGAGTTCACGGGCCTGCTTCCACATATACGAACCGTTGGACGGAGCACTGGCTGTCGGGAAGCCCCACTTTTCCTTGATCATCCTGTTGGCAACACTGCAGAAGGCCGTGGCAGGCCCGTTCATGACCGAGGTGTCTACGAAAATGCTCTCAAATTCAGCCCCTGCCTTTTCCATGGCATCCAGGAGTTTCTGGGTCCCGGTGATTCTTCCGGAGGGCATCTGATCGGCCATATCAAAGGCAACCAGAAGGACATGTTTGACCCCAATCTGCGCAATCTCACGAATCTCCGTTTCCAGATCCTCCTCCCAAACCGTAATGCTGTTGTAAAACATGCGGTCCAGAACGCCCTTCTCCGCACAATACGCAGCTCCAGCCAGTTTGGGCTTCATCTGCCAGGCGTCCACACAAAAGGGCATATCGCTCACCGACGTCACGAAGTCCACATAAGCCTCAAATTCTATGCCGGTATTGGCCACCACATCGGCCATGCCCGGGACACCGGTTTCCCTGGATAACCTGTCCTGGGTCCGAAGTAGATCCTCGGCACGCTTCTCGTCAAAACCCGCCTTACGTTTCCCCTCAAAAACCTTGTCACCTTTCTGAAAGATGGACGAACAGACCACCGTCGGGTATTCGCCGGGCTGACCGCCAAATTTAACGCCGCCGATCTCGCAAACCTTCTGCTCTGTCGAAAAACTGAACATGTTATGTCTCCTTGCCTGCTTCTTAGCAATGATTGCTCGATATTCGGTTATATAAAGGGCATCATATTCGTCGTCCACTATGATGTCCTGGTTATACTTACCTGATGAAAAAAATGCATATCTCAGATGCCGATGCCGTTAAACTCATTCTGCAAGACGAGACCTGAAGATCCAATCAGGCACGGTATGATCATCGTCTACACGCTATGCTCATGGCGACCCAAAGAATGAGCTGCCGCGCGGAAAGTCTTCTGGACGATTCACCAAGTACACTTGCCTATTGGGTCAACCGTTTTGAGGCGGAAGGTCTTTCGGGTCCGGCTGATACCAGCCGACCCGTAAAACCCCGCCGGCTGGATGAGAAACTATTGCAACAGATACAAGAGGCGCTCAGCTCAAGTCCATCCGAATGTGGACTGGCGCAAATTTGTAAACTGGTAAACTCCTTTTCGATGTCAGGACGTCCTCACGACGTAAAGCTTTTAACAGGTCTCAGTGAGATATCAAATATTGCCCTATGCCACACATACTGCCAGCCTCAGCATATCCCTATCCCGTATTTACGCAGTGCTTGAATTCGCAAACAGCCCCTTCAATCCATCAGGTTAGGAAGCCAAATCAGTATTTGTGGAAAAACAATGCAGAGTATCAAACACCCTATCTTAGCAAATGCAAAAGGCGTAATTCCCTTGTAGACATCCATCACGCTTGTACCCTGTGGTGCGACTCCCTGCATGTAGAATATATTTATTCCAAAAGGTGGTGTTATATATCCGATTACAACCGCAATAATGAAAAGCAGCATAAACCAAAGCAGGTCTATTCCTATGGAATTGATTACAGGAATAAAAATAGGGACACATATCATCGTTATCGCTATGGGATCAATGAACATCCCCATAATAAGAGGAATGATCAACATGATCACTGTTAATGTAGTACTTGAAAAAGGCAAATCCTGCAGAACCTGGAGGACCAAATTACCAGTGCCTGTAACGTTCACGAGAGTGGAATAGCATCCGCCGCCTATAACAAGCCACATGATCATGCAGGTAATCCGTAAACTTGTCTGAAGGGCTCCAACCAAGTCTGAGCCACTGAGCTTCCGGTATGCGGCTGCTATCAGGAGGGCGGACAACGCTCCAAATCCAGCTGCTTCGGTAGGAGTAAATATTCCAGCGTAAATCCCGCCCATAATGAACACGATGAGTGCGATCGGAAGTATCACAGATTTTAAGGCAGCTAGTTTCGATCTCAATGAAATCTGCTTATCCCGCGGTAGTGCGGGCCCATCCTGTGGTCGAAGATAACATCGCACTAAAACGTAGGCGGAGTAAACAGCGGTAATGAGAAGACCCGGCATCACTCCGCCAAGGAACAACTTCCCTACCGATAATTGTGCATACCCTCCCACAATGATCATCAGGACACTTGGCGGGATCAGAGGCCCAAGAGCTCCTCCCGCCGCTATCGCCCCCATGCAAATGTTTTTATTGTAGCCTTTGTTTACCATCTCTGGTAAAGCTATGAGTCCCATCGTGGTTGTAGCCGTTGCACCAATGCCGCTCATTGCATCGATAACCGTGCATATCATCAACGTGCCTGCGGCCAGCCCACCGCGAACAGATCCCATCCAAACGTACATCGCGTTGTACAGGTGAGTGGCAATACCTGAAAACTGCAGAATAGTGGCCATAAAGACGAACAAGGGGATGGCTATAAACACCTCTTCACTGATCTGCTTGAAGCAAGCTGCGACGGCCATCAACATAGCAGAAGGGCCAAGCAATATGAGAAGGAAAAGAGCAGAGAGGCCGCTCAGTGCAAATGCTATTGGCAGGCCAGTCATCAGGAGAACCAGAAGGGAGCCTATAATAATTGAAGCTATGATCCATTGCTCCATAAATAATTACCTTTTCATTTCAGCGGTCAATGTGAGGATGTTTTTAAATAGGGACGATATTCCCTGCATTAAAACGAGCAGGCCACCTATGGGAACCAGCATTTTCATCGTATAGTATGGCGGCGCCCAGATGGTAGGCATCATCTCTCTTGCCGTCCATGAAGCATACGCCAGCTTCCAGCCGCCAAAAAGTAACACGAGCCCGGCTATAATCAAAAAAGGACAACTGAGTATCCACAGTATCGCTTTTTTCTTCCGATCCAAATACAGGACTACTATATCCATGCTTACGTGGGCATCCTTAAGCAGAGTATATCCGCCTCCTAACATTACAATAGCCGCAAAAACCTGGATATTCAAATCCCACGCCCATATTGTCGGCCTCGAAAATACGTAGCGCATAATTACCTCAAAAGCGGTAATCGCCGTCAAAGGGATTAATAAAAAACAGGATATTTTTCCTATCCACTCATTCATTGCGTCTACAATGCGTATATATGCCTGTATTAGAGCCACAGCGCTTTCCTTTCTAATACTCTGTATGCATAAGAAAGCTTATGTTAGTGAGAGAGCCTAAGGGAAGGACTCCCTCGACTCTCTCATGTTACAGCGACTAATCGATTGGTCTGTTCAGATCTCTCATCTGCTGCTTTATAATTTCTATTCCCTTTTTCATGTTCGGGCTCTTTGCTGCCAGTTCATCCCAAATCGGTTTGACTTTTTTGCGAATGTCTACGAGCTGCTCCTCAGTAAACGTTGCAGCCTTAAGTGTTCCATCCCTTTCAGCCTTATAGAAACCCAATATGGAATCCATAGTCTGATTTTGCCCCGAGTCCCACATAATAAATCGGGATGACATCTCAACGATCTTTCTGATGTCATCCGGAAGCTTTTTCAAGGACTTCTTACTAATGACAAGGGAGATGCAAACGCAGGCAGAAGTCGGGAACGTATAATAGTCTGCGACTTCATACAGTTTGATATCCTGTATTCCGCTCGCACCATATATTGCCCCGTCGATAGTACCCAGCTTCATAGCCATATACATCTCAGCTCCGGGTACGACCGTTACTGACGCCCCTAAGGCCTGAGCGTACTTTCCGTAGACGCCCAGGGCACGGATCTTTTTGCCTTTGAAATCATCCAGCGAGTTTACGGGAAAAGTGGTTATGAAGTGGTAGAACGCATCGGCAGGAATCGGGTATTGGAGAAGGTCGTGTTTGTCGAACCCCTCTTGGATAACTTCCCATAGCCCTCTCCTGTACATGGCATCCCAAACTTCACTCGTAGTTCGCTGGCTCATCGGCAGGCCGATCATGAGATCGGTTTCAGGTATCAATCCTGTATAAAATCCACCGTAGGTGACGGAGGCATCAAATACGCCCTGCTCCAGGTAGCTGTATATGTCCTGAACAGAGCAAAGCGCACCCGGAGGATACACTTCCATAACAAGACGCCCTCCAGTCAATTCTTTGATCGCATCCGCCCATCTCTGAGCATGTGCGCCTGCGGCGCTCGTAAGTGGGTAAGCAGCCTGAACCCTCCATTTGATAGGTTTGGAATCTGCTAATGATTGACTAGCAAAGCCCAAGACAGCACACGCACAAAAAGCTACCGCTACAGAAAACAATTTTTTTCCCATTTTTCCACTCCTTGTCTTTTTTGTTGATAATTGACCTCGTAAAAAGTGTGAACTATTTTTACGAGAAGAACGCTGGCTTTGAACAGTCCTTGTTTATTTCATTTGCACCCGACATACAGCTGCAGGCACGTCTTTGTTATAGAATCTCTATAAAACCCTTCTCGGGTTCGACCCTGACCCGATCTCCCGATTTGACCACCGTCACGATGTTCCGCTCGAATTGATCCATCGTCGGGATACTGGTAAGTGCAGCCACCATGGCTACGACACCGTCGGCCTTCTGGCATAAAATAGCCTTAGGCGCGACACCGTTGCGCTTGCAGTCCGAAGCCACGTATGGTGCAAGAGTGGACCCCTTGCTCTGCGGGAAAACAAGGATCTTGTCCTTGAAAGATTTACCTGCATTCGTACCCACATTGATCACGCCTGTCTCTCTGTTCACATCCCCAAAAAAAGAGAAACTCTCGTTCTGAACCAGTACTTCACCTTCAACCGCCGTTCCGCCTAATATCTTGTTCCCTTTGACAATCATGACGCCCACCTCCCTGTATCGATGTATCTTCCTGTGAGCATGGAATTTACGCAATCTTCCGTACTCCCGAAACGGACTTTCACACTCATTCCCGAACCAGAATTTATATAATGGGCTGCCTTTGCCGAATTAGTCGCCACTACATTGGGCTTGTTCACTAATTGATCCCATGGGGTCAAGGGGCCGTTGCAAACGCCGGTAAGAATCGTCGCGCCGGAGTTTTCGATGATTCGATCGAGGTCCATCTTCTTCGCGATATTGAGCATGTCATCACCCATGCCGATGAACAGTCTTTTCCCGTCTTTAACCCTTTTCCCTTCCAGAAGCGACGCAACCTGCTTTATCTCCGGAATCGATAGATGGGGACATCCCAGGAGGACCATGTCCACATCACTGGAGTCCGTGGTATTCAGTTTTTCCCACGCCGCTTTCATCTCTTTTTCCCCCAAAAGAATCTTCTCTTGAGGCTCCTTGGGGCCAAAGGCCTGCTCAAGGGTCTGTGCTTCAGGGGTGGTTCCCACAATATGACACATGGCCACGGAACCGGACGTAGCCATGGGCGCCGTCAGGTATTTGAACTCCTCAAAGTCAAACCTTTTGCTCACCCCGTTCACGACACACACCTTGTCCTGCGCTATCATCCCCACATAATATCCGAACAGACCCAGTTCTCCATGATTGAATGTTTCCATTTTCAATACAGGATCAGGCTCAAAAAGCAATTCACCGAAGCGGTTTTCGTCGACCATGAGCCCTTCATAAGGCGCCTTACCGGTCAGCGCGCTGATGAAGCAGGCCGGCCCGCCTACCCGAGGATTTCGTGCTCCAAAATATGAGTTTGTCAGCAGCACTGCCTCGGATCCGAAAAAATTGCAGTTAGATCGGAATGCAGGCACGTTGCCGACCATATAGGGGCAGCAGGTGAAATTGGGTATTAAGCCCAGTCTCTTGTAATACCCAATGCACTCCTCCCAGTAAGGCTCCATCTTTTCAACCCATTCCCGCTTGATGCCCTGCTCCTGCCATCTTGTTCTATCTATAGGAAACGGGTGTACGGTACTATACGTTCTTGCACGGGCTCCGTTGCTCATCTCTTTCAGCCATTCTATGGGCTCCCCGGGGCTTGTGTGAGTGTTGCTAACGTCTACCAGTTTCTCGGCATTGTAGACCTCGCCCCACTTAATGAGCATGTCCATGGCCTTTGAAGTCCCTTCTCCGAATTCTCCGTTCAGCATCCTTTTCTCTTCGTCACTTAATTTCATTTATTCCCTCTCCTTCTTAATCGTAAGTTCGATGGCCCTCGCCGACCGAGCCTTCGTATCAAGCTGGCCCGCGGCTGATTCGCTCCTTCCCCTTGCAATCTAACCACTGCCGCAGTGCTTGATTTCAAATCAAAGCGGCACCTCAGTTCATAAGTAGTCCTCCATTCACGTCCATAATCGTTCCGGTAATGAAATTTGAGGCCTGAGAGGCAAGGAAAACCACAGCCATTGCAATGTCTTCGGGCTGTCCAAAACGGCCGAGCGGGATTCCCGTGGAAGAGTAGCCTTCATTTACTATCATCGGGGTATCAATGGGCCCCGGAGCAATCCCGTTTACATATATTCCGAACCGGGCTCCTTTTTTCGCTGCGCACTTTACAAACGCGTGAATGCCGCCTTTTGATGCGCAGTAATGGGCCGCTGCCAGCAGCCCCCCAATCTTCCCGGCTATGGAACCGATACAAACTATCTTACCACCGCCCTGCTTGACCATGAAGCCCCATACGGCCTGAGTGAATAATGCTGGCCCCCGCAAATTGACGTTCAGCATGATGTCCCAGTCTTCCGGTTTATATTCGTCAAACTCCATTTTCGAGTCGCCCAGCATGCCTGCGTTGTTGACGAGGATATCCACTTTGCCGAAGTGTCGGTAAACATCATCTACCGTTCTTTTGATTTGATCCGGAACAGCAAGATTGCACTTCAGACCAAGGGCCGTGCTCCCGACTTCTCCTACAGCCATCGTTGTCTCCTCAGTGCTGAGGATATCGACCGCCGCTACTTCTGCACCCATTCGTGCTAGGGCCAGACATACCTCCTTGCCAATTCCTCTCGCGGCACCGGTCACTATTGCAATCTTCCCCCTGAGTTCGGGTGGCGCGCTGACCGGGGCCTTGATGCATCCTTCCATCATTATTTGCTCCTATAGGCTACTTTCCGTATAAATTTATTCAGTCACCCGCAAGGAATATGTCCTCTCCCTTTTGGTATGTGCAGTTCATGGGCTTTTTTGCTATTCAGGCTTCCAACGGTCCTTGTTGCCCTAAGTATTCACTATCTCGGACTTTGCGCTTTTTCCTCACATATCTCCAGGAATTCCTTCTCCGAAAGGACCCGTTTCAGGTCATGGGATTTCAGCTTAACCGCCTTGAGGACGTCCATGGCCTCATCTTCGTTCAGCTCGATGCCCAGTTTGCGGCACCAGATCTCGATGTTGTCAAGGCCGCTCTTCTTGCCCATCATGATTTGGGGCGTTTTATGCCCCACAAAATCGGGATGAACCGGAAAGACCGTGGTCGGATTCGACTCGAATACATTCTTGAACCATCCCGTCACAATCCCTGATTCAATAGAATAGGCCCCCTCTCCGATGAAGGGCCGGCAGGATGGGACCTGAGTCCCCGACAGTTCCTGCACAAGCCCGGAAAGTTCATTGAGTTTGCTGAAATCCAGCCCCACATCGATCCCGTACATGGTGAGCAGGGCCAGCGCCGTCTCTTCCATGGGCGTATTTCCCGCCCTCTCCCCGATGCCCAGCACCGTGGAATGAATCACCTCGGCCCCTGCCAGGACCGCATTGATCGTGTTGGCGACCCCCATGCCGAAATCGGAATGAAAGTGAATCTCCAGGGGCTTTGACACCCTTTCCTTCACCTTTTTCGTGAAATAGGTCGCCGCATGCGGCGAGAGCACACCAAAGGTATCCACCAGTGTGAAGGCATCCATATGACCTTCAGTGGAGACACGCTCAATCAGGTCCAGCAACCAGTTCAGATCGCTCCGCGTCGCGTCAATGGTGAAAAAGACCGTGTAAAGCCCTTTCTCTCTGGCATGGGCCGTTGCCTTAATGGACAGATCAATGGCCTTGTCCAGCGGCCACTTGTAGCCCTGATCGATCAGGTGGGCGCTCGCAGGGATCTCAATCACAATCCCGTCCACCCCGCAGTCCGCAGCCAGTTCCACATCGTTGACCATGCACCGGCAAAAGGCAAAAATTTCAGGACCCAGATTGCGCCTGACGATCTCCCGAATCGCCGCCTCATCATTGGGAGACACCGCGGGCATGCCCGCCTCAATCCGGTGAACGCCGACCTCGGCCAGTTTCTCCGCAATCCGGATCTTATCGTCCCTGTTAAAAATGATACCTGCCTGCTGTTCTCCATCGCGCAGGGTGATATCATGAATCTTTACGGTTTCAGGCGCCTGAAAACCCTCTGTTACCTCTTCCACATAATTCCACGGGCTCACATGCCAGTGTTTTGTTTTCCAAGGTTGGCTGTTCGTCTTGTTCATTTTTTTCCTCTCTCTCCACAAGGCCCGGCGTCTCCGGAATATGATTATTCTCGATTCAACGCCTGATGATCCCATAAAAAGTCAAAATTTAGACGGGTTTGTAAAAAGCTCCAGATACAAGGCGCGCAAATTTTTAGGAATGAGGCCTACTTACAAGTAGGTCGCAGTGAGTAAAAATGCAGCGTAACGCCGTAGATGGACTTTTTACGAAGCCGTCAACGCCTCATCCAAAAAGGTTATCAGATCCATGACCCTGACCGAGGCATCAGCCTGCTTCGCGATCCTTTTGAGCTGAAAATCACAGGCAGGGCAGTTGCTTAAGATCAGGTCGGCGCCTGTCTGGAGAAGTTCCTCCATCCTTCTTAAACCCACCCGCTCACTCAGTTCAGGATGGGTGGTCTCCAGATTGCCCCCTCCACAGCAGGTGGACCACTTGCCCGATCGCTCAGGCCCTGCATCCACAAATTCAACCCCCTCGATGCTCCTGATAATCGTCCTCGGCTCCTCCGTGATCTCCAGATATCTCGATAACTGGCAGGGATCATGGTAGGTCACCTTGATCCCTTCCGCGACCTTCGGCCGGATCCCCGTCTCCTTCAATCTCGCGGCCACGACCTCCAGAACATGCCGGACCTCCAGGTCACAACCCTCGACGTAGTCGGGATACGTATTCCTCAGGGCAGAGGTGCAGGCCGGCACAAGCCCGACCACCTTTCTCACACCTCGAGACCTGAGAATCTCATAATTTTTCTTTGCGTGCTCCCTGTATGCCTCCTCAAATCCGGCATAGTAGACAGGCGAACCGCAACAGGGCTCTTCATCCCCCAGGTACCCGATATCCACGCCCAGCTTTCTCAATACATTGATGGAACTCACCAGCACCGGGGTATATGGATCCTCCTTCGATGCGGTCGCTTTGGCGGTGATGTTCGCCAGATCCACACCCACCTTGCCGAACATCCTGGTGATCCCCATGACCTTGCCCATACCCATGCCCATCTTCCCGGCACTCTTGAGGGCCTTCATCATGCCTTCCACATATTTCATGTGCTGGTAACCGCAGGCCGCAAAAAAAATGTATTCCGCTTCACTGGAAAGATCGAGATCCTTTGCCCAAAGGGCCCGGCTCTCTGAAACACCCGAGATGTTGCCCTTGTTCAGCACGTTCTCCTTGATGTGGATATGACCGGCCGGTATGATGTTCTTCACTGCCCTTCCCATGATTATCTTCCCTCCGCGGATTCAGCCAGCTGCACCAGATACTGCCTCGCCTTCAAGATCGTGTCCGCAGGCCGGCAATCCGTTGAAAGCTCCCGACATCTTTCCTGGCACCTTCGGCAGGTCGTGCAGGCATAAAGAATGTCACTCAACTCCGCCAGGTCCCCCAGTCCATGCTTGATGTAAAGGTTCACCGCCATCAGGCGTCCGGCCGTGCTCTGGGTAAACCAGCCCTCATAGGTAGGGCACATGGCCACACACATGCGGCACTTCCAGCACCTCTGGATGTTATCGGTGATCTCTTTTTCAAGCTTCGTCAGTTCAGCGCTATTCATATCCTTCCCCCTCCAGGTTGCCGGGATTGAGGATGTTGTTCGGATCAATCGCCCTTTTTACGTTCATGAGCATCCCATGGGCGGCCATTCCGTAACGCTTCTTGAAAAAAGGCATGCGGGAAGCCGTCTGCCCGATTTCACCGGAGGCACACCCCCATTTATAATTGATATCCCCTTCGAGCATGACCGCCTCCCTGCTGATCTGTGCCCGCTCTTCCAGCGCCATGCTCACGGGCGTCACCCACATCCCGTGCAGATCACAGGTGCCCACATGCCCGTAGATGAAAAGCCTGGCTTTCTTCAGGGCCGGATAGTCATGGCCGGTTTGCAGGTACTCAATCACATCGTCGACGTGGCTCAGGGGCACGGCCGATTCCACGGCTCCCGCCATCACCAGCCGATCCTCGCCCTCCCTGGCCTGAAGGATGTTCAGGATGTTATCGCGGGCGTCCCAGTAGTCCCTTTGCTCATTTTCCGATTTCACCACAAAGGCCTCGATCGCACCCTCTGCTTTGAACACCCGCACCGTCTCTTCCGCCTGACGGTCCGCCTCGGTCTGAGTGTACGAAATATTGATAACAAGCCCCATGTGTCCTTTCGGCCTGGGAAGGCCCCTCAGCGCAAAGGGGGCCTCCGCCGCCACCTTGTCCAGAAGCTCACCGTAGAGGGGCGGCGGCAGCTTTTCTCTGTAATACCGCTGAAAGGCATGAGCAATATCCGTCAGTTCCGGAAAGAAACCCACAACATAGGCCTTCTTGGGGTTCGGGATGACCCGGAACCGGATCTTGGTGATGACCCCGAAGACGCCTTCCATCCCGGCAAAAAACCGGGTATAGTCAATCCCCGCCGGCCTCCGGATGCTCCTCGTTCCGGTCTCGATGATCTCCCCGTTGGGCAGGACCACTTCCAGGCCCATCACATAGTCGATGACCTTCCCGATACAGATGTCCACCATGTGGCCGATGGTGTTGATGGCGACTGCACCGCCTATGGTTGAACTAAACTTGCTCCCGATCGTCAAAGGCAGCATATATCCCCGGCTCAAAAGCATCTTTTCCAGGTCATACTGGTTCACTCCGGCTCCCAGTTCATAATACATGTCCTCTTCATGGGGCTCTATGGTGGTGAGCCCCTGGGTGCTGAGCAGGATGCTCCCCGGCCGCTTCGGCTTGGGAGACCCCTTGAAAGCGGTGCCTGCACCGTGAATATACACAGGGATTTTGTGTTCATTCGCATATCGAACGACCCTGGAGACCCCTTCCGTGGTTACGGGTTTTGCGACCGCAAGCGGAATCTTCTCAGGGTCCACATCGGGCTGCGCCGCATCCTGCCCGTAACTCATCCTCTCAAAAATGCTCCCGGAGACATTCTCTTTGCCCACAAGCGCCGCTAAATCAGCAACCAGTCGATTTTCATCAATCATTTTCCCCTCCATTCGTCCGACAACATGACCCCGGCCGGACTGAATGCCCTGTTTATCCGTTCGACGGTCTCCCGGGTTCTCCAATCCGTTCTTCGACAAATTCAATGAACTTGCTGATGTGTGCAGCAAGAAGCTCCTTTGCCTTTTCGTGTTTTCCGACGGCAATCAACTTCAAGATCTGCTCATGATCCCGGTGGGATTCATCCATCAGGCCCGGAATGTAGGTATACAGGGACTGATATCTCGCAAGACTGGGCAATATCGCATTGTACATTGTCATGAGCCTCGCGTTATTTGAAGTGGCGACAAGCTGAATGTGGAACGCTGCTATCTCTCTCAGATATTCATATTTCCCATAGGGATCGTCTCGAAGAGGAAGAGGCAGGTCGTCGGTTTTCTTCAACACTTCAGCCACGTTAGGAACCTCGCGAATGTTATCGGCTTTTAAAATATCAATCGCGAAGCATTCGATCATGGTTCGGACTGCAAAGATGTCCAGGCAGTCTTTTATGGACATCTCGCTCACAAAACAACCTTTTCTAGGCGCACTTGTAACAAGCGACTCGTTTTCGAGGATTCTGAATGCCTCCCGAATAGGCGCCCGGCTGACATCGAGGCGGGCAGCGATTTCAGCTTCGTTAAGCTTTTGACCCGGAACTAAATTTCGGGTAATTATATGAACCCTTAAGTAGTTCTGGACACTTTTTGTAACGCCGATAATTTCCAAATGTGCACCCTTAATGAAGCAAAATATTTGTATATTGTTGACAGTTTTTTGTCGACAGTCGGTTGTTGACAATGGGTAAAACATTTGAAATGGAAAGTCAAGAAAAAAACGACACTGCACGAAAATCCGGGAAAGGGATGGTTCGTGGATGCACTTGGAAGCCTCTATCAGGGGCCGCCCGGAGACCGAACGCCGCCACAGTATCCGGCCGGAATGCGGGAAAAAGCTGTATCCTGAATATTATTCAGGTGAGTGATTTGAATCCTGGGTGGGGCCGCGCCTCATTTCTCGCATGGCTGCCCTTTCGATGGCCAGGCAGGCCAGTTTTCCGAGGCTGTTTAAAAAATGCATTTCGTCATGGGTTGGAACTTTCTTGAAGGCAAAGTAGACCCTGAGAATGGCGTAGGTGGTTTCATTGACCGTGAACGGGATGCCGATCACGGATGCAAGCCCTTCTTTTCTGGCCGCCTCCCGGTTCTGAATGCGGGGGTCTTTATCAAAGTCGCTGATAATGATAATATCGCCCTGCATGATTTCGGTGATGCTTTTACCGGAATCGATGGCCCCTGAATGGAGGTATTTATTGCTCAGACCGTAAGCGGAAACCACCTTGAGGTCAAAGGAACCGTGTTCCAGGACGCGAAGGGTACTCCCTTTCGCACCGGTCAGCTCGACCGCCAGGGACACGATGAAATGGAGCACATCGCTGAGTTCTTCTTCGTCCCTGTAAATGACGTCGATCACCCTGGTCAGGGCAAAGGAAGAGAGTTCTTGAAAGCTTTCTGCCATAGGGGCGTCCCTTAATGATTACGGTTTTACGTCATACGCGATGCGGCCATCCATCTGCACGCTGTTACGACTCTGTCATATTTCAGCCTTCCATGCAACCGTTAAGTTTCAACCGGATGCTGATAATCTGGTAGCTGATAAGCTGGTAAGCCGCGCAAGTTCACAGCTCAACAGCTCAATCCCGCTTTCCAGCAGGACGAAGCTGCCTTGCGCCTGACGCCTTGCGCCTCTTTTATTGACCTTAAGGGGCCGCATGTGATAAAGATCAGGGATAGCTGATGGCACGTACACGGACTGCACAACCGGCAAGCCGGGCCTTAAGGGCTCGCTCAAAAATAACTTCACATTTTTACATCTCAGCTTCAGGCCATCTTTGGTCGCCGCTCAATCGTGAATTCCTCGAAATAGTTCACTATTCCTGTGGCTTCACTCAATCGCGACAACCAAATCTGACCCAAATCTGAGCGTCAATTCTGCGAAGTTATTTTTAAGCGAGCCCTGAAATCCGGAAAACCGAAGGCAATGAACGCATCAAACCTCATGAACCTGCAATCCCGAATCCCTTTGGATCTGCGCTTCACTCCTGCGCAACATGTGAGTTTTCATGTCTGACATATCTCGCCATAGCCCTGTTTGGGGGTTCCAGGCCGCTTCCCTTGCTCTCTCGGGCGCTGTTTTCCTCCTCTGGCTGATCGTTCCTTTTTCAGCCCGGGCCGAGCGCCCTGTCCCGAAGCCGTTGGGCCTGGTCAATGACTTCGCTCAGGTGATTTCTCCGCCATACAGGGAAAAGATCGCCGCTGTAACGGGGGCGCTGCTCCAGAAGACAGGGGTCCCCGTGGTGGTTGTCACCATGCCGGATATCGGCGGCGCCGAGTATAACGCGTATGCAAATCGCCTGTACAATGACTGGGGAATAGGCAAAAAAGGGGAAGACAAGGGGGTTCTGATCTTTGTGACGGTCAAGGAGAGAAAGATGCGTATCGAGACCGGGTACGGCGTGGAAGGGATCCTTCCTGACGGCCTGGTCGGCGAGATTCGGGACCGGACCATTGTCCCGTATCTTAAAGAGGACAAATTCGGCGAAGGCCTGTATGCGGGCGCCCTGGCCGTGTCGCGGATCATTGCAAAAGATGCAGGGGTCGAGGTGACGGGTGAGATGCCCGAACCGCCTGCCAAAAAGAAGGGGACCGGGTTTTCCATACTCCCGGTTCTCATCATCCTCATTATCGTCATGGCCATATCGAGACGCCGCGGCGGGTCCTGGCTCTTTTTTCTTCCTTTCCTGCTTGGCGCAGGCGGAGGGCACGGGTCCCGGTATGGCAGCGGTGGATCGGGAGGAAGCTTCGGCGGTTTCGGCGGCGGTTTCGGCGGTTTCGGCGGCGGCATGAGCGGCGGCGGCGGCGCAGGCGGAGGCTTTTGACCGCGCCTTGTGGCGGGTGCAGGCCCGGAGGAGCAGATATGGCAAGACATATACACGATCCAAAAACCCTGTTCCCGGACATAACGGCTGACTACAGGGCCTGTTTCGGGGATGACCTTGTGAGCATCATCCTTTACGGGAGCGCCGCGGGGGGCGATTTTCAGCCGGATTCATCGGACATCAATTTTATGGTGGTGCTGACCGAGAACGGCATCGGAAACATTGACAACGCCTTCAGCGTGGTTCAGAAATGGCGTAAGAGAGGGGTTGCCGTCCCGCTCTTTCTGACGGAGGACTATATAAACAGCTCTCTGGACGTGTTTCCGATCGAATATCTCGGTTTCCAGCGCAGCCACGTGCAGGTTTTCGGCAAGAGGATCCTCGATGACCTGAGATTCACGCCGGAGTTCGTCCGGCTTCAGTGCGAACGGGAGATCAAAGGCAAACTGCTCCTGCTGCGTGAGGCATTTATCGAGAGCGGCGGAAAGGCAAAGGCGCTCAAGGCCGTGATCCGGGAGGCCCTCCCGGCGCTGATCGCCATCTTTGAGGCCCTGCTGCACCTCAAGGGGATCTCCTTGCCCGGAAACCGGCGGGAGATCATCCGGGCGGCGGCCGGGGCGTTTGAGGTCGATGTCAATATCTTTGAAGGCCTCCTCGATATCCGGGAAGGAAAATCCGGCAGGCGCGATGAGGAGGTCGTTGTGCTGTTCAAAGGCTGTCTAAGGGAGATGCGAAGGCTTTCCAGGATAATCGATTCATTTGGTTAGGAGGACGCTATGGGCAAGGGACTGAAGACCCTGATCATCATTCTGGGCATATTGCTGGTTATCGTCATCGGAATCTACTCATATCTGAAAGGGACCTACAACAGCCTTGTGACGCTGGACGAGGGCGTCAAGGGGGCATGGGCGCAGGTGGAAAACCAGCTCCAGCGGCGCTACGATCTGATCCCCAACTACGTGGAAACGGTCAAGGGTTACGCCAGCCATGAAAAAGAGGTGCTGCTGCAGGTTGCCGAGGCCCGCGCAAAGGTGGGGGGCGCCGCCACTGTCAACGAAAAGATCGAGGCCAACAACCGGTTGACGTCTGCGCTGGGGCGTCTCCTCTTAGTGGTCGAGCGCTATCCCGACCTCAAGGCCAACGCCAATTTTATCCGTCTGCAGGACGAACTCGCCGGGACGGAAAACCGCATCGCCGTTGAGCGCAGGCGGTTCAATGAGATGGTCAAGACCTATAATATCAAGATACGGCATTTCCCCACAAACATCATCGCCGGCATGTTCGGGTTTGAAAAGGCGACCTTCTTCGAGGTTCCAAAAGAACGGCAGGAAGCGCCCAAGGTCAAATTTTAGTCAGCGCTTTCGGAGGTAATAATTCTCGATCCTGTTCAGGGTGCTGAGATACCGGTCCTGAAATTCGAGTTCGGGGTGATGCGCCAGTTCCTCTTTCAGGGTCTGGATGTAAGGCACGATGTTGAGCCCGTAGCTGTTCTTCCCCAGCCGGTCTGCCTGGTAAACGATGAGAACACAGTAGTAGCTCAGGAGAACCCTCAAACGCAACGGCCGCCGGAACAGATAGGCCCTCCCGCCGGTGGTATTGATAAAAAATCCTGCATACCGATAGGTTACGTCAAATGAGGGCCGTACGTTTCCGGGGTCGGGACACTCCTTCCCCAACATGAGCCACCGGTAAAAGGTCTCCAGATTGAACTCCATGGTGTCGCGTTCGTTTGCGACGATCGTTTTGATGAGGCGCAGGTCTTTCCGGTCCAGGGCGCGGGAGAAAAAGTATATATTCGTTATCAGCGTGGCCGGTTGGATTCCCTCGCCGGCCGGCTGGGGCGGCTGGGCCGCCAGACTTTTGATGACGTGGGCGAAGTAGGGATAGGCGTCCGATTCCAGGTTGAATCGTCTGAAGTATTCTTTCGTGTCCAGGGAGTGAAAGAAGTCCGATAACTGTTCCTGGATGAGGGTGCAGTATTTCCCCCGATCCGGGCCTTTTTCCCGGGCCGGGGGGGCGCTGTCCGCTTTCACGAACAGCTCCTCCATCGGTCCCTGGGCGGCCACTTCGGATGCCAGGGAATTATTCTCTTTCAGAACCGGATAGGTCTCAGGGCCTGAGTTCTCTTTTACAGCGGCTTCAGGTAAAGCCGGTTGCTGCACCCCGGGCCGGGGCACGGATGTGTCGCCGTTTTCACCTCGGGTCTCTGGCTCCCTGCCGGTCCTGGTTTCAGCCCCCCGGACACCCTCGGAGATGTCTGCTTTCCGGTCAGGTGCTATCTCTCTGGCGACCAGTGCCTTCTCGGTCTCCGGTCCGGTTTTCGCGTACCAGTAGTACCCGAGGGCTCCCAATATCACAAGGGCCGGAACGATCCACCACCCGATGCGGCTTCCAGTCTTCTTGCCCATGCCGTCTTCTCCTGCACGTCATTTGGTTTATAAAAGGCGCAAGGCATTTAAGCTGGTAAGCTGATAAGCTGTTGCGTCCCGCTGGAAAGCGGGATTGAGCTGTTCGGCGGTCAGCTTGCGAGCTTATCAGCCATCAGCCATCCGGTACTTCTCCTGCCCCTCCTGATAGAGATCGTTTCCGAGGGTGTCATTGACCACAACAACCGGCAGTCTTTCCACCTTCAGTTCCCGGATCGCCTCCGGTCCCAGCTCTTCATAAGCCACCACCCGGGCGGCCTTGACGGCCTTTGCCATCAACGCGCCTGCGCCGCCGATAGCGGCCATGTAAACGCCCTTGTACCTGACCATGGCCTCGATGACCTCTTTCGAACGTTTTCCCTTGCCGATCATTCCCCTGAGGCCCAGTTCAAGGAGTCTGGGTGCAAACGGATCCATCCGGTAGCTGGTGGTAGGCCCCGCCGACCCGATCACCCGGCCCGGCGGAGCGGGTGACGGTCCCACGTAATAGATGACCTGTCCTTCGATCGGGATGGGCAACTCCGTGCCGGCATCTATCAGTTCCAGGAGTCTCCGGTGGGCCGCATCTCTGGCCGTGTACACGATGCCTGTGATGGTGACGCGGTCCCCGGCCCTGAGGGATTCAACATCACCCACAGACAGGGGGGTTGTCAGATGGCATTCGGTATCCATACGCTTCTCCTTCAGACCATGTTGTCATTTTTCTGAACCCTGAAAGCACCCCGGACCGCCCAAAATCAGGGCACGTAACGGTAAGGCCTCAGAGGACGATCTCCACATGCCGGCTGGCGTGACACTGGATATTGACAGCCAGGGGCAGACTGGCGATATGGCAGGGCATCGTCAGGATATGAACTGCCAGGGATGTCACCCTGCCGCCGAGTCCCTGGGGGCCGACGCCCGTCCTGTTAATCGCTGTCAGGAGTTCTTCTTCCATCCGGGCCAGCCGGGCATCGGGGTTGGGGGTCCCCAGGGTCCTGAGCAGGGATTTCTTGGCCAGGATCGCCGACTGTTCGAAATTTCCCCCGATACCTACGCCGATAATGGTCGGCGGGCAGGGATTGGGGCCTGCATCGGCCACGGTCTGTACGATTTTTTCCTTGATCCCGGGCCAGCCGGCCGCAGGGGGGAGCATGAACAGGCGGCTCATGTTTTCGCTTCCCCCGCCCTTGGGGACGACCCAGATCCTGAGTCGGTCGCCGGGGACCAGATTCAGGTGCACAATAATCGGGGTGTTGTCTCCGGTATTCTCTCGTGTAAAAGGATCGCAGACGGATTTGCGGAGAAATCCTTCCTGGTAGCCCTCCCTGATCCCCTCTTCAAGGGCCTGGATCAGGTCGCCTGTTAGCGAGACCGATTGACCCAGTTCCACAAAGAGAACGGCGACCCCCGTGTCCTGGCATATGGGAATCTTCTCATCCCTGGCTATCCCGGCGTTTTCGAGCAGTTTTGCCAGGATGTCCTTTCCAACGTCCGATTCCTCATATTCCGCTGCCCGCTGCAGGGCCTCTACGACGTCGGCGCCCAATTCAATATTGGCCCGGATGGCCGCGTCTCTGACCGCGTCCACAATGGCCTGTGTGGGTATCTCTCGCATGGAATCCTCCGAATCGAGGTTCGTATTCCTTTGGCAAATAAGGAAAAATAGAATACATATATAGATATATAGAAAAAGCTGAGTTAAAATGCAAACAAAATGATGGCGAGGGGTGGGTTCAAAACCCGGAAGCCACGAATGTCTATGGAGAGAGGCTTCATTCGAATTGCCGTGCATCATGTCGTGGATTGACAATTTTTCCGGGTTGTGTTATCTGACTAAGTTAATCCTAAATGTGAGAGCCCTATTCGATTTAATGCCAATATTGTAACCCTTTAGCTTTTTGATTGAATGGTTCGCAACAGGGTCGGCCCATGGGGCGCCTTTTTCAAGGGCTGCATACTCTTTCCGTCGCTCGTGCGAACGGCAGCATGTGCGGCGAAATCCGGCCGGTTCCAGCGCCGGGTGTGTCCTTTCACGGGACGGTCGATCCAGCTGCCTCTGAACAACGGGTTTGCCCATCCAAAAGGGCCGGTCCCGGGCGCTGCGGTCCCTCATGGATGCCGCCCTTGAAAAAGGCGCCCCATGGACCTCCTGCCATGTTTTCAGATGGCTGAAGTGTTACCCAATATTTTATAAGTCCCCGGAAAATGAATGAAGGAATTTCATGCCGGGAAAAGGTTGCATTCACCATGGGCATACTTCGAAAACATCTTGGCGCCTTTGTCGGGCTGTGCATCACGATTCTCTTTTTGTCCCTGTCCGTTTTCAGGCCCGGGATTCTGGAGAGACTGGATCTGAAGTTCTATGATCTGATGATGGATTTCAGGGACAGTCCATCTGGCGCGGCGGATATCCTGCTTGTACAGATTGACGACCCGTCTATCAGGGCGATCGGGCCCTGGCCATGGTCGCGTGCCCTTTTGGCTCAGGGCCTGAGGAAAATCAGCGAGGGCGGCCCGAAGGCTATCGGGTTTGACGTCATCCTGCCGGGGACGGAGGTCGATACGGCAGTCGCCGGTGAATTCAAGGGCCTTGAGGAACTGTTCACAAAAACCGTTCTGGATAAGGCCGGGGAAGCGGGGAATAATTTCCTTGAGGCAATGGCCAGGACGAGAAGCCGGCTCCAGACCGACAGGATATTGTCCGAGACGATCCGTGAGGCCGGCAACGTGGTGATCCCCGTATCTGCCGAGGCATCCGAGGCGATTGAAAATCAGATACAGCAGGGAAAGGGCCCGGGAGGCTTTGGCCGCAAGGAGAGCTCTTGTGACGCGGACGGGGTCTCGAGAAGAGAAAAGCTGCTGTACCGGAATCACGAGGTCTATCTCCCTTCCTATGCGCTGGCCCTGACAATCCGTTCTCTGGGTCTCCAGCCGGACGCCGTCAAAAGGTCGGGCACAGTGCTGCATATCGGCTCCCTCCAGATCCCGACCGACCCATCATTCGCCATGTTGATCAACTTCAGAGGACCTCCGGGGTCGTTCAAGGCCTGCTCCTTTTCCGATGTGATTGACGGCAGAACGCCGGCAGGCGCCTTTAAGGGCGCGGTCGTCCTGATGAATATCTCAGCAGCCGGGTATGGCGATACCGTCGAGGCCCCGACGGGATCTCGGATGGCGGAAGGAGAACTTACCGCCAACATCATCGACACCATCACCGGCAGGGCGTTTATCCGGCAGCCTCGCTGGGGTTTTTATGCATCCCTCCTTGCCGTGCTCGCCATCGGACTGCTGATTGCCTTTGTCCTGCCGGGGACAGGACGCCTGGTATCGGGGATTGTCTGCCTTACGCTCTTTCTGGCCCTGGGAGGGGCTGCCATATGGATCTTCGCGTCCAGAGGTCTCTGGGTTCCGGCGGCTTCTCCCATGCTGCAGCTTGTTTTCGGATATGCCGGCGTGCTGGCCTTGAAACGGCATCCACCTGAAACCCGAAAAGAAAAGACGGCGTCTGTCTCGCCGGAAACAAACCGTCTGCTTGCCATGACCTTCTATCAGGAAGGGATGCTCGATATGGCATTCGACAAACTGCGCCTTGTTCCGGTGGATGAGGAGGCGAAAAAGACCCTGTACGCGATCGCTCTGGATTATGAAAAGAGAAAGCAGTTCAGCAAGGCGGTCGCCGTGTACGAATACATAGAGGCGCACGACAGCCGGTACAGGGATATCCAGAAAAGAAAACGAAACCTGATGACATCCAGTGGAACCATGGTGCTGGGCGACAGCTCGTCCGGAGATGGAATCCCCGGTCATGGGATCCGGCCGCCTGAAACACTCGGCAGGTACACGATCGTAAGGGAAATCGGCAAGGGCGCCATGGGCAAGGTCTACCTTGGCAAAGACCCTCGCATCAATCGGACGACCGCCATCAAGACCTTTCAATTCTCGGATGACCTGGAACCCGAAGAAGTGCAAAAGATGAAGGCCACTTTCTTCCGGGAGGCGGAAAGCGCCGGGACCCTGTCCCACCCCAATATCGTCACGATTTATGATGCGGGCGAGGAGGAAGGTCTCGCCTATATTGCCATGGAATACCTGAGGGGAGACAGCCTCGATAAATTCATACGGAAAGAGGCCCTCCTGCCTGTCCGGAAGGTCATCGATTATGTGGCGGATGTTGCAGATGCCCTTCATTATGCCCATGAGAAAGGAATTGTCCACAGGGACATCAAGCCCGCCAACGTCATGCTCCAGAGCGATGGAAAAATAAAGATCACCGATTTCGGGATCGCCCGGATATCCGCCACGTCTCAAACCCAGACCGGCGTCGTCAAGGGCACGCCGTTCTATATGTCGCCCGAGCAGTTCTCCGGTGAAAAAGTCGATGGGAGATCCGATATTTTTTCACTGGGGGTCATGCTGTTTCAGCTTCTGACCGGCACGCTTCCATTTTCCGGGAAAACGCCGGTTGAACTGATGCAGAAGATCATGAAAGAACCGCACCCTGACCCGAGGGAATTCAATCCGAAGACACTCGCTCCTTTGGTCAAGATCATCGACAAGGCCCTCGAGAAAGATCGTGACAGGCGATATCAGGATGCATCCCGGATGGCGGCCCACTTGAGAGAACTTGGAAAGAGGATCGATCAGGCCATTGCAAAATGGCGCGCAAACAGGAAAACCGCATAGACAACCACCGATCCGAAACACCTTGACCCTCACGATTCTCCAGGGATCGGCTGCGTCCATGGTCGGGGAGGGCATCCAGCATAAGAGGAGGCAGGGATCCTGACAGATGTCGCCGGCATTCATGCGATCGAGGCGGAATCAGGCCCCGGGTGACGGCGCGCGGCAAAGAGGATTGATCTCTTGAAAGAAATGCGTTAGCATCGAGACAGATGCAGGGTTTCCCGCTGAAGCGGGGCAGGGTACTTATTATTATGGTTCTGTTTTCCGTATTTTCGCGGTCCTGCAGGCAACGGCGCCGCGGCAGACCCGTCCGTCGGGGATTTACTTACCAGACATGGCAGAAATAGAATCAGCCGGCATTACGGATGTGGGCAGAAAGAGAAAGGGCAACGAAGATTCCCTGTTTCTCGATGATGCCCTGGGCCTCTATATTGTTGCCGACGGCATGGGCGGGCACCAGGCCGGCGAGGTCGCCAGCAGAGTGGTGGTCGATACCGTTCGGGACTATATGGCAAGATTCAAGGGGGGCGCCGTGGCCGAGGAATTGGCCGATTCCGACGAAACCCTGTCAAGAGAGGCAAACCGGCTCCTTTCAGGGATTCTTCTGGCCAATCGCGGCATATACCGTTTATCCAGGAGCAAGCTCGCTTACCGGGGGATGGGTTCCACGGTGTCCGCTTTGTATCTGACCGGCGAAACACTTACAGCGGCCAATGTGGGCGACAGCCCCATATTCCTGATACATGACGGGAGCATCGAGTTATTATCCGTTATTCACACGGTATTTGCGGAGCACGCGGCCCTGGATCCGGCCGGCGCCAAAAGGCTGGGACCCCGGTTTAAACATATGCTCACGCGCGCCATCGGCGTAACGGATACCGTGGAGCCGGATATCTGTGAGATCCAGCTGTTCGAAGGCGACACTCTCGCCATCTGCTCCGACGGCTTGACCGACAAGGTCTCCCCGGAGGAGATTTTGCATATCCTCAATCGAGAACGGCCTGAGAAGGCCTGCCATCTGCTGGTGGACATGGCGAATGAACGCGGAGGAGACGATAACATCAGCGTGATTGCGATCAAGGTGAAATCCCTCAAGCGCGAAAGGTCCGGAATCATGGGAATGATCTCACAACTCATCGACTGGTTATCCAAATTTCCTTTAAGACATAAACCTTAAAGTGAGGTGACTGCCATGCCAACGTTAACGCTGCGATACAAGGAAACCACCCTTAAGGAATACGATCTTCCAACGGACAGGGCTGTGACGATCGGCCGGCGCGAGGGCAATGATGTTGTCATAGAAAACCTGGCCGTGTCCGGACAGCATGCCAAAATAGACTATACGGAAAACGGATTCCTCCTTACCGATCTCAAGAGCACCAACGGCACTTTTGTAAACGAGGAGCTTGTGTCCACCCACTGGCTAAAGCACGACGACGTCATCATCATCGGCAAGCACACCCTTGTTTTCGCTTATGGGGAAGGAGAGCCCCGGCCTGAAAGCGTGCCCGACGGCATGGACCAGACAATGATCATGGATACGGACGTATACCGTTCGCTCCTGTCCAGGAATATACCCGCGCCCGCTGTCCAGCCCGCTGCGCCGGAGCCCTCGGGCACCCTCTCGTTTCTGGCCGGAGGCGAGGGGGATGTGGGGCTTTCAAAGAAGCTGACAAAAATCGGCAAGGATCCGTCCTGCGACATCGTGATCGGCGGCTTTACGGTCGGGAAAATAGCGGCTACAATCAGCAGGAGGCCTGCAGGGTATTACCTGAGCTATGTGAGCGGCATGGCCAAACCGAAGATCAACGGTCAGGCCGTCAGGGAGTCTGCCAAGCTGAACGAATTTGATGTCATTGAAATCGGTCCTTTCAAGGCTGAATTCATTCTGGAGAAATAGGCGATCCGGTTTATGAGGAATAGAAGATGATGGATTCCGTTCAGACGGAATTGCCGAGTGATATTCATGACGTTAAAGCGATCGGACGCTACGAGATTCTACGCAAGCTGGGACAGGGAAGTTCGGGCATCGTTTTTCTGGCAAAGGACCCTTATATCGAAAGAAATCTGGCGCTCAAGATTTACCGCCCTGCCTCCGATCCCGCCCGCAAAAAATTCTTTGTGGAGGCCCAATCCGCCGGCAGACTGAACCACGCCAATATCGTCACCATTTACGATGCGGGCATGCATGGGGACTTCTGTTACCTGGCAATGGAATACATCAAAGGCCTCACCCTTTCCAAATTCTGCTCCAAGGGCGCACTGCTGCCCCTGCCCGAGGCACTCAAGATCGTTCTCAAGGTTTGCCTCGGGCTGGATTACGCCCACAAACAGGGCATCATCCATCGTGACATAAAACCGTCAAATATCCTGATCGATAAACACATGTCTCCGAAGATTTCGGATTTCGGCATTGCCAGAGCCCCTGAACAGGCGCCGGAATTGGGCCTCTTCGGGACGCCCAGCTATATGTCGCCCGAACAGTTGAATGAGCATGAGGTCGGTCCACAGGGAGACATATTTTCGTTGGGATGTGTTTTTTACGAGCTTTTGACAGGCAAAAAGGCCTTCTTTGGCGACAACAACTTCATCACGATATACAAGGTCATGAACGAAGAGCCTGTCCCTGTGTCCGCCCTTCGGCCGGACCTGCCCGGAGAGCTTGAAGCGATCACCGGAAAGGCGCTGAAAAAGATTCCCGGTGAACGCTATCGGGACTGCATGGAATTCGCACATCATCTCAGGGAGATCCTGCTCGGATTAAGCGGGAGCAAGAAGAAATCAGGCCAGGCATTCGTCGATTTTGTACAAAACATACCCTTCTTTCGTAATTTTACCAGACCACAGGTCGAAACACTCCTTTCCTCGGCCCGGATTTTCGACGCTCCCAAGGGAAAGGAAATCATTAATGAGGGAAATATCGACAGCAGCTTTTTCATCGTTTTGAGCGGGAGATGCAAGGTGAGAAAAAATGAACGCGACATCGCGTTCATCGAGGGCGGAGAATGTTTTGGAGAGATGGCCCATCTGGCAGGCCGGCCCAGAACCGCGTCGATCATAACGGAAACAGCCTGTCTCTTCATCGAATTCAGCGCCATCCTGATGGAAAAACTGCCGGAATCCGTTCAGTTGATTTTTTATAAGAACTTTGCCAGGACGTTAGCGGAACGACTTGGAAGAACCTCCAAAAAAGAGTAGATGGTTCGGCCGTGGCACGATTACTTAAGTCCGGAACCGATCGCCTGTGAGGTTTCGTCCCGACGCAACTCCCTGAAGCTTTGCAGCCCGCCCTGAACGGGGAAGCCTTGAATGATGAGAATTCTTCTGACCAACGACGACGGAATCCATGCGCCCGGGCTATTTGCGCTCTACGACGCCCTGAGATCGGACCACGAGATCCATATCGTGGCCCCTGAAACAGAGATGAGCGCCGTGGGACACGCCATCACACTCAGCTCGCCCATCCGGGTCCACGAGGTCCGGAAGAACGGCCGGTTTTTCGGGCATGCGGTAAACGGCACCCCGGCCGACTGCATCAAGATCGCGGTGCAGGAACTTCTGGACATCCGGCCGGACGTGGTCCTGTCCGGGATCAACGTGGGCGCCAACGTAGGCGTCAACGTCCTCTATTCGGGAACGGTTTCCGCGGCGACCGAAGGGGCCTTCCTGGGCATCCGTTCAGCGGCCATCTCCCTTGCCGCCCTGAAAAACCCCGACTTCCGGTTTGCAGCCCGTTTCAGCAGGGAGATCATCCGGTTTATGACGGAGACCGCCCTGAGAGAGGGGACCGCCCTGAATGTCAACATCCCGGCCGTGCCGCCTGAAGAGATCCGGGGCGTGGTCCTGGCGAGGCAGGGGACCTCCCGGCTTGAAGAGCGGTTCGAACGGCGCAGCGACCCGAGGGGGAATGTGTACTACTGGCTCATGGGCGAGACATTCATTGAAAACGGAAGTGCGAGCCATGATGCCGTCGCCCTGAAGCAGAACAAGATCAGCATTACCCCCATTCACTGCGATCTCACCTGCGAAAAAGAGCTGAAGCGGCTGGGGCGGTTCCCCCTGCCGATGGCGCAAGGCTGTTGAGTTCATGAGCTTATCAGCCATGAGCTGTTACACCTTGACATTCGGGTGTCCTGTGTGTTATGAGCCTGGAGCAAATCGGGAATGCAGGTTTGATTTCAGGGCAATTCAGAATGGATTGACCGGGAAAGGAGGTGAATGGGCAACGAAGGCACGGCGATCCGCGTCGCCGGAAGATCTATTTTCAATTCCAGAGCACTTTCTGTCGGACAGGGCGTAATGATCAGGCATAAGTTCCACCATAGAACATTCGTTTTGGCGTTTATCTGGCTTCTTGGATGAATTTTCAACTCGAGACATTGTGAATGGTCCGGAATGATGCTGACGACGGTGCATTTACGCGAAGACTGAACGCCTGGGCGGCTTCACCCGCATGCGACGACGCTCCAGTTCAAGCGGCTTCCTATCGACGAATCCACCGCCTCAGTGTCCGGTACGCCGGGCAGGCATATTCCACCCAATTCTTTAATAACACTACGCAACAGATATAGATACCGTGTACAGATGTGAATGTGGATTCAGGGCGTGCCGCCCCTGCCGGCATCCTGCCGGGCGGGCGCGCGTCATGTGAGCCGGTCATCGGCCGTGCTGCGGGTCCCGGCTCGAACGGGAGGAGGAGCATCATGAATTCATTATGGGTCTTGTTATGGTGGGTCGTCATTGTTGTTCTGGGCTACTGGGTATATGCCCGGCATGTGGCCAAGTCCATTTTTGAGGTGGACGGCAATCGGGCAACGCCTGCAAAGATGTACATGGACGGTGTTGATTTCATGCCCACCAACAAAAATGTCTTGTACGGATTCCAGCTCAATTCGATTGCCGGAGCTGCGCCGATCATCGGTCCGATCGTGGCACTTCAGTGGGGCTGGCTCCCGGCCCTCCTGTGGCTGGGACTGGGAGTTTTCTTCATCGGATGGCTGCACGATTTCTCCAGCGCCATGGTTTCCATCCGCAACGACGGAGAGACCTTCGGGGCCATCAGCTACAAGCTGATTTCGCCCAGGGCGAGAAAAATCCTCCTTACCTTCGTCTATTTTTATCTTCTGCTGATAGCGTGCGCCTTCGGGCACGTCATTACAAGCGGGGTCAGCGGCAATGCAGCCCTTCCCCTTCCTCTGCTGGTGGTCATCGGCGTCGCCTTTCTGGTGGGGCATATGATCTACAAGGCGAAGACGAACATCATCGTCACCACGATTGTGGCGATCGTGCTCATCTTCTTTTCCATCTGGGTAGGAACGGCTGTCAACCTGAAATTCTCTTACAATACCATACTGGTCTGCGTCCTGATCTTCGGCTACTTCAGCTCCATTATGCCGGTATGGCGTTTTATCCAGCCCTATAACTATGCATCGGTGTATGTGGTCTATTTCGGGATCATCGCAGGAGTCATCGGCATCATCATCGGGCACAAGCCGATGACCCTCCCGGCCTTCACCAGTTGGGGCACGGCTGTGGGACCTCTGTGGCCCCTTTTGTTTGTGACGATTGCGTGCGGCGCCATATCGGGCTGGCACAGCCTGGTATCCAGCACCGCTACATCGAGACAGATCGAAAACGAGCTGGACATCCGGCCGGTGACCGGGGGCGCCATGTTTGCGGAGTTTACCATCTCCATTATCGCCGTTATCGTCTGCGCAACGGCCTTTTCCGATTCAGCGGCCTACATGGCCCAGGTCAAGAATCCGGTGGGGATCTTTGTCGGCGGGCTTGGCGGGGCCATGACGGCCATCGGGATCCCGGTCAGTTACGCCAAGGCAACAGCCGGGATGATGATCATCATCCTGGCCCTGACCATCGTCAACCTGGTGTTCCGATTCATGAAGGTGGCAACGGCTGAACTGATGGGCGATGCCGTCGGAATTTCCAAGAACCCCCACGTGGCCACCATTGTGGCGCTGATCATCACCTTCGTCCTGATCAAGACCGGGACATGGCTGTATATCTGGGTCCTGTTCGGCGGAGCCAATCAGCTGATGGCGTCGCTTGCACTGCTCCTGGTCACCCTCTACCTGGTCCAGAAATCCAAGAACTACAAGGTGGCGATCTACCCGATGTTCTTCATGTATGCCACCACCGTATGCGCCCTGATCTACATGGCCTTTTTCAAGCTCATTCCGGGCGCGCTTGCAGGGAAGAAGGTATTCGGAAACTCCTTTGCCGCTGCGGTGGCCATCCTGCTCGTTATACTGGCACTGATTCTCGCCTATGACGGCTGGAAGGCCTTTCAGCGTTACCGGGCCGGTGAAGCGGCAGCACCGGCCGAGGCTGCGAAGGCCCGGGCGTGATGCATAACCTGCGGCCGGCCCGGTCGAAATACGCCGGGCCGGCCGGTTCATCGAGGGACAAAGGGTAAGGAGCGATTGAACAAGGCGTTTTCCTGGATCAGGGCGGTTGGGGGGTACCTGAACGGTTTTTTCCTGTACGGCCTCATGAGAGGGGTGCATGAGAAAAGACAGGGTCTGGATATGCTCCTGATGACGTCGGTCCTGGCGAGGACTATAGGGTTCCCGCACCTCTTCAACTACTACCACCTGAGGCTCATCCCGTTTTACATGAGAGCCCTGGGTCCGTGGAAGCGAAATGTCCTGAGGGAACGGGACCTCTTTGACCGGATGAACGACGGATAGCTCATGGCTCATGGCTGGTAAGCTCATAAGCGGGTAAGCTGATAAGCGCATACGCGCATATGGACTTGGGCTCAACAGCTCAATCCCGCTTTCCAGCGGGACGCAAAGGTGTAACGCCTTACGGCTGACGCCTATTTCAGCGAGGTATGGATATGACAAAAAGCGACAATGAAGAAATGAAGAAGAAAAAGAGGGGAGGGGTTGTAGGGTTTGTCAGGGATTTCACGTATGGCATGGCAACCCACGGCATGGCAAGACAGGCCCTCAAGACGCGCTCCAGCATGGAGCACCTCTTTATCCTGATTACCATGGGCGACATGTTGGGGGTCCCCATCCTTCCCCCCTATTACTCCCTCCGGCTTCTACCGCATGTGGTGCCTCAGATCACGACCTGGAAGCGACGCATGCTGAGAGAAAAGGATTTTGTGGACAGCATGTATTGAACACGGCAGGGGGTTTTTCGGGGACGGCCCCCCATGGGGATGCGTTTTATTTTCATACTGCCTTCGCCCCGATAAGGAGGAATTATGTCTCTTGCTGACATCTTCGAGAAGTATCCTGACAGGCAGTACCTGATGTATGGCGGGAAGGGAGGCCTGGGCAAGACCACCTTTTCGGCGGCAACGGCCTACTACCTGGCAAAAAAGGGAAAAAAGGTACTGGTCTTCTCGGTGGATCCCCAGGCCTCTCTGAGCGACATCTTTGAAAAGGATATCTTTGGCCGGGGAAATGTCGAGATCCTTCCGAACCTGTTTGCCTGCGAGGTGGATGCGGATCAGCGGGTCAGGGACTACCAGGAGGAAATCCGGCAGAAGATCAAAGACATGTACGGGATGAAGGAGATCCCTGAAGAGATCGAGAGCTATATCCGGGCGTCTTCAGCAGAGCCTGCCATGGAGGAAAGCGCTATTTTCGATGCGGTGGTCGACATTGTCGTCAAAGGGGATTTCGATTACTACATCTATGACCTGGTGCCTTTGGGACACGCCCTTTACTACCTGAGCATGGCATCCATCTATGACGCATGGCTGGAGAAGATCACCGGCCTCAGGGAACAGATGCGTGAATACGACAAGGCCATTGCCGCCATGAAACGGGAAGACGATACGGAGCAGGACGAGATCTACAACGAGCTGATGTATATCAAGGAACGGATCGGGGCTTCTTCCAAGATCATGACCGACACCCGGAAGACCGCCTTTTTCTTTGTGCTGACCCCTGAGGAGATGATCATATCGGATACGGAAAAGGCTGCCGGGCTTTTCGCCAAATATGACGTTCCCCTTGCAGGATATGTGGTCAACCGGGTCATCGACAGGGCCTTGTTGAACGAGAACATCCCCCCCTATCTCAGAAACCGGATCGAGATGCAGGCCGGGGCGCTCAAGATGATAGACAGTAAACTAGGTGCATCTGTTCTCGCAAGGGTCCCGGAGTTTGATTCCGAGATTAAGGGCCTGGATACCATCAGGGCCCTTGCGGAAGTGATGTTTGAGGAGAAGCTGTCATGAAAAATACGATGGAGGCGTTTTTCGAGGAATACCCTGAGATGCGGTACATCTATTTCGGGGGCAAAGGCGGTGTCGGCAAGACTGTCGTGGCGGCCGCGGTGGCCCTGTGGATGGCCAGGCAGGGGAAGCGGACCCTTCTGGCGTCCACGAATCCGGTTCACAGTCTGTCCAACCTGTTCCAGATGGATGTCTTCGGCAAGCCGGTCTTAATACCCGGCACAGACACCCTCTACGTCCAGGAGATCGATACCCGGGAGACCATTGCGAAATCCAAGACAGAGATCCGGGAGAAGATCGGCTGGTTCCTCAAGTTTGCAGATATCCCCACCAAGGCTGATGACTTCATCGAGTCGGCCACCATGAATCCGGCCTTTGAAGAATCGGCCATGTTCGAGAATATGATCAACATCATATTTGACGGCGCATTCGAGTTCTATGTGTTTGACACGGCCCCCACGGCCAACGCGAGAAGGCTGCTGGGCATGTCGAAGGTCTATACCCTCTGGGTAGACAAAATGATGAAGAGTCGCGATGAAGCCAAAAGCATGCGGTTGAGTCTGTCGTTCAGGAAAAAGAAGGTGGAGGAGGAAGAGGACCCCCTCCTGGACTACCTGACGACCTTCCGGGACCGGATTGAGCAGATGCGGGTCATTCTGACCGACAGGGAAAAGAGCGCCTTCTTTTTCGTCACGCTCCTTGAATCGCTCCCCATTGCCGTGATCCGGCGGTTTATCGGGTGGTTCCAGGATTTCGGCATACCGATCGGCGGCGTCATCATCAACCAGGTCATCGACAAATCAGAGGTGGTAGACGCGTCCGCGGAATTCATTCGAAACCGCGTCCGGATGCAGGACCGGTACAAGGAGGAGGTCTACAATCTGTTCGAAAATGTCCGTGGTGAAATCCCCCTTTTTGAAAAGGAGGTCAGGGGCATGGACATGGTGGGCAGGCTCTCGCAGGCGCTTTTCCCGAGGTAAGGCGGAAAAAGGCGTCAGGCGCTAAAAGGCTCAAGGCGCTTGAGTCCCGCTGAAAAGCGGGACTGAGCTGTTGAACTGTTGAGTTACTGAGCGGGTGAGTGCTGCCGGCAGCGGGATTAAGCTGTTGAACGTGCCAGCTTTGGGGCTTAACAGCTATTAGCCATCCGCTATCCAGCATCCAGTACCCAGCATCCAGCATCCAGCTCCAGTACCCAGCTACCAGCGTTGGTGGATACGGCCGTCGATGATGGCCTCCAATTCCTGGTAATCCCAGCCGATATAGGTCTTTTTCCTGTCAACGATAAAGGCCGGAAACCGGAAGACCCGGTGCCTCAGCTGCTTCCAGAGGCCGACGGGCGACTGGGCGTCGATGATGGCGATCCGTACGCGGTGCCGGTAAAGACGGACGATCTGTTCGACCCATTGTGTCAGATAATCGATGGCATCCTTCCAGTCATCGGGATATTCATTTACAGATGCGCTGCGGTACCTGCGGGTCAATCCCAGAGAATCGGAGACAAGGCCGTATCCCCGGGAACCCAGTTCCATGGTGGAAAGCATCGGTGCAACGATTTCAACGAGTATGGTGTTCATGGCGTGTGACGTCTTCTCAAAAATATGCCAAATGGTTTCAGAGAAAAAGGCCTCTGCTTCAGAGGCCTTTTTCCTTCATGGAAAATACGGTCCGGGAAAGCCCCGGGCCCTATGTCTCATTCGAAGCGGCTTCCTGTTCGGGACCTGCGCCCTCTGAGGCCATTCGCCTGTACGACTCGTACCGCTCCCGCATGTCGGCCTCGGCCTTCTGAAAAAGGGCATCCGCTTTTTCGGGAAAAGTCCGGGTCAGGGATGAATAGCGGACCTCGCCCATGAGGAATTCCCTGAAATCGCCCTTGGGTTCCCTGGAGTCCAGGATCAGCGGGTTCTTGCCCTCGTCCTTGAGCCTCGGATCGTAGCGGTAGAGGATCCAGTAGCCCGCTTCAACGGCCCTCTTCTCCTCTTCCTGGCTCAAGCCCATATTGATGCCGTGATTGATGCAGGGGGCATAGGCGATGATCAGGGAGGGTCCGCGGTAGCTTTCCGCTTCCCGGACGGCCTTGAGCAATTGATTTTTGTTGGCCCCCATGGCCACCGATGCCACATAGACATATCCGTACGTCATGGCCATCTGGCCCAGGTCCTTTTTCCGGGTCGGTTTGCCGCCGGCCGCAAACTTGGCCACGGCCCCGGTGGGTGTTGCCTTGGAAGACTGGCCCCCGGTATTGGAATAGACCTCGGTGTCCAGCACCAGGATGTTGACATCATGGCCCGAAGCGATGACATGATCAAGGCCCCCGTAACCGATGTCATAGGCCCATCCATCTCCGCCGATGATCCAGATCGATTTTTTGGTGAGGTAGTCTCTCCTGTCCAGGATCTCCACGAGCAGCGGGTTCACCCCCTCACGCGTATCCGTCATCTCCGATTGGATCAGATCCACCAGCCGGCGGCCCGCCTCCTTTGACGCATCACCGTCCTCCATTCGGTCCAGCCAGTCCTTCATGGCGTCCTGAAGTTCCGTCGATATCCCGGTCGCCATGGCCTCGCGGACCAGGTCGGCTAATCTGGCGCGCCGCTGGCTGACCGCCAGTTCCATGCCGAACCCATACTCGGCATTGTCCTCGAACAGGGAATTGGCCCATGCCGGACCATGTCCCTCCTCATTGACCGTATACGGGCATACCGGGGCCGAACCGCCATAGATGGACGAGCATCCGGTGGCGTTGGCGATCATCATCCGGTCGCCGAACAACTGGGTGACGAGCTTGACATAGGGGGTTTCGCCGCACCCCGGACAGGCCCCTGAAAATTCGAACAGAGGCTGCCGGAACTGGCAACCCTTCACCGACGTGGCAGGCATCACATCGTCCAGTACGGGAAGCGTTGTGGAAAAGGCGTGGTTGGCGACCTGTACGTCCTTCTGGGTATTAAACGGCTTCATGATGAGGGCCTTTTGCTTGGCCGGGCAGACCTGGGCGCAGTTGCCGCACCCGGTGCAGTCGAGAGGGCTGATCTGGATGCGGAACCGCAACCCCTTCAGTTCCTTGCCCTTGGCGTCGATGGTCGTAAAGTCGGCCGGGGCGTTTTCAAGGTCCTCCTCCCGTGCCAGTACCGGGCGGATCACCGCATGGGGGCAGACAAAGGCGCACTGGTTGCACTGGATGCAGTTTTCGGTCTGCCACTCCGGCACATTGATGGCAATGCCCCGCTTTTCATAGCGGGTGGTGGAGGTGGGGAAGATCCCGTCCGGGGGCATGGCGCTCACCGGGAGGCTGTCGCCCTGCTGGGCCAGCATGGGCCGCATGACCTCCCTGACAAACTCGGGCTCATCCTTCTCCATATAGGCCTCATGGCCGGCCGTGGCCCAGGCATCGGGGACCTGGATTTTTTCGAGGGCGCCCAGGGTCCTGTCCACGGCATCCACGTTCATCCGGACCACCTTCTCGCCCTTTTTTCCGTAGGTCTTTTTGATGGCTTCCTTGACATAATCAAGGGCCTGCTCAGGTGGAATGACGTTGGCAATCTTGAAAAAGGCCGCCTGCATGATCATGTTGATGCGGCCTCCCAGACCCAGTTCCTCGGCGATCCTGACCGCGTCAATGTTGTAAAACGCAAGCTCCTTCCGGCTGATGATCCTTTTCATGCGGTCCGGGAGCCGCGTTTCCATCTCTTCAATGGTCCAGGGCGAGTTGAGAAGGAACGCTCCGCCCCTGCGTATGCCGTCCAGTATGTCATACTGGTCCACAAATGCCGGATTGTGACACGCAATGAAATCGGAGTGGGTCAGCAGGTAAGGAGACTGGATCCTGTGCGGGGAAAACCTCAGATGCGACATGGTGATCCCCCCGGACTTCTTGGCATCGTAGGCAAAGTATGCCTGGGCGTACATGTCCGTGTTCTCGCCGATGATCTTGATGGAGTTCTTGTTCGCGCCCACCGTGCCGTCCGCGCCCAGGCCCCAGAACTTGCACCGGACCGTCCCCTCCGGCGACGGGTCGATCTCCTCTCCCGGATCAAGGGAAGTGTGGGTCACGTCGTCCACAATGCCCACGGTAAAGTGATTCTTCGGGGCCCTGGACTTGAGGTTGTCGAACACGGCCTTGACCATGGTGGGGGTGAAATCCTTGCTACCGAGCCCGTATCTCCCCCCTGCGATCACCGGGGCGTCGCCCCGCTCCTGGAAGAGGGTGCAGACATCCCGGTAGAGGGGTTCGCCGATGGCTCCCGGCGACTTGGTCCTGTCGAGGACCGCGATGGCCCGCGCCGTTGCCGGGAGGGCCCTCAGAAAATAGTCCGGTGAAAACGGCGTGTAGAGACGCACCTTGATGAGACCGACCCGTTCGTTCCGTGCGGTCAGATAGTTGACCGTCTCCTCGATCACGTCGCAACTGGACGCCATGGAGACGATGACCCTCTCGGCCTCCGGGTCGCCCACATAGTCGAAGACATGGTACGGCCGCCCCACCAGGTCCCCCACCTTCTTCATCTCTTCCTGAACGATGTCCGCGATCGGCTCATAAAAGACGTTGGCGGCCTCCCGGTTCTGGAAAAAGATATCCGGGTTCTGGGCCGTGCCCCTCAGTTGCGGGTATTCAGGATTCATGGCCCGGCTCCTGAAATCCTCGATGGCCTCCCAGTCCACCAGGGAGGCCATGTCGTCATAGTCGATCAGTTCGATCTTCTGGATCTCGTTGGAGGTCCTGAACCCGTCAAAGAAGTGAATGAAGGGGAGACCGGACCGGATGGCTGCCAGGTGGGCCACCAGGGCCAGGTCCATGTTCTCCTGCACGGAGGCGGAGGCGATCATGGAAAACCCGGTCTGCCGGACCGCGTTGATGTCCGAGTGATCCCCGAAGATGGAGAGCGCGTGGGTGGCGATGGTCCTGGCCGAGACATGGAAGACCCCGGGCATGAGTTCTCCCGCGATCTTGTACATGTTGGGGATCATGAGCAGCAAACCCTGGGATGCGGTGAAGGTGGTGGCCAGGGCCCCGGCTGAAAGGGCGCCGTGGACGGCGCCCGCTGCCCCGCCCTCTGACTGCATCTCCACGACCTTGAGGGTCTGACCGAAAATGTTTTTTCTTCCGTGGGCAGCCCATTCGTCTGCGTACTCTCCCATGCTGCTGGAAGGCGTGATCGGATAAATGGCTGCGACATCGCTCATGGCATAGGCCACGTGGGATGTGGCCTCGTTTCCTTCAATCGTTTTCTTGACAGGCATGATAAGGTTCCTTTCTGACAATGTCATTTGGCTGAGACAGGATTGGGGCAACGGTTGTCTTTTCCTGTAAATTGCTGTATCAAGCGGTCGTGGGTAAAAGCTGATCCGCTGATGGCTCGTGGCTCAAGGCTCATGGGTTGAACCTCTGAACCTCTGAACCTCTGAACCTCTGAACCTCTGAACCTCTGAACCTCTGAACCTCTGAACCCGTAAAAGATTACAGAAAATGGAGTTTAGAGATCCGCTTCTATCTTGTCAAGATTTAATGAAAAGGCATTGAAATGAAAAGGGAATATCCTCAACATCCTCTCGGCGGGGCGGCGGTGATCTTCATGATGCATCGGTATGGCCGGCCCGGCGCGATCAGGAGCTTCCCCGGCGGGCCGGGTCTCGACCCTGACCTGATGCCGACTATTCGAAAGGCGGAACAATACCGGGACCTGGCTGACGGCTGATGGTAGAAGCGGAGCCCCGCCCCGCTCCCCGATCCCTGCCCCCTGCTCGTACCGCCTCAATCAATCACATGCAGGAATCGCTTCCAGTTGGGCCATGACCAGTAGATGATGAAGGCCTTTCCCTTGACATCTTCCATGGGGACAAATCCCCAGAATCTGCTGTCGTAGCTGTGATTGCGGTTGTCTCCCATGACAAACAGGCGATCTTCAGGGACCGTGACAGGGCCGAACTGATTTTTTTCCCCCTTCAGGCCGTATGTTTTCCCTGCATCCGAATAATATCCGTGTTCGTCTTTGTAAGGCACGCCATTGACATGGATGGTGTTGCCCGCGATCCTGATCTCATCGCCGGGAAGACCGATCACCCGCTTGATAAAATCCTTGCTCCGGTCCACCGGGTAGATGAAGACGATGACATCATCATGTTTGGGATCGCTGACCGGGATGACGGTCTTGTTGATGAAGGGGATCTTGATGCCATAGAGGAATTTATTGACCAGGATGTGATCTCCCACCAGAAGGGTGGGCTCCATGGAGCCGGAGGGAATCTTGAAGGCCTGCACCACAAAGGTGCGGATAAAAAGCGCCAGGATAACGGCAATGACCGCAGCCTCGGCATATTCACGAAACGTGCTTTTTTTCTTCAGACTGCTCTTTTGATTTTTGATTTTTGATTTGCCTGCTTCCAAAAAGGACCCCCCTGAAATTTTTTCACGGAATTTAATCTTTACCGTCCCTGTTTGTAAAGCGATTTTTCAGAATATTGTTAGAGATGCCGCTGTAGTTTTTTCAGAATTGACCGTAAACCAAATAAACATTGAACATTTCTCGCCACCTCCAACTCGGCCCTTGAAATCGGTTTTCTATTTGGTTACAATTAGGATGTCCTCCGATGCATCGGATCGAAGCGAAACGTTTCAGGGGGGCGTCAGCGCAGCCAATGGACGGGGTGCTGGGCCTGATGAAGAATACAGCCAAGAACCTTACCAACAGAGAAGAAAAGTCAGGATAAGCTATGGACAACCTGGCGGAGGTACCTGACCAAAGGCTGATGAAATCACCAGAGAATATTGAGCATGCCATTTCTTCGATTTGCGCCCGGCACCAAGCTATTATAGTGGCATATCTCTTCGGCTCTGCTGTCAAGGGGAAGGCAGAACCTGCGGATATCGATATTGCTGTGCTTCTTGAGAGGGCACATCTGCAATCTTTTTCAATACTTTCACTCATCTCTGAATTTGAAAAGGCCTTGGGGCGCCCTGTTGATGTGGTCGTTTTGAACCGGGCCAGTGAAATCCTTAAATACGAGGTGCGACGCTCGGGCAAGCTAATATTTGAGCGCTCACCGGATATGCGCAAGAGGGTTGAAATCCAGGGCCGAAAAAGCTACGAGGACTTCTTGAACCTGCACAGGAGATATGTGCGCAAGGTCCTTTATGGTAAGAAAAATGGTTGATCGGATATTATTAGAGCGTATCCTGTCAGAGATCGCTTCAGAAGTTAATGATCTCAAGAATGCGACCGATATCACGTGGAAAGTCTACAGGACAGACAAGAGGGCCCGACGTTTTGTTGAGCGCACCCTGCATATCATTATCGAGGCCTGTATTGATGTTGCCCAGCATATCATCTCTGACGAGAAGATGAGAGAACCTGCCAGTTATCGTGACAGTTTTACCGTCCTGGCGGAAAATGACGTTCTTCAACCGGGTGATCTTGAGAGGTTTGAGAACATGGCGTCTTTTCGCAATCTGCTGGTCCACTATTATGAAAGAGTCGACGATGAAGTCGTGTACGGGATTTTCAAAAAGGAGTTATCCGACTTTGATTTTTTTGTAAAACGAATCGTTGAATACCTGGAACGCATTTATCCCGGGACGCCGGCAAAATCGTAAAAACTCATGCGATGAAGCTGTCAGGCACGTTCTGCACGAGCTTCCCCTATCGTAATATTTTTTTACAGTTTCGCCTGGAAGTGGATAAATAATTAACGGCATTCTCCCTGTCCCGATTGGCCCTTGAAATCGATTTCTTTATGGTTACAATATGATATCCCTTCGCTTTCATAGCCGGCACAAAAGTTGCTTGCAGTATTTGCTAAAACCAGCGATAGACGGGGAACTGAACGTGATCAATACCAGTACCAACAGGCAGGCCGGTTTCACCTTGATAGAAGTGATTATTGTCACCGTCCTTTTTGCGATTATGGCTGCCGTCGCCATCCCGACCTTCATGTCCATGCTCCCGGGCATGCGCCTCAACGGCGCGGCCCGGATGGTTATGGGGGATCTCATGGCGGCGCGGATGAAGGCGGTAAAAGACAACAACCGATACCAGGTCATTTTCAACAACCCTTCTGCAGGCCAATACCAGATTTTCGATGACGACGACAACGATGGCAATGTGGATACAGGCGAGGCGATCACGACCAGGAACATTCAAACCGAGTATTACGACGTGACATTGAGCTCTACAGCCAATCCCATATTCCTTCCGAGGGGGACGGCTACGAATTTCCCAAGCATTACTTTGCAGAATTCCAGCGGGAGCAAGCAGATCACCGTCACGATTGCCGGCCGTGTGAAGATCAGTTGAAACGGGTTCGATGATGAAAATGAAAAAGGCGCATGCGGACATGAACGCAGTCAGGAGCAACGGCTTCACCCTGATCGAGGTCCTGATCGCCATCCTTATCCTCTCCGTCGGCCTTCTGGGTATGGCGGCGCTGACCGCGGGCATCATCAACGGCAACCGGTTCAGCAACGATATGTCCACGGCCACGACACTGGCCCAGGAAAGGATGGAGGAGATCCGAAGGCTGGGGTATTCGGGCATGCCGTCGACAGACACGACAACGACCGAAAATTACAGCACCATTGCCGGCTACCCGGAATACAAAAGAGAAACCCTGACAGATGCTGACGCGCCGGCTCCCGGCATGAAGACCATAACGGTCACGACCTACTGGGCTTCGGATAGCCATCATGTTGAACTGAAGACAATTCTATTGCCATAAGAGGGGATCGATGTGTTGTTCCGCAGAAAACAGGGAACGGGGCTTCAGTCTGGTTGAACTCCTGATTGCCATGGCGCTTGCGCTCATTATTCTGGGGGCCCTGTCCAGTGCCTTTGTCAGCCAGCGTAAATCCTATGCCCTCCAGGAACAGGTCTCCGAGATGATTCAGGGCGCAAGGGCGGCCATGGACATGATGAGCCGGGAAGTCAGGATGGCCGGCTTCGCGCCGACCGGTTTCGATACGAATTTCGAGGCAGGCACGGCAGGGCAGACCGCGCCGATGATGCAGCGAACAGCGCCGGGGTCCGCAAGATTTGTTGGGATCCCTTATAGCGCGACGCAGCTGCAGATCTTTTCGGATTTGAACGGCGATGAGGACACGTCGGATCCAAGCGAAAACATCACCTATACCTATGATGCCGCCAGTAAACAGATCGACCGGAATACGGGGAGCGGCGCCCAGCCGTTTGCCGAAAACATTCAGGCATTCACGTTCCAGTACCTCGACGCCGGCGGCAACACCACCAGCACAACCGGAGATATCCGTCAGATCGACATCACCATAACGGCGAGGACCGGCGCCCCGGACCCCAACTATACGCACCCCACAAACGGAGACGGATACAGGACCTACACCCTGACCTCGCTTGTAACGCCCCCGAATCTGGGCTTTTAGACGGGAGGTTTCAGAAACATGCGAACACCATTACACACGACACTGCGGCTGTGGCTCACGCGATCCCCGGGACGGAACGAAAGCGGCGCTGTCCTTGTGATCAGCCTGATGTTTTTAGCCATTCTGGCGCTGGTGGGGAGCACCGCCGTGCTGATGACCACTACGGATCTGCAGATCGGGGCCAATTACAAGACCGGCGCCCAGGCCACCAATGTGGCCCGGGCCGGCATCGAAGAGGCCCTCTTTCGCCTGGGACTGTATGATGACGGCGGCACAAACGCCCCGCCGACCGGCTCCATGATCAGCATCAACGGCATTCTCAACAACAACGCGGCCATCAGCATTGACCCGAATGGACTGTTGACCGATGGCATTGACAATGACGGAAACGGTGTTACGGATGAAATCGGCGAGTTGAACTACCACGGCGCCTATGATAACCGGAACTGGAAGGCGGTCATCCTGCTGTCCGATACAGCCCCTGCGGGCCTGGTGGGCAATACCACCTTCTACACCAACACGATTCAGCCCTCCACAGACTGGATGGAGTACACGTCCGCAACGGAAGACGGGACGGAATTGACCATTCAATTTCTCAAGGATGCGGGCAACATGGATGGGGACGGCGATACCGACGAGATCGTGTTTTACGACATGGCCCGGGCCAATCCCATGCACGTGGATACGGCGGGAACGCCTGCAAGCGGCCGGCCGATCGTGGTGATCACATGCACGGGCAAGAAAGACGGCGCTGTGGGCAGAATTCAGGTGACTGCCATGAATCAACCCGTGGATATCAAGGGCGAGGCCGCGGTGATGGTCGATCTGATACCCACTTTCCTGGGCAACTCGCTCATCAGCGGGTTTAATCACGACGGATCCGTCACGAAGGCGGACAAACCCAACAACCGGAACTCCTGGGGCACAACCACGCAGTTTTGGGGCAACGGCATCGACAATCACGGGGGCAGTGAAAAGATGGATTGGCCCAATCCAAATACCCCGTATGCGGACGATGATACCCTTTTATTGGGGCCGACCCCGGCCCCGAACAATGAGGAAGAACTGGGGGATAACAAATACCCGGAGGAATACGTGCCTTACGCAGGTTTCCTTGAGACCTCCGGCCATAAGCCCGGGGCCTGGACAACGGTGGACCCCGCAACGGTCGCCGTCATCCCGATAGCGCCGGGCGGCAGCAACGAGGTCTTCGGCGGGAGCGGCGCCTCGGGCACGACGCCCTGGAAGGTGGAAGCGGCGCCTTCCTGGCCGACCCTGGCCGACCTGCTCGGCGTGTCACAGGCAACCCTGGACAAGATTCTCGCGGGCGCCAATGTCACCGAAGCGGACATGGGTGTTTCAGGCCAGTTGAGTGTGCCGGCCCAGGGGGTCATCTATATCAACAACGCCGGCGGTACCGAAGTTAAGATCACCAGTGTTACGCCGGACCACGATAACGGATGGGGCCTCATGTATGTCACGGGCGACGCCCAGTTCCAGGATGTCGGCTTCAAGGGCCTGATCTATATCGAAGGCGACGCGCACATTGCCGCGGGGTACTGGATGGCCGGGCTTATCGCGGTCAAGGGTACGACAACCGGCGACTTCAGCGCGGGCGGGGCCCACTTCCTTTACAGCGCCGACGTCCTGTCAAGCTGGGTGAACCGGGGCATGAAGTTCGTCCCCTTCATGTGGAAAGACGAAAAGGCCGGTTGAGGGCTGTTGTCTTCGGGGCGGCGACCGGTTACTTTTCTGTTCCGGCCTGCTCTTTGTGTTTTCGTTCCAGTTCGGACAGCTTTTTCAATACCTCGCCCATTTCCCACTGTGCCGTCTCCGCGGCGATCCGGTCACCCGAGGCCTTTGCCTGTACGAACCGCTGGCGCACCCTGTAGTATTTCTCCATGAGGGTGCGCTTTTCCGTATCGTATTCCGTCTCCTCAGGCTCGCTGCTTTTGCCGGGCGCCGGTTCCGGCGCCTTTTCCGGAACTTTCTCGACCTTCTCCTGTTCCTTTGAGACCTCCCTCTCCCCGGCCTCTTTGCCGGGCGGCTCCTGCGCGGGGGCTTCCACCTTCTCCCCGGCCTCGGCAGGCGTCACTTTTTTCTCAGGGGGTTCGACGGGGTCTTCCGTCTCCACGATCTCGAGGATGCGGTCTTTTTCAATGCCGATGAGACCGCCGTAGCGCTTGAATTTAATCTGGTCCCCCTCCTCATAGTACTGGTCCGTTACGAACTTCTGTCCGTCCTTGAGATGGATGACATAGCCGGCAAAGACGGTAATGGGGAGGAGCAGACACAGGGCCGCTGCGATGGCTGACAGTGTTCTTTTCATGGGGCACTCCTTATTATTCTCACACAGGCGCGGCCTGGTAAGAAGAGAAAAAGGGTTTTACCGGACAGGCAAAGCCCCGGAGAGGGTGATGCCCGGGCGGACCGGACCGCATTTCGAGCTGCCAAATTTTCTGCCTCTGTGACCACGTTGACGATTGAAGGTGCTTCAACCCCGGCAACCTTTTCAGGGAGATGCTTGACGATGCTGTCATATAAGCCCTTCCAAGTGGGGTTGTCACTTTCAAGCATTCGCAGTTTCCATACTCGCTTCCATTCTTTTATTCTCTCCTCCCAAAGGCGGCCTAACGGCCGCAACCCATCCCGCCAAGGCGGGATTCACACAAAGCCACCAAGGCACAAAGATCTCTTTTGTCCCGAGGCTATTACAGAATAACGGACTACGGCCCGGCAGAGCTTGGTGTTCTGATCCTGAATCTTTCTTCCAGGATCAGAACGAACCCATCAAGACCTCTTCGCGTCCTTGGCGCCTTGGCGGTTCACCAAAACTTCCCCGCAACTTGCGAAGAAGTTACAGACAAAGAGTCTAAGTGCTCTGTGTCATAAATACGGTGACGTATTGCTCACTAATCGTATCTTGATGTTCGCGTTCCTGGATTCCTGCTTCCGCAGGAATGACGAAATTGGCCATGAGAACGCGAGAAGCCGAAAGGGACCCGGTCTCTTCAACAGCCCTCTCATCTGTTGCGTACAAATTTCTCCTTCACCGAACATTTAAACACAGATCGCAAGATAAGGCAACAGGGAGGTGAGGGCACGTCCTTGCTTTCAATTAAAATGATCCCGAAAGGGTCGCCCGATATCTTTCAGAACGCTCAGGGGGCCATTTATGATACCGGATGTCCCCCCATATATTGTTTCGTCCCGGCGAGTAATGCACTATATATAGACAAAAAATATGCATTATCTATAAATTATCTAAAAAAGACATTAATTAATTGACAAATAGCCATATTTATGCTTTACTCCCTGCCGGTGCGGTCGCGTCCACCCATAGCAGGGTCAATACACCGGTTTCCGGGAAGCCGCACTCAGGGACCTTGTGTGTCATGGCCGGCAGGCAGTTCGGCGGAATCGCACTCTAACTTAAGTAAACTCATTGACAAAAAGGTATTTTTATGCTTTACTCCACCCCGGTGCGGTCGGAGTTGCTCTTGCGGGGGTGGTTAACGCACCGATTGCCGAAAACCCGCCTTCGCAGGTCTCGGTTGGCATGCCCATTGGGGCCGGCCTGCCGGAATCGCACCTCGGACAACGCCTTTATTATGATGAAAGGCCATTTCCCCGAGAAAGGTGGCAGGGTCTCTCGCTATCAGGGGAGGAAGGGCAAATTGAATCACAACGCCGTAAAAAATGTCAGGGAAAGACTCCTGATGAGCAAGGCGGAGCTGGCAAGAAAGGCGGGCGTTTCCCCGATAACCGTGGATCGGGTCGAGAAGGGGATGGATTGTCGCATGGAGACCAAGCGAAAGATCATCCTTGCCCTTGGACTCGATCTTTCCGACAAGGAAAAGGTCTTTCCCGCAAATTGACGGCGCCGTCATTTTTTTACTGCATCGCGGCCGGCATCATCCTTAAATGACGCACTTTTCGGAACAGACATATGCCCACTAGCAAGCTAAAGCCCCTCGTCGGATTGGACATCGGCTCACATACCATCAAGCTGGTGGAAATACTCCATTCGAAGAAGGGGAGGGTCCTCCAGAATTTCGGGATGATCCATACGCCCCCCGGCGCGGTTGCGGAAGGCGCCATAAAGGACGAAGAAGCGGTGGTGTCCGCCATAAAGTCCCTTTATAAGAATCTGAAGGTTCGAAATATCAATGTGGCGATCTCGTTGTCCGGATACTCGGTGATTTCGAAAAAGATCACCCTGGGAAAGATGGACGAACCGGCGCTTGAAAAGGCCATCCAGGAGGAGGCCGAGAAGTATATCCCCTACGACATCAACGAGGTGAATCTGGATTTCGAGGTTCTCGATTCCGGGCGTGAGACCCAGGGGGAGGGGGGTGAAGGAGAGGCGGGACGCCAGGACCAGATGGAGGTGCTCCTGGTCGCCGCCAAAACGGAAGTTATCGACGAATATATCGACCTGATTCAGGCGGCCGGCCTCAACCCGGGGGTGCTGGACGCCGACATCTTCGCTCTGCAGAATGCTGTCGAGATCAGCCTGGCAAAACCCCGGACATGCTACGCCATCGTCAATATAGGGGCAGCCGAACTGGAAATAAACGTCATCAGCAGAGGAATATCGACTTTTTCAAGAGATTCATCCTTCGGCGGGTCTCAGCTCACGGAGGCGATCAGCAAGAAGTTCAACATTGACCTGCCTGAAGCCGAGAAGATAAAACTGGGGGGGGCGGCGTTAAGCAACCAGAAAAGAGAAGACCTTGCCAAGGTCGTAGAGCAGCAGGTTTCCGTCTGGGTAAAGGAGATTAAACGGGCCCTCGATTTCGTGTCCAGCACGCGCACCGGCGATCCGATCGAAAAGATCATTGTCAGCGGAGGGGCTTTCAAAATGCCCGGTCTTCAGAAATATCTGGAAATGGAAACCGGCATTCCCGTTGACCCTCTGAATCCATTCAGGAATCTGGTTATCGATTATAAACGGTTTGACCCCGATTACCTGGACGATATCGCCCCACAGGCGGGCGTGGCGGTCGGCCTTTCTCTGAGAAGCATAGACGACAAATGATACGCATCAACCTTTTGCCCTTCAGGGCTGCCAGAAAGAGACTGGATATCAAGAAAGAGATGACTGTCTACGCTCTGATTCTGGCGGTTGTCATTGTGGTGATTGCATATCTCCAGATAAGTTCGAGCAGCCGGCTGACGGGACTGGGGTCTGAAAGGGAAACCGCCCGAAAGGAGTATGCCCTGCATCAGAAAAACAGCCGGATGGCAGTCCAGTTAAAGGCAAGCATCAAGGAAATTCAGGGTCGACTGGCGTTGATTCGCAACCTCGAAGAGAATAAAGGCGGGCCGCTCAACCTTCTCACAGACGTCGCTCTTGCCGTACCGGAAGACAGGCTGTGGCTTGAGGGTCTGTCTGAACAGGGTGGGACGCTGATCATTAACGGCACGGCCATGAACAACGATACCGTGGCCCTGTTCATGACAAATCTCGAAAAGGCGGAATCCATCACATCGGTCGATCTCAAGAATACACAGCTCAAGGATTTCCCCAAGTACAACCTCAAAGCCTCCAGCTTTGCGATCACGTGCAAAACGGCCCTGCAAAAGGCGCCGCCTGAATCGGAACAAAAGAAGACAGACTCCGAAGGGAAGCGTTAAATGGCTCGCAAGGAAACAGAGTGGCAGTCGGCAGCGAATACCTTTGCAGATTCTTTTTTTGAAAAAGTTGAAAAGATCAAAAAGGTCCAGAGGATTTTGATCATCTGCGGCATTGTGCTCCTGCTGGGCGGCAGCTTTGTCTGGTTTATCTATGTGCCCAGGACAGAAGAGATCGGACGTGTGCAGACGGAACTGGCCGACCTCAAAGCAAAAATTCTTATGGGCAAGGCATGGGAGAAAAAACAGGCAGAACTGAGGGAGGAGTTGGCGCTGGCGGAAAAGGAGTTCCGGAAAGCCCTTAAAATCCTGCCCAATGAAAGGGAGATCCCGAGCCTCCTGGCCAGCATCAGCCAGTCAGGGGTCGATTCGAACCTGCAATTCAGGCTGTTCAGCCCCGGGCAGGAACAGCTGAAGAATTTCTACGTGGAAATCCCCGTTTTCATGCAGGTGGGCGGCAGTTTCAGGGAGGTGATCCTTTTCCTCGACAAGATCAGCCGGATGGAGCGTATCGTAAACGTTCTGGATATCTCTTTAAAACCCAGTGAGCCCCTTTCCACGGAGCTGATAACCGACTGCACGGCCGTCACTTACCGGTTCAAAAGCAAGGCCGACGAAGAAAAGGAAAAGCGGCAGAAGGCTCAGAAGAAGTGAGGATGAGCTATTGGGAGATGCTGGGATGCTGGGATGCTGATGAGCTGATGGATTTTTCGACTGGGATATGGTTAGGACATGGGTAGCCGGACACGATATTATTTGGCCTTGATGATCGCCGCCTGCCTGGTGGTTTTTGCCGCCGGCGCCGGCGCCGACCTTGCCGGGGATATCCCTGAACCGGTATACAAGCCGTTGCGCCCCCTGAAGAAGCCCCTCGATCCCGGGAGTATTCCCGATCCGTTTCTTTCCTATCTTGTCAAGCGCGGGCAGCAGGCTACTGTAAAGGCCCAGGAGGAAAAGCAGCAGCAACTTGCAGCGGAAGAGCGGCTGAAAACGGAGAAACAGCTGGCCGCGGAAAAATTGAAAGACCTCCTGACCGCCAGGACCGAATTGCAGAGGGTGCCGCTCGACAAGCTGACCCTGACGGCCATCGTTCGGGCCCCGGGCAAGGCATGGGCCATGGTCAGGGATCCCCAGGGGAGGGGGTTCGTTCTTAAAAAAGGAACGCGGATCGGAACCAATGGCGGCGTGGTTGAAACGATAGCCGCCAACCAGAAAAAGGTCATCATAATGGAGCCCTATCTGGAGAAGGAGCTCTACGTCAAATATCGAAGTGTCGAGATCAAACTGCCGGAAATGGTGTATGAATAAAAAGATTGAGAGACTGAGGGGTTTAGTGATGATTCGACTCATTGTTTTGTTCCTGTTGATGGTCTGCGGGCCGGTATACGCGGCAGCCGAGGGAGATGTCAGGCCGCCTTCCCTCGACGAGGGGATTGACAGGCTTTCCGCGTCTCTCATGAAGGATGTTGCGACCCGGTACTTCCATGTGGAAAAGAAGCCGGTGATCAAGGTCGCTGTCTTTGATTTTGTGGACCAGGCCGGAGACATCACCGTCGGATCCCGGTATGTATGCAACCGCATCCGGGTTGCGTTCGGGAACAGCCCTCAGTTTCAACTTCTTCTGCCGGAGGATTTCAAGGAAAACGGTCTCTTCCTCGATGCCGCGGCGTTTGAAAAAGACGAGCAGTTGAGAGAAAGGATTGTGGGAGAGATGAAGGCCGATGTCTATATGTTCGGCCGGATCGATACGTCCGAGAGGACAAGCGTCGCCTGCCATTTGGACCTCTGGGGGATCAGACCTCCTTTTGATGATTTCAGGCGCCTCGGAAACTTAAAGGAACTGGAAGAGAAAGAGAAGGCCATGGGCGAAGAGAGCCTGTCCCCCATGCCGTGGCCGGTCGGTTTTTCCGCTTCGGGGTTCGATTTTTTCACTCAGGTCGTGAGCCGGAAGGCCGAAGAAACACATATTACCGACATCGAAAATCTGGGGGAAGTGGTTTTTCTGTCACAGCCCATTTGCGACGATCTCAATCTGTCCTGGCAGGTGAAGGCCGACGGCATGGTGTATGATGTGAGGAAGGAAAGTGATGAGGGGACCCTCCGGAGCCGCACCGGCCAGATCATGCAGAGCCGGCTGAAAAGCGTGGAGTCGCTCAAAGAACTCAGCTTCATTATCAAAAACTTCGGTTTTGTCGTCAAGGAATCCCGGGGCGATGCCCAGCGGCTCGAGCCGTATGTGGTCCCCACAAAGAGCGATTTTTACTTTGTTCCCTATCGCGAGGGTGAAACCGGGCTTCGGTTCATGTATCTGTGGAGCAGCCCGGGCCGGAGTAAAAGTCCGTCGCTCAAGGAAACCGGCAAGGGATGGAAACTCTTTTTAGCGGAGCAGGATTACCGGAATCTCATGCCCATTGGAACCCATACGGGCACGGCCACCCTCGAGCCGGTCGCCGAAAGCGAATACGGCATCAAAAAACCCCGGTCGGAGTATGTCTCCAGATTCAGGTTCACTGTACGACCCGGTTTGAACATCTATGTCGTCAACTTTATTTTCCGAAGGGATCAGCCGGTGATTTTTGTGCGGAGGCTTGAGATCGAGGGCTCCAGGGACCTGCCGGTACAGGCGGTCAAGCGAATTACCGAGGTGTACCGGGTGTATGGGGAAGAATAAAGACATGGGCTCAAGCGACTGAGATGAAATGAGCCTGTCAAGCGAAGTCATAACGCCGAATAACCATCCTTAGGGCCCGGAATCGGGCAGGGAGGATATTTTGATGAACCTGGATTATCGTGCGATGTTCCGGAATGGTCTCGGATGGGTGATCGCCATTTCGGGGGTCTTGATCTGCGCCTGTTCAACGCCTCCTGAAACCAGGGTCGACGCGCCCGGGACCTCGTCCGAAATGGTCATCGAATCGGTCCAAACCGAGGCCACGCCGCGACTGACCACGGTTACCTTCACCTCTTCACGACCGCTCACCTATGGAAAACCCTATGCCCTGACCAATCCTGCCCGCCTCTGTTTCGACATCAACGGGAAACCGGCCAGGGACCTCCCGGGGCTGATTCCGGTCGATGAAGGCCCTGTAAAGGAAATCCTTCTCAAGGAGAAGGGCCCCGGACAAACCGAGGTGGTGGTTTATTCCCGGTATGAGGTGACCCAGACCCGACTGGTCCGGAAAGGGCGGGATATCGTCCTCGAGGTAATCCCGGCCTCCACCGAAAGGGTCGTGGAGCAGGCCCGGCCTGCCGCGGCAGCCCCGGCCCGGGGGCTTTCCGAGATCCTCGACGTGACAGTGACCCAGCGCCCCGGAAACCGGACCCGCCTCAGCATCACCACGGATAAAAAGGTCGACTATGACGTCAGGCTGGAAGGCACGACGCTGATCATAGATCTCAAGAACGGCACCATCAGGCCCGATCTCATGAAGAAGCTCGAATCCGAACAGGCCAGCGGGGCCGTCCAGCGGGTTCAGGCCTTCTATTCCGCGCGGGACCGTCACGTGTCTCTGAGGGCGACGCTGAGAGAACTGATTCCCTATCATCTGTCCCAGGACGAAAGGGCGTTGCGCATCGACTTTGACGCCATGCCCGTGGTGACGGCCCGGAGAGCACAGCCGGAAGCCGTGACGCCGGAGAGGCGGCCCCAGGTCCGTGAAAAAATCCCGGTCCGTCGGACCGTGGAGAAAACGGAAAAAAGGGAGCAGGGGGAAACCGCCCCGGCCGGGACCGGCGAGGCGCGGGCCGGCCTTTTCGAGGCCACATCCAAGCAGTATGCCGGCCAGAGGATGAGCTTCGATTTTGTGGATACGGACATCAGGAATATCCTGCAGTTGATATCCGAGGTGGCGGGGATCAATATCGTATGGGGAAGCGATGTGGCAGGCAAGATATCCATGAAGCTCGACAACATCCCGTGGGACCAGGCCCTGGAAATGGTCCTGCGGCCCAACGGCCTGACCTACCAGATCGAAGACGATGTCCTCTGGGTGGTTCCCAAGGACAAACTGAGGGACCTGGAGATCAAGGAGGGAAAACGCAAAGGGGCGCTCATGGCGTCCAAGCGGCTTCAGGGCATATTTGAAGCGAAAATCGTGGAGTTTATCACCATCAAACACCGAAAGGCGGAAGACGTCTTCAAGATGCTGGTAGGCGATGCGACGGCTGTGCCGCCGATCCCGGCGGCCCTGGATATCGAAGCGGCCGAATCGGAAGAGGAAGAGGAGGGGGAGGAGGAAAAGGGTAAGACGGTGAAAATCTCCACAAAGGATCTTTACCTCTCCTATGATTCGGGGACCAATGTGATCATCGCCAACGGGGTTCGGGCCAAAGTGGACAAGGTGAAAGAGCTCATCGCCAAGCTGGACGTTGCCGAAAAGCAGGTAATGATCGAGGCGCGGGTGGTGGACGCGGTGACCACCTTTGCCCGGGACCTGGGGGTCCAGTGGCAGTCCCTCAGCGGGAATAACCCGGGCTTCACGCGGGAGTGGTACAATACGGGCAGCAACTTTTCAGGGCTCACGACCTTCTCGACCAACCGTCCCACCGACTGGACCGCAAACATCGGACTGGCGTTCGGGTGGCTCACGGACGGCGGACTGGGCTCGATCGCCCTCGATGCCTCACTGGCCCTGGGGGAAGAAGACGGCAAGGTCCATATTATTTCAGCCCCCAAGGTCCTGACCGTAAACGGGGGAAAGGCCGAGATTTCGAGGGGAACCGTGCGATACTTTCCCATAAGGACCCTGGATACCATTGATTATAAAGAGATCCCCGCCGTCCTTTCTCTCACGGTCAGCCCCACGGTCAGCGCCGACAATTCGCATATCACCATGAGGGTAATGGTGACGGACAACAGCGAGATTCCCGGCATCGTTGCGACAATGGACGGTCAGACATCCGAAACGCCCCCGGGAAGAAGAGAGAAGACGATCGAAACGACACTCATCGTGAGGACCGGCGAGACGGTCGTCATCGGGGGGATCTATAAGAAGTCCGAGGAAGTCACCGACAACGGGATTCCCTGGGTAAAGGACATCCCCATCCTGGGCTGGCTGTTCAAGGCCCAGTACGACGAGCAGGAAAAGAGTGAACTGCTGATATTCCTGACGCCCACAGTCGTGGATACCGTGAACAGGCCGGCGGCCGGCTGATAGGCCTTTAAGGGCCGAGCGCCTGAAACGCCCAACGCCTTAACCTGCAACCCGGGGCCCGCAGGCTTTGCGATTGCGAATTTGCCATGGGAAGCCCGGCACAAAAGCAACCTCATGAGCAGGCGGGAGCCCGGAGATATTTTCTTGAAAACGATATGAGCCCCTGCAGGAGACGATATATCTTCATCAACCGAATCCTTCTTCTCATTCTCCTTCTCTTCTCAGTCGGGTGCGCGGGCGATCAGACCGCCGGCAGGAAAAAGGCAGAGGCTCTGCGGGAACTGGGCAGCGCCATGGCCGCCGACGGGAACCTGAGAGGCGCCCTTGGCAAGCTATTGGAGGCGGTCAAATTAGATCCGGACAACCCGGAGGTGAACCATCAGCTGGCCCTTGTGCTGAGGGACGTGGGGCAGTACGATCTGTCTCTGAAATACTTCCAGCGCACCCTGACCCTCGACCCCAAGTTGACCGAGGCCCGGAACAACCTGGGAACCCTCTATCTTCTGACGGAGAAATGGGATCCGGCCATAGCCTGTTTCAAAGAAGCCGTCGGCGACATGCTTTACAAGACCCCCCAGTACGCCTACAACAATATGGGGTATGCCTACTACATGAAGGGGGACTATGACCGGGCCATCGCGAGCTATCAACAGGCACTGCGCTCGTCCCGCTCCTACACGGTCGCCTACGTCAACCTCGGCCAGGCCTATGAGGCCAAAGGGGAACTGGAGGCGGCTGTCGCCGCCTATAAAGACGCGGTTCTTTACGCTCCCAAAAATGCCGTGGCCCATCTGGGGCTGGCCAGGATCTTTTTGAAGCGGGGGGACATGGAGGAGGCAAAAGAGGAACTGAACCTGACCGTCTGGGCCGATCCCATGGGGCCGGCGGCCAATGAGGCACGCAAGTTGCTGAAAGAAATTAAGGAGTAGACAACCAGGATTCACACGGGGACACGGCGAAAAGAAAAACAGGCGGGTACGCTTATCATTTAAAAATATTATCTCTTCGGCTTTGTGTGAGAGGCAATAATCGCGGGGGGACCGGATATGCATAAAAAAGAAATGGTTCGAACGATTTTTGTGGGTGTTGCAGTCATTTTCCTTTTTACCCTGCTGGCGTCGTGCGGGGGCGGCGGGGATTCCGGGGGCGTTGCCGGTTCCACCGGCTCCATTACCATCCAGTACAAGGACAGCACGGGGTCCCTGAATGAACCCCCCTTTCCCGCGATCCCGGCTGACGGGTCCAGTTCGGTCATTATTCATGCGGAAATAAAGGACAGCGCCGGCAATCCGGTCCGGCACTACACCGACGTGACCTTTTCCACCAACCTGGGCCATTTCAGAAACGGCAGCACCACCTATACCATGCAGACCCAGCCCCCTCTGAATGAGAAAGGCTGGCCCGATCCAAGCGCGGCCCCCACGGGCATTGCAGAGGCCACGTTTACGGCAGGCACGACCCCGGGCGTGGCCAAGGTCGTCGTGAGATCCAATAACGTCACCCAGACCGCGTATATCACCATCAGCGGGAGTTCGGCAGGCATCAAGCTCTCGGCCGATCCCTCCACGATCCAGGCGGACGGCCAAAGCTCCACCACCATCACCGCGACCCTGACCGACAGCGCCGGAAGCCCGGTCAAACCGGGTACGCCGGTCACATTCACCACGGGACTCGGCAGCTTTGTGGGCGCAGGGCTCAGCGCCGAACAGCAGTTGGAGGCCGCAAGCGGCAGCAAGACCTACACGGTCATCACGCCGGACTCCACCGGCATCGTCAAGGTGTCCCTGATCGCAGGCCTGGTCCCGGGCACCACCTATGTGGTGGCCACCTCCAATGATGTCAGCCAGGCGATCAGTATCGTTTTCACCAACATGCACGCCTCTCGGATATCCATCAAGGCGGATCCGGTCTATATCCAGGCCGACGGGAAATCCCAGTCGGTTGTGACCGCCACCGTCAAGGATGTGGCGGGAAGGCCCCTGGAACTGGTGCCCGTGACCTTTTATGACGCCACGGTCCCGACCGAGCCCAGCCCGTTGCCCGATGACAATACCTGGAAGGGGGCCGCATCCAACGATCATGTCACACCCGATTTTTACTGCTACAGCGGCAATGTCACGTTCACCCTGACCTACAGCGGATCATCCATCTCCAACTTTGCAGTCCGCCTGTGGAATCGCGACACCATGAAGGTGGACTCCATACTCATCAACACGACAGGTCCTGTAACCGGGGTAAGGGTACCCAAGACCCTGGCCGCCGGAAATTATTATTTTCAGGTGACGGCCGAGGGAGAATGGGAGATCAAGGTGGAAGGCAGCATCGGACCGGCACAGGAGGGAGACCCCAAGGTCCTGGGGGTTGCCCGGACCGATGCCAAAGGTGAGGCGAAATACACCTACACCAGCACCCGGACCGTGGGGATAGTGAAGATCAAGGCGGAAACGGGCGAGCTGAGCGTGACGGAGAGTAAAGAATCGCTCAGCGCAATCGTGGAAATCTACCAGACAGACGGTCCCCCGCCCATTGTCACCATAACCGCCGCGGATGATTCCATCTACGCGAACGGCGCCAAGGAAACCGCCATCGAGGTGCTGGTGCTGACAGAGACGGGAAGCCTGGCGCCGGACGGGACGGTGGTCACGTTCTCCACCACGGCCGGCACCCTGAAGGATGCAAGCGCCCGGACCATTGACGGCAAGGTCTCGACAACCCTGATCGCAGCGGTCAGTCACTCGACAATAACAGCCACGGTGACCGCCACAGTCGGCGCCAACTCCGCCTCGGCAACCGTTAACTTCCTGGGCGTGATGCTGTACGACATACAGGCGAACCCGGCGACCATCTTTGCAAACGGCATCGATGTTTCAAAGATCACCGTCCGGCTGAGGGACGCGAACGGCGTGGCTGTCGTGGGTGAGACCATTACCTTCACCGCCAATTTCGGCACGATTCAGACCCCGGCCGTGACTACAGCCGGTGACGGCACTGCCACCACAAATCTTATTGCCGCCACCGAGCCCAGAATCGCCACGGTAATGGCCAATTACGGCCTGCTCATGGCGGGCACAGAGGTTGTTTTCACCAGTTCCGTGCCGGTAGGCACCATCACCCTGACGGCCAGCCCCGCCAGCATCCCTGCGGACGGGACCAGTTCCACTATTATCACCGCGACCCTGAAGGATACGGCGGGCAAGGCCGTACCCAAGGGGACGTCGGTGACCTTTAACACCAACCTGGGAACATTCAGCAACGGGTCGAGGATTTATACGGTGATTACGCCCGACGAGACCGGGGTGGTTTCGGTTTCCCTGATCTCGGGCACCACGGCCGGGTCCGCCACCGTGACGGCCAGTTCAAACAATGTGACCCAGTCGATTACCGTTACCTTCAGCGGGACCGTGGTCGCGAACATCACGGTGACGGCCACGCCGGGCACCCTGGTCGCGGACGGCGCGAGCACGAGCGAGATCCGCGCAGAGGTGACGGACGCCCAGGGCAACCCCATCGCAGACGGTGAAGAGATCACCTTTACCATCATGTCGGGTACCGGGGCGCTTTCGGCCCAGTCGGCCACCACGAGCGGCGGATTCGCATCGGTGACCTACACGGCCGGGAATACGCCGGGCAATGTGGTGATCCGGGCCATGGCCGCCAACAATGTCAGCGGTACCGTGACCATTACCCTGACCGGCGGGGGAGGGGTGGCGGCGATCGCCCTCAGCGCGAACCCGAGCACCCTGACGGCCAACGGCGCGAGCACCAGCGAGATTCGCGCATCGGCGACAGACGCCGACGGCAACCCGGTAAGAGACGGTGAAACCATCAGTTTCGCCATCACATCGGGTACCGGCACGCTCTCCGCCAACTCGGCCACCACCAGCGCCGGCATCGCCTCGGTGACCTATACCTCCGGCACCACCGAAGGGAGCGTGGTGATCCGGGCCATGGCCGCCAACAACGTCTCCAACACGGTCACCCTGACCCTGACCAGCGGATCGGGCATCCCCGCATCGCTGTCGCTGAGTGTGTCCCAGACAAGCGTCAAGTCCGACAACTCGGATTCCTCCACGGTTACGGCAACGGTGCTGGATATAAACAACGCGGCCCTGGAAGGGGTCCTGGTGTCGTTCAGCGCCACCGGCGGACAGCTGAGCGCCGCTTCGGCCCAGACCAATGCCAGCGGACAGGCGCAAATCACCTTCTCATCCGGGACGACCGATCGGAGCAACCGGACGGTCACCATCACGGCCACGGTTACCGGGCTGGCGCCCCAGTCGATTCCGGTTCAGATCGTGGGTTCGACCCTCACCATCACCGCCCTGAAAACCAACCTGACGGCCGGGGGCGACCCGACCACGCTGACCGTCACGGCAAAGGATGCAGGCGGGAACCTGGTATTCGGCGCGCCCATAACGCTCTCCACAAGCGGAACCCAGGTGAGCGTCTCGCCGCCATCCGGAAACACGGCCGTGGACGGGACATTCACATCGACCGTGACGCCGGTAACCGATGGGTCAGTTACGGTGACGGCGGTATGGTCGGTCAGCCCGCAGGCCTCGCTGGCATTCACGATCGGCACCACCGGAAACGTTTTCGAGATCATCATCCCCACGGTCAGCCCGTTCAGCGCCAGGACAAGAACGACTGCAAGCCTGGCCACGACCGGCAATAACACCTTCATCGCATTCGTGGACTCCAATCCCGATACCATCACCCGGTCGGACGGCGGCTCTTTTGCGGCCGACGGCTATGTGGCCGGCGACACCATCATGGTGGGCGGATCCACGAGCAACGATCGCGTCTTTACCCTCGCCGCCGTGACACCGGGGACCCTGACCCTTGTCACTGCGGACGCGCTCACCGCCGAAGCGGCCGGCGCATCGGTGACCATCACCAACGGCGTCCTGGTCCGCGTGCGCGCGCCGAGCCCGACCGCGAATGTGGTTTTCGCGACGTCCATCGGCGTCTGGGACGGCGGGGGCTCTCCGTTTGTCACCAAGGCCGTGGCGTCAGGCTATACCTGGGCCGTCCTGACCTCCAGTGTGGCCGGAGCGGCAACGGTCCACGTCTACGATGCGGCTGACGCTTCACGGACCGATGAAAAAATCGTGTCATTCTCCATACCCTCGGGCGATGCCGCACAGCTCACCCTGCAGTCGAACGTCTACATGGTGGCGCCCAGCATCGGCGGCACGATCAATACCGCCACCCTGACCGCGACAGCCCGCACCAGCCTGGCCGCGGGCAGCCAGGCGGTGTCCGGCGCAACCGTCCGATTTTCGATCGAGGATCCCACAGGGGGCGGGGAGACCGTGTCGCCGGTCGTGAGCATAACGGACAGCGCCGGCCAGGCCAAGTCCACGTTTACATCCGGAGCCGTGAGTTCAGGGGCCAAGGGCGTCACCGTGAGGGCCGTCGTTGCCCTCGATGACCAGACACTGTCCAATACCACGATTGCATTTGCGGATACCAATCCGGACACGATCACGCGTGTGGGCGGCTCGTTTGTCACGGACGGCTTTGCGATTGGAGATCAGATCTATGTGAGCGGTTCCACCAGCAATGACGGATACTACACCCTGGCGGCAGTGGCCCCGCTGACCCTTACCCTCGTCAATGCGGACGCGCTGACAAACGAAGCCGCAGGGGCATCGGTCACCATCACGCATGTGCTGACCGACACCATCTCCATCATCATCGGCGGCACGGCCGGGTCCGTGGTGATCGGCCGCGGCACCGTTATCTATGACTATAACGAGGCCACCTACCGGCTTCCCATGTCTGCGCTGGTCACGGACTCGAACGGCAATGCGGTCTCCGGGGCGGTCGTGACCCTGGCCGCATGGCCCCTGCAGTATGCCCCGGGCGTCTGGTACGACACGGATCCCGATCCCAAGGCCGAGCTCTGGGCCGTGTACTATACCGGCACATTCATCGATAACGAGGATGCCAACGAGAACCTGATCCTGGACCCGGGAGAGGACAGGGACGGCGACGGAAAACTGACCCCTGCCAGTTCCTCTGCAGGCGGGGTCCCGGTCCCGTCCCAGGTGACCACCGGGGCCAACGGGGTCGCCGCGTTCGACCTGATCTATCTCAAGGCCAATGCCGCCTGGATCAAGACCCGGATCCGGGCCAGCACCCTGGTGCTGGGCACGGAAACCACGTCATCCGTGGAAATGGTGCTGCCTGCTGAAGAGGAGCAGGCCGAGTCAGGGCTGCTGCCCGATTCGCCGTTCCCCATCGGGCTGGTCACATCGACTGCGGCAAATGCCACTTATACATTCCCCACATTCCGGGGGGTAGCAGGAGACACCTTTACCACCAGCGCCAACCTTTCGGCTGGGGATTCATACATGGGCGTACCGCCGCCTGATAGTAATAAGTACGACTACACATACGATCCTACAGTCGCCCCTGCTGCGGTTGTCGGGAATATCGTGTGGGACTACATCACGGTGATCAACGGCCTGTACGGGGCCTATTTTCCGGTAAGGATTATCATACAGTAGAAGGATGGGGGACGTCCTTAAATAATCAAATAACGATCTGAAACGGCAAACTGTGCGGGAATGTGAAAATTGAAGAGCTGTTATGGCCTAAAGATAGAATAGATCATATTGCAGAGCATGGCATTACGCCTGGTGAAGTTGAAGAAGTGTGCTTCGGCCATGCGTATGTTCAACGTGCAAAGTCTGAGGGCGAGAACCCCGTCTATTATGTTCGTGGGCAGACAATAACCGGGCGATATCTATTCTGCGTGATCATAAGGTTTCCTGATGGCAGAGGATACCCGGTAACAGCGAGACCTATGACGGAGAGAGAAAAGCGCCGATTCAGACAATGGAGAGACGGATAAATGGCAAAGAGAATTCCACAAACTGATTCAATTCAGGAACTTGCCAACTTCTGGAATACACATGACCTGACGGATTTCGAAGATCAACTGGAAGAGGTCCGCGAGAAGGTTTTTGAGCGCAATATAGTTCAGATTCGCTTTCAATCCGATGAAGTTGAAACAATAAGGAAACTTGCGGCAACAAAAGGGATGTCAGACGCAAATTTGATAAGGGAATGGGTTCTTGAGCGAATTCAGGATGGGGGACGTCCTTAAATAATCAAATAACGCGTGAATGGAATGGGGTTAAAAAGTAAGTAGCTGGGAATAGGAGACGAGGCAGGATGGAAAAGAGCCCATTCTCTTTTTAGTACATAATGAATGACAACGATCCAAAGAATCAGACAAAAGATACTTGACCGCGAATATTACGTGTCCTCTCATGCAGAAGAGGAAATGCTCGATGATGATCTTGAGCGTGCCGATGTTGAGAATGCCATCCTTAAAGGATATATTGAAAAGAAGATGACGCAAGACATACGTGGAACGAGGTACCGTTTGGAAGGACCTGCGGTGAATGGCAGGTTAATTCATGTCATATGCAGGTTCAGAGAAAATGCGGATCTCGTTATAATTACCGTTTACGCGTTATAGGTGAAGTTGTGCTGTGCGAATTTTGCAACGGGAAAACAAGGAAGAGAAAAGTCAAACGTCAGCATTGGCTAAAGGGCAGGCTCTATATTGTAGAGGATGTTGAGGCGGAGGTATGCCAAGAATGTGGAGAACGCTATTTCCATGCAACGACACTTGATGCCATCGATAAGTGCCTCTCAACGGAACACCCTGTAAAAGCCTATCTTGATGTTGAGGTCGTGGAATGGGATGGAAGGATGTGTAATAGTATGGGGGACGTCCTTAAATAATCAAATAACGCGTGAATGGAATGGGGGCCATTGTCTCTGTTTCTCGAAGCAAAAAGATCAGGGGGTGCGAGACATCGTCTAAATGGGCCTGACATTCGAATGGGACAGGCAAAAAGCTGAGAAAAATATTCGTAAGCATGGTGTCAGCTTTGAAGAGGCTGAAAACCGTTTTCGCCGATCCGTTAGCTCGCATTTTTGACGATGAATGGCATTCCCTGAATGAAAGACGTGAAATAATCATTGGGCATTCCGATCCAAATGGGCTGATGGTGGTCTCTTTTACGGAAAGATCTGAAGACATTATTCGAATCGTCAGCTCACGTCCGGCAACTGCAAAGGAGCGCAGGGACTATGAAGAACACAAAACAGATAAATGAAGATATGTTGCCGGAGTACGCGTTTGACTATGGCAAGGCGAAGGAAAACAGGTTTGCCGAAAAATATGGAATAGCGGTTACGCTCGACCCGGATGTTGCACAGATCTTTACATCTTCAGAATCGGTCAACAGGGCGCTCAGGGCGGTGATTGCAGCTATTCCCAAGCCTACAATTCATGAAAATCACCAGCAGGCAGACAGGTAAAGGAGGCCGTAAGGGGGGGACGCTGCCCGCGGGACCGGGCAGGCCCCTTCGCAGGAGCGAGTCGTCATGTTGAAAACCAACCGGAAGAAAATGATCGTTTGTTGTTTCAGCGCCATGCTGTTGCTCCTGTTCTTTGTCTTTACCTTCCCGGTCGCTCCCAGGGCCGGAGAAAAGACGCCTCCCTTTTACCCGGAAGAGGGACCCGGTTCGAAACCGGACAGCGGCGTGCCGGTCAAAGATTTCCAGTCTCTTTTCAAAGAGCCGGGTAAGACCGGGCCCGTGAAAAAGACTCCCCCCTACGGGAAGAGCGAGGCGGGCGCCCCCGACCGGAAAACCGGGCCTGAGGCCCTGGCGGAACAGGTCCCCGGCATTGACGACAAGGGCTTCCGGACCCAGGAGTATGTGGTCAAGGAAGGAGACTGGCTGGTAAAGATCCTTCGGGAAAAAGGCCTGGTCGAGGACGAGAATCTACCTGAACTCCTTTCTCTCCTGAGGAAACTGAACTCCTCCCTGAAAAGCCTCGACATGATAAAGCCCGGCGAGAAGATCGTCATCCTGGTGAAGGTGATCCCGGAGAGCCGCGAAGAGAAGGCTGCGACCGTGACCCGGACCCGGACCCCGACCCGAAAGCTGAAGTATGAACCCTACCGGATCAGGCGGGGCGACACCCTGACCGGCTTGGTCATGGGCCGGTATGACATTTCGCCGAAAGAGTTCAGCGACGCGTATTTGAGGCTTTTTTCCGAGTGCAACCCGTCCATCCAAAACCCGGACAGGCTCCTGGTGGGGCAGACCGTCAGGCTCCCTCATTACCCGGCCGCCTACGTGGAGGCCGACGAGGCGTTGCCGGTCATGCGGGATCTGGAAAAATCCGCCCACCGGGTGGCCCTGAAGCCGCCGAGCGCGCCTGAGAGCCCGCCGCCGCCCCCTCCCCCCCCTCCGCCGCCCGGGAAGCCGCCGACCCCGCCTGCCCCCGCTGTGAAGGATACATTGCCGCCTCCCAAGCCGTCGCTCCCCCCTGTAACGGCAATGCCGTCGACACGGGAACATGGCGCCCTGGTGCCGGGGATGGTACGGGGGACGAGCGTTGTGATCCTGGAAGGCCTGGGCGCCGTCATTGCCGGAATGGGAGAGGAGTGGGTCGATTCCGGGGAACATTTCATTCCGATGAGGTCGGGCGGCCACATCAACCTGAAGGCGGAATCCTTCCCGATTATCCGCCTCCAGGAGGGGATCACCGTCATTGTGGACACGCGCAGCGCACTTCCTCAGACCATGGCAAAGGTCATCGAGTCGACCTGGGCCACATACCGGGTGGTGCAGCTTTCCGCGGGTGATGACCTGCGTTCCGCGCTGGATAAGATATTGACCGCGTTCAATTATCAGAGGATCGTGAAAAAGGGGGCGCCCCTGACGCTGGGCGGAAACATCCCGGTCAGCATTACCGGGGACTGGATCCTGTCGCCGCCCCGGACCGATCCCGACAGGGGACCGAGGTTTGTCGTCATCAACCTGATGCCCGGCCGGGGCCAGGGTCTCCCCGGCGCCATAAAGAATTACCTGAAGCTTTTAGGGGTCGAGGTCATCGAATATCCCGAAACCGATGAGGGGCCTTCGGCTGCGGGCGCGTCGGCAACAGCGCGGACCGCAACAGACGCCGAGGCGTTGATAAAGGCGGTCCTGGAGCTCAGGGGCCTGCCCTTCACCACCCGGAAGGACATTCCGGCTTATGCGACACAAAACAGGGACTTCAAGTTCACGGTCCAGGCCGATTTCTACCTGGAAATCGGACAAAGGCGGTATATCATCGACGGGGGAGGCATGGGTCCGGATGTGGTCTCCCTCCTGAAAGAAAACGGGATTTCGGTCCTCTCCCTGGCACAGGGAATGAAACCGGTTGACATGGTTTCCACGATCCTTCAGTTTCTGAACGTCCATTTTGAGCCCGGACCCCATGCGTTTATGGCAAGGGGCGGCGACGTATCGAGAAATGTGAAACTGACCCTGTCCGGGATCAAGTTTTACGACAATAAAGGCGCATCCGTACTGGCTACATCATTGAATCTCCCGACTGATCTCGTCGCATTCCTGTCACAAAGAGGTTACAGGGTCCTGCTCCTGCCCCCTTCGGCTTCCCGCAACGCATGAGGTCCTGAAGTGAAAAGATTCCAGATATTCGCTGTTATCTTCTGGCTTGTTTTCTGCCTGGTTTCGGGAAATGTCTGGGCAAAAAAGGCCTATATCTGGCGGGACAGTGAAGGGAACGTCCATTTTTCCGACCAGCCGCCGGCGCCGGAGGAGACCGGCGGGCAGGTCGAGGAGAGAAATTTCAAGGAAGCGCCCGCTCCTTCTGCGGAAAGCCTTCCGGTTGCCGGGAATCCCATCGACCACGCGGTCCAGTGTACCTTCAGGCTCAAAAACAAAAAAGGGGGCGCCTCAGGGTTCTTCATCAACGACAAGGGCCTGGCCGTGACGGCCAGGCATGTGATCGAGGGCGCTACCTACAGCATGAAGGCCGAGCTTCCCGGCGACACACGTGAATACGGGGTTCAGATCCTGCAGAAGAGCCGAACACACGATCTGGCCCTCCTCCGGGTGGCCGTTGATCGGCCCACCCCTTTTCTTGAGATGAGAGACCCTTATACCCTTGTCCGGGGAGAGGACCTCTGGGCGATCGGCAATCCGTTGCTGGCCTTCAGGGAAACCGTTACCAAGGGCAATTTCAGCCGGATGTTTCCGGAAGCCGACTGGAAGAAAGAGGCCAAGCTGAAACGGCCCCCCTTCAAATTCAGAGGGGATCAGATCCAGTTTTCCACGCCCGTGATTCCGGGCAACAGCGGGGGCCCACTGGTGGACCGTGACGGCAGGGTCGTAGGGGTGGTGAGTTTCGGTTTTGCCAATACACCGATCAATTTCGCGGCGCCCAGTTCGTACATCCAAAAGGAATTCGCGTCCTACCTCAGATAAGATCCTTCGTAACTCTTTTTGATAAAATGGTTCGCAGCGGGTTCGGCCCATGGGGCGCCTTTTTTAAGCGCTGCATAATCTTGTCGCCGCTCGTGCGAACGGCAGCATGAGCGGTGAAATCCGGCCGGTTCCAGCCCGGGTGTGTCCTCTCATGGGCCGGTCGACCCAGCTGCCTCTGAACAATGGGTATGCACATCCAAGAGGGCCGTTCCCGGGCGCTGCGGACCCTTATGGATGCAGCGCTTAAAAAAGGCGCCCCATGGGCCTCCTGGCCTGTTTTCAGGTGGGTGAAGTGTTACGATCCTGCGTTTTCCATATCCGCCAGGATCCTTTCCACATCCTTCATGTCGGCGGCCTTCCAGGACGCTGCCAGACCTCCGTTCCCATAGGCGACAAAATGGACGCCGGCGGCCTGGGCGGTTTCAAGATCGATCGGGGAATCGCCGATGTAAACGGCCTCGTCCGGGTCCAGGCCAAAGAAATCGAGGATTTTATGGATCGATTCCGGGTGAGGTTTGGGGTTCTCCACATCCAGTGACGATACGACAATATCAAAAAACCCGGCCAGTCCGTTCTGCTCCAGGACAGCCGCGATGGTGTTGCTGCGGTTCGTGGCAACGGCAAGCCGCATCCTGGGCTTGAGGCTTTTGAGGAGTTCCTTCAGGCCGGGCTCCATGACCATATCCTTTATGAAAGGCGTGTAGTCCATCTGCATCCGGTAGGCCTGGGCCTGTTCTGTGAACGGGGTCCCCTCAAAAATATGGCGGACCGCCTTTTCGGCCGTGTGCATGTGAACATAGTCGACCTGCTCGTCCGTCATGGGCACGAGACCGTATCGAGCGAGGAGGTGGTTGTAAAAATTGATATTGGCCCGGCGGGACTCGAACATGACCCCGTCACAATCAAAAATAACCGCGGAAATTCGTTTTGGATGATTCATGTCTGGCGGCTCACGGTGTATGGCTGCTGGTCGAAGCGAAGCGGAGATCCCGCCCGAAAGCGGGACTCATGGCTCCAGGGTTCAGGGTTGACGGGAGAAGCGAAACGCAAAAAGACGCCTCAGCGGGAGTCACCGGAGTTCTTTGAGGTGATTGTCCCCCGGGCGTTGCGCCTTTCAGTTCAATGCCAGCCGGTTTTCGGCGGGTTGCGCTTTTCAGTCGGCCCGGTTCAGAAATCCGATCAGGGCAAGAACGACGATCAGGATGCCGAAGCCAAAATAGCAAAGGGTGAAAATATCCAGTGCCGGGGTGCCCTTTCCCAGTACGGCCAACCGGTTGAGCCAGTAGATCCAGTACAGGGCAAAAAGGTAAACGAATACCAGGGCTATTCTCACCCGGCCAAAGATATGGCACAGTACAGTGAATCCCAGCAGCATTGCAACCTGATACAAGGGTATTGCCAACTGAATCGAATACAAGCTTTGCATAGAACCCTCCCCTTTACTATTGAGTCCGTAATTATCTGCACACAAAAGCAGGACGACTGCTGACAGGATTTACAAGATTTTCATGATTTATTGTTTGCTGACCCCCATGCCACAGGCGGACATGTCTTTCCCATTTTCATTGTCTTTCCCATTTTCATCTGGAAAATGGGAAAAGTAAAATCCGGTCGATCCTGTTAATCCTGTCTGAATATCAATAGTATCCGCACACAAAAGCAGGACGACTGCTGACAGGATTTACAAGATTTTCATGATTTATTGTTTGCTGACCCCCATACCACAGGCGGACATGTCCGGCCCTGAGGGTTGTCAGCTCAATCGGCTGCAAAGAAATAGGTAACCCCCAGAAAGCCGCCCAGTGCATTGATGCTTCTGTTGCGTTCGGACATGCCGGCATTGGAAATGTGATGGAACATCCCTTCAACGTCCAGCGACCATTTCCGGGTGATCAGATAATGGAGGCCCAGGCTGAGCTGCGGGGTGAACTCGATGGCCTGGCCGATGGCCTCCTGGGTCTTATCCTTGTATGCGTCGTTGTAGACGATCCCCGCACCCGCCTGCACGTAAGGGATCACGTTCCAGTCCGGCCGGACAAAGTTGTACCGGATCAGGGCCGTGATGCCTCCCATGTAATTGCCGAAACCCTTAAAGATAACGGAGTTGGAAATCTCGAACAGGCCTTCCCAGTTCCCCCTCAGAAAAGCTTCCTCGGGTCCGGGATCGGTCAGCATCCATCCCAGCCGCAGATTGGTCTGTGCATAATTGAAGACAGGGCTGTCTTCAGGGAGCCCTGTCAAAGAAAACAGCGCCCCGGAAACGAGTTGAAGAGAAAGGCGCCCGCCCGCATAAGGGCCGGGCCGCGACGGGGCCGCCGGTTTCACGGCCTCTTCAGCCTTTGCGTAAGAAGACCATCCAAGAATGATTGACAAACAGAAAAAACCCCAGATGTATCTCAGTCCCGTCAAAGACGGCATCTTTGACTTCCGCAATGTGGGAACCCCCTTGACGCTTTCGAAAACGGCACGGCGAGCGGTGTTCAGTGGCGCGTTTGGGGCGCAGTATAAGCGGATGCCGGCCGCGTGTCAAATACAAAAGGCCCGGTGTGCGGCGTTATCCCGGGTTATCGCGGGGGACAAGGCGGACGGGCCGCTCATTTTTGCCCTTGTGCTGGGACCGTATAAAATGATAGTAGTCTGGAAAATCTCGGGAATGACGAAAAACGGCGTTTTCTGAATTTTTACGAACGCATCAAATAGCTTTTTACGAGACCGTCAAACTTGAAAGCCGAACACCGGCCACGCATTCGGCTGCGGCCTTGAGGCCGCCCGGATCAGGGGAGACCCTATGATGGAGAGGATTCGGATACGATCAGGGTTCATGGTTGCGGCGGCGTTTTCTTTCGTGCTGTTGCACTGTTATCCCATGGTCCTCCAGGCCGGGGAAGGGGACAACCGGTGGGTATTCCCCGCTGAAGGGAGTGTCGGCAGCATCATCTCATCCCCTGCAATCGGCCAGGACGGAACGATCTATGCGGGCTCGGCTGACAACAAGGTATATGCCGTAAACCCGGACGGGACCCAAAAGTGGGAATTCGCGACCGGCGGCAGGGTGACCTCGTCGCCGGCAGTGCAGTATTACAGTGATACGATCACGATCTTCGCGGGCTCGGCGGACGGCAAGCTGTACGCCGTTGATTCGGACGGCGCCAAGAAATGGGAATTTGCAACGGGCGGCAGTGTTTCTTCCTCTCCGGCGGTCAGTCATCTGGGCGTCGTCTATGTGGGGTCGGAAGACAGGAAGGTTTACGCCGTCCGTTCATCGGACGGAACGGCGGAAGGAGGTGAATGGCCCTTTGTGACCGGCGGCAGGGTCACATCGTCCCCTGCCATTGATTCCGAAGGCACGGTATACGTGGGATCGCACGATCACCGGCTGTATGCCATTGACTCAACCGGAAAGAAGAAGTGGGAGTTCGACACCGGCGGGGTCATTTCCTCATCCCCCGCCGTCTATGAGAGCGGGGGCACCCGAATTGTCTTCATCGGATCAGAGGCCGGCAGGGTCTACGCCCTGAACATGAACGATGGCGCCAGGAGGTGGGAATTCGACACCGGAAGCGCCGTGCAGTCTTCTCCTGCAATCGGCAGTACAACCCTCTATGTCGGCGCAAATGACGGCAGGGTGTATGCACTGAGCCTGACGGAAGGGACACAGAGCTGGGTGTTTGACGCCGCCGACGGGCCGGTTCGTTCCTCCCCGGCCATCGGCTCGGGCGGAACCCTCTATGCAGGGTCGGACGATTACAGCCTGTATGCCATAACATCGTCGAACGGCGCCCTCAAGTGGCGCTTTGAAACCGGAGGAAAGGTCTCTTCGTCGCCCGCCATCGGTTTTGGCGGGGATGTTTATGTGGGCTCGGAAGAAGGCAGACTCTATGCGCTGGAAAGCGGTTCGGCCCGCCTGGAAGACATGCCATGGCCCAAGTTCCGCCATGACGCAAGGAATGCGGCCCGCAACCGGAACAACGAGGCGCCCAAGGCGGATGCAGGGCCCGATCAGACCGTCAAGTCCAATGAAACGGCCACGCTCGACGGGTCCCGGTCCTATGATCCCGATTACGGCATTCCCCTCTATTCATGGCGCCAGACCGAAGGGACCTCCGTCACCCTGTCGGACGCCGCGGCCGTGAAACCGACCTTTAAGGCCCCGGAGGTCGACAAGGAAACAACCCTGACTTTTGAGCTGAAGGTTGCGGACAACGGCGAAAAGACATCCACGGACGCCGTCACGGTGACGGTCCGGAAAAAGGATGACGACAAGGGCTGTTTTATCTCGACGGTACGTTAGCTGCCGGGTACTCCGTTGCCCAGAACCGCCCCGGGCGGAAACGGGTGAGAATTCAGGCAATCAGGGAAAGCGCAAAGATGGCCATGTTGCCCAGGGAGTGAATAGTGACGGGCGCCATGAGGTTTTTTTCAACCTCGCAGGCGACTGCAAAGAGAAGGCCCCCGATCACCTGGATGATGGGAATGGCGGGGAAGACCGGGTGGTGTGCCAGCACAAATGCGAGGGTGCTCAGGAGGATGGCCGGCAGGGCGCCCCATCGCCTGAAAAAACCATAGACAATGCCTCTGAAGAAGATCTCTTCCGTGACCGGAGCGATGATGCCGCCGACAATGAAAAAGAGGAGGATTCGGCCCGGATCGGCCGGGAGAGGGACGCGGATCAGTGACAGCGGGTTGATCCCCATGACATGGGCCAGGACACCCCCCGGCAGGACAAGCAGCGCGAAACCCGCAGACCAGAGGCATCCTCTTCCGATCCCCGGAAGGAACCTTTCCAAAGACAATCCGATGGAAGTCAGGCCCTTTTCAAGACGCCGGACGATCATGACCATGAGACCCGCCTCCACAAGGCGCATCCCGGCCAGGGTCATCATGGGATGGTGTCCCGCCTGTTTCAGCCCCGCCCATGCAAGCGCTTCCACGGCAATGACCGCTCCCGCACAGAGGGCCAGGGTCTTTATCCGGATACGGCCTGCTTCCATCCGAGGGACCTCAGCGCCCTGTAGGCATACCACTGGTTGTACCAGTCGTCCGATCTGTTAAGCCTCTTCAGGATCTCAGGCACGGCCTTGCTCTCCCCCCGCCTGCCCAGGGCGGCGAAGGCCATGGAAACCACACCGGGGGAGGGATCATCCAGAAGGTGCAGCAGATCCTGATAGGTTTGAGGGCTGCGGCTGACGCCCAGGGCCTTGGCCAGCCAGTACCGTTCCGGTATATGAGCACTTTCCAGCAGCCGCCTGTATGACTCAAAACCGGCCGGGTCCACCCGCTCCTCGCCCATGGTCTTCAATGCAGCCACCCGCTCCTGCCACCGGTCCGATTCCAGGCATGTCTCAAGATGTTTCCTGTCGATTCCTCCCGGGCTGCCGCCCCACATGGGTATCAGCAGACCGACGCCTGACAGGAGACAGAGGATGACGGCCGCACGCGATGCGGTCCTCACCTTAAAAAAACCGCGCAACAAGCAGAAGAGTAGGGTGCGGAGGAAAACATACAGAGCCACGGGAAACCCTATCAGGACGGAATAAAACGTGAATTGACGGAACAGGAAATGCCGGTCCGTTTCCGATGAAAACCGCTTCAGAACGTCGGCCGGTCGTGACAGAAACGCATGGACGGTGGTCTTGAGGATGACGCGTCCCCTGTTTTCACATAAAAGATCCCTGTCCGATTCCCTCAGCCTGAGATGGACCGGCTTTTTTCCTTCAACCGGGAGATAGTCAAGGTCGAGCAGTTTGCCCTGCAGCCGTGTTCTGAGCCGATTGCTTCTGACCCCGTCCAGAGAGCAGGTCCTGAGCGTCTTCTGTTCCAGGGATTTGAAGACATATGCCGGGTAGAGCGTGTATCGGTAATAGAAATCCGATATTTTTACGCCGGCAGGGTTGGACAACAGAAGCCGGTCTCTCAGATCCAAAAAGAGATCGCCCTCCATCCGGGGCGCCCAGAGGGAGGCCAGGAGCGCAAGGAGCATGAGATGAACCAGGGCCGATGACCCGGCTGCACCCCGGCCCTGTGGAGGCATCCATCTCAGGGTGATCCAGGAGACCGGCGCCGGGATCAGGACGACGTAGGCCGTCACCAGGGGGCAAGCCCCTTTCCAGTTCACCGCTGCAATAGACAGGGCCCACAGGACCAGGAGAGCGATCAGGGGGCCGGTCCTGCGTGAGAAAAAGCGAGCCCAGACCCACGCGGCGCCAAAGGAGAGGAGGGAGATGCCGGCCCCCACGCTCAGGCTGAAGAAGAGCCCGCCGTAAACCGCGGGGGCCGGATCATGCAGCCGGCCCGTGATATGCGGGTTGGGGACGGCGAGATATCCGGCCTCGGTGACAAGGGCAAGGGTCTGGCAGAGCGCCCTGTTGGAGAGATAGACCTGAACGGTGGCAATGATCTGTGCCGCTCCCAGACCTGCAAGGAGCGCCACGGCAGGATAGCAGTCCCTCCACCATCGGTAAGCCGGGAACACCTTAATTCCTCAATTGAATCAGGCGGCAGGCGTCAGGCGCAGGCAGCAGGGAGCAGGCCCGGGGAGTCGATCCAGTATCCAGCATCCAGCAACGAGCGATCCGCATCATTGATAGGTAACCCTGAAAACCTCTTCAATGGTCGTGATCCCATCCAGCACCTTCTGCGCCCCGTCCTGTCGCAGGGTCAACATCCCCTGCTCAACCGCCTTCTGTTTGATCGCATTGGCATCAGAGGTCTTCAATATGAGGTTTCTCACCGGTTCGTCCAGGATCATGAGCTCAAATATGCCGGTCCTCCCCCTGAAGCCCGTATCGAGGCACGAGGGGCATCCCCGGCCCCGGTAGATCTGTTTGCCTTCAGCCATTTCAGGGAGGATGCCGATACTCTGGAGGGACTCCCTGTCCGGCGTATAGGCCTCCTTGCAGTCCCTGCAGACGACACGGACCAGTCGCTGGGCCAGGATTGCACTCACCGACGACGTGACCAGAAAGGGTTCGATACCCATGTCGATGAGCCGCGTCGTGGCGCTGGCCGAATCATTGGTGTGAAGGGTGGAAAATACCAGATGCCCGGTCAGGGCGGACTGGGTGGCGATCTCGGCGGTTTCCAGGTCGCGTATCTCGCCGACCAGTATGACGTCCGGGTCCTGCCGGACAATGGACCGGAGTCCCTTGGCAAAGGTGAGATCGATCTTGGGGTTGACCTGAATCTGACCGATGCCGTCAATCTGGTACTCAATGGGATCTTCGATGGTGATAATGTTGATGTCGGTATGGTTGATGGTGGACAGGGCCGCGTAGAGGGTCGTGGTCTTGCCGCTGCCGGTGGGGCCTGTCACCAGGATGATCCCGTGCGGGGAATGGATGAGCCGGTTGAAATCCGACAGCCGGTCGGCCGGCATGCCCAGGTCGGAAACGTTCAGCAGGACATTTGTCTTGTCCAGGAGCCGCAGAACCACCCGTTCGCCAAAGGCCACAGGGATGGTGGACACCCGGATATCGATATTCTTGTCGGCAATGCGGATCTCGATCCGGCCGTCCTGGGGGAGTCGTTTCTCCGCGATGTTCATCTTGGCCATGATCTTGATGCGTGAGATCAGGGCCGATTGAATATGTTTGGGCGGGGAGAGCATATCGTAAAGGATTCCGTCCACCCGGTGCCGTATCTTGAGCGTGTGCTGGGAATGCTCGATATGAATGTCGCTGGCCCTGGCCTTGACGGCCTGCGAAAGCATCAGGTTGACCAGTTTGACCACCGGGGCGTCGCTGGTGTCCTCCAGGAGATCCCCCGTCTCCTGGATCTCGGAAAGGATCTGGCTGGTATCCTCGCCGTGCATGTCCTCGATCACCTGTTCGGCGGAATCACGGCTCATGTCATAGGCATAATTGATGACGGAGAGGATATTCCCGTAAGGGGACAGGACGACCCCGGCGTCTTTCAAGGCCGGCAGACGCCTCAGGTCGTCCAGGGGTTCGAAGAGGATGGGATCGTTGATGGCGATGTCCGCGCCGGCCGGGGTGACAACAGGGACCATCTTGTGTTTCCTGAGAAACTGGATCGGAATTTGTTCAGTGAAAGACGTGTCCAGATCGGCCGCGACAAGGGTGGGCACGACCGGGATATGGAACTGGATCCCCAGGGCCTTCAGGAGTTCCGTTTCCGTGACGGCCCCCTGCCGGATCAGGATCTCCCCGAGGCGGCCCCCCTTTTCCGCCTGGATCCGGAGGGCGTCCTCGAGTCCCTGCACGGTCAGTTCGGTTGTTTCCAGCAGTATTTCACCGATTCTGCGGTGCATGGAAAAAGCTCCGGGGATTCAGGGGGCATGAGCTATGGGCTATCAGCCGAGAGCCGTGTGCCATGTGCCATTACTCCTTCCCGCCGGCCGGAGCGGGCCTGGATTCAGGCCTCTTGTAGAGCTTGATAACCCCTTCCTTGATGGTCTCGATCTGGTCCTTCTTGTCCTGATAGATCTTTTTTGCCTCTGTCGGGTTCTGAATGATGTGGGGCGTCAGAAAGACAAAGAGGTTGGTCCTGTCGATCTTCTTGGAAGTGGATTTAAAGAGCCAGCCGAACATGGGCATATTGCTGAGGCAGGGGACCCGGTAGTCGATATGGGTCGTTTCGTCGCCGATCAGGCCGCCGATGACCACGGTATTCGCGTCCTTCACGACAACGGTGGTCTGGGCCATGCGTTTATAGGTCGATGGCCTGTCGGTTTCCTCGGTCCCGATCAATCGCGAGACCTCCTGAAAGATCTTGAGGCGGACAAAGCGCTCCTGGCTGATCTGCGGCGTTACCTTCATGGTCACGCCGACGTCTTTGTATTCGTAGTTGGTGTAATCAACCTCTGCGGCCGATGTGTCTTTGCTGGTGATATACGGGATGTTTTTCCCAACCATGATTTCGGCCTCTTCATTGTCGGTGGTGAGCAGCTGAGGCGTCGAGAGGATGTTGACGTCCATATCCTGCTGGTAGGCGTGCGCGACCGCGGCCAGGTTGGGAAACTTGATCCCTGCAATCTCAATGGCTTCACCGATCACGCCCAGTGAGAACCCCTTGCTGAGGGTGCCTTTGAGCGCACCCTTGATATTGGAATAATCGCCGCTGCTCGATCCGGCGAACACCCCTGCATTTTTTCCATCGTATGTAAATGTCTTGATCCCCTCCCATTCCACGCCGAGGCTGAAGTCTTTCTCCACGTTCACTTCCATGATGAGGGCCTCGATATAGACCATCATCCTGGGGATATCCAGTTTTTTGATCACCTCTTCCAGTACGAGGTAGTCATCCTTGCTGGCCATGATGACCAGGGAGTTGGTGGCCTTATCGGCAACGATCCTGGCCTCCTTGGAGATTACCGGGGCTTTCCCCTTTTCGGTCTCGGCTGTCTGCTTTGAGGGAAGGGTCGTCAGCACCTTGGTCAGTTCCTCGGCATTGGCATGCTGGAGGTAACAGACACGGATATCGCCTTCACCCCGGGGAGACTCTCTATCCAGCAGCTTCACCAGTTGTTTGATCTTAAGGGTGTCGTCTTCGGAGGCCAGCAATACGAGCGAGTTGGTCCTCTCGTCAGGAACGATCCGCACCTCGGATTCAACCTGCGGGGCCGCCTTCGGCCTCCCCCTGCTGCGCTGAAAGACGGTTTCGAGAGACTTGGCCAGTTTCGTCGCCATGGCGTGCCGGAGGGGTATCACGGATATCTCTTCACCCACGCCCTCCACGTCAACAGCTTTTGTAATGCGGAGGAGCCGCTCGATATTGGAGAGGACATCGGTGACAATCAGCGTCCGCGTGGGCGGGTAAGAGGCAATCACGCTCTCCTTGGATATCATGGGGGTAAAGAGTTTTTTCAGCTCCTCGGGGTCGGCATACCTGAGGGGGATCAACTGCGTGACCACCCTGTCTTCCGCGCTCACGGCCTCCGCCCTCAGTCGCGTCTCCACGCTCTTGGATTTGGCGCTCACGGCCGGAACGATCTTGATGATGGTCCCTGCAGGCACCGTGGCAAAGCCGTGAACCTCCAGTACCGATTCAAACACCCTGTATGCCTCATCGACCGATATCTTGGTGGGAGAGACGATGGTGACCTTGCCTCTGACCGCATTGTCAACCACAAAGTTCTTTCCGGTCAGCTCACTGATGAATTTGATAAAGACCGGCAGGTCCACATTGTCGAAATCAATGGTGACATACGGTTCCTTCAGGTCTTTTTCATCGGCCTTTCCTTCGCTGCCCTGGCCGGTTTCCACAGGCCGCGTCGCCCGGGCGCCCCGGTCGGGGGGGGCTGTGACGGCCTCCGGGAGTCGGTCCTTCGGGGGAGGGGCCTGCCGGGCCGTCGGCGCCGGAGCAGGAGTCATGGGGGCCGGTCTGCCGGGTGCGGGCTCCTGAACCGGTTGCCTTTCAGCGGCAAGACCGCCGCCGGCCGCCGGAGCCGCCGGAGTCACCCCGTCTTCCCCGGCAATCCGGGCCCCTGCGGCAGGTGAGACGGCCATCAGGAGCCACAGGGCTGCCCACAGAAGAGGGTGAACATATATTTTTTTTACGTGTCTCATCGTCGGATGCCGGTAATCGGGTCTCGGGTCGTCATTTCACGTTTGACAGTCATCACTTTACAAGCTCTCCAAAGCCGGGCTGACGGCGCAGTTTTTCCAGATCCCCGTCCTCCTTTGCCCATGACTTCGCCTGCGGGGACAGGGAGACCGCCCGTTTCAGGTATCTGAGGCCCTGATCGGGCTGATCCGTCAGGGCGAAGAGGCATGCGAGATTGTAACAGGGGTCCACGTATCCGGGCTTCAGACGGAGGGCCTTTTCAAAGCGGATCCGGGCCGCCGGATAGTTGTTCTCACGCATCAGGATCACACCCAGGTTGTTCAATGCCGGCACGCAGCCGGGGTCGGCCCTGAGCGCCTTTTCATAAAAGATCTTTGCCTCATCGAGCCGTCCGCTCGTGTGGTGCGTTTTTCCCGCCTCGTAGAGGGCTTCGGCATCCGCACGCTGCTTCGGCGCCGGGGGAGGCGCCGCATGTTCCGGCTTCGGCAGGTCCACTGTGGTGGCCTGAGGACCGCCCAGATCCAACCACGAATAGGCGATAAAAGCAAGAAAAAGGATACCAGGGGCCGTAACGGCAATCAAGGGCCATCTTCTGATAAGCCTTCCCTTTCCTGATCGGGCCGACAGAAGGATCCCCTCATATTTTCCGGAACGGCTGTCCCTCTCTGTCTGAGCCTTTTTCAAGGCCTGATGAATGTAGCTCAATTCCGATTACTCCGTCATCTGAAACAGGAGGGCCATGGTCCTGGGACCCACAATCCCGTCCGCATTCAGGCCGAAGTCCTTCTGGAACCGCACGACTTCCCTGAAGGTCTGCTCCTCGAAGAGGCCGTCCTGGTGTACCGGATATCCCGCCCGGTTCAGGAGCTTCTGGACCTTCAAGACCTCGGGGGAATTCATCCCCTTGTTCAGGCGCCGGTCTCCCTCTTCAAAGGGGTATAGAAACGAGACCGTTCCCCCCCAGTGCTCCAGCATAAAATGCCTGGTGACCGGACGGGACTTCCCTTCGCGGTCAAGGGCAATGGCGCCCCCGTTTGTTATCCTGCTGATCAAGAGATAGGAGGGGCGCGGCAGAGGTTGGGGCAATGGCCCGGCCACGGTGACACGAAACGGCTTCTTCAACAGGGTAAAATATTCAGGCGCCAGGCTGAAAGAAAGCAGCCCCAGATTGAGATCGCCTGTATTCGGACGCGCCTTCCCGTCCGGGGTATGGCCCGCGCCCGTTCGGGGCCCGCTGCCGGCCCCGAAGAGGTCGAAGAGGCCTGTAAAACTCGTGCGTTCATCCAGGAAGAGGTCTTCAGGTCTCTTTTCGGGCGCCCGGATCGCGGGGGGGGCCGCCACGGTCTTATCAGAGGCCGGCATGTCCTGCCTGAGGCTCCACCCGGCAAGGGCCGCGGTGACGACGAGCAGCAGGAGCAGGACGATGGTCATCGGGCCGATACCCGGTTTCGGCCGTTGACCGGGCATCCGGGCGGTCCCTGTGCCGCCGGACAGCTCCCTGATGGCCTCCTTGATCATCTGTCCTGTGATGGTCTGTTTTTCCCTGGCATACGCAATCAGGAGTGCCCGGTCGCAGACCGCATTGATTCTTCTGGGGTTCCCACGGCTGTACCCATAGATCCTGGAAAAGGCCCCTTTTGTAAAATTCAGGCTTCCGCCCCCTCCTGCCACAGTCAGTCGATGGGTCACATAGGCCCTCAGGTCGGCCGAATCCACAGGCTTGAGGTCGTAGCGAACGGTAATGCGCTCATTCAACTGCCTGAGGGACGGCGCAGACAGGAGGCCTTTTAACTCCGACTGGCCGACCAGCACCACCTGGATCAGCTTATCCTTCTCTGTTTCCAGGTTGGAAAGCATTCGGATCTGCTCCAGGACCGTGTGGGAAAGGTTCTGGGCCTCATCGATCAGGAGGAGCGCATTGCCCCCTTTCCTGAAGTTGTCCAGGAGGAATCGGTTGAGGGCATCGATATAATCCTTTTTGGTCTTTGCTTCAGGCCCCATCTCGATGCCGAATTCCTGGTTGATGGTCTCCAGGATCTCCATGTCGGAGATAAACGAGCTGAATATCAGGGCGCTTTTGGTGTTCGAATCCAGATGATCCAGGAGCGCCCGGCAGAGCGTTGTCTTGCCGGTGCCGATGCCCCCGGTAATGGCAATAAAACCCCGCCGCTCATTGATCCCGTAGAGGAGGTGGTCGAGGGCCTCCCTGTGATACCGGCTCAGATAGAGGTATCTCGGGTCCGGCGTCAGATTAAACGGGTTTTCCTTAAAACCGAAAAAGGCGGTGTACATGGTTCAGAGGTTCAGAGGTTCAAGGTTCAAGGGTTCAAGGTTCAGGGGCTATCGGACGTGCTTTTTTTCGTTTATTTTGCCTGCAGGTCATCTGAACCCTCGAACCCCTGAACCCGGTTTATTTGAACCGATAGTGGATGGTCCTGGACTGGCCCCCGCGGAGGATATCCATTGACAGGGGTTCCCCGGACTCCACGGCCTTGTAAAAGGAAAAGGCATCTTCCGGCGTATTGATCGGCTTTTGGTTAATGCTCTTGATAATGTCTCCCCGCCTGAGACCCAGCTGGGTAAAAAACGAATTGGCCTTGATATAGCTGAGTTCAAAACCGTCCGGTTTTCCGTCCTTCAGATGGGGCCGGATACGCGCCTGGGTCAACAGCTGATTGATGTTCTGAAGGGACTGATGGATGTCGGCCCGGGCTACCGTGACGGTATCCCCGGTTTGTCCCGGTCCGGCAGATGCTGTAGCTCCCTCGCCCGATTCGACCGGCTCCATGGAGAGGACTTCGTCCTTCTCCCCCACACGCAAAACGACCTTTCCCCTGATGATTTTCTGTATCACGGCATTCTGGACGGCGTCTCCCACCCTGTACAGCCCCTGGACTTTTTTGCCGGAATCCTCGATCACGGCCCGCGCGTTCTCTTGAGGACCCGTCACCGTTCCCAGGAGCAGGACCTTGAGGGAGGTCGGTTCGAGGGCCTCGATATCTTCTTTCCGGATGTCACGCGGCTCGCTGTTCCGGGAGGCGGTCTCAGCCGAGCCGAACAGGTTTCGCTCCACGATCACATCGAACTGGCGCAAAGGGGGCCGCTCTTGATGGACCCTGTCCGGAACGGCCTGTTCCGTTATCTCCGATGGCCGGATATCGGTGAGCCGGAAGGAGAGGGTCCTGTAAAAAATATCCACACCGATGCAGCTGAGCGCGGAAAGGGCGGCGACGTTAAACAGGATATTATAGAAAGTCTGTTTCATGCGATTGCCGGTTTATGGCTTTGCGGGACCAGGCCCTTTAGGTAAATCGGAAAACCGGGTTTCTGAAGGTCCCCTGGATTACAAAGGAACGGTTCAGTTTTTTCAGCCCCTGTCTCAGAAACGTGAGGGTTGCTGCATTCCCCTTAAGATTTCCAAGGAGTCCGCCGAGCGGTTCCATGGTTCCCTTCAGGTCGAGCATGCTTCTCGACAGGTCGGGTTTCAGGGTAATGGTCCCTGATAATTCCCCTTTAATGGTCCGTCCCGCCACTTCTGCACGGGTCAGGTCAATCTTTCGGTCCTTGAGAGCCATCTTCATGGAAAGGCGGTCGAAATCGATGGCGTCCAGTCCCAGGACTGGCTGCAGCAGTTCCACCTTCCCGTCGGATATGACAATCGTTCCCTGGCCGGCGCCTTCCATGAGTCTGTTCCGCTGCCCGGTATACTGGATATCGCCCTCCAGCACCCCCGACACATCCCGGCCCACGAGGGAGGGAAGATAGGGATGAAGACCGATATGGATGCCTTTAAGCGTCAGCGAGGTCGTGAACGATGCTTTTGCCCCCCGGGACTCGAAGCGCACATGGCCCTCGATGTCGCCGTTATAGGCACGGGCGTCAAAACGGTATTGAGGGGCCCCGGACAGAAAGGACCACACTGCCGGAGCAATGAAAATGTTTCCGGCCTTCAGCAGATGCTTCTGCGGCGTCTCTCTCAGCGAGATCCCTGCGTCGATCAGATCGATCCCCGGCGGAAACCCCGGGCGGATCGTCTTCAGGGAGAGGATCATCGAGGGATGGGCCCGGGCAACTTCAGACACCAGACAGGCCCGGATTGTGTCTGATGGAAACCGGTAATACAGGAGCCCTGTTGTCAGGAGGACAACGTAGAGCAGATATGCAGGCCATTTGCCGTTTTTCAACAATATCCTTTTTGTCATGGTTCCCTGAACCGACTGCGGGTGGTCTGAATCTGTGAACCTTATCCTTTTGGGCCACACGGGTCAATCCACAATCGTCAACACCTGCATCACGGCATCCAGGTATCCGGGAGCGCCCTGGCTGTCCCTGATGGAGAGCCGTTTGATACTGACCACATGTTGGGGCGATTCGATCAGGTAGAGATAATCCACCAGTTGTCTCAGGTTGATCTTGTCCAGCTTCATTTCAACCATGGACTCTTTGAGCCCCCCGGTTCCCCGGGAGTCGGACGGCTTCATATACTTGATATGATCTTTCACCTTTGCCTTCCCTGCCGCCTGTTCAAGAAAAGAAAACAGGGTAAACCCCTTCTCACGCCTTTGAAGGTGGCCCTGGATGCCTGCAGCTCCCTTCTTGAAGGATTCATGCTCGGCCCTGAGCGTTCGGATTTCCTTCAGCCCGATCCTTTTCGCCTCGATTCCCCGTTTCATGGCCTCCCGTTTATCCAGTAAAGGAAAGACAATGAACTGGACAAGGAGAAAGAGCGCTATTGAGCAGACGCCCAGGGAGACAAGAATGGTTTCTCTTTTTCCTAATTTCATCGTTCGAACATCCCGTCATCTCACCATTTCACCATCTCACCATCCCCACCATTCCAGCATCCCACCATCCCTCACCGTTTGCGCTCGATGGTTATCTCGAACTGAACCTTGTTCCCTGAACGGTCGAGGTTGGCTGAAGTGATATTCACAGGCCCGAAAAGCGCAGCGGCCGCCAGGTCGTTTTTGATCTTATCCACCTCGTTGAATGCATCGGTTCTGCCTGAGATCCTCACGGTCTCCGGGTCCACTACCATGCGACGGACCTCCACGTGGACGGACCGGGGGATGCGGCGGGAGATCTCCTGCAGCAGGTCGAGAATCGTGCTGCTGGGGATGATGCCGGGACCCGATGCGGCGGATCGCTTCATCTCCTCAACGCTCACCCGCAACTGCTGAACCGGGTCAATGATTCGGGTCACCTGTGGAAGGGTCTGCCGGAAGATGGCAGCGGTCTCACGGGTCAGGGTCTCGTATTCCTGTTTCAGGGAATAGTACTCGATCATCATATCGGCCGCCACAAACGACAGGATCAGAAATAGAAAAATCGCGATTTTCGGGAGCTTCTTCCTGAGGCCCAGGTAGCTGCTCTCCCTGCTGAATTCATCTCTCCTGAGGTTGAACCCGTCCTCGGACCGGGCATTCCTGAGGGCGAGAGAAAGGGCGCTGTTCATGAGTTCCGGAGACCAGTCCCCGGCGATGCTGCCTTCCATTCGGACCTTTTTGTCTCCGGCGACGTCAACCGGTTCGGCCGGCATGCCCATAAACCGGGTCAGCAGGTCGGCGGATGCAGGGTCCCGGGCCCCTTCTCCCGTAAAAAAGAGCTTGTCCGGCCCATCACGGTCCTCTGCCCTGGACAGGAATGCGTGTACCGTATTGTGAACGGCGGTGCTCAGGGACTGAAAAAAGGCCTCCCTATCTTCCGGAGGCAGTTCGTCGCGCTCACGGATCGCGCTGTGTGCGGATCCTGACAGGGTGTGCCGGGCCGGGAAGGCTGTGAATGATCGGATCAGGGCAATCCGTCCGTTCAGGCACAGGACCAGGGTATGAAGTCTATTGCCCACTTCAAGTAGAAGCATGTTCTCAGGGCTTCCTGCCTGTTTGAGTACCCACGAGGCCAGGGGCGACCCCCTGACCTCCAGCACCTCCGGATCGATGCCATGAGACTGAAGCATCTCCAGATACTCCGAGATGGACGCCCTCCGGACGGCTGCGGCCAGTACGCCGCCGGACCGGCTGTCCGTCATCACGAAATCAATCAGCAGGTCCTCCACAGGGCAGGGGAGCATGCTCTCGATTTCAAAGGGAAGGGCCTGGCGGATCTTTCGGGCATCCCTGAAAGGCATGGGCACGTTTCTGAACGACACATGCCCTTCAGGGATCGTGACAAGGCAGGCATTATCCCTCAAATCCATGCGACCGGCGAGAGATCCGAGGGCCTCGTTCAGATCTCCGTTATCCAGGGGAACCCGTGAAAAGGCAAGAATCCGGCGCCCCTTCAGCCCGCTTCCCGTCTGAACGGCCGTAACGTGGTCCATGCCGATGTCGATGCCTGTGATGTTGCCGTGCATTATTCAGTTTTCCATGCCACGATCCGAATGGATGATCCGCCTTCCCTCTTGACAACGGCGGTCGCCTGTCTGCTCATGGCGTCGGCCATGCCGACCGACCGGATCTCAAAGTAGTCGCTCGATGTTTTGATGAGAGCGGCATCAATGGTCACATGTCCCATGCCCGGGACGTTTCGGTACCAGCCGGGGTCTGTCAGGTCGTTTTTTTCATTGAGGCGATAGGCCATCATTTCCTGGACCATCTCCGCGTCGATATCCTCGGAAAGGGCGCGCAGGATCAGGGGGCCGGCTGTATTGATATTGATCCTGCCGTCGCCGTAAACCGTCAGGTGGTCTGAAATTCCGGGGTTGTTGTCGCTGCCGAAGAACAGGTCGCCGGTCATCCCCTTGACAAGGCGCAGCTGGCCCGGAGAATCCATGGGTCCATCCTTGCAGGCGTAAGGTGCTTCCAGGGACTGATAATACCCGTTTTCCGCCCCGAACCGCGTCACCTCACTGTCCGGATCGATCCAGTCCTTTACTGCATCGACGAGATTCCCGACCGCCTCCGGTTCAAGGCTAAACGATTCCAGGCTCAGGAACCTCGTGAGGAGGGTTTTCTGCGCCTCATTGTACTCTCCGTTTTCATTGACGAGCCGATTGATCTGTATCTTTCCGGAAAGATCGGCGATGGACACGTCAAAACGGCCGTTCTCGAACATGGCGGTCGAATTCAGGGAGAGTTCCTTGGATTGGGCCCAGGTCTCCGTAAGGGAATCCGAACTGCCCGCGGATGCGTCTTCAGAGAGAACCGCCAGCGCGCAGTTGATGCCCGACCGGGCAATGAGGCCCAGTCGGATGCCGTCACGGAGATTCGCCGATGAATAGAGGCCCGCCCACATGGCGCTTTTGAACCGGAGTATCAGCACCATGAGGAGGCTCACAACCAGGATTGTAAGGATCAAGGCGAAGCCTCTGTTGTCTTTGAGCATCGATGTCACGTTTTGCCTGCTGCACGGTAATTTCGCCTTGCAATCCATGCCGCCCCGCGTTATCCGCCCATCGGGATCGCGACCCCTGTCATGAACCTGAAGGGCCGCTCCGGGTCTGCCGGATTGGGAAATTCCAGCACGATCGAAACCCTTGAAGGCAGCTTGCCTTCTGATGCGCCCTCAAGCGAATCCCAGCTTTCATGAGGTTCTCCCTCGGCGTCGTAATAGACAACATCCACCGATGACAGTCCCCTGCAGAGAAGGAGCCCCCCGGCCCCTGATTCGGGTTTTTCGCGTGCCGGCAATGTGTCGGAGCGGTAAAGGTCCAGCACCTTCCCGTCTATACCCGCTGCCGCTGCATAATAGGCGATCTCTGCCGGTTGAGTGAGTGGCTTTTCATCTGAAAAGGACAGATGTGCAAGGGATAAGAAGCGCAGTTCACTGCAGGGCAGATCGTTGATCTCCTTTTTTCCGCCTTGAAACAGGACCGGTTGGGGGGTCGTCCGGTCCGGTTCAGGGTTTTGGGCCGATTCAGGCACGTAGGCTGCCTCCAGGTCTTCAATGATTCGTTCCAGGGCAACCCGGGCCATATGGTAGATATCCTCACGGGATTCCGTGTCCTCAATGACGGTGAAGGTTCCCCTGTATGCCGTGAAAACGGCAGATACGATCAGGGCGAATATGAATATGGCAATCAGGATCTCAAGGAGGGTGAAGCCTCCCCGGGTCCCGGGGTTTACCGGCTGTCCGCGCTGTTTCATCGTAACCTCCGGCCCTTGAATCCCTATGGAAAGAACCGGTACAGCCTGAGTTGACAGCGATAGCGGTCGTCCGGCACATAACGGACCTCCAGGTCGATTCGTTTGAGACGGTCCGAGACCGTATCAGCCCCTTCAAATGAAACGTCATCGACGGACAGCCGCCAGGCATAATCCGGAAACTCATCTCCAAAATCACCCGAATCAGAGGTCAGGTTCCGCCGGTCCGTGACAGCCTCGAACTCGGCCATTTTCCCCTGGGCCAGGAGGCTGGCTGTGGTATTGAACCGGGATTCATTGGCCAGGGAGAGGCCCTGAGACTGGGACCCTAAGAGGGCCATGAGGGCTATCGCTATGACGGCTGCCGCGATCATGACCTCCAGGAGGGTGAACCCGGAAGCGGCCTGAGACCCGAAGCCTGAAGCGTGACACGTGAACCTCTGCAAGATGCAATCCCTCAATCCCTCAGTTCCCCAATCCCTCAGTCGAACTCCACATACCTGTCCACGATCGTGACTTTGCCGATGAAAGGACTCAGTTCCAGGGTCATTTCCCTCCCGTCTTCAGAACGGAGGTGGATTGCCGACATCCGGGTATATCCCTTCGGGGTGAACACGATCCGGGCCTCTCCTTCGCTGATCTTGCCCGTTTCTCTTGTCCATACATCACGGATACGCACCCGGCCGGGGAAGGTGGCGGCCTGTTCCCGGGCAACGGCCAGTTCATCGCCTGTCATCGAGGCGGCGCCGATCCAGAATTTACTGGCATTCAGGTCCAGATGGAGCGTGTATGCCTGGTGTTCCCGTACGGCCTCATTTCTCAGGTCCTGGACAATGCCGACGATTTTGCGCGCCACGGCCTTCAGAGGGTCGTTGAGCAGGGCGTCTCTCAGCCGGGGGGCCGTGAAGGTGAGCACCACGCCGACCATGACGATCACCACAATGAGTTCGATGAGCGTATACCCTTTTTTGTCGAGGAACATCGCCGGCCCCGCTCCGTTGGCGGGTTCAGGGGTTCTGGTTAACTCAGGTCCCAGCTGTTGATATCCTTATTCTTGTCCTCTCCACCCGGCTGCCCGTCGGCCCCGTAGGATGACAGGTCGTAATCGCCATGGAGACCCGGGCTCAGATAGATGTAGTCGTTGCCCCACGGATCCTTCGGGACCTTCCCTTTCTCCAGGTAGCCTCCCTCCCGCCAGGCCCTTGGCAGTTCGCCCACTGTCGGCGCCTCTACAAGGGCCTGAAGCCCCTGTTCTGTGGAAGGGTACGCACCGTTATCCAGTTTGTAAAGCCTGAGCGCGGTCTCTATGCTCTCGATCTGAACCTGGGCCTTCATCTGTCTGGCCTCTTCAGGCCTGCCCATGATTCTCGGAATGATCAGTCCTGCCAGAATTCCGAGGATCACGATGACCACCATCAGTTCGATCAGGGTGAAACCCGAGTCACCCCGTTTATCCCGATTCATGTCGTTCACCTCCGCCGGTATATCACATAACCCATGATGTTTGAAGAAGCTTCAATGCCCGGGCGCCGAAGAGATTCCACGTGCGACAGCATTTCACAGAAGACGTCCGAATGCAAAGCAATATTTACCGTAACGCTTTTGACAGCATGGATCGCAGGGGGTTCGGCCATGAAGTTCCTGCTATATGTTCACATGACCGGGGCGTTACGATTTACCACGAAAACAGGTTCAAGGTTCAGGCTGCCCCAACTGGCGTATGGCGGCGGCCTACCGTATCATCTGGTTCATCTCGAAAATAGGCAGCAGAATGGAGATGACGATAAATCCTACGGTCACGCCCATAGCCAGGATCATGACCGGTTCCAGCATGGAGGTCATGGCAAGGGCCTGTGATTCCACTTCCCCTTCAAAAACATCGGCGATCCTGTTGAGCATGTCTTCGAGACGGCCGCTCTGCTCTCCTGCCGAGATCATCTGCAGGGCGATGGGTGGAAACCAGCGGCTCTTGGAAAGCGATGCGGCAAGGCCTCTGCCTGACTGGATATCGTCGATGGCGTCGTCGATGGCATCTGCGATCCGTACGTTGTTCACGATGTTTCTGACGATTCCCAGGGCAGAGAGGAGCGGAACGCCGTTCTGAAGCAGGCTCCCCAGGGTTCTCGAAAACCGCGCTATTGCCGACTTGGTGTTCAGCACACCGATCAGTGGCGCCCCCAGCTTGATCCGGTCCCACAGACGTCTCCCTCCGGGGGTCCGGCTGAATCTTCTTGTCAGAAAGAGCACGCAACCGATCCCACCCGCCACCAGCCACCAGAAAGACTTGAAAAAATCGCTGACGCCGATAAGTATCAGGGTGGGAAGCGGCAGGATCTGATGCATCTCGTCAAATATCCTGGTGATATTGGGCACGATAAAGGTAATCAAAAAGAAGAGGACCAGGATTCCGATGAAGAGCATGAAGACCGGATATGCCAGGGCCGCTTTCAGCCGGCCCCTCAGGGCCTGCTGATGCTCGCTCAGTTCGGCCAGGCGGTGGAGAACCAGGTCCAAAGAGCCGGATTCTTCGCCGGCCTTTACCATGTTGACATAGATTTCGGAAAAGACCCTGGGATGCTGGGCCAGCGAAACAGCCAGGCTGTTTCCCTCATTCACGGATTCCTTTATCTGCGCCAGGATTTTCTTCAGCAGGGGATTTGGTACCTGAGAGATGAGTGCGTCCAGAGAAGCGACCAGGGTGATGCCGGCTCCCAGCAGAATGGCCAGCTGCCGGGTCGCGGCAGAAATCTCTCCGGGCCTGACCCGTTTCAGAAAGGTGGAGACAGATGGATAATCCCCGACCTTTTCTTTGAAGGCGGTGGAGGTCTCTCTCAGCGATACGGGGAAGACCCCGGATCCCCTCAGTTTCTGCCGTGCCGCGATGGGGCTGTCGGCATCAATGATGCCACTCCGGTTTTTTCCCGCCCTGTCAAGGGCCTGATACTCGTAAACAGGCATGTTGTTGAGATTCCGGATTCAAACGACCTTAACGGCTGCTCCCTGAAACGGCCGCTGTTGAAGACCCTTTCACCGCGGCGGACCTATGGTAACAGCAGGCTTGGTCGGTGTCAACTTCCTCTCGATACCCGGAAAAAGTGCTTGAGCATGGGTCACGGGACTGATATGGTTCAGGGGGGTATTGCCTTGGACCCTTGTTTGTCATCCCGCCTGGCGGGACGCCTCATTCTGAATGCTGATATGGAGCGTGTATGGATATCGTAACGGATTATCTGGTCATCGGAAGCGGCATTGCCGGGCTGAGTTTTGCCCTGCAGGCAGCCAGGACAGGGACGGTCGCCGTGGTGACCAAGAAGGAAAAGTCAGAAGGGTCGACCAACTATGCCCAGGGGGGCATCGCGTCGGTGTTTGATCGGGATGACAGCTTTGATCTGCATATCAAGGACACCCTGGAATCAGGAGACGGCCTTTGCCATGAGGATATCGTGCGGATCGTGGTGGAGGAAGGCCCGGCCAGAGTCCAGGAGCTGATATCCATGGGGGTGCGGTTTACGCGCCGGGAAAGAAACGAGGACGCCCTGGATCTGGGTCGCGAGGGGGGGCACTCCAAACGACGGATCGTCCATACCAAAGACCTCACCGGCAGGGAGGTCGAGCGCATCCTGCTCGAACGTGCGGCCGAGGACAGGAACATCCAGATCTATGAAAACCATATGGCGATTGATCTGATTACGAAATCCAAACTGATCCGCCGCGGGATCGTCCGGTCTGAAAGGAGTGAAACCTGCTGGGGGGCCTATGTGCTGGATGTGAATCAGGCCGAGATCATCACCTTTCTCGCCAAGATCACCGTTCTGTCCACGGGCGGCGCAGGCAAGGTGTACCGGTATACGAGCAATCCCGACATCGCCACCGGAGACGGGGTCGCCATCGGATACCGTGCGGGGGCCAAGGTGGCCAACATGGAGTTCGTCCAGTTCCATCCCACGTGCCTGTATCATCCCTTAGCCAAAAACTTTCTGATTTCCGAGGCCGTCAGGGGCGAGGGGGGCGTCCTGATAGACCGGAAGGGGAGCCGGTTCATGGAAAAGTACCATCCGCTCAAGGACCTGGCATTCAGGGACATTGTGGCCCGGTCCATTGACATGGAACTGAAAAAAAGCGGGGATGAATGTGTCTACCTGGATATCAGCCACAGGGGCGCGGAATTCATCATGGATCGATTTCCCCATATCTACAAGACATGCCTGAAGTACCAGATTGACATCGCCACAGAGCCGATTCCCGTGGTTCCTGCAGCCCATTACATGTGCGGCGGCCTTCTCACGGATGCATACGGGAAAACAAACCTGGACCAGCTTTATGCCATCGGCGAGGTCGCCTGCACCGGGCTTCACGGCGCCAATCGTCTGGCAAGCAATTCCCTCCTCGAGGCCCTTGTTTTTGCACGGCGGGCCGCTCTCAGGTCGGATGGTGAGCTGACGATGAAACGGGATGAACCTGTTCCCAGGGCGCCTCAGTGGGACCCGGGCAGCGCCACAGACAGCGAGGAAATGGTTGTTGTTTCACACAACTGGGATGAAATAAGGAGATTTATGTGGAATTATGTCGGGATTGTGAGAACCAACAAACGGTTGACGCGGGCCAGGGCGCGCATCGAAAACATTCAGGAGGAAATCAAGGAGTATTACTGGGATTTCCTGGTGACCCAGGATCTGCTCGAACTGCGTAATATCGCCCTGGTCGCGGAATTGATCATCACGTGCGCGTCGCTCCGAAAGGAGAGCCGCGGGCTCCATTTTAACCTGGATTATCCCTCGCAGGACACCATCCACTGGCGCCAGGATACGGTCGTGTGGGTATGAGTGTTCTGCTAGTGGAAATGCCTCTCCCGCATGAACCCGAGCACCTGCAGTCCGGTCTTTATCACGGTGACGGTAATGCCGACGCCCACAATGCCGAGCGCAATATAGAGGAGCCCGAAAAATATCAGATATTCAAGGTTCCACTGCCATTCAAATGAAAACGGTGTCATGGGATTTCTCCTTGTGGGGTTCGACCCCTTTCATATCCCCTTACGATTCAGAGACAGGGTTTAATTCCCTTTCCTTGGGAAAGACCGGCAGGTATCTGTAGGCCGCGGAAAATAACAGGAAGCCGTAGCCGATCACAGCCAGTCCGATGCCCCATTCCTGCCATGTGGGCAGGTAGCCCCAGAACCTGTCAAACGGCATGACAGGGATGGCCAGGGTCACGATAATAAACAGGAAGCGATTCAGCACAATTCCCGTACAGGTCAACAAGGAGGCAATGATGAGCCAGCCCTGGTTCTTCCTGCCCTGGGGGGTCATGAGAATGACGGCGGGCAGGATGCCGCAGAAGATCATTTCGCATACCACCAGCCAGATGCCGTACGGCCCTTCTCTGAAAAAACTCTCGAATGTCAGTCCCGACCTTGGGACAACACCGTACATCCAGCCCAGATAATCAAAGATTTTCAATACCACATAGAGGGAGAGAAGCCATGCCGATATCTTTGCAAGGAGTTCGATGGCCCTGTCGGGAACCAGCTTTTTGCGGGTCAGAAATTCGGTCAGTTTGGTGCAGAGGATGGTGAAGCAGGGCCCGCAGGCGATGGCCGAAAGGACAAAGAGAAAGAATGTCCACGGCCAGATATAAAAACCTTCTCTGGCCGCAAAGGGCCTGGCATACATCACGCCGAACATGCCGCCCAAGGAGCCCTGGTGAAAGAACGACAGAAAAGTGCCGGTTGCGGCAAAAACAGCCATGATCTCGTGGAGATTCTTTCCGAACAGCCTCAATTCCTTGATCTCTTCCAGCTTCCTGTTTTCCAGGATGATCGGTATGAACTCGATGGCCAGGACCATCAGATAGCAGGTGATGCAGAAAGACACCTCCACCAGCATGGAATGGATATTGGCGTGCCAGAAGATAAACCAGCCCCTGATCGGCTGGCCGATATCGATGCCCAGCATCGCAATGGCCCCGGAGTAACAGATAAACCCGATGATCACCGCGGCGTTGATGATGTTTTTTAACTCCTTTTTACCGATAATGTAGGTCAGAAACCCGGTAAAAAAGGCGCCTGCTCCCAGGGCGATGACGGCCAGGTCAAATACGATCCAGAGGGCAAAGGCAAAGACATTGCTCATGTTTGTCTGGTTCAACCCTTTCCAGAGGCAGAGAAAGGCCGACAGCCCCCCCCACGCCAACAGGGCCACCCACGGGAGGGTCCAGAAGAAAAACGTCCATGGGGAACATCTTTTAACTCCATGCGGTAACAACGGCGAATCCATTGCGCGTCCTCCTGAGATCTAAAAACTGCTAAAATGTATCGCGTCCCGGCTTGGTGGACCACTCCTCTTCCATCCAGGTCCTGTTGACCACGGGCTGGTATTCGCCGGGCAGGAAATTATCCGCCAGCCTGCGAATCCAATCCCTGCTGGAATGATAATAGACCTTCGGTTCCGTACCGATCCGCTCCAGGATCCGGAATGTGTACGGGTGCTTGATCAGCTCGGAGACCCTGTGCTCGGGATTGTTCAGATCTCCGAAGGTGATGGCCTGGGCCGGGCAGGCCTCTGTGCAGGCGGTCTGGTATTCATCCTCTTCAATTTCCCGCCTCTCTTCCGCATATGCCTGGTTTTTGGCCCGCATCAACCGGTGATGACAGAACGTGCATTTTTCCACCACGCCGCGCATGCGGGGAGACACCTCCGGTGAGAGATATCGGGCAAGGCCCTTGTCTTTTGGAAAATAGGCGTCCCACCAGTTGAAATACCGGGCCCCGTACGGACAGGCCGCCTGGCAGTACCGGCAACCGATGCATCGGGTATATATCTGGCTGACGATTCCGGTGTGGAAGTCCAGCTTTGTGGCGGTCGCCACACACACCGAGACGCAGGGCGGGTGATGGTCGCAGTGCATGCAGGGTCTGGGAAAATAGCTGACCTCGGTATGGGGAAACTCCTTTCCGTTCGTAATCCTATACAGACGCATCCAGGTGATGGCGCGTTCCTTGTCCGACTGGTCAGGCCGCACGGAAACATTGTTTTCAGCCGCACAGGCGACCATGCATGTCCCGCAGCCGGTGCACTTGTCGAGATCGATGACCATGCCGTACTTATACCTGGGTTTCCCGTGGTCATTTTCTTTTTTCATGAGTTACCTCACATGAAACATGAAACTCGAAATTTGAAATTGGTAGCCTTCAACAGGGCGCGTATGAAAATCGGAACTTCGAACACTTCATGAAACATCCCGCATCCGGCGTCACGCCTTCACCAGGGTCACCGGTGTGTTCCACCAGACGGGGTCGCCGCTCACCGGGTCCTGTCCTGCCTGGATGATGGTATTGGGGTTGACGCCCTTTCCCTTCAGGAACTCGTCGTAGCCGGTATGGCCAAAGCCGAGAGGCATATAGACGATGCCGGGCATGGCGCCCTCAAAGAGATGAATGCGGGCCTGTACCTCTCCGACCGGCGATTTCACAGACACCAGGTCTCCCTCTTTGAGACGGTAGCCGGCGGCGGTCCTGGGATTGACGGCAACAAAGGACGTATCTTTTAAAAGCTGGCTGTCAAAGATGGTCTTGTAAAGGAAAGGCGGGCTCGGTATCCATCCACTGGCCAGATTGATCATCTCGTAAGGGAGCATGGACAGCGGATAAGCCGATCGGTCGGCGCCGGCCTTCGGGGCCTCGTAATGGGCCATGCAGGCCTCATCGTCGCGGGCCGTGATCCCCATCTCCCCGGCCGAACCGTTCCGGATGGCCTGGTCAATCAGCCGGCTGTAGAACTCGAACCTGCCGCTGGGGGTTTTAAAAAGGTCTGACCAGGCTCTTGGCGGGGACACCGGACGATACCAGAGCCCCCCGGACTTCAGCTTTTTCCACATGTCATCAAAAGACTTGTAGTCCGGCTTGCCGCGTTTTTCAGGGGACTGTTGTTTCCAGGGAGGGGCCGCCGGATCAAACCGCACCAGACCGCCGCCGGCATCAAAAAGACCCTTGGCCCTTTCCTTGAGCGCATCCTCGAAGGTTTCCCAGGGGAAGGCCGAGCCGACCGGATCACCGAGTGCGTTGGACAGCTCGATAATCGTGTCCCCGCAGTTTCGGGTATCGTAGAGAGGCTCAACGACCGGTTTTGACAAGCCGTAAAGGGGGTACTGCAGGCCGACGGGCCAGACGATGTCGTCCGTTTTTTCGAGATAGGTGCTGTCCGGGAGAATCAGGTCGGCCATGTTGGCGGTTTCGTCCCGATAAGGGGAAAAACTGACGATGAACGGGATTTTTGTCAATGCCCTCCTGAAAGCGTCGCCGTCGGGAAGGGTAAATGCCGGGTTTGCCGAGAACACCAGGAGCGTGTCGATCGGCGACCTGGGGCTCTGATTGACCGCGTCCGAGAAATTATTGATCAGGCTGTGGGTAAACGGGTATCGCCGCGTTCCGGCCTGATCCAGCCTCGGTTTCTTGAGCCCCGCCTGCGCAATGGCATCCCCGTCGAAGTCAGGCAAAGGACTCAGGGGAAGCGGATCGGGCAGGAGCACCCCGCCGGCCCGGTTGATCCTGCCTGTCAATGCATTCAGGCTTTGAACGGCCATAAACTCGTACAGGCTGCCGTTCAACTCGTTTTTACCTTTGCCGTAAATCGCAACAGGGGCCTTTGCACGCATGAACGCCGCGGCCAGTTTGACAATGACGTCGGGTCGCACCCCTGTGATCTGCGATACCCGTTCGGGCGGATAGTTTTTCAGGACCAATGTCTTGAAACCGGTGTGAAGCATTCCGTCCGAAGCATACCAGTCATCGAACCCGGAGGTTTGTTCGTCAACAAATCCGGCATCGTATCTGCCGGATCGGATGATCAGATGGGCGAGGCCCAGGGCCAGCGCGCCATCGGTTCCGGGTCTCGGCGCCACCCACAGGTCCGCCTTTGAGGCGGTGTTGGATGCCTGCGACTCCACCTGAATGATCCGGGTTTTCCGCTTTGCCGGGTTGGCGTCATGCCACATGCCCCAAGCATTCATAACCCTGCCGGGCGCTCCCCATCCCTCAAGAAGGCCGCATCCGAAGCTCAGGACGAGATCCGAGTTTTCAAGATCATAGGCAACGGGGGCATTTCTCCCCTGCATCACCAGATTCCCCATCCGGTAAGTGTCCGACAGGGAAGGAAGCCTGACGTAGTTGGGACTTCCCACCGCCCGCATCAGGCGTTCAATCAGGGCCGATACCGTGGTGCCCTCACGGTTCCCATCCACGGCGGCGACCGCCTCGGGTCTCCCCGCCTTTCGGAGGGCTGTAATCCTGCCGGCGAGCATATCGAAGGCATCGCCCCAGCTGATGTTCTGAAATTCACCGGACCCTCTCATACCGACCCGCTTCATGGGGCCGGTGAACCGGATGGATTCGTCATACAGCAGCTGCAGGCCGCCCATGCCGACAGGGCAGATGCCGCCCGGGTTGACAGGATAGCCTGGCCGGCCTTCGATCTTTACGGCCCTGTCCTCCACCTTTCTAACCGAGATCCCGCAGCCGCCCGGGCAGAGATTGCACACCGAACCGACCTCGGAAAACTCGCCGGTCGGCGGGACAGGCACCCAGGGCCAGTTCTGGGTCCATATGGCGACATCATCCGTGAACTTCCAGGGCAGCGGGGTGATCTGGATGCCCGCAACCCCGCCTACGACAGCTGCGATGAAGTTTCTTCTGGTTAATTTCATAGTCGTCTTCCCCTTACTTGTGACATACAAAACAGGCGTTGTTCTGTTCCTGTCCCATCCGGGTGTGGCACCTGGCGCAGTCGTCCATCTTCATGCGGTCCGACGGCTTTTGGTCCCAGTAGAAGCCGGAGATGCGCTTGCCCCAGATATTGATGCTGTAACCGGTCAACCGATTTTCAAAATATAAGGGCAGCTTTTCGTTGTCGGCAAAGTCCCCGTGGCAGGTATTGCAGGCGATCTTGCCCATATTGACGTGCGCGATATGTGAAAAATAGACGCAGTCGGGCTGTTTTGAATAGACAAGCCAGGGGATCTGTTTCTCATCGGCCACATATTTTGTCAGGAAGTCTTTTTCTTCGGGGGTGTCTCCGAGGGGGGATTCGGGATCGTCGTGGCACTCGGTGCACTTCCCGAGCCTTGGAATGCCCGCAAAAGTTCCGTCGTCACGAAATTCATGGCAGTAGAAGCACTTCTCTTCCTTTGTTTCGCCCTCTATGCCGTCGACTTTTTCCGGGTTCAGGTGCAGCGCGTGATTGAAATTGATCGGCTGGGCCTGCTTGGAATAGAGAACCGCGGGGAAGATGATCCAGCCCACAATCAACGCGGCAATGAGCCCCACAAGGAAAAAACCGATATCCTGAATCGCAACATTCACATTCAACCATCTTGGGAAGAAACCGGCAGGAGAAGAAGGGTTCCCGGCTGGAGAAGGCCTTTTGGGATTCGCTGGATTTTTCATGATTGTTAAGCCTCTTACATCGGGTTTAGGGTTAATTGACTAAGGGGCCTACAGCTTTTGCGTATTTACCTACTGCTCCTCTCTTTGTCAAGGGAAAAACATTGCCCCCGGGCATCGCCGTTCAAGGACTAAAAACGCTTGACCCTTTTGCGACGCCTTTTGGCAGCCTTCGCCTGTTTCTTCTTCTTCTGGACGCTGGGTTTGTCGTAGAACCGTCTTTCCTTGATCTCGGAGAAGAACCCCTCTTTGGTCAACTTGCGCTTCAGGTCTTTGATGGCCTTTTCTATCTGATTGTCACGAACAACCACTTTCATATCTGCACAACCTTTCTATATTTTGGATAGCCCCGCACCGCGCCTTCACAGGCGTCGCGGTGCGGGCATTTTTAGGATTTTTGAAACAAAAAAGCACCTCGGTCGGAACTGAGATGCTTTTCCCTGCCATAAAAACAGATCTGCCACTGCCGGCATGACGGTTTATGCTAAGGTCATACAGGCATTCGCTGAAACCTCTTGAATGATTGATACGGGTTGGAAGCACTCATGGAATCCGGGGGTCATGATGCATGAATTGGGACCGGAAGCCCTTATGGCATACTGCGGCATCGAAAAACTTCCGATCATCTGGCGTTCACCCCCTTTGCCTTCCTTAATTTGGAGAAAATTTGATGCGTTCGCAAAAAATCAATCCCGCCGCGGAGGGACTCGCGCAAAGACGCAAAGCACGCAAAGATATCTTTAATATTTCAGTAGATTCGCTCTGTGTTCTCTGCGAGAAATACCACTTTTTACGAGACCATCAAACTTACATAAACCGCATGATACTATTTTTTTTCAGAACCTTTGTCAATCTTTTTCTTGACCTTTTTTGCGATGCCTTTTCGTGTCGTGCGCCATCAGACATCAGCCACGAGCCATCAGCCACGAGCCATCAGCCATGAGCTATGCTTCCCTGCGTCTCAATCCGGCGACCGCTTCGACATGATAGGTATGGGGAAACATGTCAACGGGCTGGACTTCCACCAGATGATAGGCAGGGGTCATGAGGGACAGGTCCCTGGCCAGCGTAGCGGGATTGCAGGAAATATAGACAATTTTTCCCGGCGATAACGCCATGGCCCGCGCCAGTGCTTCCTTGTGCATGCCCGCCCTCGGCGGATCGATGATGAGGACATCCGGCACAGCCGTTATGCCCGCCAATGTTTCCCGGATATCCCCGCATATGAACCGGCAGTTATGCACCCCGTTTTCCCTGGCGTTTACGGCGGCGTCCGATGTGGCGCTCCTGCTGATCTCCAACCCGGTGACGACGGCGACCCTGTCCGCCAGGAACAGGGGGATGGTCCCGGTGCCGCTGTAGAGGTCGAGAACCGTTTCAGATCCCTGGAGGTCTGCGTAACGGACCACTGTGCGGTATAATTGTTCAGCCCCCCTGGAATTGGTCTGGAAAAAGGAGTTTGCCGATATCCTGAATGTGAAGGGCCCTATCTTATCCGTGATGTATCCGTTTCCGGAAAGAACGGTTTCACGCTCCCCCACGGCGACGGATGCCCCCCGGCTGTTGATGTTGTTGACCACGGTGGCAACCTGTTCAAACCTGCTCTTGATGAGATCGGCCAGTGGCTGAACAATATCCTCCCGCTCTTCTGATGTGACGATATTGACCATCCATTCCCCGGATGCACTGGAATTGCGGATCGTCAGGTAGCGCCAGAAGCCCTGATGGCTCTTGAGACCATAGACAGGGATCCCGGAGTCCCTGGCATATGTCCGGACCAGATTCAGGATCCGGTTGCCCATCTCGTGCTGGAGGAGACACGCTTCAATGTCAATGACCTTCTGAAAGGCCCCGGGCACATGGAGACCCAGGGCGAAATCACCCCCCTGTTTCCGCCGGTCCAGTTGATCGGGCAGGTACCAGCGCCTGTCAGAAAATGTGAATTCCATCTTATTTCTGTAAGCAAAACGCTTTTCAGAAGGGATGGCAGGATGAACCGTCACCTGTTTCAGCCCCCCGATATGTTCGACCGTCTCCAGCACATGCGCCCTTTTGTAAGCCAGCTGCCTCTCATAGGCCACATGCTGCCACTGGCACCCGCCGCAATACCCGAAATAGGGACATGGGGCCGCCACCCGGTCCGGGGACGGGGAGAGGAGTTCCACCATGCCTGCCTCGGCATAATCTCTCTTCTTCCTGTAAATTCTGGCCGTTATGCGGTCGCCTGGGATTCCTCCCCGGACAAAGACCACCAGCCCGTCCAGCCGGCCAAGTCCCCTGCCTCCGTAGGCCATCTTTTCCAGGGTCAGTTCAATGGTGTCGCCTTTGCGCAATGTCATCTTATTTGCTTCACGCCTCTGGCCACGTACCGTCCGGGGACGTCGACGATCTCTGGCGGCGAAAGGCCTGCCTCCTTGAAAAGGGTATGCATCTGCGGATGGTCGGGCAGCAGATCACGGGCAACAGAAGCATGCGAGGCATGGTGCATGGAGAGTTCTTCTCGGCTCATCAGGTGCGCGATGATGAGAACGCCCCCCGTCTTCAGGACCCGCCTCATCTCCTTAAGGGCCTGCCCGGGGTCGAGAAAATGCGGAAACGCCGCAAAGCAGATCACCCGGTCAAATACCGCGTCGGCGAACGGGACGAAGTGGACATCCGCCTGCAGCACGATATCCAGAGGGACAAGCGGTTTCGCGTATGCCTGGCGAATCATCTTGTATGAGAGGTCAAATGCGCTGATTTGACCGGAGGGGCCCACGCACCGGCGCAGGTAAGGGAGGAGGACCCCCGGCCCGGTGCCCACGTCGAGGAGTCGCTCTCCCGGCATGACGCCGAATTCGTGGATCAGGGCGCTAAGACGCGCCCGCACCGGCGGCGGGTAGCAGGTCTCTTCCCAGACCCCGGCCCTTGTGTCGAAAAAGCCTGCCTTTGTTTCCATCCGTTCGTCCTGGTGTCAATCTAAAAACGGCGCTTTCCGCCCGATGGAACCGTAGTCCTTTTTCAGATCCGTGTAAACCGGTTTCCCAACCAGAAAGGTATAGATCTTATCCGCCACATGTTCAGGATCCGTGTCCTGGAAACAGTCGCCGTAAAGAATTTTGCCCACTGCGTAGGCGTCGGCCAGGGCCGTGCCGATGTTGGTGACATACCAGTTGAAGGGGAGCAGCGTGTAGACCCTTCGATCGGAGAAAGCCTTCAGTGACCGATAGTACGGCCGGTTTTTGTGGTAGTCCTGCGCCACCAGGCTCAGGCCGCCGCCGTCGATGAACACGATGTCGGGATTCAGTTTCAGGAGCATCTCCCTGTCGACAAACAGATGGTCCCCCGCAGTGGCCTTGAGATGCTGTGCCGCATTGCTTGCACGGACCCATTCAAACGGCATGTAGTGCTGTTGTGTGCTTCCGATTCCCTGGGCGCCACGATAGCCGATCCCGCCCACATATGCCGTGGGCCTTCGGTCCCCGCGAATGTCCCGGGTCTGGAGGCCCAGATCGCCTCGCAGGGCTTCCACATAACCGATCAGTTTCTCGGCACGTTCCGACCGGTTCAGTATTCTTCCGGCGAGGCGCAGACTGTCATAGACCGTTTCATCGAAGGTGGCGAATGCACCGTAGCTCAAGACAATGACCGGAATTCCCAGACTTTTTTGCACCTCGTCCGCGAGGCGCCCACGCATATAGGTGACAAAAATCAGTTGCGGCGCCACGGATAGCACCGCCTCCATGTCCGGCTTCTTATTGATGCTGACAGGGCCCCCCGGCCCGCACCGCGGCAGATTCCACAGTTCGGCGTGCGCCAGCCAGTAGGGTCGGCCCCGGGGATTCATCTTTTCCATTTCCTCGACCCCGACAACTCTGGATTCGGCCTGAAGGTACACGATCAGACGCAAGGCCCCGGGCCCGATGCAGACGATTCGTTCGGGATCAAAGGGAACCTGTACATTCCGGTCCGCCATGTCGGTCACGGTCATCGTCCCGGCGCCCGCAGTCGTTGCCGCGGACGTCAACAGCATGATCCATACCCCCAGGGCAGATATCCTTCCCATCTGTTCCTCCTGTTTGCATGCCCGGAAACAGCCCGGCCCCGAATACAGACAAGGGGCTTCCGACGGCCCGGTTGCATCCCGATGAAATGAGAATTTGAGCGAGCCCTTAGAAGCGATTGAAAAGGGCCAAAAAAAAGCCACAACCGTCCTTCCCCTTCCGGGGTGAGGCGCCTTCGTGGCTGATGAATACGTACGCTGTCCGGTTCTAAGGTATATCATGGGCCTGGCGCCCATGCGCCGGCTCATCCACATCTGCGGCAGTCGCATCATTCTGATAACGCCGTGTTTAACGGTTCGTGTCGGCACGGATTTCGCAAATCCTGCGGCCTTCGTGGCCTGCCGGCATGACACCGGATGATCGCGGCCAAATAACGCCCTGCCTGTGGTGGACGTCATCTGTATAGCTTCAGGAAATTCCGGTGTCAAGGGGTTTTGTGCTGAATCGGACATCCGGAACATGAGACGGAAATAACCGGCCCGTTAGGCCCTTATTTCCAGGTTTTCTGTCATGAAAAACAAGAAAAATCGTAACTCTTCAGCTTTTTGATAAAATGGTTCGCAGCAGGTTCGGCCCATGGGCGCTTTTCGTGATCAGGGGTTGCGGCCGGGCCCTGGTTTTTTGTTGTGCAGGACAAAAAACAGTGACAGCTTCATTGTCCGGATGACCGGGCCCGTTGCTCCCTCAGGCTGGATCGCGGTTTCAGTGAGGACACTCTTTATGCATGATATCAATTATTTTCACGAGCACGAACTCAGGGAACATGCTTTCTTAGGCTGCTGCAGGGACTGTCAAACCAGTCTGAACATCATCAAACCCCATATCCTGGCCTTTGCGGATCGGATCCGTAAATACACGCGGGAGATGCTTGAGGAACTGCCCCCGGATGAACTCTACCGCCTGTATCAGCTTCTGGACGATCTGGCCCACCTCGAGGCGGGGGCACACCTGGCCGGCTGATAAGCTCGTAAGCTGATAGCGGATCGCCTCGCCGGGTCAATAGCTCGCCGGCTTGCCCCCGTTTCCGTTCACGGCCACGACAATCGGGTACCCCTGGACTTCGCCCAGGATCACCCGGACCCCGTAGACCTGGTGAATGGCCTCCGGGGTGACCGCTTCCCTGTCGCCCTGGGTGTGGACCCTCCCGTCCTTGATCATCACGAAGCGGTCGGCAAATCGAAATGCCAGATTGATGTCGTGCAGACAGATGACAGCGGAAAGCCCGCGTTCCTTGACGGCCGCGTGGACCAGGTCCATGACCTCCAGCTGGTTTTTGAGGTCCAGGTTGCTGGTAGGCTCATCCAGCAGCAGCAGGTCCGGTTCCTGGGCCAGGGCCCTGGCCAGAATGACCTTCTGCATTTCACCGCCGCTGAGGGTGTTCACCGGCCGCATGGCCATGGACTCCAATTCCATCCGCTTCAGCGTGGTCTCAACGATCTCCAGGTCTCTTTCATCGGCCTTCCAGTTGATGTAGGGCTTTCTCCCCAGGAGCACTGCATCAAAGACCGCCAGTTCCTCCTCGCCGTACCTCTGGGGTACATAACCCATGTGCCGGGCGATTTCCTCCCCTTTCATGTCAAGGACATCTTCGCCGTGAAGACGGATCGACCCTTTCCTAACCCTGATGATCCGGTTGACGCACTTTAAAAACGTCGACTTGCCGGCGCCGTTCACGCCCAGCACCGCCAGGATCTGACCGCGGCCCAGCTCAAGATGGATGTCCTTCAGGATCGGATGGCTGTTGTAACCGAACCGGATGCCTGCGATGGAAAGCATCATTTTTCATACCCCCTGACGAGAAGATAGAGAAACAGCGGCGCCCCCATAAAAGATGTGAGAACGCCCACAGGAAGGGTCCCTGATCCGATCAGGATCCGGCCTGCCGTGTCTGCCAGGAGAAGAATAAGTGCCCCCACGATGCAGGCGTAGGGGAGCAGAAAGCGATGATCCGCGCCCACCATGCGCCGGGCAATATGAGGCGCCAGCAGACCCAGAAAGGCGATGACCCCGTGAAATGCCGTCACCAGCGCGGCCACCAGCGCGGCCATGAGCATGCCCCGTAACCTGACCTTTTCCACCTCCACCCCGATCCCCTTGGCTACTTCCTCTCCGGATGAGAGGGCGTTCAGGTTCCAGCGGTTCAGCACAAAATAGACGGTAACGACCACCGAGGCAGCTGTCATCACACCGATCTCCTGCCAGTTCGATCGGGACACATCCCCAAAAGTCCAGAAAACGATGGTGGCGATCTCCACCTCCGTGGCAAAGTACTGGATCAGGATGGTCCCTGAAACAAACAGGGAAGAAAGGGCCACGCCGGCCAGGATAATGGAGCCGGGTGAGAGCCGCTTCAGCCGGGAAAGAGCCAGGATGACCAGGGTGGCGGCCATGGCCCCCAGGAACGCGAAGAAGGTGACGGAAAAAAGGTTTTCGATCAATACCAGGTTCGAGGCCGTGGTCCTCAGGACGCTGGACCGGGCGGCGCCCGCACCCAGGACGACGATGGCCAGGGCCGCGCCAAAGGCGGCCCCGTGACTGATCCCCAGGGTAAAGGGGGAACCGAGGGGATTTTTGAGCAGGCACTGCATGGCCACGCCTGAAACGGCCAGGCCCCAGCCCGCCACAATGGCCGCCACGATGCGGGGCATGCGAATGTTCCAGATCACAACGCCGGCAGCCCCTTCCTCCAAGCCCAGCAGGGCCCGGACGACCTTGACGGTAGACAGGTCATAGGTCCCGGCGGCAATGGCATAAATGACCAGGGCCCCCAGGAGGGCCAGCAGGACAAGGAGGAAGAGGGTCTTCCGTCGAAGCCCCCCCTTGTAGGCCTCGACAAGAGAACCTTCCCTCGCCACCCTCGTATGGTCAGCTGAAATCATCGACCCGCACGTCTCCCCTTCCTTACAATTCCCCGGTTCCTCGATCCACCCCGCGGTTCTTTTCGAAAGGATCTCTTCCATCCCGGAACATGGCTGAAAAGGCCATGAGCAGGGCATGCCGTTTTGTTCAAAAAAAAACCACGAAGGATATCCCTTTTCGGGGGAATTCACCTTCGTGGCGTTTGATGATCGTTGGGTATTTTCTTCGGGGTCGGTCGCGCTTCGTGCACCTGTGAGACTTCCTGTCTCAACTGCATTTATAGGGATTACGATATGCGTTGTCAAGTAAAACCGACCAGGGTCCCACAGAGGCGACGGCCTCGATGAACGCCCGGGACGGATAGCTTCCCGGCAGCCCTGTCACAAGGCCCGCGGGGGTGGCGGCCCCGGCCCGGGGACACACCTGGCGCCGGGAATCAGAAAAAAGATGGTGCAGAATACGGCCTGTAACGGTCCTCTCTGTTTCACGGCCTGCAATTCCGGCCCTCAACAGTTTTGCGGCCGCGGAAATCCTGCCATGGTGGCTGCAACCCGCAGCAGCATGTTTAGAATCGGCTTGACAAACAGACCCGGATTCGTCACGCTGGCGCTGAAGCAGAGAAACGCATCCCGTCCAGGGGGCTCATTTTTGAGGTATATTTCATGTTTTTTCAAACCGCTGGAATCGAGGTTGCCCCATGGGTCCCCCCCCTGGTCGCTTTTATCATTTCCTTTTTTACATCCATGGGCGGGGTTTCGGGCGCTTTTTTGCTGCTCCCCTTCCAGATGACCTTCCTGGGGTATACCCATCCTTCGGTGAGCGCCACCAACCAGCTTTTCAACATCGTGGCCATCCCCAGCGGGGTGTATCGATACGTCAAGGAAGGGCGCATGGTCTGGCCCCTGACCTGGATCGTGATCGCCGGTACCTTGCCCGGCGTTTTCATCGGCGCCGTCATCCGCGTGGAGTATCTGCCGGATCCCAAACATTTCAAGCTGTTTGCCGCAGGGGTGCTCCTTTATATCGGCGTCAAAATGGTGCGGGATCTGCTGAAGAAAAACAGCGGGAACAACGGCAAGGCCGACAGCGAAAGACAGTTTCAACAGATGGTGCGCCGGGGCCGGTCAAAGACCGTGGATGGGGCGCCGTCGGGACGTGCCCTGCCTGCGGTCAGGGTAAACCATTTTAACTTGAAACGCATGGGCTATACCTTTTACGACGAGACATTTGAGGTTTCATTCTGGGGCATTTTCGCCCTCAGTTTCATCGTCGGCATCATCGGGGGCATTTACGGCATCGGCGGCGGCGCCATCATTGCGCCCTTTTTTATAACCTTCTTCGGGTTGCCGGTCTATACCGTTGCCGGGGCCGCGCTCATGGGCACCTTTGTCACCTCTGTGGCCGGGGTCGCTTTTTATCAGGCCATTGCGCCTTTCTATCCGAATATGTCTGTGGCCCCCGACTGGCTCCTGGGGCTTTTGTTCGGGGCAGGCGGCATGGGTGGGATGTATCTCGGGGCGCGCTGTCAGAAATTCGTGCCGGCGAGCGCCATTAAATGGATGCTGGCGGGCGTCATCGTTTTCACCGCCTTGAAATACGCGGCCGCCTTTTTCGGATGGTAATGCCGGCCTTGGCCGGATCCCGCGGGTATCCGATCCTGTTTTTCCCGGCATGCCGAAACCTTCGTCTCTACCAAATATCATACCGGATTGCCCATTATCTCCCCGGGGCGTGGTCAGTCTGAGGTTCCTTTACCCTCACCTCGCCGGTCAACAACCGCTGTCGCACATACATCCAAAGTAACAATGCATCTCTTTTCTCTCTGAGCGTGACGGATCCGTTAACCGGCAGAATGCATGGAAAGCCTTGACTCTCAGGGAGGGTCCGTGCAAGTATGCGGGCCAACCGGAAAATGGCTCAGAAAAAAGGATGGAGCTTCATGGATAAAGGACCACAACTGAATCGGATGAAGGAATTGTTCAATCCCGGATCCGTGGCGGTCATAGGGGCCTCGGACAAACCGGACAAGCTGGGCTTCCACGTGATGAAGAGCCTGACCCGGGGAGGCTATGCGGGGAGGATCTTCCCGGTGAACCCCGGGGCCGGAGAGATCATGGGGTTGAGGGCATTTCCCTCCGTTTCCGCATGTAATGGGTGCGTTGACCTGGCCATTGTGGTCGTGCCCGCGAACCGGGCGCCCGATGTCTTCCGGGAATGTGCGGCCGCAGGCGTCAAAGGCATTGTTCTGATCACGGCAGGGTTCAAGGAGATCGATGATCCGGGCGGCGGCCGCATTCACAGTGAGATTGCAGCCATTGCCAATGACGCCGGAATCCCGGTGATCGGCCCCAACACCTTCGGCATGATCAATCTCCTGGCCGATCTCAACGCCTCCTTTACCCCTGAATTCTCTCTCGTGAGAAAAGGATCCATCGCCCTGGTGAGCCAGAGCGGGGGGATATCCCACCTGCTCGGGTTCATGGCCATGCGCATGGACCTGGGTTTCCGGATGATCGTGGGCCTGGGAAATCGACTCAATGTGGATTTTGCCGAGATGGTGGCATTCCTGGCGGATGACCCGGACACCAGGGTCATCGTCCTCTACATCGAGGGGATCGATGATGCCGCAGCCTTTGTGAATGCGGCCAGGAACGTCATGGGCCGCAAGCCGATCCTTGCCTACAAGACCGGGACAGGACGGGTCGGCGACGCCGCATCCCGATCCCACACCGGTTCCCTGGCAGGGCGCCATGCGATCTATACCGCCTCGTTTGCCCAGGCGGGGATCCTGACCATGGACACCACCGAGACCCTCCTGGACGCGGCCAAGGCTTTGTCCGCGGCGCCACTGCCCGCGGGCCCCGGTGTAGCGGTCCTCTCCGGCCAGGCAGGGCCGTCCATGGCCGCCTGCGACGTGTGTGAGGCGGAGGGCCTCGACATCATCCGGTTTGCTCCCCGAACCCAGGAGACGATCAACCGGCTGCTTCCCCCGCTCGCCCTCAGGACCAACCCGGTGGACATGGGACCGGCCTGGTACGACGCCGCTGCAATCAAGGGGATCATACAGACGGTGATGGATGACGGGAATGTGGACGGGATTCTGCTGCTGATGATGTTTGCATCGGCCAACAGAGATGCGGTCAGCGGCATATCAGGGCTTCTGAAGTCATGGAGGCAGCGGAAGCCCCTGATATCCTGTATCGTGTCCCCCCCGGGAATCTGGGACGAGGCGATCCGCGGCCTGGAAGCGTCCGGCGCCCTGGTCAACTTCCCCACCCCGGAACGGGCCGCTCAGGCCATGGTCAACCTATGGCGATTCCGGAAGATGCGTCAGGAGGCGCCTGCGGCACAATGACAGGCCATGGTGATTTCCAGCGGCCCCCTGACGGGGGTTCATGAGCCCTGGCATTTTACTGCTGACATCGTATGTCACAGCGGCTCAAGCCATTGTTATCCCATTGACCTGTTTTTGCGAGGAATCGCTGTCCGGTTCCGCGTGCCCTGCCGATCAGGGGAGCCGGTTCAGCCTGAAATAAAGTCCGCCGAGGGCCATGAGTTCCTCATGGGTCCCCTGTTCCCGGATCCGGCCATGATGCATGACCAGGATCCGGTCCGCGTTCCGGATGGTGGAGAGGCGGTGGGCCACGATCAGGGTCGTTCGCTTTTCGGCCATTCGTGAGATGGCCTCCTGGATGAGCCGCTCTGTCTCAGGATCCACACTGGATGTGGCCTCATCCAGGATCAGGAGAGGGGGATCGTTTGCCAGGGCCCTGGCAAACGAGAGGAGCTGCCGTTCACCCACGGAAAGGGATGCGCCCCCTTCACCCAACGTCTCTTCGAAACCACAGGGCAGCCGTTCGATGAACGGACGCGCATTGGCTGTTTCCGCGGCGCGTCTGACCGTTTTCTCGTCGAGCCCTTCTCTTCCGAGGGCGATATTGTCCGCGAGTCTTCCTGAAAAGATAAAGACATCCTGCATGCAGAGGCTGACGGCATCCCTCAGTTTCGCGTTGGACCATTCCCTCAGGTCGAGGCCGTCCAGGAACACGGACCCCTCGTCCGGGTCATAGAAACGCTCCACCAGGTTCACCACGGTCGTCTTTCCCGAACCCGTGGCCCCGACAATGGCGGCCGTCTCCCCGGGTTTCACCTCAAAGGAGATGTTGTGGAGCACCGGCTTTCCTTTTTCGTAACCGAAAGAGACATGATCAAAAACAAGGCGCCCTTTCACACGAGAAGGCGTTTTGGGCGATACCGGTTGCGGGATCATCTCCCGGGTGTCCATGAATTCGAATATCCGTTCGGTGGATGCCATGGCCAGCTGCATGATGTTGTACTTCTCGGAAATATCCCGGATCGGTTTGAAAAACATCTGGATATAGCCGATAAAGGCCACCAGGGTCCCCAGCGTCAGCTCATCCTGCAGGACTTTGCCGCCGCCATGCCAGATGAGAAAGGCAACGGCCAGGGAAGAAAAGAGCTCCATTGCCGGCATGAAAAGGGCGAACACGCGGATCTGTTTCATGCCCGCCAGGTAGTTTTCATGGTTGACTCGCGCAAACGCGTTCATCTGGACCTTTTCCCTGACAAACAACTGGATCACCTGCATCCCGCTGATCCGTTCCTGAAGAAATGCGTTGATTTTTGCGACAGTGGCACGGAGCTGTCTGAAGGCCTCGCGGGCCATCGAGCTGAAGATCATGGTGACGCAGAAGATAAGCGGAAGAAGGGTAAAGCATATGAGGGCCAGGCGCCAGTTGAGCGTGAGAAGAACAACCAGAATGCCCAGGAGGATGAACAGGTCCTTGAACACGGTCACGAAGACCGATTTGAACATCTCGTTGAGGTTCTCGATGTCATTGGTCACCCGTGTGACGAGACGGCCGACCGGATGCCGGTCGAAAAAGCGCACGGCCTGTGACTGCATGGTATCAAAAAGCCTCAGCCGGATATCCTGCATGATCCGCTGGCCGGTGAATTCCAGCAGATAGTACTCTGCATAGCCGGCCCCCAATGACAAAAGGAGCAGGAATAAAAACAGGGCTGCAATCAGCGTCACGCCCTTGACGTCTCCGCTGCGTATCCTCAGGATCTGTTCCTGGGAAAGGCGCTCCATGACACGGTATGGGATGAGGGAGGCGCCGTCCGTCATTTCATCCATATCGTGTCGATCTTTTTCAGGGAGGTTTCCTGTTTCCACGCCGGGTACGATCCGGTAAAACCGTTCGGTCGAGAGTATCCCCCGGGTCCTGAGAAAATGCAGATCAGCCGGATCGATCTTCTTCATATTCAGATTGGAGATGTAATAGGCGGTGTGGGAAAGGTTTGTTTCCAGCAGGGGGCCGTATTTCTCCTTGAGCTCCTCCAGAGACGGATCTCCAGGCCGGTTCAGGTCCACGGCCTGCCATGAGGCCACGATGTATTGATCAATGACGATCTTGGTCAGGTAGGGAACGGTCAGATCAAACAGGGTGATCAGTATGGACAGAAAGAGACCGGCGGCAATGGTCTTCCTGTAAGGAACGGCATAGCGGGCCAGCCGTTTCAAGAGCCTCAGGTTATAGGGCTTGCCCAGATGGGCCTCTTCCGTATATCCGTAATCCCCGATCATGGTTAGGACTCAGACCTCTCTCTCCAGTTCCTCCGATCGGAGCTGTGCTTCATAAAGCGCGGCATAGGTCCCCCCCAGCCCGATAAGATGATCGTGTGTTCCCTCTTCCACCAGTTCACCCCGGTCAAGCACCACAATCCGGTCCGCCCTCCTTATGGTTGAAACCCTGTGGGAAACCAGGAGGTTCGTCTTGTCGGGCCTGCAGTCCAGTATCCGGTTCAGGATCCCCTCCTCCGTACGGGTATCCACCATGGAAAGGGCATCGTCCAGGATGAGAATGGGCAGGGACCGGATTAGGGCCCGCGCGATGGTGAGGCGCTGCCGCTGCCCCCCTGAAAGTGTGATGCCCCTCTCTCCCAATACGGTGTCCAGGCCGTTTTCAAGGGCCTGAAGCTCATCAAGGATGCCGGCCGCACGCAATGCCGCTTTCAGGTCCGCATCGGAAACCCCTTCCCGGCCGAACACCACATTGTTGCGGATGCTGTCAGAAAAGAGAAACACCTCCTGGGATACAAACCCGATCCTTTCTCTGAGGGACTTCAGGGGGCATTTCCGGATGTCGCATCCATCCACAAAGACCCTGTTCTCTTCGACATTCAGGAGGCGGGGCATGATCTGCAACAGGGTGCTCTTGCCCGATCCCACCCGTCCCACGATGGCCACGTTTTCAGCCGCGTCAATTTTCAGATGGATATCTTTGAGGGCATACCGGTCCTGGCCGGGATACTTGAAGCTGAGGCCGTTTATTTCAATCGCCCCGGCGACCGGTCTCGCACCTGTTTTTGCCGGCGGCGACCGGCCGGCAATCTCCATGGGAATTTCCGGATCCCTGATGTCCGGGACCTCGTCAAGGATGCGGTTGATGCGTCGCATGGAGGCCGATCCCCGCTGGAGCAGGTTGGTGACCCACCCCATGGCCATCATGGGCCATGTCAACAGGTTGAGGTAGCTGATAAAGGCCACGAAATCACCCGGGGTAATCTCGCCCAGGATGGCGTAACGCCCGCCCAGCAGGATGACCACGACAAGGCCCACGTTGGTGAAGATGGTCATGACCGGGAAGAAAATGGCAAGGGTTCCGGCCAGGCTCATGTTTTCAGCGACATACCGTTCTCCCTGTACCCTGATCCGTGCGTATTCCCACGATTCGCGGTTATGGGCCTTGACCACACGGATCCCTGCAAAGGCCTCGCGCACGCGCTCGGTGAGATCCGAGAACGTTTTCTGTACGGTTTCAAATCCCTTCGACATGCGCCGTGTGAGGATCCGGGTCAGGATGACAACCAGCGGCGCCGGGATCAGGGAAATGAGGGTGAGCCTGAAATCGATCGATATCATGAATCCGATGGCGGCCATTCCGAGAACCGACCCGTCTATCAGGGCCACGAGCCCCATGCCGCTGGCCATCCGGACGGCGTTGATGTCGTTGATGGCCCTGGCCATGATATCCCCGGTCGGCGTTCTCTGAAAAAACGAGAGGGGGAGGGTCTGGAGATGGGCGTACATGCGGTTCCTGAGACCCTGCTCCACGATCCTTGAATGGCCCAGTATGAGGCTTCTCCACACATAGCGGAACAGGGCAATGGTGAGGGCCATGGCGAGGATCATGGCGGCCTGTTTCAGGAGAAGCGATCCTGTTTCAGCCGTCTGTACCACCAGGAGGTCGATGGCCTGTTTGATGACCAGGGGGATCAACAGTTGGAGAAAGTCGACGAAGAGAAGGCTCAGAAGGCCCGCCCCAAGGGCCCACCGGTTCCGGACAAAGTAGACCCAAAGGGGCTGGAAATTTCTGAGCATTGAAGAAATGGGCCAGGAAGACATGGGACTGCTGAGCATTTTCAACCGGGAGCTTTCTCGTTGCCGGCGGCCTGAAGGTTGGGTTTAGGGTGCTTGATCGGAGGAATAAAGTCCCGGCATATTCCCCCGTCGTAAAAGGCGGCATCGATGCCGGGGCTGATTCCGTGCATCGCCACAGCGTGTCATCGTGTGAACCTGTAACCGGGTTGGCTCTTGATCAGTGCTTGCCGGGTGCGAGCGGCACACCCTGCCGCTCATAGGTGATGTAAGAGAGGAGGGCCACCATCCTGGGATCGTCCGCCGGCATCGGGTCCCCCTCCAACGGATTCTGGATACACCAGTTGACCATCTCGAAGAGCGAAACGACCCGTCCGATCTGCTGCTGAAACTTGGGATAGGTCTCCGGGTGCGTGTTGGCTGCATTGGGGTGACACTGATCACAGGACACCTGGTTCTTCCCCAGGGCGCTGTGAAACAGCTTGTCGCCCCTGGTTACGACGCTCATGAACTCCTTGTCCCATCGCTCCAGGTCCGCCTGGGTGAACTCAGCCGCCTGGATGGAAAAGACGATGGCCAGTGAGATGCCGGCCGTCAGAACTGCCAGAGAAACACCGAGCGACTTTTTGCTTTTTCTCATGAGATGCCTCCTTGCGCGCCTTAGTAGTGGATCTGAGGTGGAATGCGGCTGCCGTGATCCTGGTAATTCAGGTCTTCGGGCCTGCCGGCCCGGGTATTGTAGGCGACCGTCCGGTTTGTGTTGTCGGGCAACTGGTAGCGCACGGCCGCCCTCCCGCTGCTGAGGTCGATGAATTGCCAGCCCGTGGCGTCGCGTTCAAAGAAGGGGTCGGCCCGGTTCATGGGTACGGTCATCTTGGGCATACAGCTGGCCAACTGGGTATAGGACTCGGGATAGGGCCAGGGCCAGGCCGTGGCCATTACGGCATGAAAGCTGATATTCCCGATCTGATTATACTCAATCTGGTGGACATGGCCGTAGATAACCGTTACCTTTTCGAAAGGCTTCAACAGGGCCTGCACCTTTTCTGCGTCCTCGGTCCAGAAGTTCCAGGGCTTGAAGATCTTCTGAATCGGCGAATGGGAGAACAGCACCACCGGTGTGCCCCGATGGATCTTCTCCAGGTCCTTTTTCAGCCATGTCAGCTGTTCCTCTCCCACCATGAACGGCGATCCGCCGGGGTTGTCGAGCCGTGCCATGGCCAGCATGCGGTCCATGGGGGTCCCCCACTTCTTGTGGGTCCAGGTGTCATAGGTGAGAATGCTGTTAAGCACGACGAAATGGACGCCCTTGTGATCGAAGCTGTAGCAAAGGGGGCTGATTTTGGACTGCCAGTACTCACCGAGGTCGAGGTAATAGTCATGCTCACCGATCACATAGTGGACCTTGCCCCGCAGATGGGACAGGATCTCCAGGCCGTGATCCAGTTCTTCCTTCTTGCCCAGTTGGGCCAGGTCGCCGCCGAACATGAAGAAGTCAGGTCGCGGCGTGAGCAGATTGGCCTCCCGAACCGCCCGGATAAGGCCCATGTCCCAGTTGCGTACGAACTTGTTCCCTTTGATCTGTTGAATATGGGCGTCGGAAATATATCCAAACGTAAAGTCCTGTGCAGGGCTGTCGTTCCCGAAAGCCATCTTGACCAGGCTCAGCGGAAAAGCGGACGCGACCAGGCCGGCGCCCGTTGTCTTGAGAAATGCACGTCGGTTCATGTTCATGACATCTTCCTCCTTTGTAGGCTTGAGACCGCCATCGCTATTTCTGGACAAACTGAGGGCTTGTCAGGGCCTTCAGAAACTCCACCAGGTCGGCCTGCTGCTCCTCGGTCAGGTTGAGGGGCCGGATCCCTCCGCTCAGAAGCTCGGGCAGGGGATCGGACTCGTTCAACCGGCCTCCGTTGTTATAAAACTGCACGACCTCCTCCAGGGTTTTGTGACTCCCATCGTGCATGTAAGGGGCGGTCAGCTCGATATTTCGCAGGGTAGGGGTCTTGAATGCGCCGATATCCGTGAGATCGCGTGTGACAGCATACCTGCCGAGGGATGATGTCCTGGGGTTGCTGAGCACGGCGATGTCGGTTCCCTTTTTCTTGACGTCCTCCACCGCAGCCGCGAGTTCATCCAGATCCTGAGGCATCTGATTGGCCGCAACGCCGATCATATGGAAACGGCTGTCGGTAAAAAGGGCCTGTGTCTGCTCGATCGGGTGGCAGGAGACGCACCGACCCTGGCCGATGAAAACGTCCAGCCCACGAATCGCCGCAGGGCTCATGGCCTCCCTGTCTCCCCCGAAATAGTATCTGTCAAACGGTGAGTCGCCCCCGATCAGTGTTCTCTGGAAGGCGCCCAGGGCCTGTTGGACCTCTGTCATGGTGATCTGGTCCCCGGTTTTGTCAAACGCCTTTTTGAAGCGTTCCACATATTCCGGATCGGTCCGAACGATCTCGAGAATGGGTTGGTGGTCCTTCAGACCCATCTCCACCGGGTTCAGAAAGGGCTGGGCCGACTGGGCCTCGAGGGTGGGCTCACGTCCGTCCCAGAACTGGGTGCGGAGATAGGCCGCATTGATGACCGTGGGTGCGTTCCGGGTGCCCTTGAGCTTGTTGATCCCCTCGGATACGGGGAGTCCGTCGGCAAAGCCCTTCTTCCTGTCATGGCAGGTGGCGCAACTGACCTCTCCCGTACTGCTGAACCGGGTGTCATGGAACAGCTTGTCCCCCAGTTCGACCTTCTCCCGGGTAATCGGATTGCCTTCCGGGACCGGCACCGGCGGGAGTCCTACAGGTGCAGCGAAGGCGACACAGGCCGTGAACATGGCCGCCGCCGCTCCGGCGCGCACCATGCCTTTTAAGTAACGGTTGCTTGTTTTCAAGGTCCTTCCCTCCTTTCTCGCTGATCTGTTTTGTGGTTACATGCAGGGGTATTCAGTGCCCGTAACTCTTTTTGATAAAATGGTTCTTAACAGGTTCGGCCCATGGGCCTCCTGGCGTGTTTTCAGATGGCTGAAGTGTTACCAGCGCCCAAACAAAACCCCCGGCATTGCCGATGGATGCCGGCCTGAATACAGAGCCTGTTGACCGTGCCACGCGCGTGCGTCTTGTGGCATCTATAATCGAAAACGATTATTAGAAAAAATAGATTACAGCTGGTGGGATGTCAAGCCAAAAAGAGAAACCTCTACGTTACTGCGGCGTTTCCGTTTCCAACCCGTCGTCCATAGTCTCCTTCATGGCCCGTCGTTTTCTCACCATGACCCGGATAAACCCGTACAGGGTGACCAACGCAGCAAGGGCAAAGAGAATATCATAGAGATGATAGCTCAGATAGGTAAACCACGTCATCCTCTTTGCGACGTCGCGCTGCCATTCCCTTTCCAGGGCGGCCAGAGATACGGCGTATGAGTTTAAAACAGCGGATTCCACCTCCTGGCCCTGTTTCATCGCCTCCAGGACCTCCAGCACGCCTTCTTTCCCCGATATTCCTATGAGATAGTCGATAAAGCTCTTGCTCTCCTCGTAGGCCAGGATAAGGTCCTGATCGCCCGTGGGAAATCGCCTCACCAGTGAATCGAGAGGTATAAAGCGTCCCTTCAATGCGGCCCTGTGCAGGAGGGAGCGCTTCTGATCCAGGACAATATCCACTGCTCCGTCGCTTGCCCACTGGGCGATCCCTTCATCGAGCCACCGGGGTAGAAGCCCGCTTTGAATATGGAGGTGGAGCAGGAGGTGACAGAGTTCATGCTTGAAGGTATTTCTAAGGGTAAACGGGTGGGTCTTCAGTTTTGAATAATCGATCACCACGAGATCCCTTTGGGGAAGTGCAAAGGCAACCGTAAGGGGGCTGCTGACCCATTGGCGAAACTGCCTGCTGTCCCTGATGAGCCGTATGGACGGGGTTAGATTCAAATCCCAGGCAAAGATCGTTTCAAGTTCTTTTTTAAGCTCCGGATAGATATGGAGCAGTTCTTTCGCGACCGGCTCGTGGGGCTTTTCAAACAGGACCCGGATGCCCTGTCCTTCGATGAGATGGACCTCTTCCGCACCAATGGATCCGCCCCAAAGGATGAGGGTGCACAGGATAAAAAGGTGAAATGCCGGGTGGCGCGGGACGCGGGGCGTACGGTGTCTCCATCGGGGCCCCCGGACAGGGCGCGCCTTGCCTGTTCTGGATCTGCCTGTCATGTCATTCATGAGAAACAGCCTTGAAAAAGGGACACGGTTGTCCTAAAATACTTTTGCGGCAACTCTTTTTGATAAAATGGTTCGCAACAGGTTCGGCCCATGGGGCGCCTTTTTCAAGGGCTGCATACTCTAAATCTCGCCACTGCTTTGCCTGCGGCCGTGAGGCCGCCTCAGGTCAAAGAGGTTCACGGCAACGGAGGATCCGGCGAAAATGACGTCTGTATTTACGGGGCTCGACCGCCTGCGTGCAGGACAGTGGAAACCGTCGAAGGGAGAACGGCTGGGCCTCCTCGCGAATCAGGCCTCAGTCGATCGCCGCCTGACGCCCGCAAGAGAGGTCCTTGCGGACCTGTTTCCCGGTCAACTGAAGGCCATCTTTGGACCTCAGCACGGCTACGGAGGAGAAGACCAGGATAATATGGTGGAGACCCCCCATGCATATGATGACGCACTGAAGATGCCGGTCTTCAGCCTGTATGCCGAATCCAGAGAGCCCTCTTCCACCATGTTCGACCTGATTGACACCCTGCTCATAGACCTCCAGGATGTGGGCGCCAGGGTCTACACCTTTGCATCCACCATGCTCAACTGCCTCAAGGCATGCGCACGGTCTGAAAAGAGAGTCGTTGTCCTTGACCGTCCCAACCCTCTTGGGGGGGATGTGGTCGAAGGAAACCTTCTGGAACCGGAACTCTATTCATTTGTGGGGCCTTATCGGCTCCCCATGCGACACGGCCTGACCATGGGAGAAATGGCCCTTGTCTTCAACCACGCGTTCGAGCTGGACTGCAATATCGAAGTCGTGCCGATGCAGGGCTGGCGTCGGCAGATGCTGTGGAAGAGTACCGGTCTGCGGTGGGTGATGCCGTCCCCCAATATGCCGTTCCCCGATACCGCGTGCGTCTATCCGGGGCAGGTGATCTGGGAAGGCACCCATCTTTCCGAAGGGAGAGGCACCTGCCGCCCCTTTGAGATCTTCGGGGCGCCCTATTTAGACACAAAAACGATCCGGCGGCGGCTCCCCCGGGATGCGGGCGCGGGCTGCCATCTCCAGGAATATCTGTTTCGTCCAACCTTCCACAAGTGGGCGGGCAGCCTTTGCCGGGGCTTCATGATCCATGTCCTCGATCCCCATGCCTACCAGCCCTACTACACCTCTGTCTCCCTGTTGAAGGCCGTTTTGGAGATCCATCCACGGGATTTTGAGTGGAAGAAACCTCCCTACGAATATGAATTCAAAAAAAAGCCCATCGATCTGATCATGGGCAGTCTATCCCTGCGACGCGGTCTCGAGGCTGATGAGCCCCTCTCTTTCATGAGGGAAGCATGGCGGACAGACCTCGAAGCATATGTTCGGTGGAGGAAACCCTATCTTCTTTATTCATGACCACGAAAAGGCTCAGCGCTTTTTGACGGACGGACAATGGCCTCAGCTCTTCTGTTCGCCGCTGATCCACCTGTCGATAGCATCCTTGTCGAATCGCCAGACCCTGCCGATCCGGATGGCTGGAATTTTGCCTTCCGCTGCATACTTGCAAATGGTAATCTCATGTAATTTTAAATACTTTGCGATTTCTTTGGTCGTCATGATCTTTGGCATAACACGCTCCTCTATTTTCAATTTGTCGGACAGCTGTCCTTGTATCCATAACCATTTGAGGTAACTCTTGAATCACAATCTTAATACCAGAAAAGTTTAAAGTCAATATAAAAACCTGTTAATAATAAAGACTAAGTAAAAGGATACTAATTTTATAAACTATATCCATTTTTGTAAGTCCTTAACCTTTTGATAAAACGGTTTGCAGCAGGTTCGGCCTTGAGGGCAATGGGCGCCGGCCCGAGCGAAGCGTCGATCCTGGAGGCGGGACTTTATGAATGGATGGGCGGATAACGGATGCCTGAGACCCGTATCACAAGGCCCGTCACAAGACAACCGGCAGATTCGGGCTTGACGATTTTTCTCGGGCTCATTATAACCATCGCCAGCTTCCCTGTTCGGCTGGGACGCAGGGATTTTTCTTTTTTGCTTAATCCGGACAATATCGTAAGAAGTCGGACTTTGCCTTCTTTGTCGTTCCGGACCCCGTATCGGGTACGGGGCAGGCCTTATCCGGGATACAGTATTCCCAACGCGTTCCGGATTCCCGCTTTCGCGGGAATGACGGGTTAAAGACTTAATGCGAGACCATCAATCTGTTGAAGAAAAGAATGGCCTATAAAATGAGCGCCAGGCTCTGGCCTGAGATGAACACATTAAAAGTCAGCTCGGTCAAGATTACCATGGCCGGGAAATGGGCATTTTATTTTGTCCTCATAGGGCTCATCGCGGGTCTGGGATCTGTTGTGTTTCATCTTCTCTGTCAGGTAGGTTCTCACCTGCTCATGGATCAGCTGGCCGGCTACCGGCCCCCGTCCCCGGCGGGCGAAGGCCACCTCTTTGCGCCCACCCAAACCCCTTTCAATCGATGGGTGCTCCTGTTCCTGCCGGCACTGGGGGGCATCATCAGCGGCTGGCTGGTCTATACCTTTGCACCTGAGGCAGAGGGCCACGGCACAGATGCGGCCATCGATGCCTACCACAACAAAGGCGGCTTTATCCGGGGCAGGATCCCGATCCTCAAGACCATCGCCTCGGCCGTTACCCTGACCTCCGGCGGGTCAGGGGGGCGTGAAGGCCCTATTGCACAGATAGGGGCGGGGTTCGGCTCGTTCTTGGCCACCCGGTTGAAACTGTCCGACCGCCAGCGCCGGATCATGCTGGCAGCAGGCATGGGAGCGGGTGTGGGAAGTATCTTCAGGGCGCCGCTGGCAGGCGCCCTTTTCGCGGCCGAGGTGTTGTACCGCGACCCGGAATTCGAATCCGAAGTGATCATCCCTGCAGGGATTTCATCGGTCGTGGCCTACTGCGTTTTCTGCCTCTGTTTCGGGTGGGGGTCGCTCTTTGACACGCATGATTACCTGTTTCGCAACCCCCTGGAGCTGGGCCCTTACACCGTGCTTGCCTTTGTACTGGCAGGGGCTGGATGCCTGTATGTCAAGACATTTTATGGGGTGCAGCATATTGCCCACTCACTCAGGAAGATTCCGAACCATATCAAGCCTGCCATCGGGGGACTGCTGACCGGCGCCGTCGGGTTTTTCTTTCCGCAAACCCTGTCCTTCGGGTACGGGTTCGCCCAGCTTGCCCTGGACAACCAGCTCCCCACCCTGTTTCTCCTGACATTAGGGTTTGGAAAGATCGTGACCACCGCTTTTTCCATAGGCTCCGGCGGGAGCGGGGGCGTCTTCGGCCCTTCTGTGGTGATCGGCGGGGCTTTGGGCGGGGCCGTGGGAAGGATATTTCACCAGATCATGCCGGGCATCGTCACCCATCCCGGCGCCTTCGTGGTGGTGGGGATGGCCGGCTTTTTTGCCGGTGTTTCCAATACGCCCATCTCCACCATTATTTTTGTGAGCGAGATGACCAACTCCTACCACCTGCTCCTGCCCGGACTTCTGGTCTGTTCTCTCTCCTACATGCTTTCCCGCAGGTGGACCATTTACCAAAAACAGGTCCCTTCCAAGATCGATTCAAACGCTCACAAGGGAGACTTCTTTGTGGACATCCTTTCAGCCATCAGGGTCAGGGAACTGACCGGCCAGCTGAGAAAAATACGATTGATTCCGGAGGACATGACGCTGAATGATTTCCGGAAGATTTTCAGTTCGGGCGAGCAGCATTACTTTCCGGTGGTCGACAAGGATAACAAAATGACCGGGATATTCTCCATCAATGATATCCGGGGCGTGATTTTCGACAAGGAGATCGGGGAGTTGGTCCGCATGAAGGATGTGGCCAATTCCGACATCATTTACACCACCCCGTCCGAGGACCTCAACGAGGTGTTCAAGAAGTGCACCATCCGCAATCTCCAGAGGGTGCCGGTCGTCAGGGAAGACGATCACTCGGTTCTCATCGGCATGCTGGATCGACGGGAAATGATCCAGTTTTACAACCAGCGGGTGCAGGAGATCAAGGCCGGTCATGAGATGGAGGCGAAGGCGCCCGATCGCGATGTGAGCAGGCTCAAGGAAATAACGGTTCAGGAGGCTATGAACCCGGCGCCCGAACCGATCAGTGTAGACCTGCGGCTCGATCAGCTCAAGGACCTGATCTATGATCGGGGATTCAACAGCTTTCCGGTAGTCGACGCCTCGGGAAGGCTTGAGGGCATTCTTTCCCTCTCGGACTGGAAAGCGGCATTTAAACAGGGTGACGAGTCCCTGACTGCAGGCGATATCGCCACCCGGGATGTTGTCAGCGTAACGGGCCGGGACTCTCTGCTGTCGGCCCTTGCCAGGATTACAGCCGGGGACTTTGCCATCCTTCCTGTTGTCGAGAAGGATCACCCCGACAAACTGGTCGGGGTGATCAGCCGAACGGATATTATGAAGGCCTTCAACAATGCCATTCTGAGAAGAAAAGAGGCATAGCAGTGCCCACAACGGAATTAATGGATGGGCACTAGTTCATTGTCTTGAGTTTTTCGGCAGCAATCGTTGCTTCGCTCGAGTTGGGAAACTGCCTGATCAGCTTTTTGAGGAGCAGTTTTGAGCTGGTCTTGTCATTTATCTCGGAGAACGCCAATGCCTGTCTCAGAATGGCATTCGGCACCTTGTTCCCCTTGGGGTATTTTTTTATCACGCGCTGGAAGGCCAGGATTGCCTGTTCATACTGCTTCAGCGCCATGTGGGACTCGCCCACCCAGAACTGGGCATTGTCAGCCAGCGGTGAGTCGGGGTATTTTTCAAGATAGTCCTTGAACGCGACGATCGCCTCCTCATATTTTTCTTGCCGGTAAAGGGCCAAATTCACATCATACAGCCGTTGTTCCTGAGAGATCTCAGGCTTTTCAACAACCGGCACGGGCTGTCTGGCAGCCGGGATCCGGGACTCGGGTTCAGGCTGTGCCGAAGGCCTCTCTTCAAGAGCTTTTTCCGGGACAGCGGCAACCGGTTCGAGATGAAGGTATTCGTTGAGCCGCCTCACGCGTGTCTCCAGTTCTCTCAGACGTGCACCCACATCATCCTGCGTCGAGGTGTCTCTTTCAATGGCACGCATGACGAGACGGTTGTTCTCGTCCAGCCGGCCTGAGACGCTCTGCATGTCTTCCCTGATCTTTTGGCGTTCAACTTCGGCCTTTGCCTGCTGCTCACGGACCGACAGCAGTTCCCTGGAGAGTCTTTTGTCCATGGTTTCCTGAAGGCCGTCGACCCGCTTGTTGAGGGCCACGATCTGATCGTTCAGATACAGAAACTCCTTCTCGGTGACGCAGGAAGAACCCAGAAGCAGTAAGCAGATAACCGACGCCAACCGCCCGGCAAGGGATCTATTCGGGGCAGAAATTCGCATTGCCAACACTCCGGAAATCGTCGAGCCGACCCGTTGATTCAACCCTTTAAACGGGGTCCTTAACAAGGTCGGCTCGTTTGTTTTGTATACCCGTGTTCAAACAGACCGATTCCATTACTATTTATACAGGCTGAATGTGTCTCTCCTGTTCAGGGCCCAGGCTTCCTCGTTATTGCGAGGATCTGCCGGTCTCAACTCCCCATAGCTGATCGTCTTGATCCTTTCTCCGGATATGCCCAGGGCCATGAGATAGTCCTTAGCAGACGCCGCCCGTCTTTCGCCCAGGGCCAGGTTGTATTCTTCGGTGCCCCTGTTGTCGCAATTGCCCGCAATCAGGACATAGTAGGCCGGGTTATCGCGGAGGAAGGCTGCCTTCTTATCCAGCACCCTCTGGGCCTCGGGTTTCAGGTTGGATTTGTCGAAATCAAAATAGATGTTTTCATTCTCAAACGCCGCAACTGCCCTTGCAAGCTCGGGTGGGATTTCGGTTACCACCTCTTCCTTTGGCGCTTCTTTTACCACTACAACTTCCTCTTTGACCTGCTCTGCAGGGGGCTTGACCCCTTCCGAGACATCAATCTGTTTTTTCGCACAGGACGTAACGAAAAACAGAGACGCGCAGACAAAAGCCATGACAATCAAGCCTCTCATCACTTTCTTTCCCATATCCCTTTTCCTCCTAATCTATTTGGTTTTTGCCAAAATAAGATATCACGTTAACGCCCGCCTGCAAGCCTCGATCCGCAGGATTGAACAGGGGCGGCAGGCTGGAACCAAAAGGACACAGATTACTTCCCGGTCCCCCATAACATGGCCCTGCGAGAGGGACCGATTTATAAAGCCTCTTTATAACACCTCGCTTTCCAAATTTCAAGTAGTTAGACACGCATTTTTTAGATTTTGATTGGATTGTGGGGACAGGCGCCTGATGGAACCGATCCATCCACCTGTTTTCGCAGTCTGCGGCTGAAAAGATGCAAGGCAGGAAATGATCACTCGGGGGCCCAGGACGGCGCGGTTTGATCCCCTTTCATCTGGCTGATTTTCCGCTGGTTCTGCCCGTTGGCATTCATGATATACAGGTGATACGGGCCTTCCCTGTCCGAGCTGAAGACGATATATCTTCCATCCGGCGACCAGCACGGCTCTTCGTCGTTTGCATTGTTTTCCGTCAGTCTTCTCATCCCTCCCCCGGCCGGGTCCATGGTGCAGATATCAAATTTCCCGTCCATCATGGAGACAAAGGCGATCCGGTCGCGAGACGACCAGGTTGGAGAGGTGTTGTATCGTCCCTCGTAGGTCAGCCGCTCCTCCTTCTTGCTGTTCAGGTCCAATATATAGATCTGAGGTGAGCCCGAGCGGTTGGATACGAACGCTATCCTGTTGCCGTCCGGCGAAAAGGCGGGCGACACATCGATCCCCCAGTGCGCGACAAGCTGTCTTAGGATCTTGCCCTGAAGATCGATGGTGAAGATATCGGGGTTTCCCTTATGGCTCATGGTCAGAGCGATTTCCCTGCCGCCGGGCGCCCAGCTTGCCCCGATATTCAGGCCCGGCTGTCCGGAAAGGCGCCTGACAGCCCCGGAGGCCATGTTTTTCAGATAGAGCATCGGCCCGCCCTGCTTATACGAATTGTATACCAGATCTTTTCCGTCGGGCGACCATCGGGGAAGCAGGGCGATGCTCTTGTCGCCGGTAACCTGCTTGAGGTTGTGGCCGTCATAATCGGAAACATAGATCTCCCTTTTCCCGGTCGCGTTGCCCACAAAGGCGAGTTTGGTCAGGGCGATGCCTTCATGGCCCGTCAGTTTCAGGATAATTTCGTTTGCAAGCCTGTGCATCAGATGCCTGCGCCGGCTGATATCTCCCAAGGCCCGTTTCCCGACGATCTGGCGTCCCCAGAATACATCGAACAGCCTGATTTCAACCTCCAGCCGGCTCCCCAGGCAGGTATACCCCCCCTTCAGAAGCAGTTCCGCACCAATGACCGACCAGTCCCGGAAATTGATGCCTTCCGAGGTCAGACCGGCGCCTTTGTCTTCCAGAAATGCCCCCTTGTCCATGGCGTTGAAATAGCCGCTGAGCTCCAGGTCGTTGGAAATGATGCCGGGGAGCTCAGTTGACAGGTCGGCATGGTCCTTATCGCTCCCGAGATCCTTGAAATCCGGGACGGCGATGTTGAATTTGGGAATGGAGGGGGCATTGACATCGATGTAAATGCGGCACATGGCTGAACCCGGGAAGTGCAGGAGGATCAGACAGATGACCCCCGTCCAGAAAAACGAAAGGCAGGCAGTTCTTATGCCTGCGCGGCACTGCAGATTTAAACGCATCGTATCATGGTCCTCTCTAAAATTCCTCTAATTCACTGAGATCAAATTTGATTTCAATCTCGTCAGTGCTCTTCTTGTAGCCTTCGGGAAAAGGGGGCAGGGGATCTGACCGTTCGATCGCCTTGAGGACGGACCCGTCAAAGATGGGGCTGGCCGATCGTTTCTTGAACCACGATTTCATGATGGCGCCGTCCTCCCTCACCTTGACCAGAACGATTGCCTCAAGGTCCTTCAGCTTCTTGGGGTCCATCAGGGCCACCGGATAGGACCAGTTGCTCTTGATCTGCTCCTCCACGGCCAGCTGGTACATCCGTATGGTGATGCCGTTTTCCGCACCGCCCCTGCCGGGAACCTCTTCACCGGCCCCCCGGGCCCGCGTCTCGATCTTGGAAAGGGCCTGGGTGAGGTGGTCGGCCTTTTCGGCCTTTACCTTCTTTTCGATCTTTGCAACGGCGCCGTCGATGAGTTTGGAGGGAGAGACCTGGGGCTTGGGCGGCTTTTGGGTCTCCTTCTTCTCCTCCTTTTTGCGTTCCACGACCCTTTTTCCGATGACGACCGGCTTTTCTTCCATGGGCGGCGGCGTGATTCGCCGGGCTTCAGGCGCGGGCTTGGAGCTCGTGACCTCCCGGCCCGACGTTTCGACAGATGCCTTGGTCGCCGCCGCAGGCCGGCCCTGGGTCGGCATCTCCACCAGGTTGACCTCATAGACAGGCATCCCGCCGATTCTCCGGGTCGGCATGGAATCCGGAACAAACAGGACCAGGGAAAAGAGCAAAATATGAAAAAGGAGGGATATGATGACGCCGCGGGTCCATTTCTGCTGATCCCGGTCTTCCGTCCCTGTTTTGCCGTGCAAGCCGTTCATCTGTATCAGTCCAGGGGTTCTGTTACCATTCCCAGTTTGTCGATCCCCGCCTTCTTGACCCTCGCGATGACATCAATGACAAAGCCGTATGAAACGTCCTTGTCTGCCCTCAGCAACACCTCCTTTTCTCTCCGGTTCTGGAAGATCTTCTGGATCTTTCCTTCCAGGCTGTCCAACGGAACGGGATGGTTCTCTATGAAAATTTCGCCTTTCTTGTTGACTGTCAGCATCAGGGGTTCATCCCGCGTCTTGATGTTTTTGGTGGTGGTCTTTGGCAGGTTGACGTCCACTCCCTGAATCATCATCGGGGCCGCCACCATGAAAATGATGAGAAGCACCAGCATGACGTCCACCAGAGGCGTGACGTTGATATCTGACATGAACCGCTTGTTATTCTGTCCGAAGCCCATGGTTGACTCAAGCACCTGTCCTGCGGGGAGAAAGCTGTCTGAAAAATTGTCTTCCCACCATACTCAAAAAATCGGTGGTAAAAATGTCCATTTCCGCCTGGAGTACCGACACTCTCTGGTTGAAGTAGTTGAAGGCCACGACAGCAGGAATCGCGGCAGCCAGGCCGGCTGCTGTGGCGATAAGGGCCTCGGATATCCCGGGGGCCACCACCGCCAGATTGGCAGACCCCTTGAGGCCGATACCCCGGAATGACTCCATGATCCCCCAAACCGTTCCGAACAGGCCGATAAACGGGGTGGTATTTCCGGTCGTGGCCAAAAAACTCAGGGACCGTTCCAGTCTCTTATTTTGATCGATCGATGCCTTTTTGAGCGACCGCTCCAGGTTGTCCATCAGGGCCTGCCGTGTCCGCAGCGAGCCATCCCGTCCGGTCGACCCCCCGTCTTTCAAACGATCCGCCTGGACATGAACCGCCTCCGAAGAGGATGCCTGAAGTTTGCTGAACCGGCTGAATTCCGCGTACCCGGCCCTGAAAAGACAGGCTACCGGGCTGTCATCCAGGGATTCGCTTTCCATGTATACCTTTTTGAGGTCCCGGCTCTCCCAGAAAAGCTCGAGGAAGCCGCCCGTTTGAACCCTGGCCCTGCTCAAGAGCCTGTACTTTATGAAAATAATAGCCCATGAAATAACAGAAAAGAGAAGGAGAAGCACCAGTACAAACTTCACCATAGGACCTGCGTGGACAACCATCTGGACAATATCATGACCAAACGCGCTTTCAAGTGAAATGCCGACAGGTATCAGACTCGCAAAAGGGATATGTAACATGGAATTTCCTCAGAAGAAAATGAGTAAAGCCAGACCGAAACGGGTATGTTCTCCTATTATAGGGCCGGTTGTCAAGCTTCAAGTAAAATTCGCAACGCCGGGTTCCGCAGGCTTACGGGGAACCCGGCCGTGTTCCGGGCTGGGACGGCCTGTTCCAGGGACGAGGTCAAAACGGTTTATCAAAAAATCCGCCAGGCCCTTCACGTCATTCAACGAAAAACGGGGCACCCCCGGGTCGAACCCCGTGTCGGTGACGAGCGCGATCAGGTGTTCGTCGTTTTTGCACAGGGCTTCCTCCCGGCGCCCGCGACGGAAGATTTCGATCTTGGGCGCATCTCCCTGTTTATACCCTTCCGTAAAAATAATGTCCACATCCCCCAGGAATCGTTTCAGGTCGTCCGGGTGGTGGTCGTGATCCACATCCATGACCATCCCGACCCGGCGGGGGGATGAGACGATGGTGGCAACCGCCCCTGCCTGTTTGTGCCGCCAGCTGTCTTTGCCGGGCTTGTCCATCTCGAAACCGTGGACATCGTGCTTGATGGTACCGACCCGGTAGCCCCGGTCCGCAAACTCGCGTATGAGTTTTTCCAAAAGGGTCGTTTTTCCGGCTCCTGAAAAGCCCACAACAGAGACGAGGACCGGTCCTGTCTGCGCCTTCACTTTGCTTGTCCTCCATGTTCCGGCCAGTCGCCGCCAAATATCCGGTTAAACCACTTGTTGTCTTCTTTGAGACACGCCTCTTTTAAAAGACGGTACTTTTCCAGAAGCGCCTTTCCTTCACTGGTAAGCCGGCTCCCCATTTTCCTGTCCGCATGGACGATACTCAGGTTCAGATACGCTTCAGTGACCTTGATCTTGCTCCAGACGCCCTTGTAGGACATCTTCATGAGCTTGGCGGTCTGGTTGATGGAACCGGTCCTTTCAATGGTCTCCAGGATCTCTTTTCTTCCCTCCCCCATAATGATGCGATCCTCTTCGTCTACGATCCATTGCCTTGATTTGAGTCTGAGTCGTGACATCTCAATTTTCCTCCACCTCTGCAAAAAGCTCCCCGCTCCTTGAAGGGTCATAACCGCCTAAAGACAGGATCCGTTCCCGGAAGTGAACAGATCGCACCGTTTCCAAAACCGCCTGGATATTCGGCTGGTCCAGCAAATGGACCGGGATCAGCAGATCGTACTGTTCCCTTGCAATGGGAACAAAATCCAGGTTGAGGGCCCGGGCCGCTGCATGGATTGCCATTCCGCAGTCGGCGGCCCCGCTCAGGACATCCACGGCCACGGCCATATGGGTAAACTCCTCATGGTCGTATCCCCTGATGGCATCCGGGCTTATGCCGGCCTGGCGCAGGTGGTAATCCAGGAGGACGCGCGTCCCCGAACCTGCCTGGCGATTGACAAAGGCGATATCGGTCCGGGTCAGGTCCTGAATGCCGCCGATCCCCTTTGGATTTCCCCTGGCGACAATCAGGCCCTGGTCTCTGAGAACCAGGTGAAACAAAGCGATCTTCAGCCCTTTTACGTATCGCCGCACATAGGAGATGTTGTACTCGCCGGTTTCCGTGTCCAGGAGGTGCGAGCCCGCCATATGACAGGTCCCTTTCCTGAGGGCCAGCAACCCCCCCAGGCTCCCCACGTTGCCGGATGAAATGCGGATATCGCGTCCCCCGTGGCGGACCTCGTCTCCCAGGATGTCAATGCTGATGTCGTGGCTGCCGATGACCACCACCGTATGCTTGAGCGCTTCCTCGGGGACGAGGAGCCGGGCCTCTGCCTCCTGGTCCTGAGTGATTCCCTCTGAAAGCTGAGGGATGCGGAGGATTCCTTCCGCCCGTGTCAGGGTGGTGATCGACCCCGCAGCCCTGGCCAGCGGCGTGGCCACATACCGGTCTCCCACCTGCCCGATGTTGATCCGCAGAAACTCCTCTATCCCGAGCCTGGAGGGAATGTCCCGGGTCGGCCGGACGCTGACGGTCTCGATTTTCGGGAACGAAGACCCCTGCAGTCTGTAGAGGAGCGGCCTGACAAACTCATCAAAGGAGAGTGCGGCTGACACGGCGTAGCCCGGATTTCCCACGACCGGTTTTCCTTTGACCGCCCCCAGGATCGTCGGCTTGCCGGGCATCATGGCAACGCCGTGGACCAGGATCTCTCCCATTTCGCCCACCATGTGCACCGTATAGTCTCTGCTTCCTGCCGAGGACCCGGCATTGATGATCACCACGTCTGCCTCGGAATCGACGGCCCGGGCCAGGACGGCCCGGATATCTTCCTGGACATCCGGTACGATATCGTAAAGAATGGGTATCCCGTTGCACTCGCGGACCAGCGCGGCCAGAATCAGAGAATTGTATTCAATGATCCGGCCCTTTTCCAGGGCGGCGTCCTCAGCGATCTCTGTGTGGCGCACCAGTTCCGATCCGGTCGGGATAATGGCGACCCGTGGCTTTTGCCAGACCCTCACCGAAAATACCCCGCCGCTGATGAGGGCCCCCACATCATAAGGCCGGATGCAGTGGTTCCGGGGAAAAAGCAACTGGGTGGCGACGATGTCCTCGCCTACCTTTCGCACATGTTGCCATGGATAGGCCGGCCCGCGGATTTCCAGCCGGTTGTCATCCACCTGGTGAATCTTCTCGACCATAATCACGGCATCGAAGGACTCCGGCAGGGGTTGACCGGTATTGACCCAGACTGCATTTCGCTCCAGTTCCAGCATTTTTGGAAAACGTTCGGTGGTTCCATAGGTCTCCGCTGCCCTGACGGCAATGCCATCCATGGCCGAGGCGTGATAGGACGGGGCAGAGCGCCTTGCAAAGACGGGTTCGGCAGTCACACGACCCGCACTGTCCTGACTGCCGACCGACTCGACGCCGGTCCTCAGACCGGGCCCAAACCGGGAAAGAAATATCTCTCTGGCCTGTTCAAGCGATTTCATGGAAAGATAGACCTGCCGCTTCATCGGAAACCTCCACCTGTAAAATCAAAAAGCGTTACCTTCACCCTGTCTCCCCGATAGAGCCCTTCGCTGTTCATGTCGATCCGGATCAGACCGTCCGAGTCCACCAGTGTTGAAATGAGCCCTGACTTCCCGAAGACCGGGACGGCTGTAAGCCCCTCGTCCGTTTCAATGAGCTTCACGCGCACATAGTCCTCCCTGCCGTTGGCGGATTCAATGTTCTGACTCAATAGCGCCTCCACCTCCACGCCCCAGTTCCTCGGCAGCCCGGCATATCCGGACAGCCTGAAGATAATTCGCGTCATAAAAACGGCAGCGACCACAAGGGCCGAGGCCACATGTCCCGGCAGACCGACGACCGTCCGGCTTCCGGATCTGCCAATGATAGTGGGTTTGCCGGGACTGATGGATATGCCGTGGACCAGCAGCTCAAAATGGGGCAGCGATTCAAAGACCCTCAGGGTCAGGTCCCGGGTTCCCACCGAACTCCCGCCCGATATCCAGACGGAATCTGCCCGGGTCAGGGCCCTTTGAACCCTTTCCTTGAGGGAATCCATGTCATCCGGACAGAGCCCCGTCAAGAGCGGCTCGGCCCCGGCCTTCCGGCACAGGGCCCCCAGCGTGTATTGATTGATGTCCCGCACCTGCCCGGGCAGGGGGGCCCGGTCAACTGGCACGATCTCGTCGCCGGTGGATAGGATGGCAACGCGCGGCTTCCGGAAGACCGGGACGTCCATCATGCCGAAGCCTGCCATGACGCCCACATCCTGGGGCCTCAGGCGGCGCCCCTTTTTCAGAAATACCACGCCCTGCCTGAAGTCGTCTCCCGGCTGGATAACGTTTTCCAGGGGGGATACGGCCCGGGCCACCTCAAGCGTCGCCTCATCCAGGCGATGGCAGTACTCCTTCATCACCACGCTGTCGGCGCCTTCCGGCAGCATGGCGCCTGTGGGGATCTTCACGGCCTGGCCTTCTTTCACGACCATTCCGTCGGCCCGGCCCATGGGCATCTCCCCTGCCAGCTCGAAGAAGGCCGGCAGTCCTTCACTGGCCCCGAAGGTACTCTTCGCCTGGACCGCATAACCGTCCATGGTTGATCTGAAAAACGGAGGGAGGTCTTCGGGCGCAGTCAGATCCCGGCTCAACACACGGTCCAGGGCCTCGGCCAGAGAAATCGTCTCTTCGCCTGTGGGATGAAGACGATCAATGATTTCGAAGACCTCGTCCGGCCGTTTCACCTCAAAAAACGATTCCATGATCTCATGGCCCCCCGTTTTCTTGCCTTTTTCGAAGTTGTTAAAAATTTTGATGCCATGGACCTTCTGCCATACTTGCGGATGACCAGGGTGCTGCCCTATTCTCCAACCCGGGCCGCCCGTAAGAGGGCCGGGCGGCATTTTCCGAAAAATATGTCACAAATGATATATCACTTCAACAACAAAATTCAGAAATATGGCCGGGCTGCCGGACTTAAGGTGGATGGGCTCAACGGGTTATCCGTTTAATTGAAAGGATCGGGGAGGTTCAGGGATTCAGGGCTGGGGCGGCGCATCTCCAAGGGTCAAAAGGAATGATCCGTCCGGTTCCCGGACCACCTTCAGGCCGAACATGGCGATGGTTTCTGTCAGGGGCCGGCCAAATACGAGGTCCAGCTCACGGGCGTCAACATCCAGTCTCTCGGGCGCCAGCACCCTGATATCGTGGTCGAACTTCAAAATACCGAGGATTTTCTCGACCGCCTTTTCACCGTTGGTTTCGATCTCTCTTACATGGCGGTCCAACCTCGCGTACCCGCATCTCTCTTCATGGGCGACCATGAGCCGCAGCAGCCGGCTGTCGTGTATGAGGGCGCTTCTGTCGGCCTTGGGTTCTTCATAAACGCGCACGAACTCCCTTTCGTCCCAGCATTTCATGGCCGAGCACTGGACGGGTCGATGTTCGTATATGGTGCAGCGCCTCGCCGGCTCATGATAGAAGATACATGCCCCGCTGTCTTCCCTCTCCCTGATCTTGATGATCTCTCTTTTCGTTGTCTTCAGTCCGCCGTGGATATTGTCCCGGACCCGTTCGCCGACGCGAAGGGTGTAGAGATCGGATTTCTTGATCGGCCCTTCGGTTACGCAGGCGATATCGCTGAACTGGAGGGAAGGGGCGGCACTAAGACAGCACGCGCCGCACCGGATGCAACGCTTACGGGATTTTTCCATGTGTCACTATCTGGCGATCATGGCACGCATCCGGTCGGAGGCATTCTGTGCATGATCCGCGATATCGCCCACGATCTCCACCAGACGCACCGTATGAAATACCACCAGCGCGTCCTGGATCGATTCGAAAACCATACCCTTCAGTTCCTGTTCCAGAAGGTCAGCCTCTTTTTCATGCTGGCGGATATCCTGAATGAGTCTCTTCATCTTTTCGCGCTGATCTTCGGACCTGCTCCGGAAAAAATCCGTCGCCATGCTTACCAGTTCGGCCAGCTTTTCAATGGGCGGGATAACGGAATCCACCAGGTGCAGAAAATCCGGGGCCACGTCCCTGGGCAGGCCCTTTGGCCGGAAGGAAAGCCAGTAGAGGGCCGCCTCCACCTGATCCAGCACCTTATCCTGCTCGCTCAGGTACTGCAGGAACTGAAACTTGTCCACCGGCATCAGGACCCCCCTGGGCAGGTGGTTCCGAATGTTCCGCTTGATGGCGTCGGCCTCACTTTCCAGCCTTGCCACCCGATCGGTCAACACATCGAATTCCTTGCATTTCTCCTGAACGTGGCAGGCCGCCGCCTCCTTGAAAAGCTGCGCACATTCCTTGGCCTTGTCGGCATGTCGCTGCAGGCCTTCAAAAGGCGATTTGAGGAACAATGAGCTGAGTAAAAGGCGCATGGTTTTTCCCTTTCAGCCGATAAGGGTTCATAATGGAATCAGTGAAAATATCTTGAATAAACACATGGACAAAAGGATCGTAAACGGGAGGGTCACGATCCATGAAAGCCCGATGTTCTTAAGGACCCGAAGGTCAAGTGCCCCCATCCCGCGCATGATGCCCACTCCCACCACGGAACCCACCAGCACGTGGGTGGTGGAAATGGGAAAGCCGAGACGTGAACAGATCAGAATCGTGGTCGCGGCGCCGAATTCAGCGCAAAACCCGCGGACCGGAATAATCTCGGTAATATTCTTGCCGATGGTCTCCATAACCCGTGTGCCGAACGCCAGAAGCCCACCGCCAACCGCAATGCCCCCAATGAACAGCATCCAGAAAGGGACCTCGACCTTCAGTGCCACGGCCTTTGTCTGGACCACGGCAAAAATGGCCGCGAGGGGGCCGATGGCATTGGCCACATCATTGGCGCCGTGGGCAAAGGCCACGTAGCAGGCCGTAATAATCTGGAGCTGCGCAAACAACCGGTTCACTGGAGAGTATCCCGCCTGAGCGGCGCGCACGTGATGTTCCGGACGCATCTGCCATCGAACCCAGTGACGGCCGAGGACAGCGGCAGCCGCAGCGCAGGGTATGGTCAAAAGAACCGTCCAGAAGAAGCCGATCTCCAGGTGGAGGTTTTTCAGGCCCTTGAAAATGAGCGAGAGAATGAGCACCAAAAAGACGAAGAAGATCAGAAAAGGGGCATACCGCTCGGACTGCTTCAGTGGATCATCCGCAGACAGGATCTTTTTCTCAATGAAGAAGTACATGCCCCCGCCGATCACGGCGCCTGCAGCCGGTGATATCACCCAGCTTGCAGCGACGGAAAGGACCTTGCTCCAGGTGACCGCGCCGGCGCCGACGCTCACGATACCGAAGCCCACCACGGCCCCCACAATGGCATGGGTGGTGGAGACGGGCAGCCCGAAAAGCGTGGCCAGGTGCACACAGACGCCCGCCGAAAACAGGGCCACGAACATCCCGATCATCAACTGGTTGGGATCACCGGCCAGCAGCGTGGGATCGATCAGGCCTTTGCTGATGGTGTTGGTGACATGACCCCCTGCCAGCACGGCCCCGAGGGTATTGGCAATAATGGAGATGAGAACCGCCTGCTTCAGGGTGATGGCGCCGGAGCCTACCGACGTCCCCATGGCGTTCGCCAGGTCGTTGGCCCCGATATTGGCTGCCATATACAGGCCGATCAGTGTCGCAATTGAGAGAATCAGGAGATCCATATCCCTACTTCTTTATACCGCCCGCCAAAGAACATGAGACCCCCTAAAAGCACCCGGATCCGGTTATCGGCAGGCCGGTCGGGGAACCCCCGGACGCCAAAATAAAGGGCCGCTCTGCATGCATCAGAACGGCCCTTTATTAGCAGGTAAAATCCTTGCGGTCAATCATCATCTGACGGCATCAGCCCACCTTGAAGATGACGGCCCCGCCGGTATCGCCGGCCGCACACCCTGTCCAGAGGAAATAGCCGCCCCCCTTCATGGCCGCTTCTTCCAGGCCTTCGATGATAATCCGGCCCGCCGTCGGACCCTGGGGATGCCCGTATATCACGGAAGAGCCATAGTTGTTGAACCCGATATCGTCCGTCCCTTCGGCCCTGATCCCCATCTGCTCCGCAAAATAGAGATCGTTTACAATAAAGGGGTTATGGGTCTTGATGACTTTGATATCCGTTATCCTGAGCCCCGCATTCTCAAGGGCCATCCTGGACGCAGGGACAGGGGCCGCAGCCATGTAGCCCGGTTTGGTCCTTGAATACCCATAGGATACGACCTGTATCGGGATCGAGGGGTCTGCGCTCAGCTCCCGGGCCTTTTCCTCGGTGGTGACCACCAGGGCGCAGTTGCCGTCGGCCGGGAAGGTCTGGGCGCCGAAGGAAATAACGCCGCCCGGGACAACCGGCTTCAGCCGGGCCAGCCCTTCTTCCGTACACGGGGTCACCCCTTCGTCCTGTTCCACCAGGAGGGTCTTCTTCTTGGAAATCCGGACCTCGGCCGGGAACATATACCGTTTCTGAAAGGCCCGGTCGTTTGCCAGTGCATCCAGGTACTGTTCGTACCGCCTCAGGGTCAGTGCATCACACTGTTCCTTGGTGAAGTTCCCTTCCTTGGCGACATTCTCCGCTGTCTCCACCATCTTGAGCCCCACGTTGGGATCCGAGTTGAAATTATCCATCAACCAGTTCTCCGAGATGACTTCCCCGCCCGGACCCATCGGGTTGGGCCAGATGGTGTGGGGACCGTTGGAGCACCGGTCGGTCATTAGCGTATAGCAGTTCCTGTACAGCCCGGTCTCAACGCCCATTGCCGCCTGGTAGATGCAGGTGGTGGATGTGGTACATGCCTGGCTGAGGGTCACCCCGGGGATGTTGCCCGCGCCCATCAGGGAGGCGGCCCAGGGGCTCGCATAGAACTGATGAAGCTGGCTGATGGTTATGCCCAGGATGAGATAGTCAAACATGCCGGGATCCCAGTTCTTCTGTGCCAGCCATCTTCTGGATGTTGTTGCGCCCAGTACGATGGCGTTTTCATTGGCCATGCTCCCCTGCCATCTGCTGAAAGGGGTGGAATAATATCCTTTGTAAGGGATAAAAGCCTTTGTCAACATAGTTCGTGATCCTCCGGTATGATTAAGGTTAGAAAAGAATGCCCAAACAGGAGCCGAAAGCTCCAAGGTGAAAGCATCCGGAATCCAGTCCCGCTTTCAGCGGGATGCACGCTTCGCTCCGACCGGCCCCTACTCGCCCCATTTCCCGTATTTCTCCCTGAGAATCCGGTGAAGGATCTTGCCGGTGGGGGTCCGGGGCATCTCTTCGTCTTTCACGAAATCGATGCTCTTGGGTCGCTTGAATCCGGCAATCTTGCCGCGGGTGAACTCCATGATATCTCTGGCCAGTTCATCGCTTTCTTCATACCCTTCATGGAGCACCACGATCGCCTTGATGGCTTCACCCCATTTTTCGTCAGGTATGCCGATCACGGCGATGTCCTTGACCGCCTTGTGTGCGCCTACAGCACTTTCCACCTCCGAGGGATATACGTTCTCACCGCCCGTAATAATCATGTTGGCCTTCCGGTCCACGAGGGTATAATAGCCGTCCTCATCCCTTCTCACCATGTCTCCCGCGGAAGACCATTCGCCGTCAAATGCCTCTTTGGACTTCTCAGGTTCCTTCAGGTACTCTTTGAAGAGCATGGGGGTCCGGTAAAAGAGTTCTCCCACTTCGCCGTCCGGGACCTCGTTTCGATTATCGTCCAGGATCCGGATCCGGTCGATCCCGAATATCTCCTTTCCGATGGATCCCAGCTTCTTGAACTGATCTTCAGGCCGAAGCAGGGTCACCAGGCCCCCTTCAGTGCTGCCGTAGGCCTCCCATAACTCCGCGTTCTTGAAATAGTCCATGATGGCCAGTTTCAGGTCCTTTCTTGCCGGCGCAGAGGAGATGAGCAACTGACGGATCGAAGAGACATCGATGCTGTTCTTGATCTCATGCGGAAGCGCCAGCAACATGATGTAGTGGGTGGGGACCAGGGATGTAAAGGTGATCTTGTATCTGTCGATGGTTCGCAGCAGGTCCTCGGGATCAAAACTGACCATGTTGTAGACAAACACCGGCGCTGACACCAGCGTATAGGCGAACGAATAGAAGATCGAGTTGATGTGGCACATGGGCATGACCAGCATGACTTTGTCCGTGGGAAGAACACCCATGTTGATGTCATTGAGATAGTACTGCGCCACGGTGCTTTCATGGGTTCGCATGACTCCCTTGGGCCGCCCCGTGGTGCCGGAGGTATACATGATGACCCAGATATCGGCCGAATCCACCATGACGTCCGGCTCGTCGGCCGAGGATTTGGCGAGCAGATCTTCATACCCTACATAGCCGTCCGGCACAGGGCCGTCTCCCAGGTAGATGTAGTTTCCTTCAGGAATCGGCAGCCTGTCCCTGATGCTGTCGATGAGGTCCACAAAAGGGGCCTCCACGACCATGGCCCTGCATTCTGAATGGTTGGTGATGTAGTCGATATCCGGCCCTGCGAGCCTGAACATGATCGGTACAACGATCTGACCCCCTTTGGCACAGCCGGCATAGATATCCATCCATTCGCCCCGGTTGAAAGACAATACCGCAAAAGTATCCTTCTGTCCCACGCCCAGATCCTTGAGCCCGTTGGCGAACCGGCACGACCGGTCATTCCATTCCCCGAAGGTGAACTCCTTGTTTTTGTCCTGCCATCCCAGCTTATCCGGATAATTGATGCCATTCATCTTCACCATCGTCCCTGCATGCATCCATTTGCTGACGTTCATCATCAAGTCCTCCCCTCCTGTTAATTTCTAACGCATCCCATGCTCAGCTGTCTGCCGTTTCCATGGCAAAGAGCGCCGCGCCCACGGCCCCGGTCAATTGGGGGTGATCGGGGACCAGGATGTTGCGGGAAGTGATCTCTTCCACCATTGTCACCAGAAACGGGTTGTGGGCTACGACGCCCCCTGTCATGGCTACCCGATCCGTCAGTGAATCCATCTCCAGGACCCGCTTGATCACCGAAAAGAACAGCCCTTTGACAATATCCGGCACCTTTTTCCCCTGGCGGATCTTCTCCAGCACCTCGGTCCCGGAAAATACGGTGCAGTAGCTCCCCAGTTCCACCATCTCCGTGGACTGCCGGGCCAGGGCATCCATCTCTTCCAGGGGAATATCCAGACGGGCGGACATCTCCTCGAGAAAGGCCCCGGTCCCTGCGGCACATTTCCGGTTCATCTTGAAGCTGATCCGCCGGCCCTGATCATCCAGCTTAATGACCTTGTTATCCTGACCGCCGATGTCGATTATGGTCATGGCCATGGGAAAATAGTGATAGCAGCCCCTGGCGTGGCAGCTGATCTCTGTCTTGGTGTCGCGGCTGAAGGCCACGTTCTTGCGCCCGTAACCGGTGGAGACGCAATATCGGACGGCTTCTTTCGGCGCCCCGGCCATATCCAGAGACGCCTGCAGGCAGATGTCGGCTGTCCCGGCGAAATCGGTCCCGGATTTCCGGACATCATGTCCGATCAGGTTTGCCTCCTTGTTCAGAATCACCACCTTGGTGCGGGACGCACCCACATCCACGCCTGCAAATACCGCTTCCGTGTTGTTCGACATCATCACTGACTCAGCCTGAAAAAGACCGGAGGGACATCAAAGACACAAAGGACATCACGCCTTGCGCCCTGCCTCTCAAGCCTCTTCCAGCTGTTCGATAAAGGCCTCGATATTGGTCTTGGCCTGCTCCTCGGAATAGCACCTCAGATCGCACAGGTCCCCGTTGATGGTGAGGACCGGAATGCCCAGTTTTTCGCTGAGCCGTTCGGGCATCCCGTACCGGTTGTTGGAGTTATTGGGGCAGGTCTTGGCATCGTGAAAGAGGATCCCGTCAAATTTGAACTTCTCATGGCAGTCTGTGATATACTGTTCCTTGAAGGACTCATCCCTTGCAATGAAAAGCTCGGTGTATGCCACGGCCATGCTTTCAAAGGGGTTTGCCGGGTCCAGCTGATCGAATATCCAGCTGTTGCAATAGGTTGACGCCACAACGCAGGTCTTGAGAGAATAGAACTGTTCCGAGAGGGCCCTCAGCTTTCCCCAGATCGGCATCCCTTCCCAGTAGAGACGGTGCTTTTCTCCCTCCACGGCTGCCACGCCGTCCCTGACCCTCTGTTCCAGTTCCGGCAGGAGGATTTCATAGTATTCCACCCCCTCCCTGGTGCCCCGGGCCACCACGGCCGGGCCCATGTGAATGGTTGCATCAAAGAAGGTCCAGGGGGACGGGATGGCCGCTGCCGATTCGAGGCAGGCCCGCCAGAGTTCGGAGGCGCGTCGCGAATAGCCGACCGCCTCCCTGAACCGGTCCATATCGAATTTCTCGCCGCTGACCTGCTCCAGACGGGGGATCAGTTCCTGTATTTGCGCGGCAATATCCTCTATCTGGGCGGACCCGATATCACCGATGCCGCGATGGGTGTGCACCCCGATCAGCGGCACGTTGAGTTGCCGTGCGTACCAGGCAAACCAGTCCTGCACATCCCTGCACTGATTGGTATTGAATACGAGCACGTCCGGTCGCGGAACCGATTCGATGTTGTAGGCCGTTTTGAGCGGCGTCTTCCGCTGCAGGTACGACCCGACGTCGCAGGTCAGGTAGGAGCAGATATCCGGTGAATACCCCAGGGCATTGGCATAGGGAATCAGATCGGTTGCCATCCGTGTGGCTCCCAGCATGGCGCCATGATTTTCCGGATAATAGACCAGAAATCCCATTCCGCGAAGGAGTTCCGCAGGTCCTACGCTGGTGCACCAGGCGATCTTCCTGCCCCCGGTCCTGGCCGCTTCGTCCATTTCGTAAAAATGGTCGGCCATGATTTTCTTGCAGACCTCGGTCGCCTCGATCTTCTTTCGTGTGGTTTTCTTTTCTTCGGTCATGTCTCGCATCCATACTCCCAGCTCAAGAATCCGGTATCCGGCATCACTCCGCCATCTGTTGCGCCACGATCTCCGTAATATCCATGACCTTGATCTTCCCCCGCTCCTGCTTGGGGATGGCCTTGGCGCCCTTCTTGAGGTTGTCCTTGCAGGCCGCGCACCCCGAGACAATGACCTCCGCGCCCACAGCCAGGGCGTCTCTCACCCTTTCTGCCGCCATCTCCACGGCCATGTCCGGGTTGTTGGCCAGCACGCCGCCCCCGCCGCCGCAGCACCGGGCCTGGAGCCGGTTTCTGGCCATTTCCACGAGTTCAAGGCCGGGGATCGCCTTCAGGATATTCCTCGGTTCCTCGAAGATCTGAAAGGCCCTTCCCAGGTCGCAGGGATCATGATAGGTGACCTTTTTTCCGAGTTCTCCCTTGAACCGGATTTTTCCGTCGTGAATCAGCTTCTCCAGGTAGTGGACCGAGTGGTATACCGCCATTCCCAGGTCGCCGATCTCGGGATAGATCTTCTTGAAGGTCTTGAAGCACCCTGCACAGGGGGTAACCAGCTCCTTTGCCCCCGTCGCCTTGATGCGTTCCATCACCTTACGGGCATGGGGTTCAAATTCATCGGTCCCCATCAGGAACAGCGGGAAGCCACAGCAGCCCTCTTCGGTGGCCAGCGAGGTGTAATCCACCCCGGCGGCATCCAGGGGTTTGATCAGGCTGGGAACCATCTTCATGTCCAGATAGCTGGGTACGCACCCCATGAAGAGAAGCGTCTCCGCCCGTTTTTTGAGTTCCCCTTTGCCGGCCTTTTCCTTGAGGGCCGGGGGATAGATGTCGATCCGGTCGGCCTTGGCGCCGGCATAGACATTCCCGGTCCTAAAGATATTGTCGCGAATGCCGAGTACCGGTTCCGGCGTAAGCCCGGCCCGGTACAGCTTCTTCCGGACCCCTTCCACAATCTCGTCCACCTTGACCCGGGCCGGGCAGAAGTAGGTGCAGGCCTGGCACGTGGTGCAGCTGTAAAAGGCCTCTGCCAGATCCCTGGACGGCTCAATGGTCCCGTTCAGGAAATTGAAGGCCAGGGCATTGCGTCCCCGGGCATTCCGCGACTCCCGGTGGGTCACGCTGAAGGTGGGACACCCGAGCCGGCAGAAACCGCAGTAGATACATGCCAGGAGCTCGTTGTCAACGGCCTCGCCATAGGAATTGACCCCTTCGGGATGCTCCAGAAAAGCCTTGAACGCGAAGTGATCGTAGATATCGTATTTTTTCTTCTCAAGCCCCATCTTGCCGGGGTTCAGGATGTGATTGGGATCCAGCGCCTTCTTGATGGAGCGCATCACGTCCAGTGCCGGACCCAGCTGCTTTTCAATGTAGGGATTTCTGGCAAGACCGGTCCCGTGTTCTGCGGTCACCGTGCCCCCCATCTCAAGGGCCAGTTCGGCCAGTTCATCGGCGGCCGGCCTGAGCCTTTCCCATTCCTCACGGCTTCGCATGTCCGTGACAAAGGTGGTGTGTACGTTGCCGTCGCCGATGTGGCCGAAGGTGGTAATCAGCAGGTTGTATTTGTCCGATATCTCCTGGGCACGCTTGATGACCTCGGGGATCCGTGTGGGCGGTATGCCCAGGTCTTCAGATATGGCGACCAGTCGGTTGCCCGGCTTGATCCTGGACAGGGTGGGCACCAGCTTGCCCCGGGCCTCCATGATTTCGCCGGCCTTGGCCGGGTCGTCGCTCCAGGTGAATTCCTCCACATCATATCTCCGGCATATCTCGCCGATCCGCTCCATGTCCCGGGTGACGGTCTCCTTGACCCCGTCCGACTCGATAATGAGCATGGCCTCGATCTTGCTAACATCCTTTCCGATGGCCTCTTCCACCACCTTGAGGCTGTAATTGTCCAGGATCTCACAGGCGGCCAGCTGGATGCCCGATCCGATAATGTCGGTCACGGCCTTTCCGGCAGCGAACAGATCATGAAAAATGGCCAGGGCGAGGGCATTGTATTCGGGGGCCGGCTGTATCTTTACCGTGATCTCGGCAATCACGCCCAGGGTGCCTTCCGCGCTTGCAAACACATGGTTCAGGTCGTATCCGAACGACGATTTGGGGGTCTTGAAACCGGTCTCAATCACCGTGCCGTCGGCCAGGACCACCTTGAGCCCCTTGACATAGTCCCTGGCCGTGCCGTATTTGACGGCCCGGTGCCCGCTGGAATTGGTGGACATCATTCCCCCGATGGTGGCAATGAGTTCGCTGCCGGGGTTGGGCGGAAATATGAGACGGTGTTTTTTGAGGGCGATGTTCAGGTCATTGCAGATGACCCCGGGCTCGACCCTTGCGAAAAAATTGTCCTTATCGATCTCGAGGATATGGTTCATTCTGTGGACGTCCAGCAGGATTCCCCCCTCCACGGGAAGGGACGCCCCGGTGGTGGCCGTCCCTGACCCCTGAACCGTAACCGGTATTTTTTCCCGATTGGCTAACCGCATGATCGCGGCGATCTGCTGGGTAGTGCGGGCAAAGACCACGACATCGGGGATCCCTTCATGAACCGAAAGATCCCGGGAGTAGCTGATACATTCGACCCGGTCGTCAAATACGTTATCCTTTCCGACAATTTCGATAAGTTCACTTGTAATATTCATGGGTTGACCTCCTCTCAAGGTGGGGTCCGGAATCACGGTCGTGTCGGAAAACCTTCACCCGGATGTGGCTACTATTTAGCTACAAAGTAACCATACTCAATCTGCTCGCACGATGTCAAGCCGAAACCGGATGGCCCTCAACGATTCCCGTTTCTCTGGCCCCGGTCAAAGCGCGGCGACAGGAGAACCTTCCCTTCTTCTTGACAAGAAAGGGGGATCCGGCCTATTTTCGCTCACACAAATCTATCGGAGAGGTTTCTTCTATGTCAGCCAAATTCAAATCGTCTGCAACCGTCATTCCCCTCGATCAGGCCGTGGGGACCATTTTGGCCCATGATATCACAGAAATCCGACCGGGGCAATTCAAGGGGCCGGCATTCAAAAAGGGACACAGGGTGACCGAGGACGACCTGCCTCACCTGCGAAGAGTGGGCAAAGAGCATCTGTTTGTACTGCACCTGAAACCCGGAGAGGTCCACGAAGACGATGCGGCGCTCAGACTCTGCGAAGCGCTGGCCGGTGACGGCGTCGTTTTCGACCCTGCGCCCTCCGAGGGCAAAATCTCCCTGAAGGCCGCCTTCAGGGGCCTTCTGAAGGTAAAGGAGGCCGCCCTCGTGGCATTCAACCTCATCCCCCATATGTGCTGTGCCTCCAGGCATGACAACAGCATGGTGGAAGCGGGCGATATTGTCGCTGCCGCCCGGGTGATTCCCCTGATCATTGACGAGAAGACGCTCGATGCCGGCGCCGGGGTCGCCCGGGGCGCAGGGGGAATTTTTTCGGTCAAACCCATGTCGCGGCCCAGGACAGGCCTCGTCATTACCGGGAATGAGGTCTATACCGGGATGATTGAGGACAAGTTCGCCCCCCTGCTCAGGAAAAAGCTCGAGGCGTTCGGGTGTGAGCTTGCGGAGACCGTATTCACCCCGGACAATAAGGCGGAAATCATAAAGGAGATCAGACAGCTGCTCGACAGTGGCGCCCAGCTTGTGATGGTGGCCGGAGGGATGAGTGTGGACCCGGACGACATCACCCGCATGGCTATTCAGGAGGCCGGGGCCGAGGATCTGGTGTACGGCACGCCCGTCCTTCCGGGGGCCATGTTCCTGTACGCCCGTTTTGGCAATGTCCCGGTACTGGGACTGCCGGCCTGCGTTCTCTTTTACCGGGCCACGGTCTTTGATCTGGTTCTCCCGAGGGTCCTGGCAGGGGAACGGATTACCCGGAACGATCTGGCGTCCTTGGCCCACGGCGGCCTGTGCCTCAACTGCGACCCCTGCCGGTTTCCCCGATGCCCGTTTGGGAAGTAGCGGCAACGGCCTTCGGAGCACAGTATGGGAGCTGGTTTCGAGCGGGAAAGCAGGATGACCGGCTGGCCCTGAAAATGAACGCCGGCTGACGCCCGCAACCCAATTGACACCCTGCGGTTTGAGGTTTCAGGAGCGCAACACGCAGAGAAGCTGCAGATAAAGGCTCTAAGGGTCCTTGGGTCGACCAAGGTACGGATGGATCAAAAACCGGCGCTAAAGTCCCAGGTAGGTCTTGCGGATGACCTCGTTCTGGAGGAGTTCGCTGCCGTGGCCCTGGGCAATAATCTTGCCCGAAGAGAGGACATAGTTCCGGGAGGCCATCTTGAAAACGGTGCTGACCTCCTGTTCCACCAGGAGAACCGTAATGCCGAGCCCGCTGATCTGTCCGATCTTGCGAAACACCTCCCCCCGGGATATGGGCGCCAGACCCGTGGAAGGCTCGTCAATACAGAGGAGCTTGGGCTCGGACATGAGCGCCCTGCCGATGGCCAGCATCTGTTGTTCGCCCCCGGACAGGGTCCCCGATATCTGACGGGACCGTCTCTGCAGAACCGGGAACAGGGCATAGACCTGCGCAAGGTTTTCGAGGGCGGACTTTTTGTCTTTCACGAGATAGGCCCCTGCATGGAGGTTCTCCAGCACCGTCATCTCTCTGAACGGCCTTCTCCTCTCCGGGCAGTGTATGAGGCCTCTCTTGACGATCTCATGAGCAGGGACCTGGTCGATCCTTTCTCCGTTGAAGGTCACCCGGCCCTCAATGGTGATATCTTCTCCCGATGACCGCCGCATCAGCTCGCGTTCCCAGGCCACGAGACCGGTGATGGCGCGCAACAGCGTGGATTTGCCCGCGCCGTTCGGGCCGACAAGGCTGACCAGTTCTCCTGTATCCACTCCCATGCTCAGGTTGTTGATAAGCAGGGCCCGGTCATAGCAGACCTTCAAGTTGGCGACTTCAAGCAGCACTCTCAGATTCCTCCCTCGCCCAGATATGCCTTGATCACCTCGGGCTGTTCCACCACCTCCTGGGGCGTTCCGTCCGCAATGATGGTCCCGAAGTCAAGGACAATGATGCGATCCACAATTTTCATCAACTGCTGAAGCTTGTGCTCCACAATGATCATGGCCGGGCCCTCGCTGTGCAAGCGGCCGAAACGCCCGCCCTTGTGAAGTCTGTGGATCGATTTGGCCATGAGATCGGTTTCAGCCGGGCTCAGTCCACCGAAAGGCTCGTCCAGGAGCAGCAGTTCAGGCTCCGTGGCCACGGCCCTGGCCACTTCCAGGCGTTTGAGATCTCCCTGGGAAAGGGTGGATGCCTTTTCAAGCGCCATGTCGGAGATCCCTGCAAACTCCAGCGCATCCATGGCCTTGGCCTCCACCTTCTTGACCCATTCCCCGCGTTTCATGGCCCGGCGGGAAAGGCAGGACACCATCACATTGGCAATAATGGGGAGCCTGCGAAACGGCCGCATGTTCTGAAATGTGCAGGCGATTCCCAGGTTCACAATATGCCATGTCTTGAGTCCCACAATTTTTTTGCCTTTGAAACGGATACGGCCCGAGTCAGGCTTCAGGATGGCTGTGATGAGCCTCAGAATGGTCGTCTTGCCGGCGCCGTTGGGACCGATGAGGCCCAATACTTCATCGCGCCCCATGGAAAATCCCACGTTGTTGACCGCCCGGAGCCCTCCGAAACTCTTGTTCAGCCCCTCGATTTCAAGGAAGGGGGGGCTCATGTCAGGCTTCCTCCATTTCTTCCCTCAGTTCCCTCCGGGAGACCTTGCCCACGTCGGTCTTGGGGAGTTCGCCCCTGAATTCCACAATTTTGGGGACCTTGTAGTGGGCGAGGTTTTCCCGGCAGAAGGCGATGATCTCCTCTTCGGAAATCTTACCCCTCGCTTCGGACTGAAGCACCACGTAGGCCTTAATGATCTGGCCGACCTTGGGATCGGGCACCCCGACGACTCCGGCGGCCTTGATCTGGGGATGGCTGTACAGGACCTCTTCCACGTGCCGCGCAAAGACCGAGTAGCCCTTGTATTTGATCAGGTCCCGCTTGCGGTCGAAAAAGTGGAAATACCCCTCTTCATCCATCCGCACCAGGTCCCCGGTCCTGAGCCATTTTTTTCCATCCAGATCGATAATGGCCTCCCGGGTCCCCTCGGGCCGCCGCCAGTACCCCTGCATGATGTTGGGACCGCTCAGGATCAGCTCTCCCACTTCGCCCACAGGGATGTAATCCGTGCCGTCCACGTCGATAATGGCCGCGTCCATGCTGGGCAGAGGGACACCAAAGGAGCCGGATTTAGGGCGATCATAGGGTGTCGAATGGCTGACCGCGGTGGTCTCGGTCATGCCGTAACCTTCCAGAATCTGCGAGCCGGTCCGTCGTTCCCATGCCTGAATGGTCGATTCATGGAGGGTGTCGGCCCCGCAGGCGATCATCTTGAGGCTCTTCCAGTCCACGCGGTCGGTTTTTTCATATTCCTTCAGGTATTCAAAGAGGGTGGGCACTCCGAAGAATGCCGAGGCCTGATACCGCTCGATGGCAGACAGGATATCATCGATGTCCGGGGTGGTGAACAGGACCAGGGTGGATCCCTGCACCAGGCCGCTGAACATGACCACCACCTGGCCGTAGATATGAAAAAAGGGGAGGAAGGCAATGACCACTTCCTTCCCCTCTTCAAACAGGGTCCAGAACCGGCGGGTCTGCGTCTCAAGGGCGACCATGTTGCGATGGGTCAGGATGGCCGCCTTGGGAAGGCCGGTGGTCCCGCCGGTGTAGGGGAGGGCCGCGATATCCACCGCCGGGTCGATTTGGATACGGGGGGCCTGGGGCGGGTACCTTTTGATCAGGTCCTGGAACAGCAGAAGACCGGCCTTTTGGATACGCTCCGGTGTCGGGACTTCCATGCCGCTGTAGGCCTTGGCCAGAGCGCTCTTGCCGAACAACTTCTTGAGCCGGGGAAGATAATCGGCGATATTGGTCAGAATGACGTTGTCCAGTTCAATGCCTGCCTTCTCGATATTGTCGTACAGGATATCTTCACAGATCAGGGTCCGCGCCTGACTGTCCTGAATCTGGTGCCGGACCTCCTGGCTGGTATAGACCGGGCTGATGGGCGTCACCTTTGCCCCGGCCTTCAACGCGCCGAAGTAGGCGATGACATACTGGGGGCAGTTCAGGAGATACATGGCCACGGTATCGCCTTTGCCGACGCCCAGGTCCGCCAGGGCTGCGGCAAACCGGTTTGTCAGTTCTTTGAGCTCCTGATAACCGGTCTTTTTGCCGTAAAAAATGAGTGCGGTCTTGCTTCCGTACTTATCCGCCATCTGATCGAATGCCTCCGGCACGGATACATCCGGGACGTCAATTTCTCTGGGTGCACCTTCAGGGTAGTATTGCAGCCAGGGTTTCGCTCTGTAGGCCTCTTTGGGATCCATGATGTCCTCTGCTTGAGGTTGAGGGTTCAGCGGTTCAGATGTTCAGGGTTCAAGGGGCCTAATCCAGCGGCGCCGTACAGATGCGGCATGTCTTTCGCGTGGCCACATTGCGGACCTTGCAGCGGGGGCACTCCTTTTCTATCTTGTCTCGAATCCAAGGTATCAGACCCTCCGGCATGTAGAGAAGGGTGATCAATACGATGAACGCAAATACAAGCATGCGAATCTTTGGGAGGATACGCAGGAATTCCAGCAGGGGGAAGAGGATAAAAACACCTGCAATGGGGCCGTATATGGATACGATTCCTCCGAATACCGCCCAGATGACGATCTGAAAGGACAGGGCCACTTCAAGTGTTGAAGGACCGGCTGTCCGCATGATATGGGCATAGAGACCGCCCGCAATGCCGGCAAAGAACCCGCTGAGGCAGAAGGCGAGGAGCTTGTACAGGGTGGTGTTGATCCCCGAGGACCTTACCGCCACTTCGTCTTCCCGTATGGCATGAAGAATGATCCCGGTCTTGGAATCGGTGATCTTCCACATGAGAAAACCGAGGCCCAGCATCAGAACGGAACTGATGTAGTAGTCTGAGAGACGGGAACCTGAAAGCCGGTCGACGCCGGAGATGCCCAGTTCCCCTCCGGTGATGCCGGGGATGGCAAAGAGGACGCCCATGAGGATAATGGGAAATGCAAGGGTCGTCAGTGCCAGATAGGTTCCCCTCAGCCTCAGACAGGGTATGCCGATTATGAGTCCTGCGAGGACCGCGCCGAAGGCGCCCAGAGGGATGCTGATCCAGGGCGGCAGGTCCAGACGCAGGTTCAGGATGGCCGTGCAGTAAGCGGCTACGCCGAAGAAAAGGGCGTGCCCGAAATTCATCTGGCCTGTAAATCCCGAGAGGAGGTCCCAGCTGGCTGCCAGGATGGCAAAAATAGACGTGAAAATGAGTATCCGGAGCAGGTAGGGGTCCTGGTTGAAAAGGGGGAGCAGGAGCACGCCCAGTGCGAAAATCAGGACCGCCACCCGGCTGGGCAGCACCAGCACCTCTCCCCTGAAGAGCCTCCAGCCCCTGCGGAGGTAAAAACCCAAGAGACCCATGTTATCTTTCTTCCTCAAAAAAGATCCCGAACAGACCTTCCGGTCGGATCAGGAGGACCAGTATCATGATGGAAAGGGCTACGGAGCCTTTCAGGAATGCCCCCATGGGGATCAGGAAGACCACCAGGACCTCGGCAAAGGCCAGGATATAGGCCCCGGCGAAACTCCCCTTGATACTGCCCAGACCCCCCAGCACCACAATGGCCAGGACCATGATGAGAGGATGCATCCACATGTGGGGATCCAGTACAAACAGGGGAACCACGATCGCGCCCGCCACGCCGGCCAGCATCACCGATACGGCCATGGTCGCCATGGCCACCCGGGCTTCGTTCATCCCCATCAGGTTGGCCACTTCCCTGTCCTGGGCTGTGGATCGGAGGGCCAGCCCCAGCCGGGTTTTCATGAGCAGGACCCAGACGCCCAGAAGGGCCAGCAGGGCGACCCCGAGGGCGAGAATGTGCTGATATGTCACTTTCACGCCGGCAATGCTGGCATAGCCGGAAACGAGGGGCGGAGCGCCGAGGTAGTGTCCTCCAAAACCGATCAGAAGCGCCTCCTGGATAACCATGGCCAGGGCGATGGTGGCAATCAGCACAGCGGCCTCGTGTTCTCTTATGGGCTGAATGAATATTTTGTAGCAGATGATCGAAAGCAGGCCGACGGCGACCACGGAAAGGGGCATCGCCACATAGGGGGACATCCCCGCGTAATGAAACCCCACGTAGATTAAGTAGGCGGCCAGCATGTAGAAGGCGGTATGCGCAATGTTGACGATGCGGGCCACGCCGAATATGAGGGAAAACCCGATGGCCAGCAGGGCATAGATACTCCCGTTGATCAATCCGTTGATAATGATGTTCTGGATCATATCGCCCCGATCAGGAAATGGAAGTGGGCCATCGGGGCCGGGTATGCTCCCCGATGGTCAGGGTTTACGGCCTGCTATTTTTTATAGTGGTCCACCACCCAGGGCGGTATGATGTAGGGGACGGCGCCCTCATAGGTGATGCCCTCCCAGTTGAGAGGCCAGACACACTTGTTTTCGCCGTTTTGCCACTGAGTCCCCACCGCGGTGGTAAACCCGGGGCCCCATTTGACATCGTGGGTTTCGTCAAAGGCTACCAGGCCGGCGGTCCCGACCCGTTTGGTCTGTTCCATTACAGGGACGATCTTGTCAGGGTCCAGGGAGTCTGCCTTTTCAATGGCATCGCCAAGGATCAGGATCGCCTCATAGGTTCCGGCCGTATAGTTCGGGGCCTCCTTGAATTTTTTCCGGTATGTGTCAAAAAACGCAATGGTCTCGTCCGTGATTTTGACCCGGGCATAGGTATTGATGGTCAGGGTGTAGTTTCCTTTACCGCCCGTGGCGGCCCAGAAGCCGTCTTTCTGCGACTCCACATTGATTCCCACGGCTGCGGCCGGCACCTTCAGCTCCCCCCACTGTTTGGCAAAGGTGATGCCCACCGACGATGAAAAACTGGTAAAGATGATGTGTGCGCCGGAGCTCTGAATGGCCGAAAGCTCTGCGGTGACATCCGTGGCAACCGGCGAGGGGCGCCAGACCCCGACCACCTCCATGCCCATCTGGGGAAGGTTTTTCTCCGCGATGCCGACAATGGGATCTGCCCAAACGGCTTTTTCCGCTACGATGGCCACCTTGATCTTGGGTATCTTCAACTCGGCGGCCATGATCTTGGCCACCATCCCCAGGAGGATGAAATCCACTTTGACCAGAAAACGTGAATTGATGGGTGTGACCCTGAACCAGTATTTGTAACGGTCATAATCCTTTTTCACCCGTTCACACAGCTCGGGATGGGCCGCTCCGCAGCCGATGAAGATTCTCTTGTTGTCCATGGCGATGTCCTGCATGACAAGGACCGCCTCGGTGCGGAAACCGCCCACAAGGAAATCCACCTTGTGACGTGCGATAGCCAGTTCCATGGCATTGGTGGCGTCCGGTATGCTCAGGAACTCGTTGGAATCGACCTTGACCAGTTCGATGGGGTGTTTTGTGCCGCCCACCATGAGGCCGCCCCCGGCATTGATTTTTTCTGCCGCCAGGGTGGCGCCGTTCCAGTGCCCTTCTCCCTGAGTGAACTGCATCGGGCCCACCACGCCGATCTTGATGGCCTTCCCCGCCCAGGCAGAAAAACCGGCTGACAGAACCAGGCAGACAGCCCCTGCCACGCTTAAAACCGCCAATCTTCTTTTCATAGCCCGAACCTCCTTTCCAAGGGTTTACGATTTGATGCCAATCCCCCAATGCCTCAATCTTTCAATCCTTAATTCCTGAACCGCTTGTCCTCTTCCTGAACCAGTTTCCTGTAAAGGTGATAAAAGAAGACGCCCATGAGTTCCCGGCCGCGAATCCCTCTTTCCAGGTTTTCCTGTGGCGTAAATTGATCCAGGTGGGTATTCAGGAACCTTTCGTGGGCCAGTTTTACAATCTGCCTGAAAAGATCGATATATTGTTTCAGGGCCGATGGATCGAATCCATCCTTGGGCCCGAAGCCGGCCCGGTCCAGGTCCACCAGGAGCCGTCCCATGATGACATCGTCCTGTGAATAGGCCTTTCTTCCGTCAGAGATCGTGGACGAAATGACCCCCCAGTCTTCGAACTGCCTGAGCCATTTGGCTGCCATGCCGGTGGTGTTGCAGAAGGCGTCTTCGCCGACCACATCCTCTTCGAGGAGTTGGTCCAGGGGGCTGAAATAGCCGACGCGCAGGTCCAGGAGGGCCTTCAGCTCAGGAAACTTGTCGTGCCGTTTGATGATTTTTTTGATGATGGATAAGGGGAGAAAAAAGTGATCCTGGATTTTCCTGATCAGAAGGATGCGTTCGATGTAGCTCTCGTCGTAATCCGCGACGTTTTTTCCGTGCTTTCTCGGACGTGGAACCAGGCCTTCCCGTACATAGAAATGGATCGTCTCTTTCGGGGCGTTCGTGAGTTTTGAAAGCTCGCTGATTCGCATTCCTGCCTCGCACGCATCATCGATGGGAAGGTTGGAGACGACCGGAACAGACTCGTGCCATCTATAGGTCAACCTTTTGTTCATGTCAAGAACAAAATGCAAATTTTCCTTGACTTACACGTATAGTATGGAGTAGTGCTCCATGATATGTGAGACACCCTTGTGTGGAGGGTAGCCCCATAATCCGGACAGGGGAACCAGAGGGAAATTTCAGTCGGATAAATCACGTTTTCATAAGGAGATGGAGCAGATGAAGACAGACTTCCAGACCATCAGGGTGGACAGAAAGGACGGTGCGGCCGTTCTCACCATCAACAACCCGCCGGTGAATCAGATGTCGCCCCAGATGATGCAGGATTTTCGAGCCGCGGTCTCCTGGGCCCATGAAGACGAGGATGTCAAGGCCGTCGTGCTGACAGGAACCGGTAAAAACTTCATTGCCGGGGCGGACATCACCCGGCTCAAGATGGTCAAACGTCGTGAGGACGTCATGGAGGTTGCGCTCAACGGGGCACGTTTTCTCAGTAGCATCGAGACCGGGCCCAAGCCCTTCATCGCGGCCATCAACGGCAACTGCCTGGGGGGAGGGCTGGAGACCGCCATGGCATGTCATTACCGCGTGGCGGCCGATGGCGTGAATCTGGGACAGCCCGAGGTGCAGATCGGGCTCATCCCCGGCGCCGGGGGCACCCAGCGACTGCCCAGGCTCATCGGGCTACCCAATGCCCTCGAAATGATCACTCAAGGCAAACCCGTGAAGTCCCGGCAGGCCTGGTCAAGGGGCCTGGTGGACGAAGTGGTCCCCATGGAGGGTCTCCTCGAAGCTACCTTGAAAGCGGCCCACAGGTTTATCTCCGGGGAATTGAACCTCAGGATGCGGATGACCCGCAGCGTGAATCACAGACTGCCGAGTGCCGCGGAAAAAACCGCACTGCTCAGTTATGCACGGGTCATGGCCTCCCAGAAGGCCAAAGGGTATATCGCTCCTTTTAAGGCTATCGACGCCCTTGAGCAGGGGCTCGGGTTTGATATCGATCAGGATATCGAAAAAGAGGTGGCCCTCTTCTGTGACTGCGCCGTGTCCGATGTGGCCAAGAATCTGATCCACATCTTTCTCAATACCCGGGCAGCCGGCAATCTCCCCAGGATCGCAGGCATCGAACCCGCCAAGGTCAAGAAGGCGGCCATGCTTGGCGGAGGGGTCATGGGGTCAGGGATCGTCCATCTCCTGCTTCAGGGCGGTTTTGAGACCATCCTGTGGGATATCAACGATGACGCCCTCCGGAAAGGGACGGCATCCGTTCGAAAGACATTTGATTATCCCATCAAGAAGAAAAAAATGACGCCGGCCGATCTCGATCAGAAGATCCGGCAGCTCACGACCACGACGTCCCTGCCTGACTTGAAGGACGTGGACCTCGTCATAGAGGCCGTACTGGAAGACATGCAGGTGAAGCAGGATATCTGGAGGCAACTGGACGGAATCTGCCCCGGCCATGCCGTATTTGCCACGAACACATCGGCTCTTCCCATCACCGAGATGGCCGAGGTGCTGAAGGATCCGGGGAGGATGATCGGGCTTCATTTCTTCAACCCGGCCCACCGCATGCAGCTCCTCGAGATCATCTGCGCGGCAAAGACATCGGACCAGACCCTGGCCACGGCCGTTGCCTTTGCCCGGGCCATCAGAAAGATCCCCATTGTGGTGAATGACGGCCCCGGCTTTTACGTGTCCCGGCAACTGGGAGGCCTTATGGGAGGCGCCGTGTACCTGACGGCCGACGGCGTGGACGGGACCGATATCGAGGCCGCCATGGTCGATTTCGGTATGCCGATGGGGCCGGCCGCCCTGGCCGATCTTACGGGCATCGACATCAACTACCACGTCAACAGGACCTTTGAAAGGCGGCTGGGAGACCGCTACCGGGTCCACCCCCTTACCGAGGCGGTGTACCGGACCGGTTGCTACGGCCGAAAGACCGGGGCCGGCTATTTTGATTACAGCGGCGAAAAGCCGGTTCCCAACAAGCGCGTGGCCGATGCAATTGCGCGCTTCCTGGAGGAGAACGCCATCTCCCCCAAAAAGATATCCCGGCAGGAGATCGTGGACCTTATGCTGGCCAATGGCATCAATGAGGCGGCTTATATGATCCAGGAGGGGATCTGCGACCGGCCCCAGGACATGGACCTGGCCATGATCTACGGCACCGGATTTCCTCCTTATCGCGGCGGCATCCTCAGGTACGCCGATACATGGGGAATACCGAAGGTCTATGAGAAACTACTGGAATTGGAAAAACAATACGGGCCCCGGTTCAGACCCGCCGATCTCCTCAAGGAGATGGCGGCATCCGGAAAGACCTTTTACCCGCAGGAATGAGAAGTGAAGAGTGAAGGATGAGGGATCGCCTCATCCCGAGTTCGGGCGTGAGCCTTTTATCCCGCGGCGGAGCTAACGACGGCTCCTCGCCTTACAACCATTGAAAATCAATCTCGTTTTCAGGCTGGACAAATCAACAATCGTCAATCAACAATCACAAATCCTATAGAGGGGGGCTTCACATGAAAGAAGTGGTGATTGCAGGGTATTTGAGAACGGCCCAGTCCCGTTCCAGACCGAACGATCCTGCCAGGGACTGGTTCTGCAGGATGAGGGGCGACGAACTCCTGGCCAGGCTGGTTCCGGAACTCATCCGGCGGACCGGTATCGAGCCCGGGGAAATAGACGACTTCCTTGTGGGCTGCGCTACCGCTGTGGGGGAGCAGTGGGCCTACGGGGGGCGGTTTCCCGTTTTTCTGGCAAATCTTCCAGAGACCGTTCCCGCCAAGTTTCTGGATCAGCAGTGCGGGTCGTCCATGGCCTGCATCCATGTGGGATTCATGGAGATCGCCATGGGATTTTCCGATATCGTCCTGGCGGGCGGCTATGAACACATGACCCGCATCCCCATGGGCGGGTACACGTCGGATCGCGGGCTGGTGGCCCCTAACATGACCCTCTTCCTTTATCCCTCCCACCAGCACTGGGACATGATGACGACTCTCAATATGGGGCTGACGGCAGAAAAGCTCTTTGCTCAGACCGATTTCACCAAGGAAGACATGGACCGGTGGGGAGTGAGGTCCCATCAGCGGGCATCCCGGGCACAGAAGGACGGCTTCTTCAAGGACGAGATCCTCCCCATCGAGGCCGAACAGGACGATGGCACCACCCTGACGGTAGACACGGACCAGGCGGTCCGGCACGACGCCACCCTCGAAGGAATGGCGGATCTCAGACCTGCCTTCAAGAAGGACGGGGTCATTACGCCGGGGAACTCCTCGCCCCTCAATGCCGGGGCGACCTCCATGATCCTCATGTCCAAGGAGACGGCCCGGAAAAAGGGGATCAGACCCCTGGCGACCATCCGCTCCGTGGGCTATGCCGGCGTGGATCCCACCATTATGGGGGCCGGTCCGGTGCCTGCCACGCGCATGGCCCTTGAAAAGATCGGTATGAAGCCATCGGACATGGACTACTGGGAGATCAACGAGGCCTTCTGCATCGTGGCCCTGAATGCCATCAGGGAGTTGGGCATCGATCCGGAAAAGGTGAATATTATGGGCGGCGGCACGGCCATCGGTCATGCCCTGGGAGCTACCGGCGTCCGCCTGGTGGGGACCCTTGCCCGTATTCTGAACGAGAAAAAGGGACGTTACGGGTGCGCCAATGCCTGTGTGGGTGGCGGACAGGGTGTGGCCACGGTGATCGAGCGGGAAGAGTACGTCGGGTAGGTCGGCGCTGTTCGTGTTGTTTAAGGGTCAAGTCTTTGCTTGACTCTTTATTAAAGATGCGATAGGATGGGGACATGTCAAGACCGTTGAGAATTCAATACCCTGACGCGTGGTATCATTTGATGAACCGGGGGCGGCGGCGCGAAAAGGTCTATATAAACAAGGATGACTACGTCTCGTTTATTGAACTTTTGCGTGATGCCTCTGAAGTGTTCAACCTGCGTATTGCTGGCTATTGCCTGATACCGAACCACTATCACTTGCTCATACAGACACCTGATGGCAATCTCTCCCGATGTATGAGACATATCAATGGGGTTTATACCCAAAGATTCAATCGGCGGCACGGTCACGACGGTCCCCTGTTTAGAGGGCGTTATCGATCGATTCTGATTGATCAGGACAGTTACCTCCTTGAACTGATCCGCTACATTCACAGAAACCCCTTTGAAGCAGGTTTTGAAAAGGCTTTTGGTCAATATCCATGGAGCAGTCACAAAGGATATCTATCCAATGAAAACAAATGGGACTGGCTGCATAAGGAGTTTATCCTTTCCATGTTTTCCGAAGACAGAGTCGCGAGGATAGAGCTTTACAGGGAATTTGTATTGAAAGAAAGCCCTGAGGATGTGACCAGAATTCTCGGGCGCATCAGGGTCCCACCTGTTTTGGGCGACGACAGATTTTTGGAGTGGGTAAAGGAAAGCTTCTACAACCAAAAATCCCACAAGGAGGTCCCGCAGTCCAAATCGTTGGCCCCGAGTGTGGAAGAGATCAGAAGCGCTGTCTGTAAATTCTACAGCATCGATGAAAGCAGTCTTTCAGCTTCCAAACGAGGGGTGGCAAATGAGCCGCGAAACATAGCGATTTATCTTGCCAGACGGCTCAGCAGAAAGAATTTGGATGAAATCGCCAGGGCATTTAATGTCGGGACATACAGCTCTGTGAGTAGCGTGGTCAACCGAACCGGCAGCCAGTTGCGAACCAACTCAAAGCTCAAAAAGTCGTACCAGAAGATATATTCTTGTCTGACTATGAGCCAAGCAAAGACTTGACCCCACTTCGACATGAAAGCTATCCCCGGCTGGCCGAGATCCCCTTTGACTCGAACCGCAAGCTCATGACCACCTTTCATCCCTGGAAGGACGGCCGAATCATCGCTCTCACCAAGGGAGCGGTGGAGGAACTGGCGACCCGTTCCAAAGCGGTTTTCACTCCCCGGGGTCAGGAAGACCTGGACGCCTCCAAAATCCTGGACACGGCCGAGTCGTTTGCCGATGATGGCCTGAGGACCCTTGGCTTTGCCATGCGGATCTGGGATGCCCTTCCCGACCCGTTGACATCCGAAAAGGCGGAAGCCGATATGGTCCTGCTCGGGATCGTGGGCATGATGGATCCGCCCCGGCCAGAAGCCGCGGAAGCGGTCGCCATGTGCCGGTCCGCAGGCATCCGGCCGGTGATGATCACGGGGGATCACCCGCGGACCGCTGCGGTCATCGCCCGACGGGTCGGCATTATCGAAGACAAAGAAAGCGCCGTGATGACCGGCCGGGACCTGGCCCGGCTCCCGCTGGAAGAATTCGAACAGAGAGTGGAAAAGCTGCGGGTCTATGCGCGCGTTGCGCCCGAGCAGAAGCTAAAGATCGTGCAGGCCCTTCAGGACAGGGGCCATTTCGTGGCCATGACCGGCGACGGGGTCAACGATGCCCCGGCCCTGAAACGGGCCGATATCGGGGTGGCCATGGGCATTACCGGCACCGACGTGTCCAAGGAGGCCTCCCACATGATCCTCCTGGACGACAACTTCGCCACCATCGTCCGGGCGGTCCGGGAAGGCAGGCGCATCTTTGACAACATCCGCAAGTTCATCAAGTACACCATGACCAGCAATTCAGGGGAGATCTGGACCATCTTTCTGGCCCCCTTTATCGGTCTGCCCATCCCCCTGTTGCCGATCCACATCCTCTGGATCAATCTGGTGACCGACGGTATCCCCGGTCTGGCCCTGGCCGCTGAGCCCGGGGAGAAAGATATCATGAACCGGCCGCCCCGGGACCCGAAGGAGAGTATTTTCGCTCACGGACTGGGGGCCCATATCATGTGGGTCGGGCTTCTCATGGGGGCTGTCTGTATCGGCACCCAGGCCTGGTTCATCAACCACAGCCAGACCCACTGGCAGACCATGGTCTTTACGGTCCTGTGCCTGAGCCAGATGGGGCACGTACTGGCCATTCGCTCGGAACACGAGTCCCTCCTTAAGCAGGGGCTGTTGTCCAACAAACCGCTTTTCGGGGCCGTCCTGCTGACCTTTGCCCTTCAAATGGCCACCATCTATGTGCCGTTTCTAAACCCCATTTTCAAGACCGAACCCCTCACTTTGAAGGAATTGATCATAACGATTCTTCTATCGGCGGTTGTTTTCCTGGCCGTGGAAATAGAGAAACTGGTAAAGAAAAGGAGGAAAGGCGCGTAAGGGTCCTGACGGGGAAGGGACTCCCGGCGGTCCTTCCAGGATAATCAAAACCCAAGGAACGTCGCACCGTCAACAATCTCCTCCTCCTGCTGCTGGTCATCGGGATTTCGGCCCTTTTCCTTGCCGTGATCCGCCGGTTTTTGATGGTGATCCTTCTGGCGGGAATATTTTCCGCCATGGCCCAGCCCCCGTTTCGCGGCATCGCCCGCGTCCTTCGGGTGCGGACCCGGTCGGCTTCGCTCTTGACGTTGATCCAACGCTTTCCCGGTCAGCAGCCTGTCGGAGGGGGCGATGGGAACAGTGAACTTTATCTTTCTCCTCTTCGTTTTTCTGTACGTCAGTTACTTCTTCCTGATCGATGGAAAAAGCCTGATCCATCGCATCTTTTACTACCTTCCCCTTCGAGACCGGGAAGAAGAACGGCTCCTGAACCGGTTTACGTCGGTCACACGGGCCACCCTCAAGGGAACGGTCGTCATCGGCATCCTTCAGGGAGGGCTTGCGGGTGTGGCCTTTGCGGTGGTGGGAATCGATGCGGCCGTTTTCTGCGGCACGGTCATGGCGGTGTTGTCCATTATCCCGGCCCTGGGGTCGGCCCTGGTCTGGCTTCCGGCGAGCATCATCCTGGTCATGGGGGGCAGTTACCTTAAAGGCATTGGATTGGCCCTGTTTTGCGGCCTGGTGGTGGGAAGTCTCGACAACGTCTTGCGGCGCCGCCTCGTGGGCAAGGACACCCAGGTGCACGAGTTGATGATCTTTCTCAGTACGTTAGGGGGCATTGCCCTCTTCGGCCTGGTGGGCTTTGTGATAGGCCCCATCATTGCCGCGCTGTTCGTTACGGTGTGGGACATCTATGGAGAAGTGTTTCAGAAATACCTGCCTAAAGTGACCGGGGCCGGCGAATAATAAACCGCTGCCGTTTTCAAGGGTTAGCCAGGCTTCTTTTTTGAATTCAGTACGGTTTTGCCTGTACTGCATCATTTCTTTTTGTTACAGTCACACAAACCAAATATATTCCTGAGCAGTGCATGGGTATGATGAAATCGAATGGAAGGGAAGCAAGGTTTATCCGACACTCCATCAGATTCAAGATTTTTCTCGTGAGCCTGTTGCCCACCCCGCCATTGTTAGGCGCCGCGCTTCTCAAAAATCAATACCTGAATGCGCTGGGAAAGAGTGCTAAAAAGATGCTGTCCAAAAACTACAAGAGCATTCGAGCCGCCCAGGAGACCCGAAAGACCCTGGACGACAGCCACCAAAATCAGCATTATTATCGTGATCGGTAGGGAGAGTTGTTGCAAGAAGGCGTGGTCGAATAGATGCTGATAAGGAATTTTATGAGCCTGATGAACCTTAATGCTACAGAGTGTCACCGAAAACCTGTGATATGCGGTTCCTTTCTGAGAACCTTTCTGAGAACATTGCATCGACTCCTAAAGATGCCTCTCTCAATTTTGATGGTCTCGTAAAAAGTGATATCTCTCACAAAGCTCTCAGAGAACACGGAGCTAATCTATTTAAAATATTAAAGATATCTTTGCGTGCTTTGGTGCGCCAGGCTAAGCCTGGCTGATC